>Ga0179593_1244211_pt1 | contig 13281 bp, 18 predicted proteins | sample CZODoug2_1_08_16_FD_185931 | JGI IMG/M metagenome (GOLD analysis project Ga0179593, IMG submission 185931) | Vadose zone soil fungal communities from Angelo Coast Range Reserve, California, USA - CZODoug2_1_08_16fungal (PacBio error correction) | ecosystem: Environmental > Terrestrial > Soil >... | reverse complement strand
CCTGATCATTAATACGTCCTTTTTTCAGTCGAAGCACTGTTCTTGGGGGGGTACACCTGGCGTTTTGTTTTTTGGTTAGGTCGTTATGTGCTTTTTTTTTTTTTTTTTTTTCTTTTTTTTTGTGTGTTTTATCCCCCCTAACTGGTCCTGTAGTTAGTGACCCCCCCAAACCGAAGTATTCTCCTCCTGGGCCCCTGGCGGCCTTGTATGAAGCACCCCATACATCATTTCTGATCCGAAAGTTTTTTTCCAGGACCCGTTCTTACATGACCTTTTTTCTTGTTGTTGTCGCGTGGTTTACAGTATTTTCGGAGCACCCCAGCCCCCTTTGCGGGCATACGACCTGGTCCCTCTCTCGGGGAATCGATCTTGTTCTTTTCCCGATTCTGGGTGTCCGTGCGGTTAGGACCCCCTTCCTTTGGCCGTTGGTAGTGGAAGTGGGCTTGTCCGTTTTTGATTTTTCAACCTTCCATTTTCTGCGGACGTCCGAATTGTTTTTTTTGTTCTTCACACAAACCCCTTTTTTCCCCACCCCACCTGCTAGACCAATCCCATGAGGCCCCCCAAAAACCACGCCGCCTAGGTCGATTTAAACGTTTCTTTCTCCATGTGGGAGGCCCTGAGTCCGATTCAAATGTTCCTTTCTTTGGCTTCGGTTTTGTTTTTTATTACAACTTTTTTTTTTTTTTTTTTTTTTCTACATCCCCCCCCACATACCGCTTTGGCGGCCTGATTTGACGTTTGTGCCGCATTTGCCACCTTTTCTCCCTCCTGTTCTTTTTTTCCCAGTGACGGTGGTCCGTTTTTTCCGTTTTTTGTTACTATGCCTCTGGTGCCCCGGTTCCTTTGTTTTTCATCGCGATTTTTTTCTTTTTCCTCTCCCCGGTGTGCTGCCACCCCTTTAATTATCTTTTTTCGTTGTTTCTCCCCCAAGCCAGGCATTTCCCCGACTTTTTCGGTTTCCGTCTCTGCAGCGGTCGGCCCATTTTAATCACTGGTGACTTTTCTTTCGTGGGCCCGGCGTGGCGCCGGGATGGGCTTGCTGTAACCTCCCCCCCGTTTTACGAGGCCACCTTTGTTCAAGTTTCTTTGAGGCCGGCCTGACCTTCACCCCCATAAAGGGCTTTCCCTCTTTGCCCGGCATGTTTCATCCGTGATTTTTCCAGTTCCCTAGTCACGGACAGTGGGAAAAACGCACCCAACCCTGTGAGGCTGCTTCTCCGGGTTCGTTTCCCCCCTGCTTGAGTTCGGTCCGGTTTCATTGCTGGACAATGTCATCAGAATTGTGCCGGCTTGTAAGCCCGTTGTCCTGTTGACGCCTCAGTTTCCCATGTTGTGTGAATTTGTTTGTTCTTGTACCCCCCCCAAGTGGTAGGTGTGATCGACTCGGGCAGCAAACCAAACACCCCCCACGGTAACCTTTCTCTTCACCCCACGACCCGTTGCGGGTACCCCAACTGTTTGGGGTGTACTTTACTTTAAACTGTTCCGTGACAGCTTTTTTGATATTGAAGTGCTGACCCGCAGAGCAGCCTTGGTCTATGTGTTTTCACTGCGGGGGTGGTACCCTTTTGTGCTTTGTATTCCCAGGTCCCCCCATCTCCCCTTGCTTTTTGTTTATGTGACCTGCAATTAGGCGCACTCCCAAATATGTTTTGCCTTACCGAAGGCGCCTCGTTTTTCCCGGGATATCGTCACTTCTGTCGTGCTGTTTTTTTTCTCTTCGAGTCATTGAGTGTTCGCAACCCCCCCCCCACAGCGTGAAGCCCCTTTTTTATACAGCCCGTCCGGCTTTTTCCCACGTTCGATTTTTCGTTTTTTCCCCGGCAGGGCGTTTTCCTTGTTTTCCCTTCCGCATTGACTTCTGTCCCCCCTCTTTTCGATGTCCTTTTCAAAAACCCCCGTTGGGGCGGGGTGTTTTTTTGGGGGGTGTTTGGGGTTGGTTGTTCTCTCTCGCTTCAATCCTTCCACCCATCCCCCCCCCTTTTTTATTTTGTGGGTATCAGTGGCTGGGTGCTCTTCCCACCACTCTGTTTCCTCCCCGATACCGTTTTGTCCTGTCACTCTTTCGTTGGCCTGGCTTCATAAGTTTTGATCACGCCGCTTCCGTGGTGTGTGCTTGACCTCCATTTCGCGTGCTTCCGCAGCCACCCGCTTGTTTTTCTGTTCCATCGTCAACGAGCGGCCATTTTGATTTTTGGAACGGTGCTGGACCGGCCCAACCATCTTACCTCCTTTCGGGCCTTTTTCTTGATAGTGCGTTTCGCAAACCACCCTTTGCAATCGATGCTTCTCCTTCCCGCCAAGGGTCCGGATTCTATTCCCCCTGACTTTTCTTTGACTGAGTTTTCCTTTTCTCCCGTTTTTCGTGAATGAGTTGGGGTATTCTCACTTGTTCAGATCTGGAATTATACTTTCTGGTCTCCCCCTTGGGTCGTGTTGGCTTGCCCACTTTTTGTCTGATCAAAGTGTCTGTCGGGCCTCCTGGGATATTGGACCAGTTTTTGAAATTTTATTCCTTCGATTGTTTTACTACCTGCGGTTCTGCCCCGCCGGGCCGTGTCGGTCTTCTGGAACAGGGTGTTGGCATGCCTTCACGCATATGAAATCCCGTTTCCCAGGGCGATTACTTGGCATTCGGTTCCCGTTTGCGGAGACAGGTTACTTGAACCCCTTTTTTCTTTACTCACCTTGAACGGCCCTCTGTGATCGGCGGGGGGGTGGTTGGGGGTGTTTTTGCCTCCAGTTATGACTTTTCCAACTGGTTTCTTTCGCCATCGATCGGCAGGTTTTTTTCAGCCTGGCGAAAAGATCCCGCTTCACCGAAACACAAGTGCCCTGCCAACATTACCCCCCCTGCTCCATGTGCCTTACCGGCCGACAATGTTCCTTGTCGTTCCTTCTTCGTTAGGTATTACCACATGCCGTCAGAGGATTTCTTGTACCCTGCCCAGTCTTTATCGCCCAAGTGTTTCGATTCCCTCACCCGTTACAACCCTTTACCGATTTGACAGAGGCTTTTCTCCTGTGATGTCGGACGCCCCAGGCCTAACCGGGGTTGGGAGTTTTTGGACCTACGAGTGAGTTTGTCGATTGCTTTTCTCCCACTTTTTTTCCTCTTCGGGTCTTTTTTCTTTGTTTCTTTCCTTGCCTTTCCCATTTTTATTGCGTACCAACGGGACGGTGGCCTTTTTCCTCTTATCTGCTTTTCTGTCTTTCATACATGGCTACCCTTTTACCTCCTCCGTGGTGCAGTACCGATTCTTCCGCTTGATTGTTACTTTTTTTTTATGGCCTGGGTTTTTTTTTTTAGTTGGCCTGGTCCATTTTTCCGGTTTTTGGAGTATGCTGGAGTTTTTTTTTTTTTGGTGTTTTTCGGTTTCGGCTCTTTGCGGTTTTGCTTGTTATTGTGGGATTGATTGGCGCCCCGCCTTTTCAATTTGCCCAGATTTTCACTTATCTTATGGTTGGCTTTTTACGTTTCATTTTCCCTGAAGTGATCCCTTTGTGCGTCTCTGGCGTGGTTTATTTTTTGCGCGGGATCTTTGCGAACCATTGTTCCATTTCGTCGGCCAATGCGCTGTCAATATCTTCTGCGGGAACCCCACACTAAATTCGGCCGTTGTACGTTTGTCGATGGGATTATTTGGCATTGGTTAGGGGTTTCTTTTTTTTTTGTTGTTTCAATAAATACTTTCCGGTCTTTTTTCCTGGCACGTGCCCAATAACTTAACTTTTGACAACTGTGAGTCTCCACGGTTCGGTGTACCTTTCCCCATGATGTTTTGAACTCTTCGATGGCCTCTGTAAGTTTAAGCGTTTTACGTCTTGTTCGGCATTCGACTGGGCTCTTTTCTGTCCCTTTATTATGAAATGATTGTATTTGTGCATATTTGTTCTATTCCTGTCTATGTTCTCGTGGTTTTTTCTGAGGTTCACCCTCGTTTTTTATTTAGGCCCTTTCCCCATGGGCCGCGCCCTGTGGATTACCTTAATATCGGTTTGGGACCTGGTTCCGTGTGCCACCTTCTGTGTTTTTTCCCTTGTTTGGTCTTCTTTTGGGATATTTTTTTTTACTTTTTTTTTTCTCTGTGTGGGTCCCCCCGTGCCTTCTGACAATTTCTTTGAAGCACAAGTCACTTTTGCGGTGTTTCGGCAATTCCTTGGTGTTTTCTTTTTTGTTTCTGGGCTGTCAGGCGCCTTATGCTAACTGAGTCCCTTTTATTTCTTTTTTATCCCAATTGCGGTTTCTTTTCTCCGGCTTTTTGCCCGGGCGCGTTGTTATGCCCCCCTGTCTAGATGCGTCTGGCGTTTCAGATGTTTTGGTGGCCGTTGGTGGGCAGTATTTATTTCTGGTTCTGCTTTGTCCAGTTTTGTTGATATTGTTCGCTTCTTTTTTTCCAATTGCTTGTGGTATGTTCGTGCTTTTCACCCATGGCCGGACCTTGCCACCGATGTATGCATTTTATCCTCTTCGCCTTCTCTGGAGATCTGTGATCGCGTGTGTAGTCTCGGTGCGCGTCGCTTGTTTTTGATTTTTTGTCCGGTGTTTCTGGTTCCTTCCCTTTTTTTTTCCTTTTTTTTTATTTATCCTTCCCCCTTTTTTTGGTGTTGCGGAGATGACGTCCGGCCACCGAACAAAAAACCCTCCAACTCGCCCCTGTCCTTCCCCCCGCATTTAGACACCCCGAATTCCAAAACACCCCCCTTAACCTCCCCGCGGTGTTTTTTTCCCGCATAAAATACGCCCCCCCATTATTTTTCAATTGGCTGAACCTCCCTCCCCCCCCATTCCTCCCTTGCACAACCGCACCTTTCCCCCCAACACTTTCCTTGGAGAAACACCCCCCAGCACCCTCGCAACCTCCCACCAAACCCCCCCTTCCCAGGCTCCCGGTCCCCACCTCCTTCAGCCCCCCTTAGTAACCCTACCACCGCCAACTTTTACATTCGCACTTCCCCCTTGTCTTACACCTTACTATTTACCCCGCCACTGCCTATTGCCCGTACCCCCACCAAACCGTCTGTCCCCCCTTTTTGTTTCCGTCTGTTGTCCTTCCTCTGCACCCTATAAAACCCACTTAAGTTTCAAGCAGTGGCCCAACCCACCAAGCTCAGACAGTCTTTTTGCCCCAAATTACCCAAAGCCAACCCAAAATCCGACGCCACCGCCGCTTTTTTTGGAGTGCTGCCTCATCAGATGGCAAACACGCAGTCTGTCTTGGGAATCCTCTCCTTCCGGCGTACCCCCAGTTTTTTTATGTTACCCCCTACCATTCCGGAGCACCGTACTTTGTATGCTTCCATGTTCGTGCAATAACCCTGCTCCGCCGTGAACCAACACCCCAATCCCAATCACTCCTCCCAAGCCCCATCTTTCCTATACACGCTCATGGCCAGGTTCCGCGCCCCTCGCCTCCCGATTTCTGCATTATGTCCCCCCCCCCGTCATCCTGATCAATTCCCCGTCCCCCCCCCCCCCCCCTCCATATTGCGTTTTTGTTCCCTTGTCCCCCCCCCCACAGCCAGTCCGCTACGCCTTAATTTCCCTTCCCCAACTTCAAAGACCCCAATCGCCTGATGCCCCCTCTCTCTTGGTGTGTACTGCTGTGGCCCCGGATCAGCGACATTTTGCCGCAGGATGTCACCGACACACCCACTTACAGATCCCTCACCCCCCCCCCCCGCCACTCCGTACCCCAGTTCAGGTCCAGGCCAGGGATTTCATTCCTTCCTTGGCAATTTGGTCCACACCCCCCCCAACCCAACCTCCCGTGATATCCGTTGTCAGTAGCCTCGGAACCCGGTCCATTGCCAACTCCCCAGTGTAAAATTCCCCCGAATGTTCAACCCCCATGCCAAGATGGACCTCGACCTCCTCATCCAAAGAATTGCCACTGCCCGGTTGGAACACTTCCCATTCCCCGACCACCCCTTTTCCCCCACAACACGGTACCCCCCCCCCATCAGCCGTACACCAAACTCCCTTTCGATCGTCCCCCCACCACCTTCACTGTCTTTTTTTCCCAAGTCCTGTTCTTAACTCCCATCGGTTAGAGAGTTTCCCCGTGCCACCCCTTTCCTTGAGTAAGAATGAGGTGTCTTTTCCTTTGTTTGGGAAATCGGAACCCTCCCCCGTCGCCTAATGTAGTCCTGCGTTCTCCACCTTTTTTGCAATTTTTCTGTCCACCACGAACCATCGTACGCGTTGCATCCCCCTTTTTTCGCTTCTGACACAAACGGCTCCCGCTCCAGCCGATTCCCGTTTTCTCCCTCGTATCACCCTTTGTCTTCGGCCCCGTTGGTTGTCCAGTCCCTTCCCCGAGCACCCGTGCCTTCATCGCTGCTAAGATAGCTTTCAGTCCTGTACGTCGTGCGCCCTTCCCCATTTTCTTTTTCAGCCGCCCTTTTCCGTTTCTAAAAAAGCCCGTCGCTAGTTTCCTGATGCTTCTCTTTTTTTAGGATGATCGTATCGTCTGCCCCCACCCAGGTGATTCAGCTTTAAATTATCAGTATCTTCTACCTTTCCTCACTGCTACCCCCTTTTCCCCCCAGAGCCTTCTACACCTTTTGCTTCTTGTCCCCTTATCTTGGCATCACACCCCTAAAGGAAGTAGCTCAAATCACCCTGGTCAAGTTTTTGGGAGAAAAGTGCTCACACTACTTTGTAATTTCCCACTCCCCACTAAGCCCTTCTGTATGCGTGCAAGCCTCGCCTCCTGTTTACCGGCGATCCCCTCCTTCGTATCCACCCATTGCCAACCCTTATCCCCCCAAGTTCCCCCTCCATAAATCTCGCCCTCGTTGCGCCCGCGCCCCCCAGTGGTAAAACACCTTACCGTTTTCTTTTTCGGAACTCCCAGGCCCCGCCCCAGTGCCCTGCAAAGTTCCGGGTTCCCTTTGTACAACCTTCCGCCGTAATTGCTTTTTTTTTTTTTCAACTGGTTTGGGGACCCCCCCCCCCAGCCTACTCCCCCTCTATGCAGCAAAAGTCAGACCGAATTCGCCCTGTTTTTTCTGTCATTTGAACGGATGCTCCGGGGTCCCAACGTGGGGACATCGCCAAACGCTGCTTAAGCCTTCAATGAAGCCACGGAATCTGTTTGCTTTCTCGAGGACACACGTGTCGACGATTTGTAGTTTTTTCCAAAGCCCGTAAAGGCTTCAGTAGACTTTCTATCACCTGATTTTCCGCCGTTATATGTATGAACCCCCCCCAAATTTTTATAAATTTCTTTTTTTTTTTTTCCTTAACCCCTTTTTGTTCAGTTACCATCTGTCCCTCTGTTTCTTCCCCACCTCTTCTTATTTCATCCGTTCTCGCCAACGGTTCACAAGGCTCCTTCGCCCCCCCCGCTTTTGTCTCTTCATCGTCCTTTCCCAGTCACTCATCACCCCGGTAACACCAGGTATGGGTCCCACAGTATTTCCCGGCCCATGTAAACTTTCCTGTCCTGGAGTCAAGTCCTTGTTTTTTTCCGTACAATAACAAGATTGCCTGACCCTATTGGTGCGATCTTCCCAAATCGCACTATTGTCCCTCGTCCCGCTTTTGAAGGTCCTCTTCCTTTGTTTCCGATTCCCTTTCCTTCTTGTCCCAAGCTCTGGCCCCTCCCTTCTTTTTTCTCCCTGCCCCTTTTTTTTGCGGTTTTGGGGTTGAGCGTTCCCCCCCCATCCATCACCTCTGTGTGTGGCTTTGATCCATTTCCCACTTTCCTGCCTTTTTTACAGAAGGAGCCTGTCTCTCTACATGCTTTGACCAACCCCAAAGTATTCTACTTTTTGTCTTTTTTCCCCCCCATACCCTTTCCCCCCTGCCTCCTTGTACAGCTCCCCCTTTCTTTTTTGGACCTTGGTGCAATGGTTTTCACCGCCACAAAATATGGTCATCTCTCGTCCCTGTCATCTTTTTTTCGCCCCTGGTACACTTCGGTGTCATGGTCCCCCTTCTCTCAATACCCCTTTCCCCGAACCCCCCCTATGATGCATGCACCACTGAAGTCCATCATTTCTTTTTTCTTTTGGCCGTCGCTTCTCACAGCCACTACTCCATTCTCGTCTCGTGCCCTTTTGTTTGCTCCGCCTAGGACTCTTCACAATTGCCTCTTTTTAAACGTTTTTCTCCCTTGGAACCCCATTTAGCTCCCCCTTTGTGTACGCCATCGTCTGGACCCTTTTCTCCCCCATTACAATCGTTTTTTTTGATCCTGCCCGCGTTACCCGATGGTCAATCGTTTTTGAGAACCCCCCCATTTATAACGGGTTCCTTTTTCTGCACTGTCGATGTTCTCCACCCCTTTTTCCTCTTCTGCCTGATTCAGGGGCCACCATCTGGCCTTCGTACCCCCGGTCCCCCTTCTTTTATCCCCCTGATTCTTGAGCACCACTTGGCAAAAGTAGCCCCCCTTTTTTCCTCGCAACTTCTTTTTATTTGTTTCACCTCCGGACCCCCCTATCCTTTACCGGCCTCTGTTCCCCAACCAGGATCGCCGTTTCTTTATCTGGCCTGTTTTGTCTTTATTCTGGGGAGAGGCCTTTGTTTAGGCGGCACATTGGTGTGTCCCTTCCCACCCCCCAACTTTCGGCTTCCCTCCCTTTTTTTTACCCCCCTGCACCCCCCGTTTCCCACAACCCCCCCCCCTTGTAAGCTCCATTGGGCGTTTTTGGTCCCCCCAAGAACACCATTCGGCGACTCGTTTCTTCTCTTATTTAGAGCCCCCTGTCGTTCTTCCCTGCATTTTTTTTTTTCTGTTTTTCCATACAAGCCCTCCAAGTTCCCGTGAACAAACACATCGAAGGGAGGTCTTCAAAAGACCCGGGTTAATGCCCTCCTTTCTTACCTATTGGTATTTTTCTTGGTCTTCCTGCTTTTCCTAGTATTTCTTTTTTTTGGTCCCAACCCCACCGCGGACCCCTTGTCTGAGGCTCTTTTTCTTTTCGCTTCAATTGTCCCCCGTCCTCCCATTGGCTCTGCTTCAACTCCAATTCATTCTTTCTCTTTTTTTTATATCTATGTTAATCCTCCCCTTTTCTGGTGTTCTGTGTTGTTGCAGAGTCCTCTTCCGCCTTTTTGTTTGTCTGTGTGTAACTACATCTACTTGTTGTGTTTGCCAGGGCTCTCCGGTTTGTTTTTTTTTTTTGTTTGTATTTTTTTTCGCGCCCACTCCCCGCTAACCTGTAGCGTTATTTTTACCCCAAACCTTTTCTGACTTATGAAGGCCCCCTCTCCCCAGTTGTCCTTCAGGCCCAGACTATTTTAATCCCCCCGCTTATTGTTGAACAGACTCTTTGTTTTTCCGCTCCGCCCCGTCCTGGGAGTTTGTGTGCCTGCGGTTTACAGTGATCCCCTTTACCAACCGCCCTTTGCGGTCCTTCCGGACTTTTTTTTTTTTTTGGGAACCATCCTCTTCCTCTTTCCGCACTGCTGTTTTATGTGCCTTCCTGGACGTTTTTCCATGATTCTCACCTGGTTTTTTTTCAGAAACGTTGGGTCCCTTTGGGTGTTTTTTTTTTGCATTTCCTTTCTTGGCCACGGTTCCCTAACTCCGAGTTTTTGTGGGATGTCCCCACAAAATCCAATTTTTTTTTTTCCCGCCCCCTTTCCAACTGTTTTTCTCGTTGTGTGACCATTGATCCACCCTTTTTTCCGCTGTTTGGGTCTGAATATTGCCGGACGGCCTCCTGTTTTCGGTTTTCCTTTAAGCAGATTCCTTTTCTTTGGCTTTTTTCTTCCCACACATCACATCCATATATGGCCCATTTTGTCTTGTTCTGTACGGGTTTTGCGATTTTCAAATGAGGGATAACCTCCTCGTGGCCGTCCCCCTTATCTCTGGACCGTTTTTCTTCTGTTGTTTTCTCATATATCTGGCTTGGTGGCCTCCCCCAGACTCCGTTTTCCCTTCGTTCCACCCCCCCATCCCTCCCGTATGTGTTTTCAATGTTTTTCCGTCCTCTTGTCGGTGTGCAGGACCCCCATTCTGTTGATATTTTGCTGTTTCTCCCCTTGTCCTCTTCAGTCTTGACCTCTCGTTCCCCCCCGATGACCCTGAGTAGAGTAGCCAGGGCACCGCACTTTCAGTGCACCCGTTCTTGTCTTTGATTTTTCTTATTCCTTTGTTCTCTTTTTACCTGTCCAACCCAAAGTTTCACGGCGGGAACTTGTCCTAGGCTGGAGAAGCATCCGTGCACAAACCCGGTGACTAGTGACCATACCTGTCCTTTTGCCATACACCCTGTTACCTTCAAACGACAGGCTTTTGCCGGATTTACTGGTCCGTTCTTTTATTTTCGTAACATCAGTTTTCGTTGATTGCGTGGACCCTTTTCCGGATCTTCCATTTTTCCGGTTCCTGCCATTCTTTCCTGTTGACCTCCCCTAAGTCCTCTTTTTCTTTTCCCTTTTTCTCCTTTGGCTGCCTACCACCCCTTTGGATTTCTACACGTGCAACCCAACCCCAATTTGTCCCTTATACTCCCCCCGGCTGTGGTGACATTGGTGGGTTATCGGTACCTCATTTTCCTAATAAAGTTTTTGTTTCTTCCGTCAGAGTTTCTTTCCCGGACCAGATTGCTTAGTTTTCTGGTGGAACTGTTGCCTTGTGGTTTTTTCCCAAGGTGCCCCCCCCCCCCCCCTTGCTATGGATTTTTATGGGTCTCCAGCAAATCCTTGTGCCCTCGGACACCACTTTCTGGTTCAGTTTTTTTACGGACTTCTGGCATTCCCTGTTGGTCCATTTCCCCCTTTTTCCTTTTGGGTTTTCTTTGTCTCCCATTTGAGCGTCCCCCCCCCACCACAGCCGGTGGAATCCTTCTCCTTCCACCAGTGCGCACAGGTCCTTCTTCTCGATACCGTCTCACCGTCCCTGTCTTTGCAACTGGGCGTGGCCTTGTGGTCACCAACCACGCCTGATTATTCAATTTATTTTTTGCTTGACCTACTCCTTTGGTGCCAATTTTGGTTTCGTAGCGATCTCCAACCCTTTGAAGAGTTGTCCCTTTCTTTGGATAGGTCTTGGTCGTTGACAACCCCTGCTGTCACGATCCTTGATTCCCTGGGTGGGTTGCCTGAACGCTTGAACGGCCAGTATTCGGTCCGTCTAATGCCTCCCGCCCGCTTCTTTTTCTTGTTCCTCCACCGAAGGCCTTTTTTCGACCAAACGATGCCGTTCTTCCCCTTTCTCTTTTTTTCTTTTTTCGATGTCTTTGCTGACCGGACAGTTCACACAAAGATGCTCCATTGACCAGGATTCCACCTCGGTCCGCGATAGTGTTTCCTTTCTGTTTTGTTTTTCCTTCACCCCCGTTGTGACCCATCCCCCCGCGTTCTTATATGACTCTGGCCTTTCAAGGACCCTTCCTTTCTCTCTCGCACCGAGTGTCCTTTCTTTGGTGACGTTTTTTCTTCTTTTATTTGTTTCTCTTTTTTTGGCTTTGGTGTCATCCCCATGGTACCCTCTGGGCTTCCTTACTTTTCATTTTTTCAAATTTTTTGCGTCCGTGGATTGCCAGCGTTGACTACACTGTGTAGGGCCACATCCTTTCTTGTTGTTCCCCCACGGAAATTGAGTTCCTTCCCGCCTTGTCCTGCACATCGGCCGCTTCCTTCTTCGGTTGTTTGTGCATCCTCATGCCAGAACCTTAGTTGGGCGTTCGCTTACCGTTCTAACTTCTTGTGTTTTATGCACTTTTGTTACCTCTGTAGACCCCTCTTTCCAGACCCAACGAATTCGTTGAAACAGAACCTTGTTCAGTTCCCCCTGATTCCAAACCCTTGGTTTTGGGCCCCAGTTGAAGACTTATTGTGCCTTCTTGCTCCATTGCCACCTTATCCCCTCATCAGATTTTTTTTACGGTGCCCCCCACTTTGTTTTTGCACAATCCGCGCATTGGGGCCCTTTCGGAAAAATCCTTTCCGGTATTTTTTCCCCGGGACCCCTGGTTCCACAGTCCAGGCCTAGACCCTTTTTATACCCAACGACCTTGTTGAAGCCTTTCAGCGTTGTTCTTTCCCTTTGACTTTCACGGATGACACCGCCCGCGTATTAGGAGACTTTCTGTTTCTCCCTTGACTCTCTTTTGTTTGTTCCTTCCCTTCTTCCCCTCCATGCGAAGGGACCTTTGCTTTGGCCCGATGATTGATTCCACTTGAAGGAACTTGTCCCAATCAGGGTACGTCGCGGTGCGTTCGTCGCGAGTTACCTTTTTTTCTTTTGGGTTTTTATTCCTTGTCAGTTTTACCTGGGGGCGTGGTTCTACCTGCTTTGATGGTCGCTTTGCTGGATCTTGTTTGTTGCTTTCGTGATTGGTACTATTGTTTCCCCCCATTTTCTTACTTTGCAGTTTACCGATTTTTTTGACTTTACTTATTGGTTTATCTTTTCGTTCCAGAGATTCACTTCTTTTTTTTGCCTGGTCCCCCGCTTTCTTTTGGTGGGGGTTTGATTGGCACATCTGTCCCCTCAGGTGCTGTGCACAATGTCGATTTTACTTGGACTGTTTTGGGCATTTCACCCGAAATGTCCGACCTTTTGCATGGCGCTTTCCTGGTCCATTGGCTGGATTTGATCTAGATGTGCCTGATTTTTTTGCTTGAGTTCCGCCTCCGGTTTAAAATTCTTGCTTTTTGGAGGGTGATCAGAATTTTCTTATCTCTTTAGCGATAAATGACTGTCGCGGTTCCACCCTTTTTTCTCACCCGCGCTTTTATGTTTTGCTTCATCGGCAGGTCTCGACCCTCCACACAGTAACGATGCACTAAAGGGCAATTTCCGACAGCTTGTGTCTTGTGGGAAGGTGGATTTGGTTATGGTTGCCCTGGGTCTTTTTTTTTGAATTTATGGGTGATTGCTTTTCTTATATCCCTTGCGGCGTTTCATACCTCGTTCCCTGTCCGTTGTTTAGGACCCATTGTTTCTGGCCCCAGTAGGGTGCTCATTCTTTTTTTTTTCCCATAGCTCATTCCTTTGGGATCCACCCGGCCTTTTTTTTTGCTTTTTTGCAAATGCTGAGGCCCACCTTGACTTTTTTTTGGCTTTTCCCTGCCGCTCTTTTTTCTTTTTCACTTTGATTTTTGATGACTTCTCGTGCGGAGGGTGCCGAATCCGTCCGAGTGGGGATTTTTGGTACCCACGCTTCCCTTTACCTGTTCCTTTTTCACTTGAGGCCGATTAACACCCTGTATTGTGTAGGCCACTGGTGTATTTGGCATTCCAGTCCTGGTTGTGTTTTTTTTTATTGTTGTTGCGCATGTAGTTTGCCCGCCTTTTTATATTGACCACG
>Ga0179593_1452352_pt1 | contig 13282 bp, 14 predicted proteins | sample CZODoug2_1_08_16_FD_185931 | JGI IMG/M metagenome (GOLD analysis project Ga0179593, IMG submission 185931) | Vadose zone soil fungal communities from Angelo Coast Range Reserve, California, USA - CZODoug2_1_08_16fungal (PacBio error correction) | ecosystem: Environmental > Terrestrial > Soil >... | reverse complement strand
CGAACTGCTCCGTTCTCTCGGCGCCGGTCTACCCATTATGAGCACCTATTAGTATTGTATTCTTCTCCCTTCTTTTTCCTGAGCTCTGAAATCGAGTTTTGCGACTGACCCTGCACCTCTTGACCTTTTTTGTCATGTAGTCACATTCGCGTCACCTCACTTCCCTCCACGCAGCCTTAGCAAATCACAACCCCTTTCCCCCCCCTTCCCGTCCCCGGTTTGTTGTAGTCCCTTGGCCCGGAATCCGTCCCTCTCCGATTAAGTAGGTGGATGTTGCCCTTCTCTACAGCCGTTTTTTTCCCTCCCTCCGGTCATCGATCCCTCCTCTGCAATCGGAGGGACAATAATAAGTCCTGGTCATTTACCTTCCTCCCCCCTTTTTTTCTTGTCCACAGCCGTGCCCGGTAGCGCTTTGGGTTCCTTCCCCCGGCGAAATCTATGGCTCACTGATCTGCCGCCCCCCGATCCTTGCCGTTCACCGTCCAGTTTCCCTTTAAGTTCGGGGGCTGCATTGGAGGGTTTAAGTCTTTCTGAGACCCGTACCAGGGGGCCGGACTTGTTTCTTTCCTCTTCTCTCCTCTCGTCAACGTTTTCGGTTGGGGGTTTTCTTTGAGCTTGACGTCTCCGTGAGAAGAGGTTCCTAACGAAAGGGATAGGCTCCCCTTCTTGCCACTTCCAGAAAGTTGTAAAGGGTCCCTGTCCCCTCGCGGCCTCAGGACATTATCCTTTTCTCTTGCTGGTTTTCTTTTGGTCCCCGTCTACGCCGGTAGGGCAATTCGGAGAAAGCAATGCGTGGGGGATCTTCCTGGCCTCTCTATATAGCTCCTTCCCGTTGGCTTAGGACCTTTTCTATCCCACACGCCGGTTCTTTCGTCCGTCCGGAGGTCAGCTCGATGCCTCTCGGAATTTCCCTTCTCCTTCCCCTCCCCCGATATTACGGGAGTCCGTTCGCACCCTTGTCGGGTCCACTCTGGTTGTTTCACGAACGCGCTTCGTGTCTTGTTCGGCACCTTCCCCAAAAAAAAAAAACCAAGTTTATTGAAGGCGACGTTCCCTCCTCGATAAAACCAAGACTTCCTCTTTTCCGGGTTTACCTTTCTACGCGGTACGGCCCATCTCATGGATCCCTCTTTTTCTTTCCCGGCCAATCCCACCTGCCGCACCCGGCAATTCCCGGCTGGTCTTTGGAATTTCTGTGAGTTTCCCCCTCACCCAACTTGAAAGCTCGCCTCTTTCTCTTTTTCCCATCCCCCCAACGCACTTCCAGGGGTCCCCGTTTTGGCCGCACCCTCCCAATGTCAACACCCCCGTGGTCGCCCTATGATATAGGATGATTAGTGATTTTCCCTCCTTTTCCCATCTTTTTTTTCTCCGGAGGTCCCGACGTTCTGCCCCTCGGCGTTGCGCGAGCCGCGGTCCCGGCTCTTAAGTCTTGGGATTACGGGGCCTATCGGAAAAGCACGCCCTGGAATTTTTTCTCTTTCGGTTTTTAGACGGATTGTGTCGTATTTTCGGTGGCGTGCACCGTTGAGGTCCCGATGTTTCATCCTTCATGTTCATGAGACTTTCTCTTCTGTTTAGATCCCCCCGCACCCTTGCGCCCGGTCCCGACGATCTCTCTTGACAGAGCGTGGCCTCCTTCCTCGCTAACCTCTCTTCACTCCTCTCCCTGAGTACAGTTCGCGTTTATTTGACCCTTTCGCCGAACCGCGTATTCCTTCTTGGCGGACCAACCAAATAAGTGTTCCTTTTTTTCCCCCCCTCTTTCTTACCTTCAATTTCACCGGGAAGCGTGGAGCTAGTCTTTCCTCCACCACCCCCTCCACCCCCGCACCCTGTTCTTCTTTTGGAATCTGCCCCTGAAATTTCGTATCTTTTTTCATCCCTTCTCTTCCCTCCTTCACTTGGGAAACACCCACCACGAAACGGCGGTTTCTCTACTACCCTTTCACGCCCTCTGAAAGACAGGTAAATACCTAGGAAAGATTAGACCGCACTTTCCCTTTCGCTCGTTTGAACCATGCGTTCTAATGGTCCCCGTGAGGCACCCCCCCTTGTTGCTCTAGAAATTTGCTCTCTTCCTTCACGACTACTTCAGAGTTTTGGCTCTCGTCTCGCGCATCTACGTATTGCACTAGAGATTGCCTCTCCGTGTAACTTTTTCCCCTTCCCCCCTCCTCTCATCTTTTTTTTTCGAACGCTTTCCCTTTAGTTTGCTCCTGGGGGGCCTCTGCCGCAGCACGATCCGCGCCAGCAGGGCGTGAGACCCATTTCCCTCTCTCCCGACTACTTCCCTTGTTCTCCTCTTACTAGAGCCAATCACTTCCTTCCTTCCTTATCCGGCTGCTTCCCCGTGGGATATCTTTTCCCCCCCCCCTTTTAGAACGAAGAGCACTCTGCCTTTTCCTCCTTTCTTTTTGGAGGCTCCGGTTTCAGACCCCCGTTTCCCAAGTGATTCGACGAGGAGCGACGAGGAATTGCACGTTGGACTTGGCCTTTCTGACGTGATTCCAGAGTCAGATAGCTTGTCCTTTCCGTCCCTTTTCCCTTCTTTTTCCTTTCCCCCGGACCAACAGGGTCCCCCAGGCGTTACTCTCTCAGCGGGTTGACCCAGCATTGAGAGATTTTTGGGACAAGGATTGCTTCCTCGCTTCATCCGATCGAAGTACTTTTTTCCCATTTACTGCCATTTGTCTCTCCCGTTCCTTCTCCCGGGCTTCTTCCCCCTATAAAAGAGAGGCAATTCGTTTTTTAGTTCTTGAGTCCAGATCAACCTGCGGTACTCTCCCCCAAGTCACCTGCGTTGACGGGCGTTGGCCTAACTAAAGTACGGTCAGGATGCGTTTCCGTTTGGCGGTCTGGCCCCCCTGATCTTACTGATTTCTTTCTGAGGTCTCTTATTTAATAATAATCTTGTGATGTTATCGAGATGTCCATATCACTCTCAATGATATTTCATACCTTTCCCAGACATTCGGACCCAACTTTGAAACGATAATTTTGTTCTCCAAACTTGGAATGTGTCTGGAGATGTCCCCCCTCCGGGTTTTCTTCTCTTCCCTTTTTCCATTCTCCCCACTTCTATTGATAGAAGTCTCCCTTTCCACGCTGCATACCTTTTAGTAAAAAGGTCGTAACTGCTTCAACATCTTCCAGATTTTCCCCCCCCACGTCTCATGAGTAAGAGTCGGGCTCGTACCACAAGATGTATATAAGGGTGTTCCCGACTTTTCGCTTCCCTCCAATTACATTAAAAGGTCCGTGAATCAGTTGAATAAAGTACTACTTCCAACGCACATGGGGGAGGGGTGGGGGGGCGGTGGCGGGGTTTGGTTGTGGGTATTTTTCGTGGTGGGGGGGGGGGGTTGTCGGGGGTGGGGGTGGTTTTTTTTTTTTTTTGTTTTTTTTTTTTTTGGGGGGGGGTTGGTGGGGGCGGTTTTGGTTTGGGGGGGGGTTGGGGCCGGGGGGGTGGTGGGGGGGGTGTTGGTGGGGGGGTGGGTTTGGGTTTTTTTTTTTGTTTTTGTGGGGTTGGTTTGGGGGGATTTGGGGGTTGGTTTTCGCGGGGGGGGCGGGGTAGGGTTTGTTTGTGGGGGTTTGGGGGTGGTTTTAATAAGGCGTTTCGCATTTCTCACCGCGGATCTTATTAGGATTCGTTCTCAAGGGAGAGGGGGTCCCTCGTCGAAGTGATTAACCTCGATCCATCACCTCCCCGCCAGACCAGGTCATCCTGGTCTGTTAAAGAAATGTCCGTTGGGTGTTTCTTCTGCTTGTTCTTTCGGAAATTTCACCGGTCTTCGTTTCTCCGGTGGTCCGTTCGTTGCCTTTCCTCTTGCGCGAAGCGGGTATTACGGGGAGAGGCACCTTCCCCCAATTTTTCTCTTCCCTCTCCTCACCAGAAACCGAGTCTTTACCTCCCTGTCCCCCACCGAACGGTTATTCCCGGCGATCCCGTTAGCTTGGATTTCGGCGCATCACCCCCACCAGATGTCAGTAGCTCTTCCTTCTTATTGTGGAGCACCCCCCTTTCCTATTTAAACTACCTCCTCCGCCGTGTTCTGGACTAGCCTCAGGGAATTCGTCTGTTTCTTTCCCCCCGAAGCCTTCCTCCCTTGTAACCTTTTCCTGTTTTTTCCTTTTTTCCCTATTGGATCTCCTCTTTGCTTATCGTTCTGTTTGTGCTGGGGATGACAATTTAGAGGACGGCGTCCGAAGAGGAGTCCCTGTTCCTTGTTTCACTTTCTCCTTCTCACTTTTTTTTTCTCTTTTGTCTTGTCGCCGACTCCGCAGGCCTCACCGTCTGAGACTGTGCCACCTCCCCGTATGCGAGTTTCTAACTTTCGCCCGAGCACTGTGGATTTTTTCTCCGGGGGCACTTCCGTCCGAGACTTGTCCATTTCTCTCTGAGGAGCAACCTTCTTTTCAAGACAGGAGCCTTCGGATTTCGCCCCCTCCCTCTTCTCCTGTCGCTGCAGAACAGGGCTTCCCGCTCGGCAATTCCCCTCGCCCAGTTTCTATGTCCACAGGCCGATGACTCTCTTGTCGATCCCCTTTTCCTCCCCCCCCCTTTATGAACTGGCCATCGCATGGAAAAGCTTTAAGTCCCCTTTCTTCTGGTTCCCTGTCCCTGCCCCATGGAAAGAATAAACTCCCTCTTCTCTTCCCGTTTCATTGATTGTGACCGGCGGGTTACCTGGACTGCGGGTCCGCCTCCGGAAGAACGACGCTGCCTCTGCGGGTCCTGACCCTCAGCCGAGTGATCACTTTAATTCCGTCACCGGTGGGGTTGACTTGTTTGAAAAGTCACAAAAGTGTCAGTTTCCTGTCTTTTTTTTTCTTTGCCTTGTTCTGTACTCCCTTTTTTTTTTTTGTACAGTGCCTCCAGAGATTTGAATCCCCAGTCTGATGTTTCTTGGCCTTGGCACTCCTTGAGATCAGGCATGGTGTTTAACTTCATTTTTCTTTGCAGTTCTACAAAAACCTTTTTCTTTGTTTGTCGTATCTTGATGCGTTCCGTGTCCAATCCTGGTTTAGTTTCCTCCCCCACCTTCACGAACTTCAGATCAATCGTTTGTCCGCCATTCCCCCCCTTTTTTAATTTCATAGGGCGGAAGGTTTTGACCTCTCATTTTGGCGTCGGTGATTTTTGCGAGCTTAGTTTTGACATGGCCCTCGGTCACAAGGCGAGAATGAGTGGTCCGAACTTCGCTCTTTTTCTTTTTTTCTCCCCCCTCCTTTTGTCTTTTGGAGCTACTAGGTGCCCATACCACACTCAGTCCCCGACTGATTCAATGTTTCTCCTCCTTTGCTCCTGCCCCGTTAACTCAGAAGGCCCGCTTTCCCCCCATTTTATTTCTTTCGGTCAGGCGACTTTCTACCGGGACTTTAAAAAAGAGGTGGCGTTCAAAACGCTTGAATTTTTATGGGGGAGGCCCCCTACCCAACCAGTTATTTCAAGGAAAAGTTTCCTCCATTTTTTCCACCCCCAAGAACGACGTCCGACTTGAAGGTCCCTCAGCTCCTCTATTTCCAATGAGAGATTCCCGGCACCAGCGGTCCTTGTATTCCTGAGGGACGACCGGCCAATCCCCTGCAGATGGACAATGACTTGGTCGGTTAATCTACCCCCCCCTATTTCCTTACCCACGCCAACGGACGACCTACGAATGCCCTTTTTTTTTGACACTGCCCAAAGCGCTTCAACACGGCGGAGTATTCCCTTGACCCTGTTTTCCCCACCCTTGTCGGACAGTACCAAGTCTGATGTTTTTCTCTTTTCCCTCCTCTTCCCCCTCGGTTCCTTTAGGGTTTTTTTTTAGCCATCCCCCGGTCCATTTATCCCTTGACGTTTTCAAATCGCACTAGATAAATTGATCCAGTTCCCTTTCTTCCTTTCCTCGACTATTCTGTTTTTTTTTGAATTTTTTTTCTCTCTTCTAGTTTGGTGGCCCTCCGCCACGTACTCGAACAGGACAGGGCATAGTTGCCTTCTACTGTTTTTTCAGAATTCCCCTGCTGCATTTCTCCTTCCCTTAGATCGATGAGCATGATCTCCAGGATAGATACCCGTTCTTCCGCCCCCTCTCTTTTTCTCTTTCTTCGCGTTATAATGACCAGTTAGAAGTAAGCTATGCCTAGGGGGGTCACCAATCTTTCATGTTCCCTTTTTCTTTCCCAGTCCGGCAAAGTTTGTCTATACATCTTTTCGCTTGTGTCGTAGAGCCGGTCATTAAGAGTATTAGCGCCACAAACTACGGCACACCCCTTAATGCGTTCGGGCCCGATAGTTCCCCCTTCCACGGTTTCCCTTCGGCGTCTTCAACTTCGCCTTTATCTTCAATTGTTTCCACACCTTCCCCCCCCCCCCCCCCCCACCACGTAGGATTGGAATCAGTTTCACGGTGAAGTAGTTCCCCTCCTTCCATTCGCTTCCTTTTTCTTTCCTCTTCCCCTTCAAGGTCTGTCTTTCCTGAAAGGGTTCTATTAAGGCTTTGAGCGGGTTTACCCCCCCTTGCTTTGATTTCACCATTAGTTGACTTGCTCATGATCTGTCTCTCCTCTTGTGGATACTTCGGAGAGCCCCCCCGCTACGTTTGGATCGATCACTCTAAAAAACGACCTTTTCCTGACGTGCAGAGCCTAGATAGTGGGAATGTCTACGCACTCTTGGTCCCTTTTTCCCCCTTTCCACCGCTGGAGAGAACAATTCTGACCTGACATATGGCCGCGTCCCCCGATAGTACCTCTCCCTTTCCCTTTCCTTCGACTTCCCGCCTCCTTCCATCCCCCCTTTTTCGTTAATCAAAAGGGATTAGGTCTTCTTTCTTGGCTGGATCGGAACGTTTTGGTTAGATTGAAAGTAGTCCTCTCCTCATCGCGTCCCCCAATTTGCCGGTTCGCCAGATAAGCTGGTCATTTGTCCTACCCTTTTTTTTTTTCTTTCTCCCCTCCGAGCGACTTTGAGTGGCTTCAAGCTCCAAATTTGAATTGGGCTTTTGTTCTTTCCGTTTCTTCCACCTACAAGTCGCGCTTTCTGACTTCAAGGATGTCCCGCTGTCCCTCTTCCACCCGGGAAACAGTTTCTATCATTGGTGTGTCGTAATATCTCCATTTCTGAGGACCCTTCTGCCTTCCCCTCTTCCCCCTATCCCTCCAAGTTTCGCCCAGGTGACGACGGGGAAACGAGAAATGTCTTTTCGGGACAGCCTGCTCTCTTCTCTCCCCCTCTTCCCTTCGATGGTATTTTTTTTTTTGACTATCCATGTCTCAACCCGGTTGCTCGCTCCCATTGCCATTTGGGTGGACTGGCCCCATCCGCGTTTTCAGGATGCGTTCCGGCCATTGGTAGGAACCTGATTAGATTCTCTAAGACCTCTTTTTTTCCTCCCCCTTCCCCCTGTTTGTGTAGTTCTCAACCTTTCTTCTAAAACCCCCCCCAACAAAAAAAAACACCCCCCCCCCCCCCCCCCCCCCCCCCCCACCCCAAACCCACCCCCCCCCAAACAAAAAAAAAAAAACCCCCCTTGACCCTCCCTCCTTTCCCCTACTGAAAGTGAACCCAGATATATTTTCTCCCCGCCTTCAAACTTGAAATTGACTTTGCGATGACTACAAGAATTGGTCTGAGTTCCTTTTAAATCCCACTCCCTGTCTTTTTCGGCGAGTCAGAGACTTTTAGACGACCCCCTTTCTTTTCCAGGTCGTCACCAAAGACTTCTTACTTCAGGAGAGTCCCTCTCTTTTTACCCCCCCTCGATCTTTATGTTCGTAGATAGTGACTTCCCCGATTATCTATCAACTAGTTTTGTGGGACTCCTTTTTTTTTCCTCTTCCCCAGTTCTGTAGAAGGAACCCTTTTAGAATGTTTTTTTAACACTTCATAGTACATACGAAAACGTACCCCTTCGCGGTCCTTCTTGGTTTGGGGTGCGTCATAAAGGCCCCGGCGTTTCTCCTTCGTGTTCGTTTCCTCCCTTTTTCTTTTGCTCTCTGTTTATATAGGCCCCGATCCAAGTTCGCCCGTTTTACATCCGAGACCAGCTGGTAGATTGATCCTCCCTTCCTGGGGGTGATTTGCTCGGTAAGGGAAGTATTTTTTGTTTCCTTTCCTTTTTTTTTCTTCGCTGTAATGTTTGAAACCCCCCTGTTTATGGGCGCAGGATCTTTTTTCGAGTTTTCGGTTCGTTCCCCCCTTTTCGGCCCTGCAGTTCATGATTGAGAATAAAGGAACCCCCCGATTCGTTTCCCTTCCTTCCCTTTTCCTTCGGGACGCCTTCCCTTTAATTATTCGGTTTGCTCTAGACGGGATACAACCGGATCTGGCCGATCGCGGCATCCCCTGATCCCTAATGTTTTCGCATCAAGGCGTCCATAGTACCCGAGACTTCTCTCCCTTTCTTCGCGCCTGACGTTAGCGTCATGTGTGCCCTTTGAAGCGATGTGTGTCGATCGTGCACGGTCGTTGATTCGTTCCGATCGCTTCTCTCGGTCTTGGTTTTGTGACAAAGGGAGGGCCGACTTGCCTTCTTCCCCCCTCCTCTATACCTCCTCTTGAAGTACGACTGGCTCTTTTTTCCTGGTTGCATCAACGGGGGTGGGTGTCCTGAGCCCTTTTTCTTCCCTACCTTCCGCCCCGGTTGGCCGTAGGCCCGACGCTAAAGTGAACTCTGTTCCCCCCCGCGGATGGGCGGCTGACATTTGAGTTTCCTTGTTCCATTTTTTATTCTTGAAGTCGCTCCTCCATCAGTTTCATACAAAGGGGATATTTCCTAGATTAGGCAATTTTCTGTTTGCTGCATCTCTTCTCTCTCCCTTCTGGTAATGTGGTGGAGTCGTGTGACCGAGCCCCTGTCGCATGAAATTGCCCTTTTCCCCTTTTTTAGTCACAGGCCCCCTCAAAACTATCTGACCACCTTATCGGTTTGCCCCACCGCAAACCTCCATTCCCTTCGGCTGGTTCCTTGGAAGAGATAACGGCTCATACCCCTTTCCTTTTCTCCTCGCTGATTCCGGAAGGGATTTAACCCCCTTCGTTCTGAAGAGATCCGCCTCTCTCAACTTCCGCTTTTCCCCCTTGCGACCTCCGACAGTGGTCCTCATTTCCTTTTCTCCCCCCCTGTGGTTTATGGAATACCTTGCGTGTCCAGCTGTCAGTTCGCTTTGGGGGTTTGTTTTCCAGCATACTGTCGAGCGCCTTTTCCTTTCCTTTTTGCTTGAGGACCTTGAAGAGACGCAAGGGCTTCAAGTGGAGGTTTTTGCATTTCTTCCACTTGTGAAGCTCTGAGTCCCCATTCCCCTTCTTTTGACAGTCTTTCGCGAAATTATGGCTTATCGCTTTTTGACCAGACGGTCTGCGTCGGGCTTGTTTTTTTAAGTCGTTTCTTGAAATGTTTGTAGGTGCTCCCCTTACATGTTAGTTCCCCCTTCCCATTCCCCTGTGTTAAAGGTGTGGACTGCGCCGAATGACTCTCTCATTCTCATTTGACGGCGTTCCTCGTTCCCCTTCTGAGATGAGACCTTTGCACCGTTCTGTTTTCTGATGACTCGGCTGTGTCAGCGCTCGTTTTCCCCTTTTGTTTTGCCGGATCGAGGCCTTTTCGATCCAAAGGCCCCTATTTATAGATCTGCCTCTAGTCCCCTTCTTTTCTCCTTTCATTCGGAGATTAGATTCCACAGACTATGAGACCTTGGCTTTTTAGTCTGCGCTTTTCCACCGTGAACACTTTCCGGCCTTTTCCCGTACGATTGCTGTTCGGAAGGGGGGGAGGTCCCCCCCCCAGTTCTTTTCTCCCGCCCCCTCCCTCCCTCCCGCCCAAAGCCGACAGCAGATTGTATTTGAGCGCGCTCCTAGCCCCAGAGTTCGACGGCCCATTTCCTATCTAGAGGTTCCTTCACCTGGCCAATCCCTGACAGCCCCAGGCCCCACCTACTTTCAGTACCTCTCTTACTCCCCCCCTGAATGTTTAAATGCCTATTTATTTCAAAGCCCAAACCACGGTGGTCCTGCGTTTTCCTTATTCCTTGTACTTCACAACACCGGGGTGCAATTACCTGCTTTTGTCTTTCTTCCCCGGCAAACGTTTTTCTCCTTTTACGTCCCCAAGCGAGTTTCCTCCTCCGTCAAGCTCCATGCAGGAAGCACTGACGATCCTGCTCCTCTCGTCTCCTTCCTGAGGGATATTTTTCCCCCTCCAGTCTTGTCCAGGTTGCATATCCTTTTTGTCCTTGCGTGAGCTTGCGGTGTAGAGATCGGTCTCCTCCCTTTCCCGATTAAACGAGGTAATTTTGTCCTTTCCGGGCGACCTGCAGAGTGACTCACTGTAACTGAGACCGCTGCCGCTCTCCTCCTCTTTTCGTAGACAAGGTCCTCCCCCTTATTTCCTCATTTTTGATCCTTCTTATATTTCAAAAAGTTCGCCGTATGCCGCCGGCGTTACCTACCTTTCTTTTCCCTTTCCCCCGGATATTTTCATATTTCCCCCTTTTAGGATCCACTGGAGTTTTTTTTTTCCTTCTTGAAAGAACTAAGTCCCCCCCTTTCATGGACGTTTCTCGTTTTAACAAGGTTAACGTCTCCCCCCTTTCTTTCCCCTTTCACCCGAAGGTCATCTTACATTTGGTGTTTCCCCAAACCTGGACAACTCCCCGAAAGGGACTTTTCCCTTGCACCTTTTTGACATCCAGGAATTGCCTCTTGAAGGAAGCATTTCCTTTCTTTTTTCCCTTTTTCTCTGATTCGAAGATTTTTTTAGTTCGTGGAACTCTTACGGAACTTTTCTTTGCTGAGTGGGTTTTTTTCACTATCTAGCCAGAGGTGGATAGATTATCGACCCCCCTTACGTCTCCGGTATTTTTTTTTTTGTGAATTTTCCTGACGGTTACCTCTCGGGTTTCTTCTCAGTCCGCATGAACTGTCAGCCAAAAGTGGGGCTTGCCCCTTCCTCTCCATATCGTCCGGACTTTGCCGTAGAGTGCGGTTAAGTCCTGCGTGTTTCTCTCTCCTTACACAACGAAGGCCCCTCACTTTTACTCTCTAACCCCTGATTTCCCTGTTGTTTTCCGGTTTTTTTTCCTAGATGTCCGTCTGAACCTCTAGCGCTCGCGTTCTCACCTATTCCTCTCCTTTTAAGGAGCCGTTTTGGGTATGACCGTTACGTTTTTCTTCCCTGATCTGATCCTACATTAAATTTTTCCGGTTTTTCATGTAGATGACGTTGATTCCTGTCGCGATTACGCTATGTACTGCTTCCTTCCCCCACCGGTTCACACCGGAGTATCTCTTCGAGGGTGGCCGAAAGGATTTCGTCCCCTTGTTCTCCTTTCTTTGAGTGACACTGTCGGGATGTACCCCTAACCCAGACATTTATTTTTCGTCATTGCTGAAAGATTGTCTTTTCTCCTCTTTCCTCCTCATCCTACTCGAGGTAAATGGTTCCGTGGTTTTCTCTGCCATCCTATACAACCTTCTTTTTTCTTATAGCCAAGAACATTGCCCTTCGGAGTGTTTTCCCTTGATCGTTGTTCCTGGTTATGCGTTCCCTTTCAAGTTGATCTTTTCCCATGGTTTTTCACGTCTTCTCTCTTACCTGTTGGTTGTGGGGATTCATGTTCACACACTGAGACCCCCTTCCCCCCTCTCCGTTTCTCCTCAGTCCTCCTAAGTGAGTAGTCCTTCCTCCCCGGCCTGGTTTTCTAGAGGTCTGGGTTCGGAGGACCCCATTAATACCCTTTCATTCCGGATTTGGGTATAGATCGTTATTCCGATCCCCTTCTGACTTTTTGCCCTTTTCTTCCTTTCGACCGCAAGTGATTCTTATACTTGTCCCTTTTCCCCCCTGATCAGGATGGAGTTTCTTGCTCTCCCGACGAAATCAGGGTTTGTCCAATGTGCCTCTTCCCTACATTCCTCTGCCGATGAGATCGGAATCCGTATCCTTCCCTCAACGGGGAGTCCTCGGTCGGATCTGTTCTGCTCCCTTGCACCCTGTTCTGTCTTGCTCCCAGGAGATTTGAACAGGGGATGCTTTTGCTCAGATGCGTCTTTCTTTTCCCTTCCCTATCCAACGTTACTAAAGCAATTTTCTCACCAGGGTCTCTGTTTCCGCATCCTTTTTTCTTTTCGGTGCTTTGACTTGAATTAGAAGGGCCGGTAGTCTTTGCGCGGCCTCCCCCCCTTTTTTCCTTCCGTTCCTTTTTCAGCCTCTCCTTTATTGCGGGCCCCATTTCTCGGTCTGCCCGTTCCCTTTCGTTCATACAGGCACCCCGCTCTATTCTTTCTTCCCCCCCTTCCTCTTCGCCCGAATAGCGGATAGACGGCCCCCCCTATTCCCCCAAACGCAGTCGTTGGTTTTTCGATTGAATGGTGCTCTCCCCCCCCCCTTTGCCGTCCTCGTCCAACGACCGTCCGTGTTTTAAAAGGGCGCGGACCGCCTCCTTTCTTTTCTTCTTTTCTTCGTTACGCGTTTTTCTTTCCTTCTTTGTTCCCTTGGAGTCCGATGCTCCCGCTGTCTCTGTCTTTTGTTGCCTGGAATTTGATTCCCTTCGTTCTAGGAGCCCGCCCTTCCGTATTTTTTCACGAGACAGGCGCATTTTTTTTTTTGTCGTTTTCGGGTTTGGTTTTTGGAGGCTCCCACGTTTTTGCCTTATCTCTTCCCTTTATCCTATCCCCCTCGCTCTTGCTCCGGTGTCTTTTGGCAAGTTCCCGGCACAGGGGTTGTGACCACCATCGCTTTCTTCCCGGTATTGCCCGTATGGACGCACGTCTGGCTTGGTCAAGCCCACCGCTATCCTTGACCTTCCTACCCTTCTTCCTTTCTTCACGTGACCTTTTCAAAGATTTTTTTTTTTTTTTGTACCTAGTAGTGGCATTATTACCTGTTTATCGATCCCGGTCATTTCCATCCACGCTTTTCTTTTCCCTTCTCTGTTTTGTGTGTTCCATGCGTTGACGGTTGTGCGAGTTCGGGTGTTGGTGTTGCACTTTTTCCCCCTCTCCTCTGTTAAGGTTTGATGATTTTAGACTATCTTTTACTAACCAGAGTGGTCGTGTCCCCCCCCCCCCCCCCTCACAGTGATGATGCCTGCCGCTTCTCGCACGTGATGCCAAGGCCCCAAGCCCCGACTTTGTTCCTCTTTCCCAGGTCTTTTCCTTTATGGCCCCATCCAAGCTTTTTTTCTTTTCCCCTCTTGGCTAGTCCGTTTGCAATTCTGATAGGACTTTTCCTCCCTCCATGGATCTAGAACGACCTGGTGGGCACCTGGGTCCTCCCTAACTCACGTCGCTAGC
>Ga0179593_1428277_pt1 | contig 13283 bp, 10 predicted proteins | sample CZODoug2_1_08_16_FD_185931 | JGI IMG/M metagenome (GOLD analysis project Ga0179593, IMG submission 185931) | Vadose zone soil fungal communities from Angelo Coast Range Reserve, California, USA - CZODoug2_1_08_16fungal (PacBio error correction) | ecosystem: Environmental > Terrestrial > Soil >... | reverse complement strand
CTTTGATGGCGCAGCTCCCGCATTTCTCTTCTTCGAGATCCGCTGTTTGAACCCCCTATCGAGCTTACCTCGAGTGATTTGCAGGCGTCGAATAACCTGAAGTCTTGTTTCGGTGTCTCTAGAGTCCAACCTTCTCCACATATTCTCGAATCTTTTGGTCTTTCACAAACTTTTTTCCCATGACTCTCCCCTAATTTACAGAACATAGTGGTTTACCACGGGTCGCCTACCTTTCCTTCTCCGGTACTAACCGTCGCGGACCAAAGTGTCCACGCCTGGAGATCCCACCACGTCTCCCACGCTTTTCCATTGATATCGGTGTTGGATATTGGTCCCAACCGATCCAGGGCGTTCTCAAAACTTTTCCACGTCTTCCTGTCCGGCCTCCCAAGAGTCCAAGTTCCCGGGCCCTAATTTTTGGAAGAAACCAGTATTTAATCGTCATGGTTTCATTGGTCCCCCAACCTTTTTTTCGCATGGCGGAACACAAGCCGTTCGCCCTCCGGGCCGCCCCTCGAGGATTGTCCGACTTATCCCTGACTTTCGACACTCCTTGATATGATGGTGTGCCATTCCGAGATATTCTCGGACCGTGCGAGTTTCGAAGCTGAGTAACGGAATATCCATCCCCAATTGGACCAGCACAGCTAACACTCGACGGTGGATTCCTTAGGACCAGGTTATTTCTTCCCCCTAGAAGTGAAGCTTTACGGAAACCTCTGTGTAGGACTTATGGCGAAGGCTTGTGGTCACCACCTCCCCCAGGCGAAAGCGTTTAACCCCTTTCCAATTTTTCTGTTCAGAAATTGGACCAGCCTTCGGCCTATAGTAATTAATGGGCTCGAGGAGATAGGCGCCTCGCGTCTTCCTTTGCCCTGTCAAATCTTGGAGAAACCCACCCATGTGACAACCTTAGATTGTCTGACTTCCCCTTACCATGCAGAAACCCAATTGAATCGCAGTGCCACATTTCTCAAGGCTCCCCCCCCCACATTTGACCCGAGGGTCCCAGTTGCTCCAAATGAACAACCTTTAAGTTAATTCCCTGTTTCTTCCTTTCTTCTCGGGTGGCGTTATGATTTACGATGAACTTCTCGGGCTTTCTCGTGTATCTCCTTTCCTCTCACATCTCCCGCTTTTCCCCCCCGAAGGAACTCTTTTGCTCGGCGGCAACGATGGAATATTTCCCACTGGGTGTCCCTCCAATTCGGTTGCAACAGAATCCCCAACGGCACCCTAGACGCTTCCAGAATTGCTCTTGCCACGGTCCTCCAGCCCCGTAGGCATTCGTCACTCTCTTTCATTAACGGGTCCTGGATGTCCCCGACCAGCAGATCAGAATCCGGTCTGCTCCTTCAAGGGCAAAATGCAGGTCACGAGCGCAGCACGGCCTAGCGAATTGTTGCGGGGCACGAGGAAACCCCTTTTATTTTATTTCCCCAAACCCTTAAGCGTGGATTTTGGTCATTTCGGACACCATTCTAACCTTCATATCCCGAATCTTCTCCGTATGTCGCGCGGCATTTGCACTTCCCGTGACTTTGTGATGCTCTTTTTCTGAGTACGGTGCCCTTTCTCGGATTTTGTTATTTCAATTTGCCACATATGTCCCACCGTGCTAAGTCCTTCGAGCAATTTCCCTCCCCTGGTAACCAACAGATCATCCTCTTCCCCCTTTCCGTTGGTTGTGTTGAGATCCTGTGGTTCACCTAGTTGCGGTCGATATCACCCTGGTATCCTAATTGCGCCTTTTCTACCAGATCGCTCTCGCCTTTCCCCGAAGAACCCCCCACCCCCTTCCAGCCCTTCCCTCATCATCAGCGAATCCTATTCCCGTTCTGAGATCTCTGGGTCGTCCTGACACCACGGATTTTTTGGGTCAACTGAGGATTCGTGTGGCCTGGCCGCCTTGCCCCTATAGCGGTTTCTGATCTTTGCGATTTGCCTTGTTTGGTAAGCTTTTTTCCCCCCCCCGGCTCTCCTAATCTTCTTTTTCCGAATCCGCTGGCTCCCGGAATTGCACTTCAGTCCGCATAGCGCTGATGTATTCCCCCCTCTGGTCCTTCTGGAGAGCGTTCTCTATTTCCACGCTTTGTCAGACTTGATCCTCTGCGCCCGCCCGGTTTTTTACGATACGTTGGCCTGGCTGGCTCAAGCTATCGGGCTTCTTTTCCCTCTTGTTTTTTTCCCGACCCTGTGAGGTCCCTGATCAGTTCCGAAGCAAAGACCTTCTTCTTTTTTTCCTCTTCACATGCCTGCCGGTTCCCCTGAAACATTCTTTCGTCACCGATGACCACCGGGCTTTTTTCCTTCTTTGCTTGGCGCAAACTTCTCCGGAAGGCCTCTTCTTTTCCCAGCCCGAAGCCATCAATGTGCCCCCCTTCTCTTCATCCTTTTTTCTTTTCGCCTACCCTTGAGATGAAGACGGGCTCTTTAACTTGTTTAGTGCTCCCATTAGATTTGCAGGTCCTCGAAAACCGCTTTTTTCCTTAGCTCTTTCCGCTATATACGCGCCAGTTGATACGAGGCCGGGAAATCTTGTCAACACTCACGCACTTGCCATGCGTCTTCCGGGTTACCGTCGGTTTCCCGGTGTTACCCACGGACGCACATACTTTTCTATAGTGTTCTTTCCTTTCACTTCCTTCCCCTTTCTTCCATTACTAGTTGGATACTCCCATGACCCTCCCCCTCCAAGCTGCTTTTTTATCCTTCTAAGTAAAAATTGGCGGGTATGTTTCCCCTTATCCCCCTGACTATTTCTCTTCGCCGCAACTTTCCTTTCAGGGGTGATTTGTATGGAATCCCGCTTGATTCCTCTTCTCCCCTTCTTTCGCCGACCCCCTAGAAAGCCTGAGTAAAAGTTTTTTTTTAGCCTTCGGATGAGGAATGCTGCTGTTTTGCATCAACTGCTAAGTCATCTTGCTACCCATTCCTATTATCGCCCCCCCGCCCCGGCTCGATATCTCAATGGTTTTCCCTTCGCCCCCTGCCGGCAGCGGAAGACTGTCATTGCACTTGTGTTGGGCTGAACACCCTTCCAGTTTGCTTTAAACCCCCAAAACGCGTGGTGCAAACAACATTCCTCTTTCTTCTTGTAGTTATCTTTCCCGTTTCCTCTCGCTCATCCGATTTTCTTTTTTTAAGTCTCCCGTTGAATCGGCGGTTCTGAGCCATGAGACCACGTTTTCGGGAATAGGACCTCCTCCCAATGGTTTTGGGGAATTTGTGGACCCGACCCCCCCAGTTTTTCTTGGCTGGAGAATTTTTCATTTACTCCAGATATCTACACAGGGTCCTTTCTTTGGTCAAAATCATTTTAATGATAGATCGGTTTTGTTCATAGCCCAATCGCCTTCCCGCGCGAAGAATTTTGCCTCTTCCTCTGTCAAAGTTTAAGCCATATCTTTACCTCTCTTTGTGTTTTTTGAGAGATCCTTTGATGCGGCTAACAAATGATTCCAGGCCCCCCCCCCCCCAACACCCTCCTACTTTTTTTCCTGCTGAAGGCTTCCGCATCCTACACCCGATTCACCGATAGCTTCAGAATTTCCTGTGTCACCTGTCGCCCTTCCCCGTTATTCATTGATCCGGTCCGTTCTTAAATTCCCCAGTTACACAACTGTGCAAAAAGTTTGCTTTTCTTCGCGATCGGTCAAAACCTTTTACTTACTGACATTCACCCCAGAATTCCCAGACAAGACTGTTTGATTTCCAGAAATTGGCCGTTTTTAGCAACCTCTTCTTCTTCCATACTTCCGGACATAACCTATTTACCGAATAACTTTGTTGCAACGCGTCTTTCTCAGGAGCCTTAGCGCTCTTTCACTATTCCCAAAGACCTTGGGAGGTTGTTTTCACAACCTGTATCTTTTAGCCCCACGCATGAATATTTGTTTAGCTTCCTTATAACCAAACACTCTGTCGATTTCCCATTATGGGCGCGAAGCCAACAACCTGCACCTTCTCTTCAAGTACGGATTGTTTTTCATGGGAACAGATCTCATTTGGTCTTCTTTTGGATGAGGTCAACAGGAGCCCTAGAGTCCCCAGCTTCTGTTCTTGGCCGAATAGGCTTGTGGCAAATTTCGCCGAGAGGCTTTTCCCAATTCGAGGTCGCGAGTCTTTTTTCCCAGGTCCCCCCCTGCCCTGAAGGGTCGAGGAGTGACTTTCCATTGAGCAATGTGCTTTGTTTTCCTACCCCCCCATATTCCCTCCCCCCAATAACACTTCCTGAACAGCTTAGGTTTACCCCCACCCCGTACGCTGAATAGTCTTTATGACACATCCAAATACGTTTCATCGAAGGGTTCTTACGACCCCGTTGAAGTTAGGACCTAACCTCAAGGCCGGAGTAGTGTGTAAGGCTCCAGGCAAGACTGGAAGAAGGTACTTGAGGAGACTACCAGCTGAGAGAGGATGAGCGTTTGCCCACAAAAAGTCACACAGAAGAACTGCGGGGGGATCACGGAACTAGACCTGTTGTGACACGGCGTTGAAATTGACCGCAGGCTTCCACGGTCTTATAAAAGGTGATATACAGAGTTTCCCCCTTCTGGCTACTACAGCCCCGTTTCGCCGGCCCACGCTGACTGGCTTGGCGTTTCTACCGCCTGATGGTGATTTCGTCCTTCTAATTCCGCTTCCCCTCTAGCCCAAGTTAGCCCGTGGGAAACCCACTTTAAGATCATAAGCTTCTCCGTCCGGCGAATGTCTACCCATGAGCTTTCTACGTTTGCGCCCCCCGCCGCAACAGGTTCAATGTACGTGGGGGTCTGCCGTTCTTCAGGGATTGATCAACCCTGCCCTGACAATTCCGATCCTTTTTTAATTTTCTTCTCGTTTTGTGAGCTCCGCTAGACCTTCTTCGTGCCCCTTCCTCCCCACCTGGACCCATTGATAGCTGCCGCTTCAGTCATGGAACTTTGCCTGTACTGTGAAACCGTTCGGTTTTCTTTCCACAAGTCCGGTTAAATTCCCTCGAACCCGATTTTGCCCCCTCCTTCTTTTCCAGAGAGTCTTCTATCCCTCCATTCATCTTCTTTCACGGGCAGTATAGACGTCTTCTGATGTTCCGCTTGCCGAATTTCCCTCCTGGACACCCATTCTTTTTCCCTGTTGTTGAAAAATTCCTCCTCGAGTCCGATTTTTTGGTCCTCACGGCAACATCGCAGTAGGGCAGAGCCTAGCTCCCCTTCCTTTTTTAGCCTACTTTCCGCTTTGACCCACGGCATCCCCCTCTGTACACGACATCCTTTTGCTTGTTCCCTTCTCCCTCTTTTTCCAGCTGCTTAGAGTTCTTTTCCATCTACCTTCTTCCGATTTTTTCATTTAGTAGTTGAATGAGCGTGCCCTGTTGTTTGTCGATGTAGCTGGTTTAGCCCCCCTTTCCCTTTTAGGCTGGCTTGGTTGATACCCAACCAGCTTCACCCTTTTCCTTTCTTCAAGTAAAACATTTCTGATAGTACTTCCCGGACCTCACTCATGGTATGTACCTCCCCCGCATCTCTCCTCTTTGTGTTTGTTATGAGAGATTGTGGCCCGTCCCCTCCCCAGGGAAGTTGCGGTATGACTTCTACTTCGTTTATTGGTAGATATGGACGATTTCTCTTTCAACCCCCACTTCCCCCTCCAGGCACCGTTACTTCAGACCAATAAACACCGGTCCCTCCCCTTAAGACTCAATGCACTCCCGCCCCATATTTTCTCCTACCTAGCTTCTCTCGCCCTATCGAGCGTTCTTTTCTGCATGTACCCCCAAACGGCGGTTTCAGTTTAGGGTGCCAGGTTATGTCCTTGCTTTTGTTTCCCTTTAGCGACCCTGAAGATCACAACACCCCAACACACAAGCTTTTTCTTCTCCTTTTTCCGGGCCCTGCGCTGTAATTACGGGGCGGGACCAATTTTCCCCTTCAGAGCTTCTTTTCAGCATGCGCTTTTTGCGTCCCGGATGTGAATTTCGCCGCGTGAACAGCCCTCCGCGTCCTTCGTTCAAACTATCTTTCATTCTGCTCAGCGGCTGCGGTTTGCTTGCTCCCCCTATTACGGGCGATAACCGCATTTGTCTCACCCCCAGAACCGGTTCTACCTTCGCTTGCCAAGGAGAAAGCTCTGGGATTTTTCTTTTTGGTTGGGGAGAAGAGCTTGAATCCTCCCGCGAAGCAATAGTTTTCCACATATCGTAAATTCTCCCCTACAGGCCTTTCTTTCTTCGAACATCGTCCCTCACGAATGACCCCCACATTGACTTAACCTTTCTTTTGGGAGCAAATATCCGGGCCCTTTGTTGGGCCTTCTCCCCCGAATGCCCCCCTTTCCCCCCCATCTGAGCCTGCTCTTTCTTTCCCTTGTGGAGCGAGTTTGATTCCACGGAATCGGTCCCTCCACATCTTTTGCTGCTCCCTCTCGTCTTTTCAGGCGTCCTTCCGACCATATTATCCCTCTCTTTTGGGTCCTTGATCCCCTATCCTTCCGGGAACTTCTGGTCAAATTTCACTAGTGTACCTGTTGAGTCTGCCTTCACCTTCTTTTCGCTGTTTTCGTGTTTGAAACACGATAATTCGCCTACTTGTCTCCTCAGCCCGTTCTCATTATAACCTTACTTTCCCCTCTTCGCCCTTCCTTAGTTATCCTGCTGCTTAATTCCATTCAAGTCGCGTTTTTTTAGATCGAGGATTAATTTTTTTGAGGGAGACTGGGAATTCCATACAGCGCTCTCTCGCCCCATGCAAGGGTACCGGTTTCTATTTGGAAAGAATCGCTCCTCTGGTCCACCCAGGTGTCAGTCCTCTCCAGGCCAGCCAGTGTGGCCCAACGAATATGCGAGCGGCCCTTCGAGAGCTGCCCTGCTTTGAAAGAATAATGCGAAGGTTTCTTTTTTTTCAAGGCTCGTACCTAGTCCTTGGGTGGGTCAAAGTTTCTTTTACGCTTCGCCCTTGGTAACTCTTTAACCGGCCGGCAGAGGAAGCCCCTGTCCTACGGCCCGGGGCTCTCCAAACCTTCCCTATTGAACAACATCCTTTCCACCCACGCGCTTGTGGATTCTGTTTCCCACCCTCTGCCTGTCGTATAGATTAAAGTTGCAAGCCCCCCTCGATTATTGTCCCGTTGAAGATCAATTTTTCAATACTAGGAGGTTTCTGCCCTCGGCTTTAGATCCGCTAGGTTTTCCTTCGTCGTCTGTCTCCTGACACCGTTTGTGAACGTTCCATATCGCCACAAGTTCCGCACCCAGTTTTTCAACTTTATTGTTTAATTTAATTCATGGCCCCAACGATTCCCCTTCCATTAAAGTCTTAGACTTAGTTCCCCCTACTTCTTCCCAGCTCAGTGTTTATGCCCGCGACACCTTTCCAGCTCTCAGAAGAGCTGGCCTTGTCCTTCCCTTCAACTTCCTCGTCTCCTCAGCCGTGTTTTTCTCGATGCCCTACTCCGAACATGATCCAGCGCTCTTCGCGCTTCAGGTTTCGCTTTTCGCCTCACACGTACCTTTTCTTTTCTGCAGTCCGAAGGCTTTCTTCCTGACGTCCCCTCGGGACTGAGAGTCATTTTCCCCCGTGCCCCAATCTAATTCACTTTTTGAAAACACTTGCTGGACAATCTTTTTTTAGCGATCCCCTCCCAAACATTGTCAGTTCTTCTTTTCTCGTCAGAAACTTATTTTTCCTCTTTCCTCACGTCGCTCCCAGGTCCCCTAAGACTTTCCTTTATCTTCGGCCTGACCTCTCTTGCGAGAAGTAAGGGAAGAGCTTACTTCATATACAGGCCTTCTTTGTATTCCCCCCCAAGGCGCTTTGTTGTTAGTTGAGGTTCCCACAAATGTCTCCGGGTTTTAAGTCACATTTTTTTCCGTAGTATTCGCTTCGTCCCTAGTCACGTTCCCCCTTTCGGGGCTCGCAGTAAATTCCCCTCCTCGTCCTGCTTGGAATGACTATTCTTTCTTTGAGGCGGTTCAACACATCCTTCTCCCAGTCCTTCGCTTCCCGCTCTCCGGTGTCAAGCAAAATGCTGGCCTCTTTTTCGGAGAGAATGCTGTTTTCCCAGTGGGCTTTCCTTTCCACAGTCCTGCCGCACTTTCGATTGGCTTAATTGATGAACTCTTGCTTTCTGGACCTTCCCCCCATCGTCCCCCCATTCCCGAGCTTCCATAAACCCCAGCGATTGCTGTGATCTCTGGAAGACACGTACATCCACCTCGGAATCCGAAGTGGTCCCTAAGGGGATTCTTTGAATCCTTTTTCGGTCGACCTATGTTTCGAATGTTTTATGGGTTTCCCCCCACACCGGCCCCGCCGACGCGGTTCAAACCGTCACGCTCCATGGTCCCAAGGTCTGTCTCCCTTCCCACGAAATTGCCCCCTCACGAGGAGGCTCCGTTCCCCCTATGCTCTTTCAGCGTTCCTAAATGTGTCTGAGGCGCCTGTTCCAACTTTCTGAGGTAGCCCTCCAAGATTGCTTTCGAGAGTTACCTTTCTGCATCCCCTTTCCGATCCCAACACAATCAGGATTTTTCTGCAGATGGAACAGTTTGTTCTTTGCGCAGGCTAACACTTCCCTTTTTTATGATAAAAAAGTAACCCCTTTTTTTTTAATTACTTTTTTGTCTTGGATGCGCGGGATTTTTTCCTTGCATGCCCTTTCTTCCTCGTGACGTCTCTATCTGGTAGGCCTATAAATTATAAGTCCGTTCCCCACTAGCACCAAGAATCAGGATTAGCTTGTTCCCCCGGTTCCCCGGAACTCGCTCTTTGCAACCGGGCGGTGTCTCACCCCACATTTCGGATCGCCCCCTCTGACACCCCGCAGAGACAGCTCCATCATTCCCTCTCTTTTTGACACCCCAGGGCATAATCATGAAGCCCCGGAGGCACCCCTTTCTTCCCCCTCCCTGCGAATCCATCGGGTTCCCCTCCATTATTCGAAAACGCTCTTTCTCCCAGCGTTTAGATTGGTAGCTGCCGTCCCGGCCCCCAATACTCATGCCCCCCCTCTCAGTAGACCCCTTTCCGGTTGCGCAGAAGTCAGCTCTTTCACAGGAATCCCTTTCGCGACAGCACCTGAGTTTGATTTTCCTTTCTACCAAGCCATCGATTCTCCTCTCTCTTGGATTGGGAAGAGATGCAGGAGGGCGACTGCTGTTTTACTTTTTGATGTATCTGGTTTCTTCTCAGTATGGTCATTATAGAGTTATAGGGTTTAATCTTCCCCCATATGCTCCAACCTCGTTTTTTTGGATCCGTCCTACACCCCCCCCTAACACTGGTATTGCCAAATTCCACCCAAGATCTTTTCTTCATCCTCCTGTTTTGATTCGGATCTGGGGAAGGTCCCTTCCCCCGGTTTAGGCAGTCTTGAAGGATTCTACGGATTTCTTGTGTCTCGTCACCCTCTCCGGCGCGAATTGCCTCACTTTAGACGAACCCATTTCCCCATCACCCACCCTTAAATCTAGAATTCGGCATCGCTCTCTCTAGAGATATGAAGTAGAGCTTTGTTCTGTCGTAGACTCAAATTCTTTGTCCGAGGATTTTTTTCCCTTATGATTCCTCCGGCCCCGGCCTATCGGCTTTTTTTGGCGCTCGGGCTGAGCTTTTCCTTTTAAAGTAGGACCACCTTATTCTAAGATCGTCTTTTCATTCTCTTTTTTATCTTTCAGGTTTCATTCCGCGGTTGCAAGTGTTCTTCCTCCGGTATTAACTTCGCTCAACCAGAGCGGAAATTTGCTCTTTACCGCGCGGGTGCGCTAGCCTAAGTTGATCACCTCAACCCCCCTCTTACCCCTGTGCACGATGCTTCGTTTCTTCCCGGTATTCAAGTCTATGCGTTTTATTTATTCCTCTCGGTGACCTCCGGAGTCTGTATAGTTCAGGGATACCGCGAACCACTTGCCGACAATATCTTTCCCGATTCGCCCGGAATGCCGCTACCACTCCGTCCCCGAATTTACCCCAAAGGGAATTAAAATTTGCTCTTGGTAGTCACCCGATCACTCGGCCATTCTGGCTCTTTTCAGACGGGGCAAACATGCACACTTTTTAACATGCTTTTATGCGTTTCAGAGTTTCTTCGCGGTCCATAACCTTTTTTCGTGGCTCAAAAAGAGTTCCCGGCGTATTTTCCCACCCCTCTTTGTTTCCATGCCCCTTCCCTTCACGGCATACGTTTCGTCCGCAATTCCCACCTTTGTAAAATTTAAGAAGTGCCCATTCTTTGCTTTTGTTCACCGCCTCCTTTTGCTCGTGTTGGCCCCCCCTCTTATGCCATACTGTGTCTTCCCCTCTCCTCCTTTTCCATCCCACTTCAATTCGAGGAACTTCCTAGTTGTGATACCGTTTTCCCTATTTTTTCCCTCAGTTCGCGTTTTTTAGTTTTTTCAGTTGATGAGGGATATTAGGAGAAATTGCCCCGATCAAATTATCGCACCCCCCTCCTTCCACACCACTGCAGGATTGCCTTACTCGCCCGCTTTCATTTATCCCCCCCTCGCCGTCTTTCCCGTCCCAAATTCTTTCTCCCTCATCGGACGGACCCAACGATTTATGCGAGACGGCAGTCTCTGTTCCTTTGCTACCGTGGACCTTCCCCCCCCCATGCTCCTGCTATTGTTCTCCCCCTTGAGAGGGACTATTAATTCGGGCAGTTGCGTTCGGCCCTTTTTTTTTGTTTTCAACTTCTCGCCATCCTTTGCACAGGAAGAGAAGACCCGTTACCGACTTTCACCTGCGGGTCTTAACCAAGATGACTTGGTAAAAACCACCACCTCCTTTTGGGGAAGAGTCCATCCGGAGTTTAAGTAGTTCTTATCTTCTTCCCCGTGCCATTATTTTCCATTTGCTGTCCCGGAAGATAAACCGTGACCCAGACATCGGTTGTGAGTGCGCCGGTCGGAGCTCCAAGTCTTGGGGACCCTTAGGGTCCCGCCAAATGGTTGTTTCCCGTGGCTCGCGACCCGGAGCTCAACATTTGTTCACTGTTTTTTCCTTTGATAAATCCTTCTCCCAAAGATTCTGTAGGTCTTTCTGACTTCCGTCCACCCCCATTCATTTTAACTATCTCGATTAGGACTCTTTTCTATCGACCTCGCACCTTCACGCGCGTCTCCATTAGCTGGCTTTTTTTCTCTCAGTAAAGGAACTATTCTACTTCACCTGTTGTTTTGCAGTAGAGGATTTAATTGGATTCTGCTCACCATGCAATCCCTTTCCCCTCTGCCGCGCTTTCCGTTGAGGCTTTGAGTTTTCCCACACAAAGTCCCCCTCTAGATATATTAATTAAGAGTGATGCACTTTCTTCTACAGTCATCAATGAGCTCCTTTGGGGACGTTCCTTGCCATACTCCAATTCATGTTACCCAATCTTTTGGCTGCATTTTTTAGATCCACGTTAACCAAACATTTGTCTGTCTTTGTCACTCCCCCGCATGTCCCCAGAACCGTAGTTTTTGCTCTCATCCCACGGCCTATCTCCCCCCGCCATATTTCCCTTCGCTTTTTTCTTCCGGCTGCCCCTCGCATTGTATTTCTTAGTCCCTTTTGGTCCAAAACGTGTATTCTATACCTCCCCCCATTTACGTCCTCCTAGGAATTTACTCTCCCCCCCATGACGTTTTGGATTTTTTTCTTCCAAATCTTATAAGGAGTTGTTCCCACGAACCAGTTGCAATCTTATTTCCTGCTTCGCTTTCCGGACCCTTTTTCCGTCCCCAAGGTGGCTTCCTGACGTGAGCCTCACTTCCCCTCGGGAATAGTCGCTCCTTGGCTGTCCTCCCCCTTCTCAGTGTCATTGGTGTCACCAGACCTTCCCTTTAATTCTCCGGGGCCGCTGCATAGTATCTTATCACTTTCTTGCTCCTTACTGGTGGCCCTTACCTCGTGATCTGATGGCGACAAGTTCCTTGTAGCTTAATTTCCACTCGCACCTGACAAGCGCGGTTTGTAGAACGGAGAACGTAGCGGTATGGACATTACCAACCCCAGTCCCCACAAATGACCTAATCTTTTCTCCCAAAATCAGACTTTTGCGTTGCTTTCCTGTATTTTGAAGAACAGTATCCAATTCTGAAACTTCCTCGGTTAGGCTTACAAGAACTTTGGTGTTTAAGGACAGATAAAGGAGCCCGATCTCTGAGTATGAAAATTCTTTTATCAATGGGCGGTTTCCCTTCTGTTTCTTCAACCCCCCCCCCCTGCACCCCGAGAAGACTGCTTTTTTTCTTCTGTATGATTTTTCACCGTCAAGCTTCATGTGGTTTTACCTGCGTGAACTTTTGACCCCTAATGCCTTTCTATTATCGTATACTCTTCGCGTCTTCGATTATAGGGGTCCGTCCCGAGTATCACGCAACCTTTTCTCAGACGCCTGTCCACCCCTTTTCTGGTGCCCCCCTTTGGTATGCACTTTCTAAGTTTGATTCCCTCCAGTCTCCCCAACTCTCCCGACAATTAACCTCCATCAATGGGCCCCAAGAGTTTTTTTTAACTTTTTTCCCCTTGCGCCGGTCGCACTGGACAGGAGGGATCATTTCTCCCCCACGCCCACCTGTATGTGGTTGTATTAGTTTGTTGATCTATTTCTGCTGTGATGTGTCCCGGCCTTGAAGGCTTAATCGGGAACCGATACTTACTCCTTCAGGCGCTGTCGTCTAATTACCTTTTCTCAGGCGTGGCCCCCCCCGAGCAAAAACAGCAATATCCTTTCGAGCCTTTTTTCATGGTAAGGTCCAACGATTTCTATTTAAACAGGGTTCGGTTTGATTTTTTTGATTTGCCCGTGCCTCTACCCCAAAAGCGGAACTATCCCCCTGCGAATCCGTCGACAGACTTCCGCTCTTTGGACTTGCAATCATCCCTCCGCCTCGGATGCACTTTACGTAGGCTTTATTCTGGGGCACCCTGCTATTTTCCACCTGGCAGGTTCTTCGCTTCTCTCTTGGGTTCGTTCCCCGTCCTTCCCAAATGCCGGGCCACGACATATCACCGCAGTTCGCTTTGAGATAATTCCAGATTTCAGGCATCCTCTTTGAACCCGAAAAATAATGACTTATTTTGTTTAATTCTCACGGGCCCTAGATCGCCCTGACCATATATCAGCAATATCTCTCGCGACGCTCCTGGCTTAGGGCAGGGACCAGCTACGTTGTGATCTTGTTTCCGATGGTTGTTCCGTCGAAGTACTGTCCTTCCCGCGATGGTCTGTTTCAAAAGATCTAAAAAATGTTAAGGCCCATCCCCCTTGCCTTTTCCTGCGACGGTCACAATTCCTCCCTTGCATTTCAACAGTCCACC
>Ga0179593_1591404_pt1 | contig 13284 bp, 14 predicted proteins | sample CZODoug2_1_08_16_FD_185931 | JGI IMG/M metagenome (GOLD analysis project Ga0179593, IMG submission 185931) | Vadose zone soil fungal communities from Angelo Coast Range Reserve, California, USA - CZODoug2_1_08_16fungal (PacBio error correction) | ecosystem: Environmental > Terrestrial > Soil >... | reverse complement strand
CCTCCAGGGAAATCGACGGCAAATTCCCCCCTCCCCCATGAGGCACGGCCGTTTTTTTTCTTGGTGAAGATGGATTTTTCCGTAGCTAGAAGAGGGTCTCCCCTCTGGCTGACAAATCTCCCCCCTCTTGGCGGGCAGGACCTCCTGAGTACTAGTGTAAAGGGTACTCTTTTTTCTTTGTTCGCCTGGTAGGCCCCTGTTCCCTGCTTGTCCATCGCCCCCCATTTTTCACCGCTTTTCTCTTTCCGTCCACAAGTCACCCCCTAGGCGAAAACAACGCCCTGGCGCTTTCTTCTTTCTTTCTTTTTCATGCTGAGTCCTCTCCTCGGAGTGAAAAAGGCCTTAGCCGTCGGAAGCATTTTTTCTTTCTTAAAACTCTTTGGAGGCTTTCGCGGGCCTCACGCGCCGGGTCTGTCGAACGGTTTCCTTTCTTCCTCGTTAGGGCATGGCCCTTTCCCTGCTGCTTGTTTGTTTACCCCCCAAAAGGTCTTTTCTACCTGTATTCCATATGTTTTCGCACAACTACGGTGAGCACGACCCTCTCAGGGTTTAGCTGACCATTTATGCCGGCTATTCCTCTTTGAGTTCCCCCCTTTCCCGTCGGAAAGGGACTTCTAGTTTTTTGCAGCACCTCTGGGGTTTCAACGCTCTTCCCTCCCACCATTGCGCTTACCCGGCGGCGTTACGTCTATACGATGCCGTGGCCTGGAGACAGCATAGTCTTCTAATGAGGCCTTTCCTTCCCATGTACTAAGAGGCGTCCATTTGTTCCCTGCCGCCTCTTGCCCGCGGTGTGAGCACTTTCTGGTGGCCTGTTCGCACACACATAGTCCCCTTTCCGGCTGCCCGGAGGTTGTTGTTTCCTCAAATAGCGCTCGTCCTTCTGTTGTATGTCACGGCGATGACAGTGTAGTCTGGAACCTCTTGAGTTCTGTTGTTTGTTCCTCTGAAATCGGTCTTCGGAAACATTTCCTCTGCTCCAAGTGACTTTGACATTGGCCTTTCCGTCATGCCTTTGCCGTAGTGTAGGTGGGTCCCCCAGTCGACCAGCTTACCCCGCCCTTCCCGCGAGTCTCCCCCTTTCCCTCCCCTTTCTGGAGTCTTCTCTTTTGACAGTAGGCGATCTTTAACCTGTGTCTGCGTTCCCTTCCTTTGTTGCTCCTCTACTTTGTCCCTCACCTGCCCCTTCCGGAGGGAAGACATCTTCCCCCCTGCGACGGGTGTGCAACTTCTCTTTTTTGGTAACAGTGTTGTACTGGACCTATACAGGGGGACTAACCTTCTTACACTCGGAGTACCCAACACCTTTTTTTTTTTGCCTCTCTGAACGCAGGCAGTAGTTTCCCCCGAATACGAGTTCCCGGCGACCCCGGGCGGCCTGCGCTTCTTCCTCTCCCCATGCCCCCCTTTATGACTTTTTTTGTTCCGATAAGGCATCTTGTCACTATTTGTTCCCCCTGATGACGCGTGTCTGCGACGACGGATGCCACGAAGATTTCCTGGTTTCTCTTCGGATCAACCTGAGGTTTCCTTTCTCCTGGACCCGTCAAAGGCACTGGAATGCCCGGACCCCCTCTACCTGGGCCTTCGCTCTCCTGCTCGCATAGGCGTCGTTGTTCGCGGATGGAGCACCTCTTTCTGTTTCTCTTCATATCTGGAGGGAAGTAGTTCTTTTCTTCCCCTGGGGCGGAGGTTAATGGACGCGGGCTCCTTTTATTGACCAAGGTTTCATTGCCGGACTTTCCCGGTCTCTTTCCCTCTGGTTTTTTCCGGTAGCAGCCTGATGGCGACACGTTTTTCCTGCTGAGAGATCGTCTCCCATCCACCCCTTTCCCCCCCCGTGCCCCCCCCCACTAACAACCCTCCCCCGCCTTTGGCGTAGTCATACATTCTCCAACCCCGACGCGCTGTAGGCACACACCCAGATCGACGTACCGTTCTTCTTTCACATCCAGAACGGCGCCTCTGAGTTCATGCTCCTGGCGAGCCTGTCCAGTCCCTTTTCTTCCAGAAATGCGGCCACACTGTTCTTATTGTTGCTTCTTTTTTAGGCCACCGGCAAACTGCGTCCTTTTCACTGAAGAAACGCGCGTCCCCTCTTTTTTTAGACAGACTTTCCCCCTCCCTTCTGGCTGAAAAATTTTTGATGGCTCCCAGCAGTATCCCCCACGTAGCACAGGAGAGCGCTTCATCTGTTAGTCTTTCTTCCCGGACCTTTCTCCAGAAGGATCGCGACTCCCTATTTGGAGGCCCCACGGACAACTCCTCCACCAAGGCCCTCCCCCTTTTCCCCCGGATCTCCGAAGATTTCGCTCGTCCCCCCCCCGAGTGCGCGTGTAACTGCAACTCCCCAGAGACTGATCAGCATCTGGTCTTTTCCGCGAAGGTCAGCATGTCCCTTTTTCTCCTTCCTCTTGAGTAATTTTCTTGCAAACTTTCCGGTTGCTGCCGCGATTTCCCTGGTGAGGCGACTTCTAACAAGGACCTTGTCCCCAAAGTGAGAGCACTTCGCTCTTGGTCCCCCCTCCTTTTTCCCCTCCCCCCGACGGATTTCCCCCCCCCCCTCCAATCCCATTGGGTGAGACTTTCTTTTCTCTTGTTGCAGCACGCTCTCTTCCCGTCGCGAGCCCTGAATTGTGAATGCACTTCTGGGTACATTGACTGAGCGCTTCTTCATGTTCGACGGCGAGGTACTCCTTCTCCCCCCCTTCCAAGTAATTAGATTGCACCTCCTGGGATACCAGGCACGGCTGAGCTCGGCCCCGGATTCCCCCTTCCTTGCTCCAAAAGGAGTGTTTATAACTTATATCCAGGACAGGACTGACTGCTCCCCCCGATTCGGAGTAGGTACGCGAGTCCCCATACCCTTCCGTCTGTGCACGAGTACGTTCCTTTTTTTTTTGAGGTCCCCTCACCGAACTTATGTGTTCGGGCTCCCCCCGTTCCCCACCCAGAGTGAACTTGCGGCCTCCCCGTACGATGTAATCGTGAATTACTGGGTGTATCCCCCTTTTCTCCGGGTGGTATCCCCTCTGGGGCCGCGCATTCCTAGGTTGGGACATGGATGCCTTTTTGGTAGTAGGTTTTCCTCATGAGATTTGTCCGGTCGTCGGGAAGGTGATCCTTCCTCTAAACGCTTTACCTGTGGCTGTTTGGTTCCTCACCTCTCTTTCCCCTCCTCCCGATCACAATTTCCTTTTGATGATGATGGGGATTACACGCGACCTTTCCCTCTAAATGCCCCCTCTTGCTTTTCTGTCTATATATTTACTCTCCCACTAGTTTTGTTGAGAGTCTCCCTCCTGGGGGGTCTAAAGCATTGGGTAGTTCATAAACAAAGTCCACGAGAAGGTGATCTACCCTCAGAGTGCGATAGTCTTCCCCAGCAAGAAACGGTCCCCCCTCCCCCCCCGAGAAGCTCTTGTAGCATCGGAGTTGAATAGTTCTCCGACGGTTCTCCGAGTTCTCAAGTTACCCCCAGCACAACGGCCTTCCCTATTTCGACAAGCCCTTCTGCCGATGGCAAGAGTCGCACGTTTTGTCCGTCGGACTCCCCCCGTACCCGGCGTTCTGCCCCCTTTAAGCGCCGGCGACTGCACGATTTTTTTTCCGGGGTCCTCCGTCCAGAAAAGAACCTGCTCGCTTCCTGACTCCTTTCCTTTGAATAGTCGCCGTCCTTAGTCCGGGCGACCCCCAAAGTCTATAGGGTTTTTTCATGGGCCTTGGCTCCGCCGTCATGCATTGATGGTGTACCGGTTTGTTTCTTTCGGGGCGCGATAAAGGCTCTCCGTGACCTTCTAAGGATTTCAAAAGGAATCCTTGTGGCCAGGGGCGCTTCTTCCCACTCCTTTTTCCCTAGCCGCCCGACCGCAAGTAACGGGGACTTTTTTCTTCCAACATTCCGCTGTGAAGAGAGATCCCTCTGTTCCAGTCCTCATTTAGATTCTTAGCGTGGATCCCCCCTCCCTCTAGTCGTGTTAAGTCCATCTGTCCGTTTCCGTCCGTGCTCTCAATCTTTTGGTGATCATGGGCGGGGTCCGTTAGTCCGCCCCAGCCACCGTGTTTCCCTCCAAAGCGTCTCATTTGCCCTTTCTCTCTCCCTTTTGACTGAAAATCCTGTGAATGTCTCCTTTACCTTTTTGTTATAGGAGCACGTTCGTTTCCGCGCCTTTTCTAGTCGGGGGGGCCCTTTCCTAATTAATGGATCATTGTCTCCTCCTTTTGTAAGAATGGCGTCCCTGTGGTCGAGGTCCAGTGTTGAGATTTTATAGCCCCTTCGGGTTTAGATTTCCCCATGTCCGACTTTCTCGAGATCCCTCTCCTGTTCTCTTGGGGTGATTGGCCCCAGGCTGGTACTAAAGGGTGACCATCGTGTGACTCCCCTGTTCGTTTCCAAGAGCAGTTTCTGCTAAAGATGTTTCAGAATTCCCTACGCAGCAGGTGAAACGGAAGCCTTGACGCCTGCACAGCCTCTTCACCAGCACCCTCGCTTGGATGAGAGGCTTTTCGTATGAAGGCTCTTCCCTCCCCGCAGGGCCCCTTTCTCCGGCTACTCTCATCCATTTTTCCTATTTGGAGTGCCATGACACAAGGTCGCGGTCACCTGGGAAACCTTTTTTCCCCTGCAGTTCCCAGAATAAGGTCATCGTTCTTTCATTTCCTTTTTCCTTTGGTAAAGTTCTTAGGATGCCCGTACAGGGAAACCACCCTGTTTGGACCACTCCCTTTTCACAGATGGCTTCGGGTGTTTCACCGCGGAGCCCCCTTTATCCCTTCGATTCGTCCCCTTCCTCCCAGGTCTATGGACTTCCGGCGGGTCCGGGCCCCACTTCCAGTGACGGTTTTTTCCTCGAGGTCCTCCCAGCTGGTTTATCGTCACGTCTTGATGCGTTTTAGTCGTCGACCACCTTCCCCTGCCAATAAGTTATCCAATAGTTTCAACGCTGTGCTTCTTTCGGCCTTGTCGTCCTTCTTCCGGCAGGGAGATTACATCTTTCTAAGAACGCCTCTTTTCATGGGATTAGCGGTTGGGATTCCATTGTCTGTAGGTATTTGACCTGACGTTTACAGGTCTATGAGGACTTCCCACCAGTGACTTTCGTTTTGGTCGCCTACCTGGTATACACATACGATACCTCTCATGGCGCTTGTAAATGTTTCTGTCTAGCCCCGTGTTACCCTTGTACAACACGCCGAAGAATTAAAACTTAGCCCTTCTCCTTTCCCCGGACCCCTCTTTTTGATGGCGTTGCTTGAGGTCCCATTTTCGAAGTCGCTTTTTCCAGTTCTTCTTTTTCAAGACCTGGCGTTCCAGGATCGACGGATCCCCCCTTTTTTCCCTCGGAGGATTTTAATCAGGGGGTCATGCACTTGCCGGGCCCTTTTCTCATCTCCCGGCCGCCACATTGCCCTTCTCCAGACACCTTTTTTCCTCCCCCCGAAAAGACCGCCAGCCCCCTGATGCTCCCTTGTTCATTTCTTTTGCCGTATCCCGGATTGTCCGCTTGTACCTTCTCTTTAAGATTTTTCCCCAGCAAATACCACCACTGTACCATTTTTTTTTTGGTCGCAGCTTCCGGAATGGTGAATCCTACCATGTGCCTTGAGGGTAGGCGCATTGGGATCAAGCCTCCCCCAGAAGCGCTTGTGAGAAACTGTCCGCCTACCCGATCTTTTGCATTGGACAGTCCTTCCCAGCGTGCTTTCCCTAAGTGACCCCTTCGTCTGAATAAGTCCCTTATCCCTTCCCTTTTCGGACCCAGACTTAGTGAGGACATGCAGCACGGGCGATGAGAATTCTTCCCCCCCCTCTGGCAAAATTTCCGCACCCTACGAGTAAGGCTCGGTCACGCTCTTTGAACCTAACATCCAAGGTTAATTGTGGTATCCCTCACGTCTCCGTTTTTTTTTTAGACCCTGACTTCAGGAGTGACCTCCTACTTCTACCCGGTTGGAACCGCGCAGACCCACTTGATGAAAGATCGACATCCCTACCTGGCAGGGGCCCCCTCCCCCGGAATCTATCCTTTCCGATCGCAGGATGTTCCCGCGGCCTCCTTTCTTTTGACGAGGAAAGCGTGCCCCCCCGACGAATACGACACTCGCCCTGATTTTTTTCTCCTCGGATTTCCCCTTCTTCTCGGAAAGCCTCTTCCCCCGCAAGTGAGATGGGATACTCAACGCAGTCCCTTTCACCGGGCACACGTCTTCCCCGCACCCCCCGGTTACCACTGTACGTCGCTGAAAGGTTCCTTTTTTTCCCCTTCTTGGTCAGGACTCTTTTGAGAGAAGGCGAGGCCCGTACTTGTGAGTCCCCTCAGACTCCCTTTCCCCCTTCCCTCCCCGGACGCTTGCCGTGTTTGGTGACAGATGTGCCGTTCTTTTTCCCCGGATCTCTTTTCCCTTCCCCCCGTTGTTGTTGTTCCCCCCTCCGGGATCGTCCCCCCAAGCTTTGACTTGGCCTCCCCATGGCCGGGGTTCTTTCTTCTCGTGTTTTCGCTTCTAGCCGGGTAGTTGCTCTCTCGGCTCGACACGATTGCTGATCTCGTCCTGGACCCACTCGCCTTTTTTTCCCCTTCAGCAGAGCCCCGCGTTTCTCTGGTGATTCCCTCGCGTCGCGAATCTTTTATGTATTTCTTTCCCTCGTACAGATAAATGCTGCAATTCTACTTTTGATCCTCCCCTCTCCAAGTTTTCACACCAAAGAACCTTTTTTTTTTTTTTTTTTTTTTTTTTTTTTTTTTTTTTTTTTTCGCTGGCGGATTCGTCGTGGGTTTTGCTGGTTTCAGCTCGGTCGTGGACCTGTCGCGTCGAACAAAGGACTTCCTCCCCTCTCCCGGAGCGGGTGCTCTCTCTTAACCACAGGCCATGTGCTGCGACTTTCCCCTCCCTTTCGAGGATGTTTTTGCGAACCCCAGGATGTACTTGTAGGCGTGCGGATCCATTTATACCCCTGCTTGATCTTATCAACCCCACGTTCCGCGGCGGTTTTTTGTGGATCACTTTTCGGAGAGGCACCAACCTTTAAGCCGCGATGGCAGTTGAGGTGCCTTCATTTTGAGGAGTCCCTGTGAGGCATAGAGTCCTCCCTCTGCTAGGGGAGTTTCTTGAATAAGATGAAGGTCGAGCAGCAAGGGCTTCCTCCAGAGGACTCCCTTAAACCTCAGGGCGCTCTTTTCTGTACCGTTGAGAATGCACCCCCGGTGAGCCCGCCTTCGAAAAACTCTCCCCCCAAAGGGGTATCTCCCACATGCCCGAACGTTGAAACATTTCCTCCCGTATGACTTCTTGGTTCCTTTTCGAGTCCGCTGGACACAAGCCGGATGAGTAGGCAACCTTAGGTATCTTTTGCAGGACTCCCTAGTTATAAGGTCAACCCGGCTGGGTAGTGTTCGGCCTCGAACAGGATTCCTTAGGACTAGTTCCGAGGTGATCTAACGAGTTTTTTTGAACCACCTGAGGACGCTTTCGTGGTGTTCGTGACCCCTAAAAGGTAAAGATGCTGTGCTCACCCCCTCCCCGGAAAAGTCCCCTCCCCCCTTCTTTGTCCCTCCAGCTTCTCTTTTTTTCATTCCGAGTGGTGTCAAAGGCTCACCAGGACGAAGGGACAATTCTTTACCGATTCCCCTCCTGCTACGGCGACACACCCACCCCCACCACGGGGGTGTGCCTTCCTCTCCCCTTCCCTCCTAATTTTTTTATTTTGGGATGCGAAAGACTCCCTACTGACTCCTTCGGCCTTTCCATTCTCCTGGAGGAAGGAGGAAAGGCCCCTTCCGTGGTCGTTTTAAAGCTTCGACAGTGTTGCTTTTTTCTCCTCTGATGCAGCGGGTCCTTTTTTGGTTGCGACGACGAGCCAATCCTCAGGGCGCTGCCTCCCCCCTTGGTGCGCGGCTCCTTTCCCACCTTTCACGGCTTTTCCCAGGTGCACCCCGGCGTTCTCCCCTGGGCAATTTGCCGTCCTCACATCGACGGATTGTCCCCGTTGTTTGGCTTCTAAGCGCTGGGCTCTTCCTTTCCTTTCTCTGGGAAGGAGATCCCAGCCTGGGCCATTTTCTTAAGACTACTTCCCCCCCTCCGTTCTCCGAACTGCTTGCCGTATTCCTGGTTGCGCCGGGCCGGGCCTGCCGTTCCGGGGTGCCGAGGGGCGCCTCTTTCCCCTTTTTTCCCTGGAGACCCCTCTTCTTCCAGGCCTTCCGCAAGTCCTTCTTCCGGTATTGTTGTTCCGGCCACTTTAAGGGAGTATTGCTGCAGCCAGCTGAGTATTGTGCCGAGGTGTGGCCCGGGCCACCTCTTTTCCTCTCGGCCACGTCTCCCCCCTGGAAGAAAATGCCTCTCTGTATCCCTCTGCTGACACCTCCCTTTCTGCACAAGGGAGTTGTTTCCGCGTACCCTCCGGACTGCAGCAATTCAAACGGTCCTCCCCTGAGTCCTCGAAAGAGGAGCCTCCTTGAACACTTATGTCTGATCGCTGCATGCACTCTTCCACCTCCGATTCAACCCTGCCTCAATTCCCCCCTCACCAGGCAGCTCTTTTTTTCCTTCATGATATCGAACAGCTCATGTGGGCCCCCTCCTACTACACTCGCTATCACTCTGTACCCTTCTGACTGTAGACTTCAGCCTTCGTGATGTGTGTCATGTCAAGTCCCCTCTTTTCCTCCTTGAATTGGCGTTTCCCTCGGGAAAAGTTATATTTTTTGCCCCCCACGTGTGTGTCGGCGTTGTCATGGGGGTGCCTGTAAAGGTTCGACCACCCCTTCACGGCCCTGCAACCACCTTCTCGCTGGATCGTGTTCCCTCCAAGAGTCATTTTTCATGGATGTGCCAAGAACGGTTTTATCCAATACCTCAGTCCCACGCTCTCCAGCTGTGATGTTCAGCAGAGACTTGCGGCTCGCCTGGTGCGTGGCCGTCTCCTTTCTTTTTTACATCATGATTTCTGAGCGCTTTTTTCGCGTATTTTTCCCTGGTTTCCTCCGGGAAGAGTGAGACCTCCACCGTAGGCCTCAGTGGCATTTCCCTGCCCGCGGGATTTGGTCAGGAGCGGCCTCGAGGTTTCTCCCATGAACGTGCCCCCTAAACACCGGCCTTGTAAAAGCCGAATCGGCGCTGAACAGTGTTCCCCCCTCGAGTGTCGCCTTGGAGCTGCCTTTTGGTCGACTTTGTCCGTCGGCCACGTTCCACCCGAAGAAGGCGAAGAGATTTCCTTGATCAGTCAATTTTTCATACCAAGCGCCGTTCAGTGATGGAAGCGTTACGAGAAAAAAGGCACCCCCCGAGTGCATAGATTTCAGAGACTTCAGACAGTTTCTGAGACCCATCATTGTTTAGATACGCGTTGATATGGCAGTTTTCCGGCTTCCTAGGAGAGCTCTTCCTGGGCACCTCTTTTTTTAGAGCGTCCCGACGACCCCAGAGCCTGTGTGCTAACTTCGAGCTCCGCCCTTACCCTGTTTTTGTCCTACGCTCCTAAGCCAGTCCTCGACCACCTTGCTTCGGAGTCGCTTTTGGTGATCCCTGCGTACGCTAGGCCGACCCCTTTTCCTGCCCCCCACACATGTGCCCCTCCCCATTGCTGCTCGATGTTTGCCGTTCTGCAAGGCGTCATCACTCCCACTTCTGTAGTATCATCTATTCTTCTCCCCAGCATTTTGTTTGGTCGTGTGGTCTTTTCTTTTGCCCCGCTACAGCAGCGGGGGCGGGGGATCTTCCCCTTTTGAAAGGGTTCTTCTCTAAAGCACCGAGACTCCTGTCCTTTGTTCCTCCGAAGTCTGCTTGTTCGACGTGTTACGCCGCATTTCATTTTCACCGGGCGCCCCCCCCAAGATGATTTCCGGTATGTCGAGTCTCGTGGAGACGTGGTTCCCCATTGTCTTTTTCCTACTTCACGGCCTAGATCTCGATTCGAAACGAAGTTCGTTTCACCTTTAGGCCCCAGTCCACTGCACGAAACTCCCCCCCATTTCCACCCCTTAGCCCAATTCCGGTGCCGCGAGCCTGTGCAACGGATGACTTTCTGAGCGCCCCCCCCCATCACACGTGCTTTATACGGTCATCTTCCGGGCCGCCTTGCACCCTTTTGTTATAGTCTTTCTTATCTTCAAGCACAGCCCCCCGTCTCTGCTCGGAACTTCCTGGTTCTCTGTATGCAGCTGGGTTTCCGTCGCAGGTGGAACTTACCCAGCGTGAGACTCGATACGCTCTGTTCGTAGGGTGACCCGTGACTCAAGACTTTTGAAAGTTGAAACGGCCGGGTGCGATTTCACCGGCTTTCCTTCCCGGGTAGATCATTTCCCTTGGATCCTTCCTTCTCCCTCTTTCCCCCCGGCCCGGACGCTTCTGGCAAAGTCTGTTTGCGGGTGCGTACCTCTGACGGCTTTACAGAGTTCTTTCTCCGAATCTCGCTCCTTACCAGTGATCGGACCCAGGTTCATGGCCGGCCTGCGTCCCCCTGATCAATGTCCCTGTCTTTCAGATTCTCGCTTTTCAACCACCTTTTTCGCCGCAGGCCCTTCCGCTTAAGGCACCTTTCCTAGGAGGTCGTTTACCCCATTCACCCCGCTGTAGCCGCCCGTTGATGTACCATGTCGATGCTAGATGCAATTATCGTTGTCTTTACCGGTTGGTGTCCTCTTTCTCCGGTGTTATACCACCCCCCCATCCGGATCCGTTCCAGACAGATTTCTCCCAGGTACTCGAGGCCAGTCCCCCCCAATCGCACTCACTTTCAAGATTAAGACGTCAAGCCCCCCCCCTTCCCTAGTTTATTTCGTTCACCGGATGCGAGTTCCATAAAGAGGGGCCCTTTTCCCCCTCGGCTGGCCTCCTTCAGAGAAACTTACTTTTCTTTGTCTAGCTCTCCAAGTAATCATGGCCTGGCGATCGAGATAGAGAGAGCCGGTGTAGCCTGACCCTTTGGCTCGTCCTTCGCTTGTCTTATACTCCCCCCTGCCGAATGCCACGATGATCATAGATCCCGGCGATTTCCTTCCTTGTCTTCTTTTTTTTTTTCTTTCTTTTTATGTGTGGGGTTTTTTTTCTCCCATTTTTTTTATGTGAGTCACCTCCTTTTGGATTCGGTCCTGTGGGCATACCCAGCGGCGTCGTCACCTTCCCTTCCCCGTTTACGTGAAACTACGGGAATCCTCCGGATCCAGCTTTTTAAGATGGGCCCTTTCCCCTTCCTTGTTCAACACGATCGTTACATCCTTATTTTTGATATTTCCCTCCCAATCCCTGATTACCTCAAGACTTTTTCTTCAGTGTACAGAGCGCGCGTCCCTTTTTTTCGGCTGGACATCGATCCTACCACCCTACTGTACACCCCATGTCATTTCGGGCAAGGCTCGACTTTTCACTGTCGGCACGCTTTGTCCCTGTTCCATCCCGTCCAGGGTCGACCAAGTTTCCCGAAAGTGTATGGCAAGCCTTCTCCGGTTAATATGTTACAACCCCTGGTCACACTGTATCTCCTGCTACGAGCCTGCCGCTAAGGACACGTCGCTATTTAAGAAGCGGCCCTTTGTAACGCGGTTCCTTCCTTCCCTACGCGACAGTGGTATTTGGGATCCCGTTCGCAACAGCGCCCTCTTTTTTTTCCCCCGCCATGAGTGTTGTGGCCCCCCTTTCCCCGGGTTTCCCCCCGCTCCTACGGCTCCTAGGTAGGGGTGCACGTTCGTTCCAGTGCTGTACCCCTCACGTTGGCTCCCTTTTACATGGTCTCGATGACTTGTCATTTACAGGTATAACGTGCCTTCTGCCCCAAGAACGTCTTACATTTTCCCTCCTCCCGGACTTTCTGTCCACTCCGTCGGTTGCATCGTCAATTTTTCGTCTTTCTTTTCCAACGTGCCGCAACCATTTCGCTCCGTGGTCTGTGATTGCGGTGCGCGTTTCCCCCGAGCGCCTTTTTCCTTTCCAAGATCCTCTTTTTGACGGCGTTGGCTTTTGCCCTCTCCTTTCCTGCTTGATTTGATTAAGCCGGATTGAAGCCCTTTTCCATGCCCTCCCCGTAAGCGCTACTGTGACTTGTAGTATCCGGTTACGTTGTCCTCAAACGGGGCAGGTCTGAGTGACTCTGCATCCTTTCCCCCGTCGCACGGCGTCTCTTTCACCGCCCTTTGCATCGCTTATAGGCATCGAAGGATTCTCACCCCCCCTTCCCCTGATACACGCAAGCCAGCAACTCCTTTGTTATATGCGTCTGTACCTTCTTTCCCTCAGCCCAGACCAGCTGAGCGCGTGTGTTTGCAAACTTGCCCCTTCCGTAGCCCATGAGCACGCCCTTTTGCCATCCGACAGCCTGCATCATTCGCGCGCCCTCCCTTTTCTCTTTTTGCGATTCCTGTATGCGTCCACGGCCTCCTGACCCCCAGTAACGTTTCGTGGCTCCGCTTGAACCTTTGTTATTTTTCTGAAGATTGGCACTTTCCCCCTCCTACCCTTCCGCGACGATTCTCTTTGGTTCCCGTCCCCCTTCTTCGATGATCAAGTCTACGCATTGGCGTGGTCCCTCACTTTGCTTCCCCAGTCAATCCTGCGTTTGTCTTGTCGCCCTGTCCGCCGGCATGTGTTGCGATGATTTTCCCTTTTTTTTTTTTTTTTTTTCCTCCGTTCTTTTTTTTTTTTTCCCGCTCCTGCTGTTTCGCTTTTGTCCCGTACGGTTGTGCATGCACACACCTTGGTGCACGTTGTACAGCGGGGCACGTCCTTTGAGGCAACCAGGCCCACAACGGACAGGTGTTTTGTTTGTACGGCTGAATAACTCGTTTCCCCCGAATAAGACTTTCCTTGACCCCACCCTATACAAACAAGCGACCGTTTTTTTTTTTTCGGTCGATTTTTTTTCCTCCTCATGTAACTTGGTCACCTACTGTGTCTGTTGGTGATGGCCCCTTCTTGCAGTTGCAGATTCTCCCCTCCCCCACTTCGTAATCCATTTCCCCCCACGTACCTTTTTTTTTATCTGACCGCGCATCCGGCGCCGCTTCCAGCCGGGGCGGTCATCTTTGGGCTTGGGGGCCCTACAGGCCCCCTTACCAGTTCATCTTCTGTTTATTCAGTTTTACCAGTCGTACGTAGGCGAATTCCCCTTTCACACGCGTTTATGGTGTCTTTCTATAACTTGACCACTGTGTTGCCCACCCCGATCGCCGGACTCTTTTTCGACGTTCTCTGCACCTAGCCTGACATTCCTTTTCTTTCCTGACACGTGAAATTCCTTCAAAGATTTTTGATAATGACTCGTCCCGGCCTTTCTTCCCTGATCGTGTGCTGCGTCAG
>Ga0179593_1655242_pt1 | contig 13285 bp, 10 predicted proteins | sample CZODoug2_1_08_16_FD_185931 | JGI IMG/M metagenome (GOLD analysis project Ga0179593, IMG submission 185931) | Vadose zone soil fungal communities from Angelo Coast Range Reserve, California, USA - CZODoug2_1_08_16fungal (PacBio error correction) | ecosystem: Environmental > Terrestrial > Soil >... | reverse complement strand
TAGATCTAGTTTATTCAGAAGTGTGCATCCATGTTCGGCTCTTTTCCTTGGCAGGCCGGCATTCGATGGTCGATATGGTCCCCCACTTTTTTGTATTCCAGGTGACCATCGCCCCCTAATGCTGAACCCTATTTTTTAGAGCTGGTTCCTTTTTAACCAGCCCCCAGTTCGATTCTTTGGTCCCCTAGGCCCACTCCCCGTGACAGTCCCTTGCCGCCCTTTTTCTGTCCCTCTCATGATGCTTTCGGGTTTGTATCAATCACGGGGCTGCCCCCGACACGGTTTTGTGATTTGGCCCAGCCTGCCAGACGGCCGGTCTGCTCAAGATGGGGTCCAACTCTAATCGGCCGCGAAAGGGGGTCTTCCCTCGGGGAGCCTCGTGGTATTGAGTCCTTTACCCCCTAACAGGCTTTCAGAGAAGAAATCAGTTCTTTTTTAGATTCTGCGAAAGTTATCCGGCTGGTTGAGGTCTTGGATAGGTTGAGATTTCTTGAAGCCTCTCCGGCGATCGCGTAGATGTCGCAGTAGTGCTTAGCTTTCCCCAGACACCCGAAGTGAAGTATTTGGTGATTTTTTTCCTCTTAGCCTTTTTAATGTTGTATCCTTCGTCCATGCCTGTGGGCAGGCCCGAACTGTATTGGCTTCCTTAGTTTCAGACCCGCCCGACCTTCCCCCCGGATTCTCACGGCTCCCCGGGTTTTAACCTAGCCTTGCTTTTTTACCCTGCTTGGTTGGGGCTCTTCCCCCTGTTCTGGACACTTGATTGACCCACTCGTACCCTCCTATAGACTGACTAGGGCCTTCCAATTTCACCTTGCCGCCGGCTGACCGCCGTGGTTTGTTCCTGACGCAGTTGTTGGAGGTAAAGGCTTTTTTCTTTTTCCACGACTAATAACATGAAACACCCACCCGCCCGAAGAAGCAACGAGTTCCCGTTTAGGGGGCTTTTCCCTCTTGTTTTCCTCATGGTGGCTGTTGGCCGATAAACACAGCCGTGCGTCTGTCTGGCCCCTCTTCTGAGGTTTTTCCTTCTTGACTGACGAGGTTTTGAAAAGTTTTCTATCCTGTCGCTCGACAGTGCTCAGTCACCAGCGCTCCTTTTTATCTATCTTTGCGTCAGAGTCGAGTTGTCCTCGTTTGGTCCTCTTGACCGGAAGCATCCCACTAGCGGCGCGTTCGGGCGTCAGGATGCCCTTTGGATTTTCTTTTGCTCCTGGAACCGTACTTCCCCCCCCCGCTCCAAGGTCGTAAAGGTTCTCGGAGCCTGCGTCGGGCCGAGTCCCTTTTTGCCATCTTTTGACCTTCCGGATGCTTGCCGCGCCCTTCATTAGTTCGACAGCACCGGTTCACTACCGTGGGGATGTCTTTCCTTTCCAAAGCAGCTAATTCAACTCTCCTTTGCTTTGGGATTTTTCGAGTAGGTGCAGTCTCGGCCATCCTTCCCTTCGGATGCAGTTTTTGCTCGTGGATTGGGCCCGCCGGCCTGGCGGTGCATATTTGAGGCTTTCTCCCTTTTCTCAGGCTCAGAAAGTTTCTGGTCACTTTCTTGCGCATGGGAGATAGACCGACGCAAAAGCTCGGCCTTGAGGATATGGCCTTTTTTCTTTATGGTTCCCGCAACCCCCTACCCAACATCCCCCTCATACGTTCTTTCCTTCGAACCTCCCCCTTCCCCTCGCGCGATTGGATTCTCTGGCTGGATCTGCCGATTTTTCTCCTCGGCGAGCATGGGATCTCAGGCGGTAGTCCTTTGTTCGAAGTTCGGGTTGGCGAGGTCGGCTGCGTGGGGGGGAATTGTTCTCGGTTTCCGGTGTTTTGAGTGGCCTTAGGAGTGGTGCTGCCCGCTGTTTGGAGGCGCGGCCGGCTTCTTTTAGACTTTGATGGCGACCCTGTCGTTTTCCCTGTTGGCTGCGGCACTTTTGCTGCGTTCAAGCCCCGCCTATGTTTCACGTCATTTTTTTTTGAGGCAACCTCGATCACGCGAGCCCTAGTTCTCCTCTTTTTTTGACTCGCGCAGCCAATGTGTTCATACGTTTCTATCCTCCACCTTTAAAACCCCGGATTCCCTTCAGGCTTTTTTTTTTCACCGGCATCACGGTAAGGTTTGGTCCCCTGGCAACAGTCAAGCTAAACCCCCTTGTTCTCCTGACGGTTCCACCTCCTTCGAAGCCAATTTTTTTTTTCTTTGTCGCCATCGGGCAGTCTGATCTCTTTCCTCCGTGTTGTTGTTGCTCTATCTATGTGCCCAAACGACCAACAATGCTTTACCTAATGTCTGCTTTTTACCCCCCGCCTCCTGTTAGGAGGTTCTTCCTGACCCGTTGACTCACCGCCTGCCGGCCCGCATGGTCATTTGACCCCGTCGGCTTTTTCCAAGAAATTTTGGTAGATTACTCGTCTTTTTAGAATGGCTTTTTCGCTCGTTCATCCTTCAGAAAACTTAGTGCTCGAGATTCTTAGCGTTGCGCCGGCGCCCACTGCCTTCTCTTCTGAGGATACGAATAACTCTTCCTTTCCAACTCCCTCGTACGACTAAAACGAAAGGAGCCCCTCCTCGTCCTGACCGACTTAGCCCTTTTGCACAAGCAGCCGGCCAGCGCAACGACCCACCTCTCTCCCCCAAATTTTCCCCCGAAGGCCTCCTCCTCTGCAAATAGCCAGCGCCCTCCGATCCAACCGGTCCGCCGGGCGAATCCACCTTTTCCTTACGCTGGAAGAAGCCTCAGAGTCCCCCCTGTCCCCTCGACGGCCATTTTTCTTTCTGCAGCGTATATGCCTACCCCGAGCTTGGGGCTTATCGGCAAATTTAACCGAGATAAGAGGGACCTTGGGTCATTCAAGAGTCCTTCAGCTGATAAGATTCTATGCGAACGAAGCCCAGAGTTTTCCTTTTTACACGCTCGGGCACTATTTCCCCCTAATATGCCGCCACGCTCTCGGCGTCGACCTCCCTAAAGCTCGCCGATTCCCCCTTACGTTTTCGTTGTGGTGCCCCTAGCGCCAGGCATTTTTATCCCTGCGAATTTTCTATTTTCCGGAGTTGGCACGCAGAGAGCATCCCCACCTAGCGGGTTAAAGCCCCCGTGCGGTGCCCGACGGGTGCCTTTCTCCCGCTCGGCAGCGAGCATCCGTCGTCGCACTTACCAGCGGTGATGGTCTGACCGCGCGTGACTAGAAGGAGGGTTGAGGACGCGGGACTTGGCCAAAACAACCCCTCCCCTCCCCCCCTTCCATCCCCCAACCGTCTGTCTTCGTAACCTCGCTCCCTGTCTATCCCACTGGCGCGATTCTCGGACTGAATCTCAGAGTCCCCCCTTTATGCGGTCGCTGGATATGCCCCTGGGCGAGCTGACACTCTTTCCAGGAGTTCAACTCCCTTATTTTCCCGAAATACCTAAGCCTTTTTAGCCACAACGCCGACGTGGCCCCCACATGCGACACCATTCGTTCCACAAATGAATTTGCCCTCACCGTCTAAGTCTTTGCGACTACCTCTGGGAGCAGGTGCCCCGGTTTGGTTCTTTTTCGGGTTTTACCAACATAGCGACCTTTCCCTGTGCGTTTTCGTCCGCCGCGGTCCTTCCCTCGTCGTACATTGAGGATGGACCCTCGAGTTCGTTTCCCCAGGCGGGGACCCCCCACCCCAGTTTTTGTTCAAGGTTTAGCGACGACTGCCCCCCCCGGCCGCCGATATATCAGGCGCCTCAGCAACGGCTGCATGCGCGGAGACACTTATGGATCTCCGCTGCCGCGAGGACGCCGGCACGTAGCAGTCCCCTGGACTTTCAGTTTACAAACTGAGGCATCGACATCCGGTGCACGTTGGTACTTACTGGTCCTTCGGGCAGCATCCCTTTGCTTTCTGTGCTCTCCCAACTCCCCTATCCCGCCCCGCACCCGAATCGTGCTTAGACGACCCCGCGACTGGTCCTCGACGCTCTATAAGAACTAGTTCTTTTAAAGCCTGTTCGTAAACCGGTCGGCCGACACATTCCCCAGCCGACCTGCCGCAGCCTTTTCGTGGCTCTGAACGGGTTGGTCCCCCTTTGAGCAGACTTTCATCCTCGATTTCCCAGATGTTTTTTTTGTTCATTCACACGGGTTGTGCCGGATCTAAGGATTGAGTGATTTCCCCCGCTTTTGAACCCGGTTTTCCAACCGATTTCCCCCTGCCCCCTACTTGCCTTTCTCCTGCTGTTCGACCCCTTGCTTTTGAAGAAGTTGGCCAACTTTGTGTCGTTCGTTTGAGATGAATTCCTTTCTGCGTTGTCTTCACTCCCCCCACCCCCTCATCATCCCCTGATAAAGAATTATGGGGGAACATTTCTCCTGCGCTAAAGGAGATCGTGTGACCCCTAGCCCCCCCCTATGCCTTTTCTGAAGGATCCTACCATGCTCCTGTAAGGGTCTTTTTCTTCTAACCCAGGGGGAGGCATCTCTCCTCCTCCCCCTTTCTCTTTTCCGCGTGTTTGTTTTTTTGTTTGAGTGGAGCTCGTCTTATCGTTCGTGGTGATGCCTTGTCCCCCCCCCAACCTCTGAATCCCGCGCGGCCGCTCTTCCGTCAGCAGGCCGGCATTGCTTTTTTTCCCGCCTGTCTCGAAAACAGGCCCGATGCCTTCCTCTGAATTTGGTATCGGTAACTTTCAATGAGCGTCCCGCCCGCTACGGGTTCTTAACTACGTCCCTACCCATCCTGTTAGGTTTTTTTCCAACCTCTTAAAGCGGGGCAATTCATAGCGTAATTCCCTATCCCTTGGCATCCCCCCGGCTTGTTAAACGCCGGTTAAGGCGTTCATAGAGTTGCTCATACCTTTCTAAACCTCTCTTCAGAACTCACTTTCCTAGGGACAGCAAGCTCGCCCCTCCACCCAAGTTGATCACTCTTTTCTTCTCTGATTCTAAGAAGGATGGTGGTGGCCTCGGCTAGTTCGCGGCGTTATTCCGTGTCCCTTTCAGGATGACTTTTACGTCTGCTGTCAGAGGCCGGAGCCCGTGCGGCTGGGGATGGTTTTCTTCCCCTCTTCCCTTCTACGATTTGGTGGCGGCTTGGCCCCCAGATAGCGGATATGAGGCTTTCCGTCGATCGCTTAGGTGTTAACCCGACTTACACCTCCAATTCTTCTTAGTCGGTGTCCCTTCTTTTGAAAGTGCCGTTGTAAGCCCTGGAAGCTGGACCACCCTTCTGTTTTAGTACCCCTGAGAGGTCCAATCCCCCCTTTTTTTTCAGTCCTGAGACTGAATTCCTGAACCGGATCTCCTTTTCATCTGGCTGAAAGTTCCCGTTCTGCTCCACAGCTCGCGCTGCGTCTTTTTTCATTGCCTTGTTATTTATTTTCCCTGAATTCCCCCAAACACCTACGTTGTTTTTTACCGCATTGGACGAACCCGCCTCTTTTTACAATTTTTTTTACCTACTAGGGAATCCATGCGGTGCGACGTTTTTCGGTCCAGGATTTGTCCCGAGAAACAGTGAGGAACCCCCGCCCCTCTCCTCTCTGGTAGCGAACACAGATCTTGGGCTTGTGGTGGGTCCACGTTTCAACTTCGGTGGAAGACGGTTTGTCCCGAGACCCCCCCCCCCGTCTGACCGTATCTCGACCCTTTTCTCTGGAGGAGTTCTTTCCGCACTTTTCCTCGCGGGTCCTACCTTCTTGTCCCTCTGTCAATGGCTCTCTGACAGCGATTACCTTTGGATTCCCGGCAGTCGTCCCTGAGACCTCCTTGGTGAGCCTTGTGGCCTCTCGTAGACAGTTCCCAGTCGGAGAGATTGGCGTCATTCCTTGTGTTTTTTCCTTGACGACTACACAGCTTGCCTCGAGTTTCGAGTCAAACTTTCCTAGATTATCTTAAGTTTTTGTCGCGTGGCGCAGAATGCGAAATGAGACCCGGCTGAGAGCTTGAGAATGTTCGGGACAGCCTAGCCCCCCCTGTCTCCTATTTTCGGGGTCAGGAAGTGTAATTGACCCTTGTCTCTGGCGAACATAGATTCCCCTTACCTTCTTTGAGTTTTGATAGTGCGGGCCTAGCATCGTTTTCGGTTGAGTCATTCGCATTTGCCCCAGGACCACCTTCGTTAGTCTTGGCTTTTTTCTCTCTGATTGTTTGGGAGGGTTCAGAGACTCCCCCGGCGCGTGGGATATTTGATTTCGAGATGACCCATTTTTTCTTTCGCCCAGCCCCCCCAGGGTCTCCGATTGTGATTGCGCAGCTGTTTCTCCGAAGCCTCGAGCCCAAGTCGCTTCTCGGCGCTGGATTCCTGGGCGTCTCTCAAGCAACGGCTATTTTCTTCCCTAGAGGCTCGAGGAGGACGGTATGCGTCCTCCCCCGACATGGGTCTCTTTCCACCCTTTCCCCTTACATCTTCTAGCTTTCTCGCCCGTCTGAAGTTTGTTCTTTCTTAGGCCGTCAACTGGAGCTGGATTTGTTTTTTTTCGGCATCGGGTTTGCGGTCATGTTCGTTGTTTTTAGTCCTCCTGTGTATGACGAGGTTTTTGATTTTCCTCGTATTTTTTTTTTTTTTTCCTATGAGTTATGGCCTGTCGTTGCGTTCGTTTAGAGTGGGCGGGCAGGAATTTTTTAGTTTTCGGTCGGCAAGTGATTTTTGCCTCTTTAGTGCTACTCTTCTCTTTCGTAGTCGCGAGCTCCGCCCTTGAGATTTCTTTGGTGTGCCTAGTCTGTTACGAGACGCCTAATCCTTTCTTATAACCTCCTCTGACTACCCCCTTGCCGCAACCTATTTCCTGGTTCATCAAGTTTTCAATTTCCCTTCCATCCCCCGGTTAGGGTTGCAACGTTCCCCTGCAGCTTCCCTTCGGAGCTTGAAGTCTCTCTCCCTGGTCACCCGCTTGGCCCGGGGGCAGCCGCGATTTCCCTCTTTTTTTTTCTTTCCCTTGTTTTTTTCCTGAGAGATATCTCGGATTACCCCTCCTGCTACCCCCAAGTTTCCCATATCTTGCCTCGTCAATGCCGGGGTTGGGACTGTTGTACTCTGTTTCAATGGCCCTCTCCCAGGAAGTATGATTTCCGTTATGAGAACCGACGTTTCTTTTCTCCAGTCCTTTTGGATTATAGGTTGAGCTGCGGATCGGCCATACTCGCTCCCTTAGCTGATCCTTTTCCTTCCCACCCTGAGCAGACTCGCCCCACCTTTGTCCCTCCCACGCTTCACCCGGCTGCCACTCAGCACTGCTGCCCAGCGCCCCATGAGCGAACAAACGCCTTCCACCAAGCCATCCTTTTCGCCCCAATAGACAAGCCGCTATCAACCTCCCAGAAGACCTAGAGCCTGCTCCCCCCCCCCTTGACTTCGCCCGAGCAAACCTGAACAGCAAACGTCCTTCCCGAAGCAGCCTTTCACTCGGGACTGTCCCTGACGGAACACCCTCAGTCCCGCCTTTCCTTTACCATCTTCTCATCGGTGACCCTTGGAAAGCACTAAAGCTTCACCTTCGACTCGGGACCCGCGTCCTGCGTTTTCGACGAGCCCCTGAAATCCCTTTGTTTTTTCTGGGGAGGGTTTCTCCCATTTGCACGCCGGCCGGATTTTTTCATACTTGGCTCTCGGCTTCAGGTGACGCTGCAGTGCTAGTCCCTCTTCCTCCCCGACCTTTCCCGAGTAAAGATCCTCGCTGCCTGAACGCCACGCTGGGGGATAGGCCCCCGCCCCCAGCTCTCAGCACCTCCCCCAGATCCTCCCCCCCCCCACTGTCTCTACTTGGTTGCGGGCCCGGCGGACGAGACGTCCCCCCAGAGCCCCCAATCCCAAGCCCCCCTCGACCTTTTTCCAGTTTTTCTGAACAGGTCTTCTTCCGGCTCTCCGTCCGCCCTATCCGTGAGACCGGCGGGTGCTTGATGGGACCTGCGTTCTATATCGAGAGCATCCAGGTGTTTCCATCCGCGGCATCCCCGTCGCGTCCCGCGATTTAATGTACCCTGTTTCTCGTCTTCCCAGCCCATGTGCTTTCCCGTCAGCCACATTCACCTTTTTTATAACGCCGCCCCTGCACCGTCTAACTCTAGCCCCGAGAGGTCCATGCGCCAGCTGTTTTCCGTCTTCATTTCCCCATGGGCTCTTTTTGCCGCTCAGCCCCTTTTTTCATATCAGGACCCCTCCCTTTCCCCGCGTCCCCCGAGGACATGTCCCAAATAGTCGTCCTCTAATGATAACCCAGCAGGCTTGTTTTCTTCTTCCCATGCTTCCACCTCTTCCTTCCACTTGCCAGCCTCCATTCTACTTGTTGGGACCCCCTTTTCCCTTTTTGGGACCCCGGTTGGCGTCCTGTTTTCTCGGGGGGGCCCCAGTTTTACCGGATTCCCGTCGTTTTCCTGGACTCCCTCTCATACTGTCGGCCTTTGTGGCCAGACACCCGACTTCCCTGTTACTCCAATCGGCGTCCCTTTTTTTGTTTCAGTTTTAATGGTTCCCCCTACAGGCATACCCTGCCCACGAACTCCCCGCACTCCCGTTTCTTTCGCGTTCGCCGTCAAGCAATTCATAGGCCATAAGGGTACGTCTTTGCGCTTTTTCTTTCCTCAGAGGGAAACTGTCTGCCGTACCCGCATCCTTTCCCTCGCAGCTGGCGCAGTGTACAACACCGAGTCCCAGTGGAGACCTACAGGTGAAGTTGTCTGCAGGGCTGTTAGGAGCCCGACCCCTGAGAAACCCCGCTTTCTCCCCTCACCGTGAGGAGTCCCCTCCAGACTACAGGATAATCGCACATCGGACCAGCACCGCATCGGAGCGTACCCAGGAAGAATCCTAAGTCCCTTTTTATCTTTAGGTCCAAGATTCCCCCGGAACGCAGCTGCTGCCCCACTCCCCCCTCCGTCGCCATCTGATCGGTGGATACCTATTTCGCAGATCCCCCGATTCTGATGCATACTTGCGGTCCTATCTACCCTTTTTGTGTGTGCCGACCTATTCCTAAGGCTTAGCCTCCCCCAGATGACCACCTTTTTTGAACGTCACTTTACCCGGCCAATTATGGTCTTTCTTCCCGCTTTGTTCGCTGGAAAGTGGGCCACGATCCCTTGTCGTTTAGGCTTCTAGGAACCCTGCTCATTGCCGTTTAAGACCCTCTCCAAGAGTATGTGCATTTTCGTCAATTCGAGACAGGGGTATCGTTTATCTCAAGAGCAATTTTTACCTTCCGTCCCGGGCCTTCCTGCCCCCTTGTGTTGCTACACACGGGAGCATTCGATCTCTGATAAGTGTCATCTATTTCTCAAGTTGGTGTTGAGGAGATTTGCTTCTCCGAGGGTTCCCTAATAAAATAATGGGGTTGCCATCATGCAAAAGCAAACTGGTGGAGATTCCCTCGTTTCACGATTTGATAGTCTTAACGCCTGGAACTTCAAGCATGGCCTTGGCTCCCTCCTGGTAACGCGAGAAAATTCGTGTTGGTCCCCCCCAGTTAGATTCTCCTTCCACCCCCTCCACCCTAAGGTCTTCCTATTGCATGCACACACCCCCTAGGCGCTTCACGCCTTCTAACCATTGCACAACTTAGTTTGGGCCACTTCTTCACTACGCTCACGCGCGCTTTCCAGCTCCCCTTTCGATCGGTTGAAGTTCAAAGGCGTGGTAATTTTTATTACGTGAGGTGGCATTTCTCTACTCGGAGCGGCCCTCCCCGTTTTTTTTGACGACAGAACCCACTTTTGGCCTGTGACAGTTACTACATTGTATTTATTAACCCGCGGCCGCTCACCTTATTGCTGCTGGCATCTTTTGTGCGCGGATTTAGTCGTTCCTGTCCTTCCCGAAACGTGAAGCAGAACTTTCTGTTGGCATGGCCCGGTCGCAGTCTGTGTGTTTCTTCTCTGATAGATCATTCGGTAGAGTTGCGTCCCCTCCTGGTTCGAGGATACGTTTTTTGTCCGTAGATGTAGACCTTTAGGTTCTTCATTCCCGAATTCCAATCCCCCTCCTTTTATTTTTTCTTCCCCCCGGTATTTACGCCCGCGTGTTAGCTGCGCCAGCGGACCGCCTTTCCATGTCTGGTCCTCCCCCCTCATTTCCTGGATAGAGAAGTTTCACGTCCCGGGAATAGAACGTAATGTTGCTGGACTTTGTTCGAGATAGAGCTTCTGATTTTTTTCCTTTAGTCATTTTTCCCTGAAAATTTACCCAAAACAGCCCGGTGGGGTACCGCCTCGGGAGAAACGAGCAGGCAGGCGTTATTTCCCGGTCCCCCCTTCGGTCCTAGACAGGAATTTCAAGTTGAATCGCTCCTATGGATGGCCCTGTATTAGTTCCCCGATCCCCGTGAACAGATTCAACCCTAAGCGTTCGGTACTTATCAACCCAAAATCCATTTGTTCCGCTGGAGTGAAAAGATTGCGTTAGAAAGAGTGGCGACTATCGGACAAATCCAGGCTGCCAGTCTCTATGCCGACGAAGAGCTCTTTGAGTGGATCCTGGCCCAATTGAAGAAGCCGGTTGTTTTTCCATAAGGGGTTCTTTCCCTTCAGCTCGAACGTTCATTTTTCTAGGACGGAGAAAGCGCTCATTGTTGTCCGATGAGGACCTGTTCTGTCACTGGTCGCGGACTGGCCCCTAGTTAACTGCACACGCCATTTTTGATTCTTTTGGGCTAGGATGCCGTTTCTTCTTTTTTTTTTTTCTGGAAAGTCCCCATCTTCATGCATCCCTGACCGCCATTCTTTCTGAGTACGACTGGCCAGCGGGCCCGTTCCTGATCGTCTGCGAATGCCCTACCTGAGGGTATATGAAGTGCAATTTTTGAGCCCTGGACTTCGGTCATACCCCTCGAGAAGTTCTCACTCCAAAGGTTGGGTCTCTTCTTTTCCGCATGTCGTACTCTTTCGCCGAGATGTCGTTTTCACTCGCTTTCTTGGGCTTTCTTTCTCGCAGAGTTCATTCGTCTCTTTTTTTCCCTGATTGCGAGGACCAACCTTCTGATTTCTTCTCCTTTTTTAGACCCCCTCCTGTCTCTGTGGGGCGATGTACCGACCTCTCGCCTTTCTTTATATTGGCTCGCCGGATGTTTTTGCCTAGCTTGATCTTCCTTTACCCATCGGGCGCACGATTATTGTCTCCCATTTTCCGCAGACTCCCTTAAGCCTGAGAGCACCCCTTTTCGCCTGGGCCATTGATTGGCCTTTCGAGACCCTTGCCCCCTCCCACCACCCACCTTATCTTTTGCTTGCACATTTACGCGTCCCGCGCGTTTCTGATCTTTCGCCGTTTTCTTATATCCCCTTCTTGCCTAGGAGAGAATTTCGACCGGCGGAGCTTGTCACTAGCCTCCCTCTCCTACGCCCGAACGCGCGGCGCCCCCCCTATCCCTACCTAAACCCCGTGTGTGGCTTTTTCGGTGAAGCCGGCCCTGTGGCGGGCTAGGTTTACGGACGTGATGACGTGTGTTGGCGCCGGACTGCGCGGTTTTGAGCTGTTGACGGCCGCGGTCAGCTCGGGACGTGGTTTGAGATTCTTTGGTAGAAGAGTTTTGGTGATTGCCAGTAGTGCTGCGGTAGTTTTTTTTTCTGCTGGAATGTTCCCTTTTCCGGACCCCCGGACCCCTCCTTGCACGATTTTCTGTTACTGCCCCTCAGCCTTAGTCTTCCCCTCCGCCATTCTCCAATTCTGTTGACCACTTCTCTCGCTGACCTCTGAAATGAAATGATAACGGTCTTTCCCCCGCCACCCCTCACCCATCCTCTTTATTTCTCTCACGTCTCCTTTACCTCCCCCCCCTCTCCCCCCCACTCCGATTCCCGCTCTCCTCTCATGCACAAAAGGAAAGAGAAGGCCTCTCCCCCCAACTCTCATCATCACCTCCATTAAATCCTTCCTCACTCGCCCCCCTCCCCCTTCCCCCCTCCCCCTCCCATAAACCCAGTTAAACACAAACCCCCACACACACCAACAACCACACACACCCCCCCAAACCACACCCATTCTGTACGGAGACGTTTAAATTAGTTCCCCTCATTTTATGGAATGGTCCCTGTTCAGAGATATAGTAATACTTTTTCCCCCTCCCTTTTTGGGGAAGATCGAGACTCCGTTTATGACCACTATACCACCTTCGCAACAGAAATAACTTTCCTTTTTTTATCGTACCAGCTCCGGGGTTGATCTCGACATTTGCCAGAAACGGAGTGTTCCGGCAGACTGCCCTTCCCCCCCTTCGTCAGGTCCCAGCCGGTCGGATTTTTTGTCCTTTGTGATTGGCGATCGCCTATTTTGACGACTGTTGGCAGCGGCCTCCTAGACCCTCGCCCCCCCCTCTTCGATAGACTGATTTGCTCGAGCGTCCAGCCTACGGCGCAGACCGCTAAGCCTCCACCTTTATGGGAGATAGAGGAAACTCCCTCCCCCTTTAAACATCCAAAATCTACGACCAGAACGGAGAAACTCACTAATTATCTCCTCCTTTTATTTCCTAGAATAAACACTGAGGGCCACCTGGTCTCCTTCCCGTCTACAAGACGCATGACCCTCCTCCAAAACATCCGCCCCTCACTTCTTAAGACTCTCCCTCCTTTAAGCCCCCTTCCTTCCCTTAACCCCTAAGGATAACCAGACAGCGGTATCTTAGTTTTCTGCCCTTCCAGCTGGCAGGCCCTTTGTTTGCAAATTTCGATCTTTCGCGAAAGAAGCCTCCGATCCTCCCCGTCTTCGCCCCTCCCCAACTTGGTTGGTGAATTTGTCTGGTATCGGCCAATCATGGCCGAGACGCAGGAAACGCCTTTGGCTTCCTTCCCGTCGTCTAGCGGCCGCCTTTTTTTGGAACCCCCCTGCGGCCAGACCTGGCGGGGCAGATCAATATCGGATACGCACACCCCTCACCTCCCCCTCCCCTGCTGGGCGGCTGAATCCCACGCAAAGATTGTTAATCTTATCATTTTTTTTTTTTTTTACTCCCCCCCCCCGATCATGCCTTGTTTCCTGGAGTCCTTAGTACCGTCCGCCATCAATCCACGACCTTAATCCACCTACCCTCTCCCTTTAGCTTATTGTCTCCAGTCCCTGGATTTGGAAGGCCCGAAGAAGGCCTCCCTCCTTTTTTATCTGGAGAAAGGCGGCTGTTTTCAGGGCCGAGTCGACCCTTCGTCCTCTATAAGCCTTTCCTCCGATGCGCCAGAGCTCGTGAATGACTCGTCCCCCGTTTGTAGATAAAGTTTAAGACCTCTGACTTTCGGCGTTCCAGGAAACCCAACCCCCCCCCCCCACCGATCTACTGCCCTCACGCCTGATAAGTTCCCCCCTTTTTGAGTCTTCAAGAAGAGAGGAAAACGTCCTCTTCCTGCTGGAAAT
>Ga0179593_1580328_pt1 | contig 13285 bp, 20 predicted proteins | sample CZODoug2_1_08_16_FD_185931 | JGI IMG/M metagenome (GOLD analysis project Ga0179593, IMG submission 185931) | Vadose zone soil fungal communities from Angelo Coast Range Reserve, California, USA - CZODoug2_1_08_16fungal (PacBio error correction) | ecosystem: Environmental > Terrestrial > Soil >... | reverse complement strand
CTTTCCTTTGGGGACAACGACTCCTCCGATGTCTTATGGGCCTTCTGTCCTCTGCCATTATTAGAGTCCTTCCTGATGTTATGCCCGCTTACCCCCTCCTCGGCTTCTAAATCCCCCCATCCGATTCAGGAGACGCTTTTCCTTGTCGAGTTCGGTCGCGGGGCGGCATTTTAACCAGATCCCTCTTTGGGATGTTCCTTGATTGTTCTTTTCTTTCCCCCGTCGTCGCCTTAGGAGAACACCTTCCAGGGTGAGCGCCCCCTCTTGAACCTGTTCCCCCCTACAACCCCTTTCTGTCCCGACCATTTCAACGGCCCCCCTCCCGTGGACCGGTATTTTCCCCCTACGAAGTATCCCCGGGGACTTTGTTTTAGCTACCTTTTTCCTTTACATACGGGCCCATCCAGCGATTCGTCCCCCTCCCCCCTTTGGACAGTCGCTAGGGCAGTTCCTCAGGAGTAGCTTCGCTACCCGCCCTTGCGCACTCCGTAGTAGTATTTTTTTTTCCCTTACGACCATCCCTCCCTTGTCCTCTCCCCTCTCTTTACCCATGAAAAATCCAGAACCACGCCTATCTTACGTGCTGCTATTACGAATAAGCCTTTGGCCTCTTCCTAACTATTGAAGCTTGAACACTCCCCTTTTTTAGCTGGCCCCCCCCCCAGGCGTTGCCCGGGGTTTTTTGTTTTCTCAGGGCGGGCAAAACTTTCCTGACCAATGTGTATACTCTCACTGCGATCCCCCCCTTTGAATTATCGGGATCGCTCGGGGCTTTTATCGACCCCCTTTTTCGCGCCCTTTCATTCCTTCTCCTGAGACTCCCTTCGATTAAAGACAAGTGTCAGATAGGAATGCCCTTCCTGTTTAGTCTCCCCGTAACCTTTCCCCCCTTCCCCTCCGTTTTTTCGGGTCCCCCCCCCCAACTCGGAGGGACTGTCCGGAGACCCCTTTTTCGCGAAGCCAACCACTTCCCTCTTCCCCTGAGCTCCACCCTTTTTGATGTGCCTGCTCTTCCCCCTCCCTGATCGCGCACTGTCCCAACTGAGCTTTTTGTCATGACCTCGTTGAGCCGCCAGCGTTGACCCCCTCGTGTTTTTTCCTGGCATCCGATCCCCCCTGTGGTCCCCGGTCTCCTGTGCTGTTGCCCTGGCAGGACAAACACCAGCTTATTCAAGAACTCCCACCCGCTCTTTTTTTTTCGTTCTTCTTCTCCCCCTCTTCTCTTCCCCCCATCCCCCCCCCCCTCCTCCCCTTTTTTTTCATTTGACTACGAACAACCTCGGCCGTTTCTTCCTCCGCACTCGACCCTCCCATTCTTTTGACGACCTCTTTCTTTGGCCCCACACTCCCTCACCTCTTTCGCGCCGCGCTCCCGCGACGTGCTTTTCGAAATTCCTTTCGGCGACGAATTCTGATGCGACCTTTCCCCTCATTATCGTTCCCTTTGGAACCATCCCAAAGTTTCCATCCCCGTCAAGACAAAGATTCCTCACTTTTTCGAACGCTTTCCAATCCTGTGAAGTCCCCTGTCATTAACGCCCCATTTCGAATGGCCTATCCTACGCCCGTTATCCCGTAACCACCAACTCGCCTTTTTCCGGATGGAGTTCTTTTACTCCTTGAGTTTTTTCCCACCTTTTTTCGCGAATCTTCCTCTCTGTGGACGAAAGGCTTCTCCTTTGGTGTCACCGTAAGCATTTGTCTCTCCATGTAAACAAGAACACGCCCTCTCTTGCATCTTCTTCCCCCTTTGCATCACTCTTCGGTCCGTTCCGTTTCCCCTCCCCCCTCCCCCGTATCCCGATAGATCAGGTGAGGGGTTCTTCCCCTCGATTCCCCTCTTATTCCCTATACATCCCCAGCGGTCCCCAAAGGACCTAGGTTGAAAACCCCCCCGTGTCTTCCGAACCGCAAACTTTCATTCCCCCTCCCAGCCCCCCCGCAAATCCTTTTAAAGGCTGGATCCCTCATACGCGCTTGTTTCCCATATTGAATGCTCCATGCACCGTTGAGGGTCGCAGTGTCACGCTTCTTCTCCTTTTTTTTTGGAGAGTTGTTCTGTGCCCCCTGTGGCACTTCCGGAGGAGTTTTTTTTACCAGCAACGCGCGAGTGTGGAAGAGCTCCACTCAAACCTTTTTTTTTTTTCCCCCCTATTCACTCTTGATCGTTTGTCTCCCTCACTTCATTTCTGAGCTTAAGGTCAGTTTTTCATAAAGACCTAGCTATTTAGCCATCCGAATTCCTCTTCATTTTGTTTCCCTATCCCCCCACATCCCCCTTTACTGTCGAGGCATTCTTGATTTCTACGTGGTCGCCATCCCCTTTTCCCACCGATGCTCTACCCTTTTCCAGATTTAGTCCGAGTCGGATTTCTTCATCCCCCCTCTTTTTTCTCCGAACTTGTGTTCCCTTCGTGAAGGGACCCTCCCCGCTTCTACCCCCCACTTCCCGGGAGCCGCGAGCAAGCGAACCTACCCCCCTACCCCCACGCCAGCTGCCTTGCAGCCCTGTCTGCCGTGTCTCCAGCACGGCTCTCTATTATGCCCCCCTGTTGGAGCTTTCCCCGCATAGGCATGTCACACCCCCCCCCCTGATGGGACTAAGCTACCCAATGTATCCCCCTCCCTCCTGCATGAACCACCCGCACCCAGGCTAGCCAGCCCCGATGATTCACTATCGGATACTTTCCAATGATCTACTTTCTCCCCTTGTGTTTGTTGGAGCTAGATCATCAGAGCCGATCGTGACTCATAAAGCGGCGATCCCGTCGTGCTTTTCTTTCCCATTCCTTCTCCCGTCTTTTTCCCCCCCCGGGCCCAGCTCTCGCGTAGAACCCTTTTTCCTTTAGCGTTTGGGCTTTCCTCGCCGACCCCTTCTGGACAGGACCCCCCCTCACAGCACACAAGCTAGGATTTGACGAACCATTTTCCTCGCGACGCCTGCCATGCTAAAAGCTTTTCTGGTTTTTTTCGGTTCCCTCTCCCTTTTTTTTTCCCATTTGAAATCCCTCATTCCCTCCGGCGATCGAAGGAGGTGGCGGCGAGTAGACTATTGCGAGGAACTCCAACCTCTTTTCTATATAGCTTCGTTCGTCTCACACCCTTACGGTCTCCGTTTCAAACACCTGTCCGACAGGGACCCCCAACGGTCGCGACACAAAATCCTTCTTTTCCTACTGTGACCCCCCAAACTGTTATATTTAGCTCTCTTGTTGCCCCCCCCCTAGAGACGCTTTTTTCACAACTCATGACTTCTGACCCGTCCCCCCCCTCACAGGACCTCCCCTTCTTCCCCGTATGCCTTTCTTGCGAGCTAGTCCTTGCTTCACTCACGGTTGCATTACGAAGGCAGTATGGGAGGGAAAACCAGTTTTTTTGGCTCTCTCCTTTTACTTCCTTTTATTTACTTTTTCATTTTTCCCCTGGAATTGATGTGCGTGTTCGTTTTTTTCACGGCTTGGGTTGTCACCTTATCCTCTCCCTTTGTTGATTCCCCCCTCTCTTATTTACCCTTGCTCGAGGGACGGTCCGCCCCCTGGATGAGAGCTTTTCGCGTAGGTAGTGAAAGGAGCTCTCCAGTTCCCCCCCCTAGGTGTTCTGAAGGTTTTCCAGTTTTTTCTCTTTTTTCCAAGACTCAGCGTGTTTTTACCTGAGCCGCCTTCGGTTGACACCTCTAGAAGCCATTTCGTCCAAGCGATTTTCCCCTCTTCTCGCGATGCGGGTTGGTTCCCCCTCTCTACCCTCGACCCATCCCTTTTACGGTGATCTTGTCTTCTTCCGATGCGGAGTGCGGCCGCTTTCGAGGGTGATGAAGGGGTTGTTCCCTGACAGGATTGCGCCTTGTTCGAAAACGGCGTACCTTTTCGTGAACTTTTTTTTCTCCTCATGGTTTCCTTGTTGCGATACTGATTTTCTTTCTGATCAGAAATTCGTCGTCCTAAAGAACGGGGACTTAGGCAAGCCCGCAGATATAGGTTTCCTCTGAACGGAGGACTTCTTTTCCCTCGTTGTCTTCAAAGACTGGTTGGGATGTTCTCTTGGAAAGAAAAGGCACCTTTTGTAGTAAGCAATTTCCCAGGCCTTCCTTTGCTGTGGTGCGGGTCCTTTGCCGCGGTTTCAATCTTTAGTTTTTACCTTTCGGCCCCCCCCCCCGCTCATAATTGAAGAGGTCTTAGAGCGTTTTGGGCCAGCGTTCCCCCCAGTTAGGTCGCGACTTTGCCCCCATTCATTCTCTGCACCCTTCGTTGATTCCCCCCCCCGATACACTTACGGTTACGGCCTTTGCGCTCTCAACTCTTTCCTGAGTCAACAGCCCTTTTTCCCTGTGCGCGATCTCTTTTCTTCTTCTAAGGAGCCTTTTTTTCCACCGTCGAGTTGGTTTTCGAGTCTCGTCGTATGCATGGTTTTTTTTTTTGTGATTTCCTTTGGTTTCCCCCCCGGTCCTCTGTGTTGACCTCTTTCCTTCGGGGACCCGTTGCATGTAATGACCGAATGAAGATGAGACCCCCCCCCCGTCCCGTCCTGTTCCCTCAGCGAAGAGGCCCCGCGAGGATATTTCCTAACCATTTCGTCTGCCTTTCCAAGAACGCACGCCGAGAGCAGTGGCCCCCTCCCTCTGGAGCGTTTTTGTTTGGCGAGCGGTCTTCCCCCTTTTGGCAAAAATTGATTTTCACGCCCTGCGGTAAACCTTAACCCCAGGCAAAGCATTTTCTGGCTCCCGCTAGTCCCAATTAGGTTTCTTCCGCTCGTTTCGGGGATTTCGGCCCACTTCGCTTCTCCCCCCTAACAACGAAGAAGAGGCTTTTCTCATTTTTCATGGAGACGAGTATCTGCGAACATTGGAGAGTTTCCTTTTTTTTTTTCCTTAAGTCGCCGCTCGTCGTTTTTTGCCTTCCCCTGTGGTATTTACTCCCCTGGAGGAACTCCTATATCCGTTACAAAGTGGGCGTTTTTTGCCGAATCGAAGATTCTGTTGCCCGTAATAGCGGCTGTCGAAGCTCTCTGTTGACGAGGAGACGACACTGTCCCCGGTTTCTCTAGGTGCCATTGCAGGGTCGAGGGGCCTTCCAGTTGTCGAGGAAGACCGTTCTGTTTTTCATTTTTCCATTTTCCTCTCCGACTCACTGGACTTTTGGTTCTCCCCTGCTGACGACGTTTTTTTGAAGACCGCTCCGCCTAGGGGCAGCCCCCGCAGTGCTCTCTGACGGTGCGCGACTCTGCTCGGTGAGACCTTCCCCTTTTCGCGTCGCCGGGATGGTGATGAAGCCGAGAGGACGCCTTTTTTGAGCTTTTAATCCCCCCCTCCTGCCATTCCCCCCGTCTTCAGCATTTTGTCGTCATTCTTTCCAGAAGAAATGCTGGCGGAGGTAGTTGACGTCAGTCTATCCTTTTCCTCTTGTTGCTTTGAGAAGACCAGACTCTTGCCTTTCTCTCCATTCTTACTCTCATTGCAGGATGGGTCCCGTACGTCTCACCGCTTATTCGGATCTTCCACACAGCTTTGGACCTGTCGCTTTTCCACGTTGAATCCCCCAATTTAGTAAGCGTAAATATAGACACCCTTTTTTGCCTCACTTTCCCCCCCAGTTCTTTCCAGGCTGCCCCCATTCCAGGTGAGTCTTGGATGGAATTAGATTATGGACACCCCTCCATTCACCAGCTCCTCTTTTTCCGAAACAATTGCACCCCCGGCACATAGGTGGCCCTATGGAAATACCCTTAGTCGACGTCTTTTGGGTCTCCTTCTTTAACTCCCCGACAGCCGCTATCCGTTTCCTTCCAGAATCTTACGCCCGGCACCACATAAGTCCGGACATTCGCTTTTTTCCTTTTATTCTGGTCTGAAGCCCACGACGTTGTGATCGCGTTTTCGGCCAATTTACGACAATCCCTTCCTTGTCGCTCAGATAATCGTTTCCCCCATGACCCATCAGGACCCCCATTTCTCTTGTTTTATTACGCATCAGCGAGTTTCCCTTATCAACGGTCTCGAGTTCTCCTTTCCCTTGGATTTCCCCTTTCTTTTCCCGCGGCCCTCCTTTTTTGTGTGTCTACAGGGCGGGCAAAAACATCCCAATTTGACAATGTGTATCTGTCCTCTTTTCGATCCAACCGCTAGTCCCTTTTTTTGCCCTGTCCCTTCTTTTACCTTTTTTTCCCCTCCTCTTTTATGAGCACTCTTTCATTAAAGAAAAGCTGCTTGCATCGTCGCAGGAACTTTTTGCTTTGCCTCCAGGCCCAAAGAAACTCGAATGAGGGAAGCGGAAGTACCACCCTCTTCCGGGCCAACTCACCCACTCGCGAATCTCTGCCCACCCCCCCCCCCCATGCACCTTGCTATCCCTCCCCTAGGACGGTTTCTAACAGAGAACCTGACGCACTGGAAAGACATCCCCACTGGTTTGGGTATGACGCCGTTTTCTGAGTACCGTTCCTTATTTATGGAACCCCCGTGCCCTGGATACGACCACCTGTAGTCCCTCCCCTGGTTGCCGTTGGAAAACACCGCGCTCTACAAATCGCATTTCCATCCGATCTATGTGTTAAGACGCCCCCCCCCGGTAATGACTGGGCTCTCTTTTCCCTCTTTTCAGCCGCCCACCCCAACAACGACCTCCGTGCTCATGTGCTAAGCACCCTCCTTTTTTTCCTCCTCCTCCCCTTTTTTGACGACCTTATTGGGCACCTCCCAACAATTCATTATATTTTTCATCGTAAAGCGAACGAGTGGCGCGGATTTCCCTTTCCCACGTGTCCGGCAGCCGAATTAAACTTTTCGACACACCTTATTTCTCCCCGGGAAACCACCTTTTTTCACAAGTTAACTTCCAGGACTTACACCCCCCCTCTTTTCTCTTCGCTCAATCTTTAGGGACACGTCCCCTGTTCCCCCCTCAGAAGACATCGCCCCTGAATCGGAAATCCTCTTTACGCCCTGAGGATCACCCCCCCCCCCCACCGAGCTTGTCGAGTGTTTCCTCAGCGCCACCTGCATCGCGAGCAGAGGCGATCGCGTGGACGAAAGGGCTTCTCTTTGGTGTCACCGTTCAGCATTTTTTCCAATGTAAACAGAGAACATTCTTCTCGCGCCCCCTTGTTTGACCCTTTCCTTTCCCCCGGTCAGGCGCTTCTCCTTAGTGTGGCTGACCCGACCGCTCGGCTTGGTTCAGCCCCTGATTCGCTCTTTCCGCCCAACAGAGGATCTCCCACCCCCGGAATCAAACAACGAGACGTGGTCTTTTTTCCAACCTTGCCGTGTCTTCCTCCACCCAAGAAACAATGATTCCCCCCCCCCGACATTAAACAGCCCGAATACATTTTCCCCGCCCCATTTCGACCCTTTCCCCTTTTCTTTCCCCCCCCCTACAGCGTACCTGCCCCGTTAGAAGCACGTCTAGATCCCCTCCCGTAGCCAAGGTTTTCTTGCTTTCCCTGTGACACATGTGGCCCCCGCTGCCTTTAAGCCCTCTCCTTAGTGGGGCACACGAAGCTCTAGAAACTTACACCCTTTTGTGCTCCCCCGACTCACTATTCGTGATCTCCAACGTTGTAGAACCGGCGGGTTGCGAGCTTAGGTCCTTGTTTTATTCTAAAGACTCGCCTCTTTTCCCTCTCACCGGAAGGATCCTTTTTTTTCCTTTTTTCCCTTGAAGTCAGATTCTCCCCTTTTCCTTTCTTGATTCACCCGTGGTCTTCCGCGAAATGTCAACGATGCCTTCCCGTTGGCACTCTCTTGTCTGAGGTTTGGCCTTTTTTTCGGACATTTCTGCTTGTTTCTTTTTCGAATTTGTTGTCTGTGACGGGCGGGCAGGTCATGGGCCGAGTGCTTTCCTTTTTCTTGATGAGCTCCATTCGTCTTTCAAATGAGTATCATGAGTTCGTAAAATGTCCGCCCCGCAAAGACTTTTTTTCTTTTCCTCTATTTATCGACCCCTCTTTTTTTTTCCATGATCTTTCCCCCTTTTGTTGTTCTCGAGCCCTCTTCCGATAGTTCGTCCTTCTCCAGCTTTCCTGGCGTTGCGCTGGCTCTTTCCGATGAACTATTTTACGCATGTTCAAGACTTTTTCCCCCGTTTACCGATCACCCTTCGAGGTTCCTCTTTTTCATGCCCGCCCTTTTCCCTTCAAACCCCCTCAAGAACAGCACCCCCAAGCTAGGAATCGGAAGAAACCCCCCCCTTTTCCCACCTAGCTCCCTCCCCCCTTGAGTAGCATCGTTTGCTGGCTTGGCGGACCCACGTCAACATTTTTTCAAAATCAAGAATGACGTACGGTCGAACTGCTGTTGATTCGATTTATTGCGATTGCCCCCCTCAACCGCCTTCTTTCGGAATGGTCGAGTCTGTAGTATTCCCCAAAACTGACCTTATCTTCCCCCCTTTTCCCCATTTTTTCTTTAAGTCCCCCCGAGATCCCAAGTTCTCTTGGACCACGACCCCTAGATATTTCTAGATTTTTGCCCCACTCGCTCGATTTTTTAAAACTCAGCCGATGACCCTTGGCCCCCCTCCTCTCCCCTCTTCGGGATAGAGCTCTCTGCTGACTTTCATCCTTTGCATTAAGCCAGAGATGGGGAACACCCTCTGAGGCGTTTCTTTATTTACTTTTTTTTCCATTTTCCAATTGAATCAGTGTGTGTGTTTAGACACGGGCTTGGGTCTTTCTCACGGAACGTTTTTTCCCGCTGTGGAGAATTCCTTGTAGTAGGAACTAGCGGCCTCTTTAGGTCCCCCCTTCTCCGTCTCCCTAAGTAGGTAGTGGTAACTTCCGCCGGACCTCTCATTTCTGCCCTCCCAAACATTGTTCAGGCGCGAGACCAGAGCTCGGCGTTCTCTGCTGAGCAGCCCAATGCAGTCCCCTTTTTCCCATATGACCGACTCTCGCCCTTTTTTCTTTCTCCAGCGTGATTACCTCACTCCTCCCTTGAAGTTTGTTGGTGGGGACGGGTTTCCTCCTTTCGTAGTATCAGTTCTTTGTTCTTTCTTCGATTTTCCTTTTTTCCTTTCCATGCACATTCCGCGCGCTTCTCCCCCTTTTTAAAATCTTGTATTGTGGATTCTCGTGATTCAAGTAAGTGGTTCCCCCTCAAATGTGAGCTATTGATTTTGTTTCTTCCCCCTTTTCCTTCGTCGCCCTGAAAACCGGGAATTTCTCAAAGACGCGCCCCCTCTCGGTGCTGGAATTTCTCCCTCAGGAATGGTCTGTTTTTTGGGAGGTCTTCAACCTTGGTAGTTCGATTTTGAACTAGACACTGCCCCCCCTTATTTTTTTTTCGTAGAAAATGAGCACCTTCCTTGTTTTGATTGGGATGCGGCCTCCGCGGTTACCCGTCGCTCATTACCTCTCCCTTCCACCTTCTTCTAATGGGCATGCTTTCTTTTTGAGGATTGTTTCCCCTTTCGGGAAACAAGACCCTCGGTAGCGACTTTCCTAATTTCTCTTTAATTCTCTCCCCCCGGTCCCCCCTGCGCGGTCCCAACTTTCCAGGGACGTCATCCCAAACCTCAGTTGATTCCCAGTGCGCGATGGTTTACTCTCCCCTTCGCGTTTTCCGCATCGTAGTCTCACTTGGGTGTGATGTATTTTCCCAGTCGCGAATGGGGTCGCTCCCCGTCCATAACCTTTTTTTCCCTTTTCTTGGGCTTTTTCCTTCCTTCCCTCTGAATACAAAACCTTCCGTCCGATTGCGATTCTGCTTGAAGAGAAAGACGGCTCGAAAGCGATTCTTCTGACGATTTAGATCCCCCCTCCCGCAGAGAGCATGTTTCCCCCCACCGATAATTACGAGAGTGTTCCGTGAGCAGGATACACCTTTTTTTCCAAATTGAGGCGTGTTTTTTTTCCCTCCCCCCTTTCCTACCTCAAACCACATTGCCTGTCGGTCCTTCCCGCTAAGACATTCTCTCCCATTAGCTTTGTGCCGGTACAAAGAAATTTTCTCGAGATATTTTATCCGTCCCCCCCCCCCCCCCCTGCTGCTTCTCTTTTTCATAAAACCCTCCTCATGGCGTGGAGTCATTTTTCATGGTAGACGGTGCCGGACGTGATGGTCTTAAAGTTCCGCTCCAACGACTCCACTACCTTTTTTCTCTTTAGTCCTTGCTTGATTCGCTAAATCTCTTGAACTCGCCATGTCCCCCAAAGTGTCGGAGGTTTTTCTCGAAGATTCTGAATGGTCCGTAATAGCGTTTTGCGACGCTGTATTTGACCGCTTCTTTCCTCACTTTCACCGGTTTCTACTCTGTTTGCCATTACAAAGGTAGGGACGTTGCAAGTGTCTCCTTAAATCGACCCCCCCCTCCTTTTTTGAGGGTTGTCAATTTTCCCCTTTCTCACGGACTTTTTTTTCCCCTCTTTAAATTCTACCCTGTTTGAGAATGCTCTCCTCCATCGGGTCAGACAAGAAGTGCCCCTCTGACGGCTGAGTCTCCTCTGTTGCCTGCCGCCTTGCGGACCCTCGACAAGATTTCTTCGTCATGAAAGGTTGTTTTCTTCTCAGCCGGCGCCTTTTTTTTTTCTTCTTCTCCCCGACACCATACCAACTCCCCTCCGACCTATTAATATCGGAAAGAAGGAAGCCCAGTCCTCTCGCGGCGGAGTCGGTGACGTCTTCTCTCTTTTCATCCTGTTTGTGTTTTTTTCTCCCGTCCCCCTTACCCTCTCGGTTCGGGCCTGCCTGCTCCCCTAGCCCTTCTTATCTCTGGCTCATTGCGTCTGGGTATTTGGGAGTCCTTCTTCTTAATCACACCTCTTCGTTTTCCCCCCTCAACCAGCCTCTGCCGCGGCATCTTGTCGAGTCAGCAATTTCGGGCGCAAGGCGCCATTCTCCAGCCCCAATCTCGCCTTCCCGATTTTCGTTTTCCTTTTCTAAACCCGTCGTCGCTTTACAGGCGACAAATGTCTGTGAGCGAAGATGGACCGCTTCAATGGAAACCCCCCTTTACACACACACTTTTTTCTCTCCACTTGCATTCCTTCCCTTTGTTTCCATGGAACTACGCCCGAACCGGGGACAGTGTGTTCGTCCTCGTTAACAGACGCTTCGACAGCCGCTCTCTTTCCCCCACCAGAATCTCCCCCACTCCTCCCTTTTCCCCCTAAGGGAGTTCCTCTTGGAGGTTTAGTTTTCCGCTACAGCCCCCTGCGCACGACGGAGTGCCGCGTGGAGCGGACCTTCTCACCTCCCTGTCGCTCCGATCTCTGATACAATTCACCCCCAGGAATCACGGCCCTTTTCTGCTATATTAAGAATCTCTTTTTCTCTTCCCGATTTCCTCAGGGTCCCCCTGCTCCCTTTCCTCTATGTCTAGACTCCTCGGCCCACAGGCTTTGCCTGGGGTTTGATTTTTAGCCGCAGGGCGGGTTTCCCCCCAACAGCAATCCCGCACGCATCCTTCTTCCCCCCCTCGGGTGGGCCCTACCTCTCTGCGGGTTCCTGGCTCGAATTCGGTCTTTTTCACTCTCCTCGCTTTCTTTCCTTCTTTTTTTCGCTTCTCCGTTTTTTCTTCCTGTCTTTTCCTCTTCATTTGCATTTTACTCACCTCGCCGCCTTCTTTTCCTGTCAACACAAATCTTTTTCAGGGCAAGTCCCCAATTCGGCGACGAATACCTTTCCCCCCCCCCCCCGCTATCCCCCCCGCGTCCCCCCTTGTGCTCTTCCCCGGACACGGATCGCGCGAATGAATCAACTGATTTTTTTTGGGATGACTTTTGACCTCAGTGATCGCCGTCCTTTTTTTTTTTCTGGAATCAAAGTTTTTTGCCCAAGAGAAATAGCATTATAAAAGTCGATACCCAAATGTGGGATGGTTGCCCTTGCAGGCCCCTTTTCTCCGAATTTCCCCCCTTGTTTTTTCAGCTCTAGGTAAGTCCCTTTAAACCTCTGTTGCCCGCTTCGTAGCATACAAAATCACCTCTCCGTGCTCATGTGATAAGACCCCCCCACCCCCCCCCCCCCCCCCACCCCACACAACCCCCTTTCTTTTCTTCCTCTCTTGAACATCCCACCATTCTTTTTCCTCCCTCCAACGGTTCTTTTTGCAAGAACACCTCTTATTCATTCAGCAGTCCCCTCCTTCTCGCGGCGGTCCCTTTTCTTTTTTCCCTCTCCCCTCTTTTTTTCTGGAATTCCATTCTCGCAACGCTTATTCTTGGGGAACCACTTCCCTTTGCAAAAAGGTTTCACACGTCATACAAAAGATTTTCTCCCCCCCAATTTCGATCTAACTCCTTTGTTTCTTGTCAGCACCCCCAAGCCACGACCCCACGACATTTCCAATTTTTTTCTACCCCCGATTAAACCTTCAACACCAATAGGCACGTCAGGGAGGATTCTGTCGTAATTTTCCGTCTTGTCCCCCTTCATTATTTGAATATCTGCCACTGCTTCTCCCTATCCGGTGTCAACTCCCGCATTGGGATGGCTCCCCTTTCAAAACAGACCTCCCCCCGCTGCACCCTCCCCCTGACCCTTTTCTGACACGTTCACCTCTTTTCCGGCGCTGCGCTCCTTTCCCCCCGCTGAGGACCGCTACGAACTTTTTCTGGGGTTAGACCCCTCTCCCCCCTACTACCCACCAGATATCCCACCCCGGAATCAACAACTGATACGTGAGAATGTTTGGGGGCCCAGCCGTGTCTTCCGACCTCACCCTCTCCATTCCCCCTTACCCCTCCCCCCCTGCCCTCCGATAAAGTCTGGTAAGAATACCTCTTTTTTAATCTCTTATGTTTTTTTTTCCTGAGTTGGCTTCCCGTCAGCCTCTCCGCGGCCCCGGGGAATTTTCGAGTTCGTTCCATTGACACTTTTAACCTCAGCTTTTCTTTTGTCCCTCCTTCGAGTTTGCCCAGAGAATCTATCCTATAACGTGGGGGGGGTTCGTGGTTCTCACTAGACTTTTTGTCCTTTTCTTATTTGTTGACCTCTTGGTCAGTTTTTTCTCCAAGACTCGCCTCCGCTTCTTTATTCTTTTTCGGTTAATCGCGCTTTTCTATCGAAAGCCCTCAATTCCTTCTTCCGTTTTTATTCTGATTCCCCCATTTGACGTGGCTCCGCGAATGTCACCTCTCTCTCCCAGAAAAGCTCTGGCGAGGATTCGCTCTTCTTTTTCGCCGTCCCCCTCTTTTTTCTTCGGATTTTTTTTCCTTTTCTTTCTCGGGCATGTACTTGCCTCTCGCAACGCTTTGTATGAAGCGGTTCGAGCTGTGGCCAGGAGCTGGCCATTTATACCAAGAGTGCTCGTAAATCGGCCCATATACTACCCGCTCTTTATTCGTCCTTTTCGGC
>Ga0179593_1315167_pt1 | contig 13285 bp, 10 predicted proteins | sample CZODoug2_1_08_16_FD_185931 | JGI IMG/M metagenome (GOLD analysis project Ga0179593, IMG submission 185931) | Vadose zone soil fungal communities from Angelo Coast Range Reserve, California, USA - CZODoug2_1_08_16fungal (PacBio error correction) | ecosystem: Environmental > Terrestrial > Soil >... | reverse complement strand
CGGCCCCCCCCCCCCTTTTTTCTATATCCATCCCCGTATGGCCCCCGCTTTTCCTTCCTCTCACCTTAAGATTTTTTTTAGAGTGTAATTTCCCACGCCCCCTTTTTTTCTGTTGCTCGGACATTTTTCAATTGACTCTTTGGTCACGATCTGGTTAGCTGCAGGAAATGAGTCCCAGAAAAATGGATGCCGCCGCCTGATTTTGACTTTCTCTCTCTCTCTTTGGTCAGATTTCCCTTTGATTCTTGCGTTGATTAAATTCCTTTCTTCGGAGTTTGTATATTTTGTTCCTCTTTTAGTTCAGAGTCATAATTCTGCTGTCGAGCAGATGCGCTCCCCTCCCATCTATATTTTTTCTTACAACGCTCCTCCTCTCAACCACCCGTAGAGCTTCCCAGAATTTCCGGAAGGATTTTTTCTCAACGCAAGCCCAATTGCAATCCCTCGTTTTTCATTTTCCGTTGATCGACACCCCCTTCTTGTCGATGCGGACGGTCTAAGAATTGTCACCACGCTTTTTTCTTCGACCTCCCTCTAGTCTCTAGACTTTCTCTCCTTCCTGTCTCTCCCCCAACTGACTATAACGTCCCTTTTCTGTTGTGCTGCGCACAAGCCATTCAAGGGCCAATCTTAGGCCGGGAGATTCAACTTTCTGCCTTTAGGAAAGACACATGCGCTCTTGCGATCTATTGCTTTACCCTCTCCTTTTTTGCTCTTCTTTTTTCTTTCACCCTCTCATAAGAGTCTGCGCGAATAGTCAGATGATGGCCTAGCTTCTTTCCTTTCAGTCATCATCTCGCCCCTTATATTTTTCAATGGCTTGGACATCCTCCGTTCGGAATCAAATTTTTCCCCTGTTTGTTATTCTTTGGCTTTTGACTCATCCTTCATAAGTTTTTTTTTTTTGTGTCGGAATTATAGGAGACTGAGGTCCCTTTAGATCGGTTCCTTTGTATTTTTTTCCCTCTCTGACACTCTCTCACTTCTTATCCGCCCCTATTGCCCCTCTAATCTATGCCGGCTTAAGCTCCAAGCGGTTTTCCTAAATCCTCCCTCGCGCTGAGGCATTTTTGTAGCCCCCTTCCTTCCCTCCAGCACCCCTCGACCCCCGATGCCACCTCTTTTCGCTCCGGAATTTCATGAAAGGTCCAACCAACTTTCCACACCATTTCCCTTTGACGGCAACCCCTTTTTTTTTAATGAAGAACCCCTTGCAATACCCCCCCCCAACGATCAGGCCTGCAAGTTTTTTTTCCTTTTTCCTTTTACACCAAACCTTCTTCATTCACCTTGGGTTCCCCTCCCAAACTCTAAGCCCAACATTTCCCGTACTCAGCTTCAGTTTTCCCGCTCCAGTTTTCAAGTTCGTCCCCTCTCCGACCCCCCCACCTTAATACAGGAATTACTTTCGCCCTTTTTTTATGGCTTTGTAAGCCTCAGAGGCCACCTTGCACCTGAAAAACCATCTTCGACACGCCTGTTCACCTACCCTCCACCCATACAATCAATTCGCTTCCCCCCCTCTGGACTGAAGAAAAGGTTTCCCACTCCTTCCTCGGCCTTGTTGACAAAGCGCTCCGACTATCTCTCCGGTCCTTGTTGAGGCAGTTTCCCCCATTTTGGTGATTTTGAGGAGATGGTCTTTTGCGGCTTCTCCTTTTGTGATGTCTCTGTCGACGATTGATTCACCCTCATACCTTTTTTTCGAACCTAACCCGCCCTTTCCACTGGTGGCCTCTTTTTTCTGAACCAGTGCCGCACGTATGCGAATATAGGTTGCAGCTTTCAATTCGTCCATTTTTGCCTGTAGTTTTCCACTTCGCCCCCTCTTCCACGCCCTTAACGGGTTTTGCCTCCACGCTGAACCACTACCTCTGTGAAGGTTAGTACGCAATCTGTCACCTTTCTCTTTCGGAGGGTTTGCTCAGCTTGATACTTGGCTCGCGACTGAAATTTAGTTCCCTTCCTTTTTTTCCTCCCCCTTTCCCCCCCCTTATCGTATTCTTCAAGGCTTCCCCGTCCCTTCTGCACATGTCGCTACAACCGCCTGACATCACTTATCCCCTAATGCGCCTACTTTGGCCCCATCATTTTTGGTGTCGGCGCGGCCCCGACAGGCATTCCTTTCCCCCGCCATTTTTTATCTCTTTTCGCTCCCCCTCCTTTTTTCCCCCGAGTAATTCTATTGCACTATATTGCGCTGGACACTGACTTTCTCCCGTTGCTCTGCCCTACTGCGCCCGGTTTATGTGCCTGCCCCTTTTCCTTCCACGCACAAATATCTTATCTTTCCTCTCTTACTCCTTGTTGTTTTTTTTCTCTCTGGTTAGGGGTATCCCCCCCGGGTGCGAAATCCCATCGTGTGCTTTGGTTCGTGCCACCTGGGCTCAACTTCGTATTTCCTCCTGTAGTTGCGTTTATTTTGAGTCCGACGCGTGGCCCCTTTTTCTCCTTAAGTATCATACTCGCTTTGCCTTCTTGCTCTTTTCAGAAACCGCGCCGCTGACGTGTCCGGCTCCCTCGCAGTCGTTGTTTCCCTGTTTCCGGAGTTGCTCCTGTGTTTCAGCCGCGGGGCCAGTTCTACTTGAAGGAATGGTTAAGACGATTCGTTCTGATTGCCCTTGCTTTTTCACCCTCCGCCTCCCTTTCTCTCCTGTTTTCTCTTATCTGTTGTAAAAAACTCGCCACTTATAGAAGGTCGTTCTTGAGTACATCTTTAAGGATTGTAGTGTCGATGTTGTTTTCCCCTTCCTCTTTTCTTTGTCCTTCCTTAGGTCCGCTTTTCCCGTCAATGCGTTGCGATTATCCAGAGACGGCACACTGCGCCCTCCCCCCCCGATCGTCATACTTTTCTGGACTGGTTGCCCATCGCCCAATTGGAGGTTCTTTTTTGGCTTTCGCGCTCCCCCTTATATACATATCCCGTAATCAAACGCATCAAGTCCCTTAAGAGCCACATAGTACCAGAAGCCACAGACCGTTATATGACCTCCTCTCATTAACCCCCCTTATCTATATTTTTTTTCGGCGCTTGTTTGTACCCACATTTATAAACTTCTTCTTTAGCCCCTCCCAGGTTGCTTAGGTACCTGACCTTACCACCGAATGGGGTGCTTTCTTTTTCCCTTTTTTCGGTAGTCCTCTTTTTGTGAAGGTCCCCAGCTGATTGCGTCCCTAACCACCTACGATTACCCCTTTAAAAATCTTTAGCCTTTTTTTTGGATGGGCAATCGGAGGCATTCTCGAACTATTGGCCTGTTCGGTTTCGGCGGCTTTATTGTTTTGTAGAGTTTTGCCAACTTTCCCTGATCGGTCCTCAGTTTGTTCATACGAAATTTACCGCTTCTCTCTGATATGGCCGTTTTTGTGGTGTTGATGTTCGCGGGGGTCTTCCTGAATTCCTCAACTTGAATGCCTTCTTTTTGGCGTAATTTCCCTGTCATTTTGGAGCGTTTAGCGATGAGGTCTTTTTACAGTTTGCTTTGGCTCTTTTTTTTGGATGTCAGGGACTCGGCCTCCCCTTTCCTCTGGAGTTCTTTCTTACCGCTTCCGTCAGTTCTTCTTCTCCTGCGATCAGTTTATTTGCACGCTGATAAGATGGGCCTCAGTTGAACTGATGGTTCCGCTCTTTCCACCCCATATAGCACGAATATCGTATCAGACGTCCTTTCCGGCCCTCTTAGGGAATTCCGCAAAACGCCCCCCCTTTCTGCCCTTTAAGTGATTCCACTCTCCACGCATCGTCACCCCTTCCAAAACTTTTATGCTAACGCTCGATTGTCTAGTCCTCGGCAGAAGTTCCGGCACCAGGTTTCTCCTTTTGTTGTGGCTGTCCCGGTTCTGCTTGGCGAAGGCTGTCTGTGCACAGCCTATTGCTAGCTTTTTTTTCTTCGGACTTCATTTGGACCACGAGCATATAGGATCCAGCTCCCCTCGATCTCCAATCGCATTTTACCGAGATCCCTTATCTTCCTCCCAATGCATAAGAAAGGCTCGCCTTTTCCTCATTCCGGAGGAGTGGACTGAAAGTTTTTTCCTAGCCACTTCCTCCCAGCTTTGATTTCCCTTTTATTTTCTATCATATTTCCGATAGCTTCTCCCCCGATTGTCGTCGAACCGATACTTTTTGATGCCAATGCTGGTCAGCCTGATCTCAAATTCTCCCCCTCCGTAGGTTCGGGAGACCCTTCCTTTTCCCCGTTCTTGCTTCTGCCTTTCTGTTGTCTCTCCCTCGCCCCCTTTATGTTTCCTCTGCTTAATATCGGTTTTCGGCGGCAGATTAAGCTGCGAGAAGCACTTCTGGCCCAATCTCCGGATTTTTCTCTTTCCCCCCTCTCCTCACCTCTCCAAACGCCTCCCCTTTTTTCTGGCTGTCCAATCAAATCCCTTCCTACGCTTTTTTCCCTGTCGCTATTCGAGCTTTGGGTTTCACCTTCCTTTTCTACTTCCTTACCTTTTGACTCCTCGAAGCACAAAAACTCATTGTCTCCGTTCCTTCCTCCCCCCTCTTTTACCGCCCTTCCATAGTTGGTCTTTTAGAAACTTACCCCCTCTTCCCTAAACGCCACCTTCTCTCCAGAGGCCAGACGGGGATTGCTTTCTCCCCCCCTTTTTTTCATCCCTCGTCCTCCGTGTTTTTGGTAGTGAGATGCAACATTTTGTGGTCGATTTCCCCGTCCTTTGCCCGTAGGCGACTCAAGACGACTTTGAGAGAGTGACTCCCTTTTAGGGTTTGCGTCCGGAAGTTGTTGCAATTGACTCCTGTCCGCCTTGTCTTTGTCCGGAACTTAGTCCACAACATCCATCCTGCACCCTTCCGATTTTGCGGGACCTCTCCCCTTTCATCTGGCGTTTATTACACTTCCTATGACCTTCCCCGTTTGGAGCTTTTGGAGTCTTTTAAACACTGTCGGGACGAGACCCGCGCTTCGGGACTTACGCGGAGTTTGCGCGCAGATTCATTGATGATCCCCATCCTCTACTTTCATTCCCCCCCACCCCTCTATCATGGAAGCCAGTGGTGGGGGGAACTTTTAAAAACGCAAGCCCTGTCAAGCCGCACCCGCCGGTTTGCCTTCTTTTTCTTGCATCCTCACCGTGGAGTTGTTGCCCCCATGTTGCGGCCATTGTATATCCTTGTTAGCCTTGTCTCGGGGTCTCGACCCTCTAGGTTATGAACTTTTTTTCCGCCGTTAGCTGATCATTTTTATTCTTTTCTTGGCGGAATGTTCAGTTATTCCGACACGCCCCCATTAGCCAACAGGGCTTGAAAACCCGTTTCGGTTCCCCGAATGCGTTTTTAGATCCTCTGAGCGTGTACGCGCGTCTCTCCCCTTTCTGGTTCTTCTCGTCTTGCTCGGGTTCGAAATCAGCTATTTGCGTCCCGCTTTTTTGCACATCACAGAAGCTCGCGTTCCTTTTTCTTTTTTCGCCTACTAGCTCTTTGAAGCACCCTTCTGGCCGGTCTAACCAGGCCGCAATCGCCCTGTGGTTTATGGGTTTCCCACTGTGTTGCTTGCTTGTAACCCTCCCTTCGTACTCTCAATTATTTTTTTCGGCATACTTCGGCAGCCGTTTCCTTGGGATCGTCCTGGGCTCAGCTGGGGTGGTAGCCCCTACCCTCATTTATGTCCTCTAAATCTTTAACGTTCTCCCAAACAGAAATCATGCAGGCGATACTACTTTAGACGATTTTTCACTAATCTCCCCGCGCCTTGCGGCGAGGGCTTCTCCCAATCTTTTTTGACAGAACCACTCTTTCCCCCTGCTGCGCCAACGATGTGATGCCAGATTCCTTTGATCAATCCAGCCGGTGAAAAAAATCCGGAGAAACGCATGCCGTTACCCAACTTTTATTCATTGAAGATTTTCCATCCCACCCACCAACAAACATCATGAGCAGCGATGTTTTCCATTCGATGACTTCCGATCGTTCCGGGCGCCAACCTTACGCACATCCTCTGCACCCAAGCAAGGCGCCGAGATTTTGCGGAATTGAGCATGACCCTAGACGCAAACCTGCCCAATGGTTTCTTCCCTCTTCATCGTCGTGCCCGCCCCATCTTCCAAATGGCCCTTGCCCCACGTTACGACTCGTCAACATCACCTCCGATGGTAGTCATTTTGAGGAACCTTTACGAACCGGTTATTCTTCCCCCTTCCTGATGGTTCCCACACATCCCCACATAATCTAGCTTTGGAATAGGCTGCAACCTCTGTTTTAGTTGGACGTACGGCTTGCGTTGAGTCTTATTGTGTTTTTTTTGCTCGCTATATCAATCCCTTTAAAGACCAAATGCCTTTCCCCTTTTAGAGTTCCCTACCAAGGCGCACGCGCGTTTCTCTATTGGTTCGTTTCCGTCTAAATATGAAGCCCAACCCCCATGGTCCGGTTCAACGCGTCCCTACCTAATTCCCTGCGGTTGCGCCTCCCTCATCGCACCCAATACGATTATTGCCTTTCAGAAGCAAACATTTATGGCGGCTTTTTTTTGGGCCTTCATATATCTACGGCGCACAACTCGCAGGTAGGACTATCCAAGCAAGGGCAATCGCCGTTACATTTTTCTCTCAAGGACTTGCCAGAGTTTTGCTGCCACGCTCGTTCAAACGGCACACCCTGTCCTTCCTTTCACAGTCTTTTTTGCCCAGTCGTCGTTTTGTTGTGAGCTCCCTTTCGGGAAGGAGCCCGGCCGAAGTATACTTACCCACTCCAGGACACGCATCCGACATCCAGAACATCAGGCGATGTTCGTTGGCCCGTCGCTGGTCCCCTTCCCCCTCGACTAAGGGCGCCTGGTGCCTGCCGCACAACTATTTTTATTTTTTACTAACTGTGTTGTTTGAGAGCTGTGCCTGACACATGAGCCCCTCATTGCGAGGCGGGCTGGAAAATCTCGCAAGTCTTTTCTTTTCAAACTCCCGATTTAGGATTTTGCCCTTCGCGCCATAGTGGATGTCGGGAAGTCCTTCGTGGCCATTGTCCGTTCCGGCAGGGGCCCGCCGACACCCGCGCCAGTCTGCGTACTGCGTACTTTCTCAGTTCGTTGGATCCGTTTCAGGTTTCGGCCTGTGTTTTACGCTCACTTTTCCCAGTCCGCCTGGCGCCTCTTGGAAGAAGACGATGGTGCTTTTTCCCCCCTTGCTTGCTTTTTAAGACCAGTCGTCGTTCCTCGCCCCTTGCGATATCTTCGCTCCCACCCAAACCGCTTCACTCTCATGAATTGGCTGCATATCCATGCGAATTGGTAGTGGCCTGCGTGCGGCGCAACCTCCTCCATGTATTTCGAGTTTCGCGGTTGATTCCCAGGTTTTGTGGCCTGCCGAGGGCGAACCACCGTTTGATCGCCGTTCCGCCTTTTCGTGCACCCCTCTACCCATCGTGCATTTTGTTGCTTCGAAAAAAGTCGTCCGTCTTGAGCTCCGATCCCTTCAGAAAAGACTCCCGATCCGCTCTGCCCTTAGCGTACCTCGTCCCCTGCAGCACCAGACTAGGTTGGCATTCCTCCTCGATTTTATCTTGTCTGTCTCTTTCCTTTTTTACTATTTGATAATTCAGTTTAGGCAACCCGTCTTTGGCGGTCGGTTCCGTAAAGCTGGTGATGTGGAACGGCCCGTTTGGGTCAAGGCCTTCCATTTTTTAGTTCCATAACACCTCTTCTTCCTTGTAACCCTGTATTAGCCGGGTTTGTGTGAGGGTAATAGGTTCGGACGAGTCTATTTCTCGTTCTCCTGCCCTTTCTATGGAGTTTGTAGGATGTTTGGTTTGCTACCCCTTAGGATCGTCAGCAGTTTGACCTTACGACCTTTTACACCAAGGCCTGATAGCTTTCTGAGCATTTTTTGTCGAGCTTTTTTTTAGAGAAGGTGTTGCCTTCATCTTGGATGGTTTCCTTGACATTTTTCCTTCATGCTGTTCTGAAGGGGAGTCGGAAAAGTTTAGCGTAGTTTCGCAGTGTTTCTCCAATTTGCCGCCGCACCTCTCTGCGCAGGCGTCCTGGGACTTCGTGTACCGGGATGCTCCTTACGCCTGCCTTTTTTTTGGTCATCGCGGATAGATGGGCTCTTGCTTAAGAGGGTTCCCACCCCTCTGATCCCGTTTTTCCCCCCTTTTTGGACGATGTCCTTGGCGCCGACGAGTTAATTCCGACCCCAACCTGAGCCGGGATATTTACCAACGACCGCCATGTTTGACCCACAGGTCCCCAGGTTTCGGCTTTCCTACACGCGGTCTTTTCCGAGGCAATGGGTAGCATGTGGCGAGGACGTTTTTTGTCCAGGCTTTTCTGGCTTTAGCATATGGATTCCGCTCCTCTCCTTTCGACACCTTGCTTTGGAGAACCATTTTCAACAAGTTTCTCTTACCTCTTTGAAATCGAATGTGTCACGCGCATACACTGTCCCGACACAAGAGGTTAGGCGTCAGGAGAGCGTTCAACGAGGCCGGCGTTGTCCTGGCTTGTGAACCTTTTTCCCTGCCTTGTTGCCCAACATATCCAGTAGGTTTGATCTAAGGTCCTCCTATGCGATCCATTCCTGAACCGTATGTCGCACGTGACATCGGTCTGACAACGAATGCGGCCCACCCACTCGTGTGGTAGGTTTTGCTCTTCATACGACACGTGGCGGCGTGACCGCTTTTGCCTTCGCTTCCTTCTTCTCCCGGGGGTGCCCCACCCGGCATATTCTGGGCGTTTGAAGCTCCGCGTTCTTCCCCGAACCTTCTCTGGCCACGTCTCCCTCCATTCCAACGCTCATTTGGTTTTTCCCCAATCCCCGCAAGAATTCGTTCCCGTTCGCTAGAGTCTCAGGCGGTTGGTTCCAATTGTTGACATTCGCAGCTACAAGATCCTTCTTGGAGTCACTTTTTCAGCATTCGTACAAATCTTGCGGTGATCCCGTCTTCCCCTTCCTTTCAAATCGCCGTCACAGCTTTTTGCCGGTATAATCGAACTTTTTTCCCCCCCTGTTGTGAGAGATTTCCCAACTTTATACCTCCTCCGGCGTCCACCTTTCCTTGCCGCGTGTTGCTCACTCCCCTTTATGAGAGGTAAAAAGCGTGCGGTCAATTTCCCCCCCCGGTGGAGGCTATGGCTTTTCTTCTAATATGACACACATGGATGCAGCCCCTGCATTGACCCTTCTCGATATCTTCTTGTTTTGAGATTTCTCGGAGGTGATTGCACGTGCCATCGCTTTTTGTAGATTTTGGATGCTTATACAGCGTTCTGGAAGAACTGCGCTGGCCGAACGACGTACTGCCGTAGTTATCATTAGCCGAAGCCAAACGTACCTCGATCAACCCCCCGCGAGGACGACTTTCAGCGTCAGGAGAGCAAGCTGCCCAAGTAAGGCTGTGATCGGAACTCATCCGCACCCCCCTTAGTAGGTTTGCATAGGCGCATTGGTAATCCCCTTTTTTTTTCTTTTTTTTTCCGTGGGTGTCGAACATACCCGCGGTTGCCCTTTCCCTGATCTCCGATCCCTGAGATCAACCTGACGTGAGAAGTGTAATCTTGGGCGGGCATGTGGCGCGCCTGCATTAACGCCGTTCCGGGCTTGCCTTCCTTCGGCCGTGTCGGTTGCGATCTACTCTTTTGACCCATGCGATTTCGTTCGAGCTGGCGTATCTGATCGGGTTCAATATCGACGGCGTCGTAAAGATGCTGGCCTTTACAGCCATTCTTCGCCAAGCGCGTTTTTTTTCCACCTTGCCTTCCTTGCCGGACTCCCGCGCGGCAAGATCAATTCCTTTTTTCATCATATGCTTGTGTCTCATAGTCACGCCGTACTTCGGTTTCGGAAGTCCTGGCCGGACTCGGGAATGTTATCCTTCCGTCTCAGATGGTTGTTCAGCGCGACATAACCTGACTCGCACATCCGAGGCCAAGAACCTCGATGCCGGCGACCTCGCCTAGCAAGCGGCGACATAATTCCACGCGCTATAGACGGGTTCCAAATCTTCCTGACAATCCTTCTTTTCTCAAAAATAATTAGCCCGCCCCCTTTGATGCGACCCTTAGCCTTTGGTCAAGCCCGCCCTCCGGGATTTGGCCACCCTCAATTTAAAATGTTTTCGTCTCCTTGAAGGAACCCTTTGCTCCCACCACACTCGAGACCGGCGAGCAGTCCTGACATTTCTTAGTTACCCACTTCCGTTCTCTCATGGGAGCCCCTAACCCCCTGATCCGTAATCGATTCCCCCTTTTCCCATGCCTCAGGTCCCAGACCCTCTTTCCCCCCGAACCTGCTAAATAAAGGCGCAATCATGCGTTATGTTACTGGCTCACGCCAGACAATTTGCCAGGCCCACAACTTTACTTTTAACCCCATCCAGACCGTCGTCTGACAGTCCGGGTGACCTGGACTCCTCGGTTCTACACCTTTTCTTCTTGATGTTGACCCAGTGACTTTAACCCCTATAGGAACGGACTGCACCATTTTCTTTCTGTGCTGGCTTCCGTTCCGGCTGCGACTTCGGGTGGTTTTTGCTTCGGGCTTTCCCACCTCCCGAAGGAAGCAAGACATTTTTCGCCACAAATGACCCTCCGGCGACGGCAGCACCAGGGCCGCACTCTTCATGCCCTATTTTTTTGCCCCGTATAAGACATACTTGTCACACTCTAGCCCATCAACTGACCGCGGTTTTTTGCGCCGCACGCACCCCATTCTTTGTGAATATGTAGCAAGTACATTCCGCACTAAAACCCCACCAAAAACCCACCACCGCCAACCTATGCCGGTTTTTGCTTCTCTACAGGCGAGCGTCCCAATGTCGCGTATTTCTGAAGCAACGTGTCAACTTTCACGGACCGTTTAGAGGCATGACGGCTGCCCATGTTCCCCCAACAACATAACCCATGTAACATTCTCCACGCCTACCTAGCCGAACGTAGCTCGTGCAGAGCGCACTGGGCACTGCCCTGTGCAAACTCCTTTGGTCTAAGAGAACCACCCCGCCAAAGCGTCTAATTCCATACGCCTCTCCAATCCCGTTCCTCTGGAGATTTAGCGCCGTGGCTTTTACCAATGCAGAAATGAGGATGGAGAATTTTGGGAATTTGCGGGGACAACCAGTCACCCCGGAGATAGTGTAATACAGAATTTTTTGTCCGAGAGTTTTCTGGATTTGGCATTTTTCAACAGTTTTCCCCTTTCCTAATCGGGTCAGGAGGATTCTTCCCCCCGGTTAACGTAATTGCGATTCAATTAGAGTCATAAGTTAAGCTCTTAGTGATCCCCTTTAAGATTCGACGCGTCATGTTGCGGAAGCTATGGTAACAGGGAATTTTGACGACGGGGCCCGGAGTTCCCTCCGATACGTTTTTTTGAAGGCGTCAGTTTCACGGGTGGAGACGGTGCAAGTTCGTGTGACCAGACGATGGCGCGCCGGCCTCCGAAGACAGTCGTGCGTTAGCCACTTGGCTAGTAACTCGACCTGTTCGTCCCTCTCTTCATTTCGCCTTCCCCGTGAAGACGGCTTGGTAACCCTTTCACGTCATCTGGTATCCGATTCGTTCCGCAACTTTGTTTCAGGTGGTTGTTTAGGGCGGTTGTTGACCGACAGGTCGTTTCCGCAGTAGAGCCCACAGCGAGCCGATCATAGAGCGGTGGCCCTTTTCGTTATAGCAAGTGGACGGTTCCCTTTTGCTTTCGTACCAGCGTCCTCGAGTCTTCCACGCATAACATTTGCATTCGATCGCAAGGACCCTCTTCAGGCATTTGTGTGGGGACCTTGTTGCATTCCGATTCCCCTGAGTTAATTTCTGTCGGAGCTCGTTGTGTTCCACCATTTGAACCATTCGGTAGAATAACCGGTGCTCCCTTTCTCCGTGTGTACTGTCCTGACGTAACATTGGGTCGGGGATTTGACAAGGTCCGCTTTTTGTTTTTTTTACCAGTGGCACTCTGATTTCGTGCAGAAAGAACCACGCCTTCCTCCATTGTTACTCTTTAGTCGGTTTTGTTCGTCGAGCCAAATTTACGGCGGAGTGCCCCGCCGGTAGGTCTGTTGGTCGAGGGCACGATCGGGGGTTTTTATCTTTTTTCTCCCCCTTCGGCTCCAGCAGTTTACGAAATTTACTTTTTCTCCTAGTGAAGTTTGGGGGGTCTTTGTCAGGAATCCTCACAGTTTTGTTTATGCTTTTTTGATGCCGAATTGTCCTGTTGTGAGGATGAACTTGAGGATGCATCGGTCGGAATCCAGTGGCAGCGCGTCGGTTTTTCTCCCCGAGGCACGATCGACAAGGGTCGCGATGGCTGTCTTTCTTAAACCCGGTTCATTCGTATCTCCGCTTCTATCGTATTCCGGCTCGATTCGACGGGAACTTTTTTTTTCTAGCTGCACCCCATGTTTGACCGCCCTGTCTTTTGGAAGCGGGCGCCGTCGCTAATCCGACACCCTGACCCTTCTGATTTTACGCGTTTCTTTGATCCCAAGTGAGTAGAAATATGGTAACACCCAGGTCCACCAGTCTTCAACGCGCTTTTCGTTAGGCAAGGATTTTTTGCCTCTTTTCTTGGGCGGTGGTGACCTTTGAGCGGCTGTCGGCAGTTTCATTATTGATGAGACTCCTATAGCTGATTTCGTCCCCGCTGCCCCTTTTTGTTGCAAGAAGACCCACCTCCTCCGAACCGCCCAACTTTATCCCCATGGGTTAAACGTTGCTAAGCTGCTAATTGTTAGGGACGTGAGCCGGGGGTTCAATGACCCCGGCTGAGGCTCCCCCTTTTTCTAATGGCTCATGCACGTTGACATGCGCCGCAATTTTAAATAACGTAGGTTTGATTCATTCATATCTTCCGATCGTAGGATTACAAGCGTTTATCATGGTCTGAAAATTACTACGATGAACATCTGAAATTTGGTTGATGTCCACCCCCCTCTCCACCCGGCAGGCTTACCTTTTGTTTTGCTTTTTTTCTCTTCGATTCCCCTGGTAATCCGCGAGGTTGCTGCCCCCTCAGTTTTTTTAAGAATAGCTTTTAGCTCTCTTTGATGGCCACACAACATCTCCCGGATTTTGCACCTCCCCTCGTTCAGCCCCACTCTCGGCCCGCCCGTAGGTTCCCAGGGTTCACCATGAATCAGGAGCTTTCCCTTTCCTTCCTTCTCCTGAGAGTTTCACGGCTTATTATGTCTCTGTTTTTGAATCATCTCGCAGCTACCCCCATCCCTCCTCCAAACAGAGTCCTTTTTCCGCACGTTTCCGCCTTCCCTTTTTGCTTAGATTCCCCTATACTAGCGTCACCAGCGGTCAAGAATTTCCTACTTCCCCCTGTTTGC
>Ga0179593_1684363_pt1 | contig 13286 bp, 12 predicted proteins | sample CZODoug2_1_08_16_FD_185931 | JGI IMG/M metagenome (GOLD analysis project Ga0179593, IMG submission 185931) | Vadose zone soil fungal communities from Angelo Coast Range Reserve, California, USA - CZODoug2_1_08_16fungal (PacBio error correction) | ecosystem: Environmental > Terrestrial > Soil >... | reverse complement strand
GGTACGCTTTTTTCCTTCGGGGCACCCCTTCAGTTTCCGGGAAAGAGGGCCCCAGCTCCAACGAAACGAAACCCCCCAGGCAGTGCTTTGTCTACCGTCTCAAGCACCGAATAATGGAGACCCTTTTTCCCAAGCCAAAATGGAAAAGGGGTGTCGAATCTTAGAGAGGGGGCATTTTCCAATTTTGTCCAACGCGTTTGCTAGGGAAAACGAGAGGTGCTCCCCTTTCTTTTGTTTTCGAACCAGGATTCTCGCGATCCCTCACGGTTTTTCTATCTCAATTCCCCTATCGTCCTTCGCTCCTTGCCAATACTGCCGTCCTCACCGTTCCCTTTGTCTTCAAGTTTCCCGGGAGGAAAGGCAGCATTGCCCGGCCCGCGTTTTTTAGGCTTTACTCTTTCCAACTCTGGCCCAAGGAGTTTTAACCGGGAAGTCTCCTGCCCTCTTATCTAGGAGGACCCCCCCTTTCCCAGGAGGGTGTTCACACTCGCGTCCCACGGGGTAGCGCCCCTTGCCCCCCCTTTTCCTTTTCTCGCCACGCTCCCGGTCGCCCCAGCCTTTATTTTTTTTACCCTCCCCATTCAAGGATGATCCTCATCCCACACCGTGGCGGTCCTGCATGGCATCTTCCGGCTTTGATCTGGCGCTGCCAAACCGAAAGTCCTCTTTGTTTGACTTTCCTAATGAATTTATTGCTTCCTGCGAGGCGAGAGCCGGGATTTTTTTGCCTGGCCTGAGTTAAGAAATCAGCCCTTTTCCTCCGGCATTTATACAGGTTTTCCTTACCCATCTACACAGGGACCAAGTATGACTTTCAAGTCCAAACCCCGGCACGGGACATTTTTGAGCCCCTGGGGAAGTGAGCAGTGTGAAGCTTCGATATCCCCCTCAACATGTTTTGCAGATCAACTACAGACCCCCCCCATTTCTGGCCGGACTAAGGACATGCATTTTCCAGAAGCCAGACAGAGAAGGATTTGTGGCCTCACTGAAGGACAGGTCAGATATCTGATTTTTTGGATGGGAACTGGGGCAGAGGATTATCTATAGTCTTTTCAGCGTTTTTTGTTTTTTGGAGACCTAGAAGATTCACCAGGGTCCCCCCTCTCGCTTCATTGGAATGCCATTGGCCAGTCAGCTTCTCTTCTCCCCTTCCCCGCATGCCGCGTCTTTCCCGACACTTTTTTCTGTTTCCTTTTTTTTAGTAACCGAACAGTTTTTGCTTTTTGGCCCTTTTTCGCCTTCCCGTCCACGCGTAAACAGGCCGAACCCAGAACCTGACCAGTATAAAGAAGGTGTTGCTTGCCCCCAACCAGTTCATTTGGATGTTCCTCATTACTCAAGCTTCTTCTAGCCAGGTACGGCCTTCGGGTTTTTTCGGACAAACCAAACCCAGGAAGAGGGCAGCCCGCCCTAAACTTCCCTAGGACAGGCAACCCCTCTTGTGGCGAACTGGCAAGAAGAAGGCCTTGCCCCCTAGTCCCTCTCAGCTTTCCTTGTGGTACCCGGTGTTTCCTCAGAGGCTGTGGGGTCCGTGAGACCTCCCGTGTATTTTTCCCTCTGCCTGGATTTTCAGCGACGGAGGACTTTCTCCGATTCTTACTGTGGGTATGATTCCCCCCAACCCTTATATTTTTTTGGCGTCCCTTTTCCGCTCCGGAGCTTGTCAACGGTTGTGAAAGAAGATCTTAGTCAACCTCTTTTCCTTCCCTTCTTAGCCTGAGGCTTCCCCCCTTTCACGGCTGTTTCCAAAATTCCCAGCCATTTTTCCACTTATTCGTCTTGGTCATCATCGGTAGGCTCCTCCCATCGTAGGTGAGCCCTAAATTTTTATGAAATTAGAGGAAATTTTTTTTGCTTTCCCATCAATGGATGCAAATTTCCCTACGGCTGGATTTTTTAAAGGAGCCTTCATCTCTCCGGCCTTAAATTGGACAAGTGAAATTGATTCGTTTATTTTCTGATTCAGGACTTCCCCAAGAATTGTGAAGTGTAAGAGGGTAAGTCTTGGCTCCATTTTGATATTTCCCCATGACCAAGAAGAGTCACCCCTCTATACTCCCGTTGTGTTTGCTCTTTCGATGGTACGATTAGTCAGTCCTGTTCTTGCAACCCGGCAGGGAGTCAAAAAATGCCCTTAAACAAGGCTTGGTCATCTAGTCCTTAGCCCACCCGCGTGGCTTTCCTCATACCACGAAACAATTTCCACTTGGCCCCTAATCCCGGGAGCTGCGCAAGCTCCAATCAATGGCCTCCAGATGACTCTGGCCCTTCTTTCCCGTTTTCGGACAGCAACAGTTCACTCTCTTTTTCTTTCCCACGGTTCGGATCCAACGTCCACCTCTTCGAGAAGGCACCACTTTCAACCAACTTCAGAACCCCATTCTGTACACAGCTGCCCTTTGACAGGCCACGGGCCCTCCCCCTTATCTCCCGAGTTTTTTTTCTGGCTCAAGATAGTCTTTCCACCCCTCTTGTCCATCTTTAGTTACCTTCCCATCCGTCGGCATCTTCACACGCCCGGCGGAACGGGGCTTTTTGGGTTCCACTTATCCGGTAGAAGGTCCGCCCGCGACCCCTTGTACCCTTTCGCTTGACAGATAACGCTATAGCATCGAGCTCTAAAGGATAAAAAAGGCTATTGTCTCCTTAAACCTCCACAACGAACTTCTTTCTTTTCTGCTTACTTCTCCCTTCAGGATGATTGGCCTTGCCCCGCGACAATCCCTCCGCCTTGGTACTGGCGCCTTCAAAGGGAGGCTTCTACTTTAGCCTATTTCGGTCCCCCTGGGCCTTTCCTGGCTTTTCTCCCCGACTTCCTTTCCCCCTGGACTCCTTGTATTTTTGGACTGAAACCCTTTTTTAGGTTTTCCCTTTCTGCCTTTTTTCCAGTTTCAACAATTGGTAGTTCGTTGCGCTTACGGTTTAGTTTGATTTTTTTTTTACTCTTTTTTAAACGTGAACCTAAAACTGTTCTTTGAGGAAGGTCCGGTCTTTTTTTTCGTGGTCGTTGCCTCCGGGCCGGCTTTCTGTCTTTTAGAGACATCTTACGTGCTGTGCCATTCCAGAGCTCGTTGTGGACCCGGTACCTTTCCTGGGTGCTTAGTCTTTTTTTCATAATACCGTTGGTGTTGTTTGTCGTATTTCCCCCCTCATTTTTTCCACCCAACTTAAAGAGAGGATTTTTCCTTCCTTTTTCAGCGCCTTCTTTTTCGCACAGGGACCTCTGGCCCGTTAGTGTTGATTCTCGGCCTTCCTTTGAACCAGCACTTTTTCAGGTCCCCTTCTCTCCTCCTGAGGCAGGAGACGTTTTTAGAAAACCGACCCGTGACCACGCTTTTTTTCTTTGACCCCCCCCCAATGGACAGCTTTTAGGCTCTTTGAATCCTTTTTCCCCAGATGCCGGAGGCCAGGGTACGGCACTTGCCAGACCGTTTCCCTCCTCGTTCTTCCTCAGATAATCCCCTCTCTGATTTGCCGGCCGTTTCCCCCCCCGGGGACGGTCCTTTTCAGGCGCTGCCTCAGAGTAAGAGAATAGAAAGGCACGCACGGGTCGGTGTTCCTTGAGATCCCTGTTTGGCTTCTAGAGCTTCTCTGGTTCTGTTCTGTCAGCCGAGCTTTCCTCGTTACCCCCCTTCTGCTCCTCGCCTCTTAACCTTTGAACCAAACCTCTTTTGGCTTCCCTCTTCCTTTCTTCCCTCCAGGTGGATCACGCCTTGCCACTTTTTTGTAAAGTTTTAGGCCCCTGCACCCCGTTTCTCATGCAGGGCTGATTTACGTTCCTTCCACGTTTAGGAAATGTGTGACGACTGTTTTTCCCCGAAGGCTTGGTCAAGTTTGATAGGGGAAGAAGGCCCGTATGTTTTACGTCTCTTTCCCAAAAACCCCGACGCCCCCCCCCCCCCCCCCCCGGGAGGCCCCAGAGAGTCTATGGTTAATGGTGAGAACCCCCCGCCCCCCTGGCCCCGTTAAATCCTTTTCTTGCCAGTCGGGCAAACTTTCCCCCCCTTGGACTGTCCCTTTTGCCCAGTGCCTGTATGCGTTTTCTTTTTCCTTTTTGCGGGGCTCTAGACCACGCTTTTTTTTAACCTAGCTGACGATCAGGAGATGAAGAAAAGGCCCAGAAGCCTCAAACTGAGCTTGAAGAGAAGAAGGGTTTGCGATCGGTTCCGCCCTTTTTCTGGGGAAGGTTCGGCACCCTCCCTCTTGGAGAGAACAAACGGCCGAAAGACACTTCCCCCCGGCTTGTTCGAGAGAAGCGAGCACAGTCAACTCATTCACCAAGTTCAATGTGCAATTGGTCCGCCCCCTCCCCGGCGCCTGATGGCAGCACTTTTTTTCTACCCCGATCTTCTATGAAACGACTTGATACTTTTTCCTTGGAGAACGTAACCTCTTACCATACAAACTTTCTGTCAAACCAAAGGATTTTTTTCCTTATAGGAAGGGCCAAAAATGTCCTCACTCCCTTTCTTCCATTTCGAATTTTTAGCCCTTCATTTTCCTTTTTTTTCCCTCCCCAATATACCTCCCTTGTTGATGGAGGGTCCCTCCCCCCACCAAATTCCGTGGACAAGTCTTTCCATACCCCCCTTCCGTGTTTCCAGCTTATCTGGCCAACCCAGTGTGCCTGGCCCCCCCCGTCAATTCCACGGCGAGCCGGGACGTCCTCTGACATTTTCGGCCTCTTCCCTCTAAAGGCGACACAAGTTAGCACCATCCTGCATTTTTTTCGATCCTCAAAGGACACAATTTTCCGTAGTGACTGGACCTCGAGCCTTATGTTTTTTTCCATTTAGGGCAGCTGAATCAAAGACCTCCCTGTGGTCCCCCCTGGAAAGTTCTGCAGTGGATCCTTCCGATCCCTGATTCCTGGGTGCTCCCCTTTCAGCCCCCGACTTCAGTTCCCACTGCCTCCGGCTTTTTTTTTGGAGGCTTCAGGTCTTTTTTCCCCTGAAATCTCCCCAAGGGGTCCCCCAATCTTTGCAAAAGACCACACCTTCTTGGATCTTCCCTTTTTTTTTCTCTGTGGGACGGGTGCTAAGTAGGCCCGCCTTTTAGTAACCTAAAATTTATTGGTTTCCCAATTCCCGTCCCCTCCCTTTTTTCTAGCATCCACTACGGCTTTCAGTTTTTAGTTCCCCGACTGGATTCTCATGAACTAGGAATCGTCATCCTGTTTTCCCCCTGAATGGGACTGGTTATGCGTTCCTATCCATCACTTTTTTTTAGAGCCCTCTCCAGCGGACCTAACCTCCCTGGTAACCCCCCCCTAAGAGACCGGTCGGAGCCCCCCACACTGAAGTTCCCCGGAAAGCTTTCTCAGACCCAGGAAAGACGGGTCCTCTTTATTTTCCGCCCCTGGAATTTGTACCCCCTGTCGGTGTCCCCCCAGTTCCGGAGTACCAGCCCCCTCCCCCCCGGCAAACGACAAATACGATTCCCTGTGTTCCTCCCCCCTGGCAATGTTCCCCTTTGTTTTTTTCAACAGTCCCTCCCATGATAGTAAAATGATGCCTGGTGTCCCCAGATGCCTGCAAAACCCCCCTCTCAACAATACCCTCTTTCTACACGTTCCGAAGATACTTGGCACTTCCCCCGGCGGAATATTGTTCTCGAAACCCCCCGATCCCTCCGGACGTAGTAACTCCCGGCCCGCGCCACGGGCCCGTTTTTTGTTCTCGCATGGTTGGCTTTTTTTCTTCGATCTACTTTTTCTTCGCCGGCCTTAACTTGATTTTTCATAAGGTCGATGACCTCCCCGGTTTCTTGTGAGATACAGATTTTCACCCGTTCTTTTTTTGAGTTCCCTCTACCTTTTGGCAGGAACCTTTCGTTTTTTATGCCCTTCCCCCCACGCTTTGTTTGCAAGACGAGTGAGGCCCACTTTTTCCACCAATTGCTTCTGTTCCGGTCCTACGGCGGGAACCTCACATTTTTCCCAGTTTCGACGGCAGGATGTTTCCCCAATTTCTCCCTGAAGCGAAGAAGTACTTTCCCCCTCTTCAACTTTGATTGCCAGCCTTTTTAAATTCTTCCTTGCCCCAAAGCCTTTTTTCTCGTTCAACCACTCCGTTAATCTCTTTGATTGCTTTATCCCCATGACCCCGAGAGGCTTCTCCATCCAAGTCTATTTTTCATGACCCCGAGTATCATGATTTCTTGTGTCGAGGATCACCTTTTGTTTGTCAGTAGTAATGGGGTTCGTCCTAGGTGCCGTTTCCCTTCAACACCTCCGACATCTCCCCTGTTCCCTCGTTGTGTGACGCATGGTAAGGGGCTCTTGTTGGCTTCTCCCCCCCCCCTCCTTTTGACCCCCCTTTTGACCCCACGACCCCCCCGGGGTCTATCTCGCCGATAAAGAAAGCAGTGCAGGCACCTCCACCTACCGGGCTGGGAAATTGCAAGACCCCGCGTGTGCCCGAAGGGAAAGACAGCGCGTACCCTGTCTTGCCGGTGTTCACAATCCCCCCCCTCTTTTTTTTTCCTGAGATGCACCAAAAGGTTTTTCTTCCCAAGCACCTTAACGAACCGGCCTACCAATGACTTGACCGCCCCGAAAACGTTTCACCCTATGACGGTTCTACCGGTCCCACATAATCAAATGGAGCCCCAGTGACGGCTTCCCCTTTCTAGTTCTTTAAAAAAGTTCCCCTTCGTTAACCCCCTTCAGGGTCCTGCTGAAGCCTTACTCACACATTAGAGCGTGTTAAATCACCCAGGCTTATAGCGTCGCGCCTCCGACAGATTTAATATCCTGCACGATACCCCCCTGGTAGATGCTCTTAAGCCCCCCCTGCTCCCCCTGCAAACCTTTCGTCATTCTTTCCCTATTTCTTCCGCGGCTGATGTCGAGGAGACAAGCACCCCTTTTTTCGCCCTCCCCTTCCTTGGAGAGGACATCGCTATCTCTGAGCTTGTGCGCCGGCTGGCGTTAGCCCCGCGCCTCGGTGACCTTTTCTTGGGAACCTTGACCCGTAACCCTGGCCCCCGCCAAAACACCGGCTTTTTTAGGTGTCCCTTTTTCCCCTTTTTTCCGTTTGGCCGCCGTTCGATGACCTGGCAAATTTTTTTTTACGAAGACTTCACCCGCGAAGTTGTCAACCCCGGACTGCAAAGTTCATGTTACGCTTTTAGATTTCCCCCGGACGCAAGGACTGATAATGTCCTTGGAACTTTTTCTCCCTATAGATCTCTCTATTCCCGAACCTTTTTTTTTTTCTTTCCTCAGATGGCCCCCCCCCCCCCAGTCACTCCAGGAGTCAACCCCCAATTCCGTATTCCTTAGACAAGAAGGCCCCCCTCGTTGAGGAGCCCTTCCCTGACTTTTCGGTTATAGTGGCTTGCCTTACCTCAAGATATCCCCAGCCGTTTGTAGTGCCAGTTTTCCTCTGCCCCCCGGACGAAACTCTTGCCCAGTGCCAATTCCCGCCGGTTTGAGTTTTTTTCGCTGCACTTGAGATGTTCAGTTCCCCCCACAGTACGCCCCTCTCGGCTTCAGTTTCAGCGGCTCCTTTTTTTCCCCCGCTCCAGTCCTTGCCAGATAATCCCCTCGACGTCCTTGCTTCCTTAATTACCACAGGCGGACCTCTTGTCTACTTCACCCCCCCCCCGACGGCCTTCCGGCGAACCGGCCAGGCAGCGCTGGACCTTTTGGTCCATGCATGGCCTTTGTCCGCCTCCTTTGGGCAGCCGGGAGCTACAGTGACCCTTGCCCTCGGTACGTGACGCTCACGTCTCTTGTTACTCTTTCACCCACTTCTAATGTCCGGTACTATACGATTTGCGCTCTTTTTTGGCCCTTCACTTCCTCCACGACGGTTGTGATTTCGTTAGGTCCAGCCCCCCCTAACCCCTCCCCCCCTGTTCAGTTGCTTTTCTGGTCTCCCCAGTCCCCCCTTCCCTCAATTTTCCTCCATTTGTTTAAGAAACAAGGTGCGGGTGATTTCAAGGTCTTTTTCCAAAGGCGCCCGAATCAGGGTTTTGGCTCCGAAAACTTGCTCCGAGTTCGAGTGGGTTTGCAACTGCTCCCACATCTCGACGCACACTCCCTCTCACTTCCCACCCCCCAGACCCCAGGAACCCCCCTCTGCGTGCCAGGCGTTCCCCCACTTCCAGGTTTTTCAATGGAAGTGACAATTGCCGGTACTCTTTTTGATTCCTCCCTTCTGATAGCCAAGCCTTGGTTGGAGTTTTCGTGCAGTCCTCTTTTCGAATAAGACCTTGACCATCCGAGTACCATAGGAGTCAATTTCCCCCTCTTCTTTTTAGCTCTTGGTAAGCTTCGTTTTTTTCCCAGTGTTAGTCCGGGATTCCAACCAGGACTGCCCCTGAATCCCCTTGCTTGTAGAGAGCCGCCGCCCGCACCATCCAGCATTTTCGTCTCAAGTTCAGACCAACTTTCCATTTTCTCCTCCTAAGGTGAGTTTTTAATGTTTTCCCGATTTAAAAGATTTTGTTTCCTGGGAGTGGAAGCCAACATGACACTTTCTGGCCAATAATGCTGAGTTTTCCCCACGACCGGTCGTCATCTCTTCGGTTTTTCCTTTTCCCCCCCACTGCGAAAGGTCACCTGTTCTGCCTTTTTTCCCCGTTTTGTAGAACGGGACCAGCTCCCCCTTCATTTCACGAGTTGTTGCTGGCGGGCCTACCTCGTCCCCCCTCCGGACCCTCTTCTTTCCACCTGAAAGGGTCTGTCAATCGGTTTTCCCGCCACATTCTCCCCCCCTTGGGGTGCACAATATGTTAAACCCCGTCTTCCCAGACGGGAGCCCTTTCTTGATCGGACAGACCCAAGTTAGAGATTATAATTCAATCCCCCCCTTAAATTGTTATCCTTTTACCAAAATTTCCCAAAAAACTGGCCTAATCCTGGCTCTCCCGGACGGCGGAGGATGGCATCGGTCCTTTCTACTTCCATTCTGTCATCTTCCGCTCAAGTGTGTCGCTCTGCATCTCCCCTTAGGATTGTTGAGCGTCCTGGCGTTCAGACCCGAAGGCCTTACTCGTTAATCTCCCTTTCTCCCCCCTTTTGGACTTCAAATCTCAACTCTTCCCGTCAAGGTATAAACACGCTCGGATTCCCTTTGTCTTTCCGCCGGCCGTACTTGCTCCCTCTCGATTCCCCTAAAAATTCTGGTGAACGTTCCCCTGCCTTCTCTTTTTTTTGGAAACCTGGCACTTCGTCCCCTTTTTCAACGACGGTTGATTTTACACTTCTTAGGACCTCATGTCCGTGTGGGAAACTTATAGGGGCCCTCCTATCCCCCCCCGCCGTGTTTGTTGAGAGCTTGGCCCCCCGTAACTTCCCCCACCCCTAAGAGAGATTGTTTCCCTGACTCCTTAGCCCCCCTTCCCGGGCCCATGACCCTGGGGAAGGTCTTGGAATTGCAGTCCCCTTGTTTGGCTCCACCCTCAAAGTTTGATTTCTGTCCTCTAGAACGCCCCCCCCTTCGCAACCCCCGGGGCGCAAAACGCCCCCCTCCCAGACATCCCCTTGTCCCCCCTTTTTTTCCATGAGATGTTCATATGAGACCTATCGGAGTTCCCCTTTTTAAGGCCTCGGGGCCTGAACCCAGGCCGTCCCCCCCCCAAGTCTCTATAAGCGAATACAACTGACTGACGCCCTTTCCCCAGTTTCGTGTCGCGCTGCCCTCGGCCCTCCTTCTCTCCGCTTAGTCCCATCTCCGATTAAGGGCCCTGTTGTTCGTGAATCTTTCTTTCTGTCTTATAAGCTATGAACTTTCTGGGTTTCTATCCTTTATCAATCTTCCTAAGGTCTGCTGACGCTTTTTTTCTCGCTTTCTCCGATAACCCCACCCGTTCTCCTTTTAATACCACTTTTCATCCCCCTTTGGCAGCCTCCTTTCCTCGGTTGGGAACCCAGATAGTGAGGACCGCGCACGCTTTCCCCAATTGTCCTTCCGGGCGGCCACGTTTCTGCTTTCCCCCCGGGCTCCAATTTTTTCCTCCCCAGGTTGCTGCCGTCCGGTCCAGCCTCCTTTCTCCGGTCAATAGGTCGTGAGATATACCCTGTCTTCTCCCATCTTAGAGCAGCTTTCGTTGCCTTTTTCAAACGCCTGGATAACCCTTTAATGTGACCCTTTCTGACACAATGAAGTCCCGGTCCCCCATGGCCATAAATTTGTTCGCTCCGTTGTGATGGGCGTGGGCATCCTTGTGTTGTTCCTTCCAGTAATGGGTAGAATCCAGGCTTAGTTTTCCCCCCGCCATGCCACACATTACCCTCTCTAGTTTCCTCCGGGGGGGTGTTTTGGATATTTCTTTCTTTGGGGTTGCGGCACCAGCCGTTCCCCTAACCCCCCTCCTCCCTCTGGGAAAGAACACCCCCTGTAGTTAGAGAGCCCGATCACGGCAAGCCCAGCTGCCATCAGACAAGAAACAATTGAACCTTCAACTTGAAGCACTTCCGAGATGGCACCTTGCCCCCCTATTCTCTGAAAGAGAATTGCTCCTTTCTGCCATCAAACTAAAGAGGAATCAAGCTCCCTGGCCTCAACCCTGGTGGAGAGAGATCTCCCCTAAAATTCTTCGTAGACTTAGGAAACTGTCCCCCCTACCAAGCTCAGGAAGAAAACATGTTTTACCCCCCCCCAGTCCTTTGAACCCCGGAAAGGGCCCCAGGCCATTTTCAGGGCGCCGTTTTTTTCTTGATGGAAGCACCCTCGATATTTGACCCCTTCCTAATGCAACCGGAAAGATAACTGAAAGCTGGCTAATGAGCCCTTGGGATTCACACTTGTTCCCGTAGTCTTTGATTTTTTAAGGAGTCCTCCGGTCGCGCTCCGGCACTCCCAAGCGTATCTCCTTTCTTACCGGCATCCCCTGCTCAATCCTTTTCCACACTTGGACGGAGTGCCGGCCTATTCTCCTTCTGCTCGGGCCAGCGACGAACGCCCCCTGCTTTCATGGACTGGAAAAGTTTTTTTTTAGCCTCCCTTACTTTCCTGGATGTCCCCGGCCTGAGTTTCCGGTCAGACGGCATCAAAGATGGACATCCCTTTCTTTCTCCTGGACCTCCCCTACCCCCCCCGTTCAACAGCTGTTTGTTGTGCCAAACCTCCACCCCCCTCTGTCGGTGGGCGCTGTTTGCCAGTGTCGTCCGGCTCTGCCCGTGCACCCCCCAGCCCCCCTTCCAAGGCCATGGGTTTTTTGGCCCCCTACGTTTACTTTGCCCGTGTCTCGTCCGCCCGCCGGTTCTCGCCTTCCCAGGACGCTCTTTCTTTTGGGCAGGATTTTTCCCATTCTTTCCCTTTCTCCTAATAGTTGTTTGCTTCTCTGCGGACCCCCCCGTCCCCCCTCCCCTTCCAGCTTCCTCTGGCCGAGGCAGCAAGCCCTGACTTTTCTGTGCCCCCCTTGTCCCCTTTTCCTCCTTGTGGCTTGCCGACTGACCCCTATCCCCTACCCTTTTTTCTTGCCCCGGTCATCGAGCTCGGAAAGAACCCCTCCCCCCGCCCCCCCTAACAGATCCCTTCCTTGTGAGTTGCAAATGGCCCTTCGTTATCCCCCCGACGTCAATGATCGTCCAGTGCTGTTACCTCCTTTCTGAACTCCGCGCCCCCCCAGTCCTAGTGCTCTCGCTCCTCCCCCCTCCAAACTTCGCCCCCGGCACAGGAGGACCCCCCTTGTCTCCGTTTCCCCCCCACCTTTCCGCGGACGTTTCTGCTGCAGGCTCCTCCGGGCTTGTGCATTTGAGTTCTCAGGTCTTTTCGTCCCAGATCAATAGGGGGCGAGCCTTTTTAAGCTTCCCCTACCTTCTTTCGCTCGCTCCGGCGATAAGATTTCCCCCCCCCCTTTCTCCGGTGGCGTTCATCTCCGTTCAGGACCTCCGTTTTCCCCTTGTCCCTTTTTTTTTGAAGACTCTCGTGAGGACCGCCAGGCAAATTTTTATCCTTGCCGGCCGGGTCGGCCCCCTTTAGGGTAAGCCCTTTTGGCGAAAAGGTGGTGTCCTTCAGGATGGTTCCTGAATCGAAGAATGGGCTTTAGAGATCCCCTGGATTCATATAGATGCCGATTTCCTTTTTTTTTTGCGGCACGCACCTTGGAGAAAACCCGAGCTCCCCTTAAAAGCGGCCCAACCCGCCTCCCACCAACTTCTCTTTCCCTGATTCGCCCAATTTACAAGTCCAGGGTCGTGATGCATCTGCTATGGGAGGGAGATAGACCCCCGCCCTTGCCGTTTTTTCCCTTTCCTTAATTTTCGGGATTAGACATCCAATGATTTTCCCCCCCTAAAAAAATGCCCAGAGAAAAGACTCGCTTTTCTTCCCCCCCTTTTTTTGTGGGTTTTGTGGATCGAGAGTATTTACCAGTCCTTTTTGTCCCCGGGTAGGAACCCTAAGTGTACTCACTCTTCAAGGCTCCACCCTGCTTATACAGACGCATCCCTGCATTGAGAATCCCTTTTCCCCCCCACCGCCCCCTGGGACATTGCCGCTCGGCTATCCGTTGTCCCTTCTAAAGCTGGTCCTATATGGGAGACATGTATTATTTCGTCAACCAACCTGCCCGATCTGCGAATATAGAAAGTGGTCGGTCACCAGACCAGGATTTTGCCACCGTGGCGTGACCAATCCCCCCAATTTCCGAAACCCCCGTCCATGTTTCCTTCCCTTGACCGGCCGGACCGCGACGTTCCCATTTCGCCCCGGTGTTGCGTGGAGCTCACCTGTCTTCCCAGACCCGGGGACGCCTTAAGACCCAAGGTACCTTTCCCTCAGAGGATCTTCCCCGCAACCAGGGAGCCAGTTGACTAATTCACGGATGCAGGGAGCGTCCCTACGGCCTTCCCCCCCTGTCGTTTCCCCCTCTCCCGGCCGCCCCATTAGCGCTTTCTCTATTTCCCCCCTCCCAGGCCACACATTGCTCGCTGCATGTTCTTCAGGCCGCTGTGGCAAGCGTTCGATCCCTTCCTTTTTCTTCTCCCTCCGGTAGTGATGTTAGAGCTACTCCTCCTCCTTTTTTAGAGGCAAGTCCCCTTTCCCCTTTTCCCCGGATCCCCCATGGTTCCTTTCCGTTGCCATGGGACGATCTGGTCGACCCTTTCCCAAACTTTTTTTCCCATTGGCAAGCTCACCAAGGCGTGTTCTGTTGGTTTCCCCCCTGGGGCGTTACTGGCACCGGAAGTGCCCGTCCCCTGTTTTTTACGATCCATTCATTCCGCCCTTTTCCCTACTCCCGGCCCCCTTGTCCTGTTTGCCCCCTTATCTGGCCGGCCGGCCAGGACCTCTATATGAAGTTTTGGTCCCTTTTCCCCTGCAGACTTT
>Ga0179593_1671098_pt1 | contig 13286 bp, 13 predicted proteins | sample CZODoug2_1_08_16_FD_185931 | JGI IMG/M metagenome (GOLD analysis project Ga0179593, IMG submission 185931) | Vadose zone soil fungal communities from Angelo Coast Range Reserve, California, USA - CZODoug2_1_08_16fungal (PacBio error correction) | ecosystem: Environmental > Terrestrial > Soil >... | reverse complement strand
TTTTCGTTTTGTTTGTTCCGGGCACGCGCTTCTCCTTTCAATTCTTATAGAATATATGTACGAACCTCGATGTTATTATCCCACAAGTTTCTTCCAGGGGTGAGTTTCGAGTATTTTTTTGTTCTTTCCAATTTGCGATGGGATGCCTTCCCTTCAATTAATTTAGCGTCATTTAGCCGGATTCCTCCCACCTACCTTACTACTTCTCATTCTCTAACTTGGGGGCTGTTTCTCTTGGAAGCCCTCCTCTAAGTATTTACGCCTTGCCTGGGACGTGACATACAAAGTCTTCCCCTCCGTCCCGGATATCGAACTCGACTCCCCCCCCAGGTGGCCTCCCCCCCCCATCTTTAGATGCGGACCTTCTCCCCTTCCTCTACTTTGCTCCTGAGTAAGAGAGATCGCTTCCATCGGTTCCGTTTGTCTAAGGCGTTTTGTCCCCCCTCTGTATGGTATCTAGACGCCCGCCCCAATTCTTTAAAAACCCGGCATTGCATCGGCTTGAATTTGGGGTCGATAGCTCAAGTGATTCCCCACCATATAAAAATTCCGGCTTCTTTGGCGCCCTCGTTGCTCCTTTCTGATCGATTCGCTCAGTATGCTCAATTATTTCCCCCCAGACGAGATTTAGACTCTGTTAGATGACCTATATTTCCCTCTGAAGGGCAGGTTGCTGCGTTTTTCGCTGTTTTGGAGGAGATGGGCTTCCCTCGACGTCTGATCCTTGTCCTTTCTCTGACTTGGGGTTTAAGAGCACTTCTCTCCATGCTGACGACTCAATTATTAAGCCCTACCCGTTTCCATTCTGACCGCCTCTCTCTTTCAGCGGCTCGCATCCCGGGTACTCAATGAAGGAATATCCGGCGGCCTCACCAACGCTTGTGTTGGATAAGACCGACCTGACGTCCGTCGCAGGTCCCCCCTTCCCCTCGTTGCCCTGCGGCTGTTCGACCCTCGCACTGCAACCCTGGCGAAGTATTGGGAGCTGGCTAGGGTAGATGACAAAAGTCCCTTCCTTTTGTCCCCTCAAGAAATACTTCCCTTCTCTTCACTGCACGCTTCTTTTTAGGGTTCCAGTTGTCACATTTTGTTTTGCCCCGCGAAAAAACCTTTTTCATAGCCTTCTGCTCTTTCCGTCCCAACGGTACTTTTAGTTTTTGACACGCAAAGCCTGTTTCCATGGCCCAAAAAAGGCTTGTTCCCGCTGCTCACGAAGAGGATCGCGCCCTAACTTTGAGGCAGCCCTCAGGAAACTTTCCCCCCCTCGCGGCCCCACGGTCATATTTTCTTTACACCACATCTCTTCTTCCCCCGATAAGAGATACCTACCCTTCCTTTGACGCGAATCGTTTTCATGCCTTTTCATCCTTTCTCACACTCTGAATTTTTCCCTACCCCCGCCGCGGCCCACGCCGTCTAAAAAACTATTTATTCAGTCCGGACATTGCTTAACTCCGTCTCTTCCCGGCGAGTCATCGACGGGCCACCTCCCCCCTCTTTCCAAAATAAATCGAGGGTCTGCCCACCTTTTCGCCGAACGACCCGCTCCTAACTGAAGATGACCCCGAACTTTTTTGACGACTTTCGTTGCTCCCCCGGCAAAGCTTCCTTTTCCCGCATCGAGAAAGCCCCTCTATCTGAACCTAAGTTAAAGCTTCCCCATCTTTTTTGTCGAGAGATGTTAAACTGGCAGCCGGCTAGTCCCCCTCTCCTCCCTGATTTGTCCCTCAAGACCTTCCATCACCTCTGGAAGGCCCCTCCTCCTTTTTCCTCCCCCAACTAATAGCCAGCGATTCCGCCACTGAGAGTCCCTCTCTCCCCCGGAGTTTATTTTGAGCCAAGCGACGTATATTCGGGCTAGGGGACTTGCCCTTTTACCGTGTGTTTCCTCAGATCGTTTCCCCCCTTTTCTGACGCGTGGGAAGCCCTGACCCTCGAAATTTCCATGGACAGTTTTAGAACGCGACCCGTTGATGTCCAAGCTCCGCCACATCCTTTTCCCTCCGGTGGTGTTGTTGAGAGAGGCACGGGCTTCATCTGTCCACATGTCCTTGTCTTTCTTAGTATACCTGATACCATTCGGCGGTGGATGTGTTAAGGGCGGAAAACACGGATCACGTTTTGTAGGAAGGCAGACTGCATGACCCTCCCAACCGCGGACCCCCCAACAACTCCAACCACCATCAACCCCGAACCAAACCCCCCCCCCCCCCCCCCCCCCACCCCCCAATGGAGGTAGTCCGACAGTCCCTCGCCGACTAGAGAGTTCCCGTCACTTACCGGCACGCCAGGATCGTACCCAATTCCTTTATCCTTTTCTTCTCCGGATGTCGCGGGCGTATCGACCCTTTTCGGCCTTCCATGTAGACGGGCTGTCTTGCTTCCGTCTGTCTTAGAAAAACCCCCTCGAGAGTCGCGCGCCTCAATCGGGGCTGTCCCTTCTCTGATAGGACCACTCCTTTTATTTCGGCCCCAATGCATCCCGGTTTGTCGCGTGAATTCCTCTTCCTTTCCGACTTTCTTAACTTTACACTCCTGGCTTTCGGCAATCGGGTCCTTTGCGTAGTCTCTCTTCCGAGAGAAAGCCTTGACCTTTTTCTACGTTTTATCCCTCGCGTGAACGTAATCCTGGCATCCCAACGGCCAGTGATTACATTCCATCTATTTTGATGCGGGTGGCCGGAGACTTCTTTCCCTTTGAGTTCCTTCTTTCAGTCTCCCGCCGTCCGTTGACCTCCCTTGTTCCTTCGTATCACGCATCGCTTATCGAACGAAAGAGTTCACCTCTCTGCCCCTTTATGACGACGCTGTTCTTGTTCATTTGCTCCGAGACCCACCTATTTTTCGACCTAAGAGTTGCTTGTAGAGACAGAGCAATCATGCGTGACGATTAGACGGTTCTTTCCGCCCCGAATTGGTTTTTTATTCCCCATTTTTTCCGCAACTCGGGGTTCGCCCCCAAAGGTTATTGAGGGATCTCCCCCAACATCTGTCCTCTCGCCCTAAAACCCAGTTTCTGGTCTTACCTGCTTTTATTGATTCTTGCCCGTGGTGCTTGCGGTGGAAAAGTGGTTTTTTTCTCCCTTAGCCAGCAAACAACTCCATTCCCGTCATTGCGGGAGCGTTTCCTTCCAGCTCCCCTTGCCTCGTCTGTTCTTCACTTTCTCCGCTTACCAATGACGTATTCGGCTTGCGCGAAGAGTTGGTGTTCTTCCCCCTAAAGCCTGAGACTTCCTGTTGTAATATCAGAGAACGGATTCCAAGTTGTTGTGCTTTTCTAACCTGTCTGGTGAATTAATCTTCTGTTCATATCTGTTCGTCCTCCTTTTTCTCGCACCCCACTTGCGACCCCTACCCCCCAAACTTGTTCCTGCCCTTTCCCGCAAGACCTTTGATCTCCCACATGCCACGACGCTGTAAGTCCTAATGACAAAGAATCGTAGTAATCGACTGATCTTATATAGGGTTTCCCCAGTTGTTCTCACTGCTCGCTTCCCCCCGCAAGCGAGCAATCTCCCCCTCGTTTTGAGTTCGTTTGTTCTTTTTTACTTGATATGAGCCTTTTCCCTGCCCCAATTACAGTCTTCTGTTTTCCCCCCCAGTCGCGATGCGGGCGTCTTAATAAAATAGCCCTTGATCTCCCTCCTGATCAGAACCTTCTAGTTCTTTTTTCCCCCGGCCATAAAGGACCGCTCCTCCATGGTCGAAACCTTCTCTTTTTGTTGGCCCAAAACCTATGTTGCCCAGTCTTCTTCCCTCTCCTTGCACCGTAGACCTTCTCTGGTATGTTTTTTCTTCGATAAAGGGATCGTCTTTCCGAGGCTCCGACCAAAGTACAATTTTTCTCCCCTCCTCAGTTTGTGTGAGCGATCCCTACTTTTTGCGGACGTCTCCCCTGGACGCTTACTATGAGCCTGACCAGGATCAAGATGAATTACCCATTTCCTCCCTTCCTGGCCCGGATACTAGAATCCATCCCATCGGGTGTTGTTTTTTTTTACTTCCGCCCGTTTTAAGACCCCCACACTCCTCCTTACAGAGCTACCGTAGCCGACCATTGATGAGAGCTGCGGCACTTTTGGTCTTTACTCCCACCCCCCCCCCCCATCCACCCCCCCCCCCCCCCCCTCACACTCCCCCCTCCCCCCACACCCCCGACCCCCGCGCCCCAGGCGTTCCTCCCCACGATCACCACACACCCCCACATGGCCCCCACCACCCCACGCCATCCCCCACCCCACACCACACCCCACAACCCCCCACAAACTACCCCCCCCCCCCCCCCCCCCCCCCCCCCCCCCCCCCCCCCCCCCCCACCCCCTCCCCCCCCCCCCCCCCACCCCCACCCCCCCCCCCGCCCCCCCCCCCCCCCCCCCCCCCCCCCCCCCCCCCCCCCCCCCCCCCCCCCCCCCCCCCCCCCCCCCCCCCCCCCCCCCCCCCCCCCCACCCCCCCCCCCCCCCGCGTTGCTCACTAAATATTTGTCCTTCCTGCCGACCCCCTTCTCGATCTGACCAACATCCGGATGGCCGCTCCTCTCCATTCCGGACTGATATTTTTTTTCCCCAAACTACTCCCCTCTCTTTTTTGCCGGTTGTGAGAGGCGCCTTTTCGAAAGCCTTCAGTACCCCTCTTGGACAAAGCCGAGCTCCCTTTCCTTCCGCTTGAACTATATCCTTGTGTTCTTTCCAGTTGTTTATGAGAGTTTTTTGGAGATTTTTTTTCGTCGTTTGTTCTCTCTAGGAAAAGTGATTTGTCGTCCTTCGTGGGGTCGCTTAACTCTTATGAAGACCCCTCCGAACGGATTCCTCCCTTGAATATTTCCGGGTCCACCGCCCTCAAGAGTGCTCTCTTATACCGAAGAAGACCTTTCTTTCACAAACGCTGCGTTTTCCTTTCCGACTGTAATTTTCTTTTACTTTGACTGCAGCCCTCTCTCCCCCCTTCAGCTTTTTCCCTACCCCGCCGAGCCCATGTCCGAAGGATTGGTCCTTTCAGTTCTTCTCAGGGAATACACCGTCTCAAACCCACACTCTTTTTACTTTTTCTCTTCCCGAGACGGCATTGCTTTTTGCTGAGAGAAATCCCCCATTGCAGTCTTTGTGGGCGCCTCCCCCTAAAACTTCGATTAAGCATCTGATTAAGCGGCCCCTACCCCCCACTTGTTCGCTGGCTTTTTTTCCTCCTTGATCTGAATCGGCTCACCTTCTGCTTCTTCTCTACGCATTTGTATCGCCCCTCCAAACGGACGTCCGCCACTTCAGGTTTTTATCCTCCCCCCTCGACCCGTAAATGGCCCTTTCCTCCTCCCGAGATTGCGGTTATCAAAGCGATACAGGATTTACTCCTCGTACCTCCTCCTCCAGTTTTCATCAGTCTTCTTTTTTCTCTAAAACCAATCTCCATTTCGTCCCCCCCTTAGTCTCAGGTCAACTCTCCCCCCGACAAAACTACCTTATTCTTTTAAGAAGACCCCATTTTTCTTTTCTGCCCCAGATCGTAGTGCTCGGGCTCACGCTCGGGCCCCACACCAAAACTAATGTAACTACCTCAGCCCCATGCTTCCTCTACCTTTCCCTCCCGACTAAACCCGTAACCTAGCTCCTTCCTTGTTTTCCCCCTAGGAAAGTGTTGCCAAGACCCCATTTCTTTTCCCTTCTCGCTGATAACTATCAACTTTGCGGCAAATACCCCCCCCTGTTGGGCCCCGATAAAGCTTCCCCAGTTTCCCCTCTCCTTTCGGCCTGTAACTTTCCCCGTCATCCTTTGATTGGGTTCCCCGCCGAGCCATTCCCAACTCCCTGCAATCGTCACACGCCGTTCCAGACTTCCATCTACGGCCCTTTTTTTTTCCCCTAACGACGCCCTTTCCGTCTAGTGTTTCTCCTCTCGGAGGGCTATGGTCCCCCTCTTTTCGGGCTTGGATGTTCTGGATGGTTTTTCTTCCATCACAACAACGTTCGCCTTCTGGTGACCTAGAAGGTCCCTCCCAAACCGCCACCTTTTTTACGACGCCAATTTCCAATTTCTTTTCCAAATGACGCCCGTTTCATTTTCCTCCGTTTTGTGAATGAAGGGAGTCACTGTTTCCCCCCCAACCCTATTTTATCGTAAAACTTATCAATTAGTTTTTTGGTTTTCCTTTCCTCCCCTGTTTAAACAGGCGGAGCAACGTTTTTCTCTCTCAAGCCAAGGTAACCCCCCTCCCCTACCTGAATGCTCCTTTTCGCGCCTAGCACCGAGATCGTTACCATCTCTTAGACCGGGGCGGCTGACGCTTTATCGTCTTTTCCCCGAGTTCCCCTGTGGCATGGTTAAGTCTCTTTATTTTAGCTCGACACACAATACGCAGTTCCCGATTCCCCCCGGTGCGTTACCTGGCCCCCCCCTTTGCTGAGCAGGAAAAAGCTCGGCCAAAAGAGGAAGAGGTTAGTTCGTGAATACACTTTTTTGACGCCGCAACTTTCACAATTTAAAAGGGGGCTGCTTCGGCACTGATACTTCTTTTATTTTCCCCCCTCCTCATTCCGAGAAGGCATTTCCCAGATTCGGTTTGTATTACACCCTTGTCTGTGCCCCGATATGAGTCACCTTCTCCGCCTCCAGAGCTAGGGCATTTCCCCCCTTTTCCCTCCATCCAGCTAGTTTTTCCCCTTTTCGTTTGCAGGAGAATGATGAAGAGTTTCGCAACATTAAGATTCCCTTCCTTCTTTCTGAGATGAAACTTTTATTAGTATCAGCCCCCTGATCATCCGGATTGTGTTAAATTCAGATGCCTGGGCCCCGGCGAGTTTTTTTCTTTTTTCCCATCTTTTTTTCCCCCTATGGCGGGCCGATCCCTTTATAATAAAGCAGCCCATCCTGGTGGACCTATTATCAGCCCGTTCCAAGAGACTTGCCTCCTTTGTTTTCCCCCGCTTCCCCCCCTTTTTGATCAGCGTACCACACCACGGGTTTCGAGTGATCCCCGCCCCCCCTTTCCTTCCTTCTCGCCGTTATCCTAAAATCGATTTAAATCCCATCGAAGTTCGGTATTTGCTTGGTAGGTTGGAGTTCCCTTGTCCTAAACCCCTCCCATCGATAGGAATGTGGGATCCGGCAACGCTTCCTTAGTGGTCCCTTCCTGCTTTCCCGCTTTTCCCAGTATTGTTCCTTTTTTCCTCGCAGGTCATCTCGCCCCCACTTGCGACGAGCTCCCTTTTTTTGTTCGATGCGCGACGGTTTTTTGGGTTAAATGACCTTGAGTCTATTCCCCTGATAGCGGATCTCTCGCCACCGTGCAGAGGTTCTCTTCTATCCTGCTTCATTCAATGTGTTTATTAGAGTTGCTCGAGCCGATTGCTGCCTTAATTAGAAAAATAACCACTATGTCCTGTCCCTGCCTGAAGACCGCATTTTTCCCCCGCACCATCGCCAACCCTTGCCTCCCCGTCATAACAGAACATTATAGTTAATCACATGCAATTTCCGTCCCTGCCCGGACTGCTTGAGCCCCTAATCCCTCCAAGTGCCTATATGAAAGAGCCCCAGCGTCCATGGTAGCTGTTTCTTAGATTGTTTTACATTTTTATCTCATTCCATGTCGATACTGCCTCCCTTAGGCCCTTTTCGCACACTTGTCTCACGATAGAACATATCCTAGTTCGCCACCGTATACGTCCCTCCCCCCTCGTCTCTCTATCAATTAACCTCTTGATTTAAAGGAATATCCTTTGTTCCACACACCCTAGTTGAACCTTTCTTGTTGTGTTCGATTTCGACTAGTTCATCTGTCATTAGAGCCTTGGCTTAGCTTATTATCCTCGTAGCGTCCTTTTTTAATCCCTCCCCCCCCAATTAATCTCTTCTCATTCCTCCTTTTTAGGATCTCATTCTAACTTGTTTCGTTGCCCCGCCTCGAGACATTTTCGTTCTATGAAGCCATATTTTCGTTTTTTCTCATCATACCAATCCCCCGGCACAGGATGCCTGATACTCGTCTCGACCATTTGCCCAACCCGGTTGTTCCTTCAACTCGCGGACAGAGCTCTCGGATCTCCGATCTTTCCCTCAGCGCGCGTCGTCCTAACTAACTCGTTTGAAGTTGTTGCATCAGGGAGTAGGTCCCCCCCCATTTGCTGTCTATTCTTTTACCCCCCCCTTTTGTTAACAACATTCTCTCTTTTTTCTCTGCATTTAAGGGGGCTAGGCAGCCAAACATATACACCCTTCCCCCTTTTTTGTGCGTTGTCTTGCAGGCCCATTTCTGGCCATGCATCGAGACCCCAAGCCAGAGTCGATCAGCCTGGCTGAAATCTCTCCCTCCTTGTTTTCGGACAGGGTTGCGAGCTGGAGATTCTTTTCAAGCTGATGGTTTTCCTTCCCGCAGCGAGAAGTCCCCTCCCCCTCTGAGTGGGTGGCAAGTCTTTGAGCGATATTATTACGAAGTAAGTCACATTAAGCCCACCCTTGAAACCAGCTTCCCCGTCGCTTCTTCCAACACGACATGCAGGTTCAGCGTACGTACACCACCACCAGATGCTCATCTAAGACGCCCCTTTAATTTCTAAGCAGCATTTCCAGACATATACGAGCCCTTGGTCACCACCATCCGATCCATCCCTACGAGGTATTCTTCCAGGGGAGATTCAGTGCCAGCCTGACACATCCAACGCCACTTGCCCCCCCTTAAGGAACTTTTCTTTAGTAGAATCCCATTTCATCTTTTTGTTATCACTACCGCGACCACCCCCTGTCCAGCTTCCCCGCTTCTTAAATTGCACTCAGTCCAACGTTTATTAAAGCTCTGGCGCTCTCTAGCCGGAAAACCAGTTGTGGCTCAGACTCTGATACGTCCCTTTTCGGAGTTGCTCGGAGCGACATCCCCAGGATCCCACCGCGGCCCTTAACTTTTCCTTTCTTTTCAAGACGATTGAAGGGTCGGCCGCTATACATACCCTGAACCTTCTTTGACTCTTCCTTTTTAATTCCGGAAGGAGCTATCCCTTCCTGACCTTCCGGGCCGTTGCCCCCACGCCCCTTTCCCTAACAAAACTACCATTGGATTGAACTCGTTGACCGGGAATGCCACTTCGTTCTTTTCGGTCGCGTCACCGCCCGGTCCCCTTTTCCCCCCAAACGTAAGGGAGTGCATTTCCCTGAGCCTGTTCTCTTGCCCTAGTGTCGTCGCGAAGAACGTGACCCCCTTGTTTCTTCAAGCCTGGCCCTTTCCTGGTTCGAATTGTCCCGATGCGAGCCTTTATTCATATTCGTTCTGGAGCAACATCCCCCCTTTGTCCCCCGTGTGCCAGTCCAATTCTGATCCTCAGAATTCATTTTCCCTGATAAGCCGGCCTTTTTCTTTTTTTCATATTCCGATTTTGGTGTTCAGACTCATCAATTACAGAGCAGTTTTGCCCCGCCGCATAAGCTACTTTTTACACATATCCTCCCATTCGCCTGGCCACCTTGCGTATCATTGGCCTTTCTCGAGTGATTATTTCCGGGCGTGAAACCGTTTATCTGTCATCTGGTCCGTGGCTTGACTCTCCTCACCAGAGTTTCCCCTTTTCTCCCCTTTTTTTTTTCAGCTCATTGTGGGAGCGCCTATCCCCTTGTCACACTAATGGAACCGACTCACTCGACCCTAGTTTTTGGGGGACTCCAATTCATCTCTCTCTTACTTTTTGCTCTGTGAAGGGCGTTCTGGGTTTGTCTCTTTCTTTGTAAAAACATGTTTTCTCCGGGAAAGCCCTTTTCTAATTCCCCACCTGAGATTGGTCCGGGCTCTGATTTCCCATTTTTGTCCGACCAGCTTTTTCCCATCAGATCAGTTAGACCCATACACGAAGTAGTGAACAGATCTTCCTCCATTCAATGATACCTTTTCTCGTTTAAATTTCTTTTCGTTCATGATGCTTCGCTGTCAGTGAAGTATTCGACCACATCGTCATATTCCCTCCGGATGTCTGTCCATGCCCTCTTACCCCCTGATATAGGAACCCTCTTTTTCATTTTCAACAATATGAAGAGTTCTTCTTGTCGTTGTACCTCCCTCCTCCCTGTTTCCCCTCCACCTTCGTCAACACTTTCCCCCCCTTTTTTTCGTGACCCTCGGGAGGCCGCTACTTGCCATGATCGAAGGCCCCTCTGCTTTGACCGCGCGTGACGCTCCTTCACGCCTTTTTTCCCCTCGCAATGTCCCTCCCCCTCCATCCCCAGGTATTTTTTCGTTTTGGTCCCCCCAGAGATAGTCTCTTTTCCTTTTATCCCTCCGCGGAATGTATTTTTTTTAACCCCTTCTAGTGTATTAGTATGCTTGTTTTAGCTTCTCCCGCAAATTCTACATACCAAATCTTTTTTGACCACCCTCGTTCCAACGTGTTTTAGCCCCCTGAGGGCTTTCTTCACATGTGAGGGCTTCAAGAGTCGGTAGTCCCAAAGGTTGGCCGACCTCCTTGTCCTCCAAAGATTTCCTCTCCCTTTGGCGGCCGCTCAACCGCTTTTCTGAAGTCTCAAAAAACCAGTGGTTGTCTGCCAGAGCGTGCTTCGCCACAGATGATTCTCTCCCTGAACACAAATCTGACTATTTTGAATGCAGATTCGAGTTTGACCTTCTGCTGACCATCCTCCCCGTTCCCTTCTCTTGCCCACCTCCCTCTCCCTCATCGCTTTAAATATGCTTCCCCTCTCTCCGTCCCCATCCTCCTTCGTCCGCTTATTCACGTCTGCCCACTCAGGCCCTCTTCCCTTTCATTTATTTTCGGTTTCCTCCGGAGGCCTGTGGACTGTGGTCTCCCCCCCCAATCCCCCCCCCCAATCATTTGCGGTCTTTTTTGATGTTGTCGAGACACAGTCTGGATTATTGTCTCCCAAAGTGTCCCTCAGAGCCTAAGTTAGGCGTCGTAGAGCTTGTGATTTTTTCGCAAGGAAAGTTTCTCCCAGTTAGTAAAGTATAGCGGCTTCTCAGTGCCGCTCGTTAGTAGATACTTACCCGGTCGGGCGTCATCTTCTGTGTATATAGAGATAGGCTCTTTGTGCCGTCCCCAAATAAGTCTCTTGTCATGCAATGCCGACTGCTCTACCCCTAGCCATCACCCTTCCAGCCACGCAGTCCCCCCCCCACTCCTGCCACCTCATCGGATCCTCTTTCACTTTGAATTTAACTTCTTTCTTTCCCCACGAGCGTTTTTTCTTCCTAATAGATCTCCAAGCCTTTTTTATTAAGAGACCGCTCTCCCATTCCCCTCGCGTTGTAGTGTTTTCCTGAACTTTACCCAGGTCCCCTGATAGATCATGACTTTAACATGCTTGCATACGAGCGAGATTTTAGTCTAGACATAGCCCGTTTTTTCTTCCTAAGTCCCTGTCCCTCAGTTTAGAGCCCCCTCTTCTTCTTTTGAATAAAGAATTCTACTCTATATCCCCTCGACTGATTGTAGTCCCTCCCACTTCCTTGTTGGAGTTAGAGTATCAGTGCTTAGCAATTAGACGATTGCGTGTCAGCTGCTCAATGATTCATTCGCTCGTCATTTTCCTCTTCTCATAGACACAACTACCCCCCCCCCCATGTTTCCCATTACACTACGTTTTTTTGTTGACGTGATTAATTTGCGTTGGGGAAGTTAAGGACTGCTCCGTTTTCCTCCCGATGTTCTTTCTTCTACCACGCGCTGAATTACGCTGACTGGATTATCTCCCTCCCACATGGGGAACATCTTCTTCCTAACACCTCGTGTCGATTCCACAAGCTCCTCTTCTCCTTTGATGCCTCTTCCCTTTTCACGCGTTAGGGTCTGGATGACCAGGGGGTATTTACTCGGGACTATTTCCTTCCTCCGCCCCCCCCGCTTCTTGCCTCAACCCCTCCTGAACCTGATAGAGCCGATTGTACGTAGTCCAGTACACACATCTTAAACTCCCTACCTCCTCTTCCGCCGCGCGTCCGCCCTCTTCTCCTTCTCCGGAGTTCTTTTCCAGGTTTCGGGACAACATCCTGATGAGAGCAGAATTTTCCTTTCTTTTCCTACGTGGCAGGGGACCTTTTTTTGTTGTCCCTCTGTTGCCTTTAGCTTAGATGGTCTAATCGAACAGTCCCCTTCCTTTTTTCTATGAAGGGAGCATAGATCTCCCTCTATCAGCCGCAGACCGTCCCGGCTCCTCCCGTAATATCGCCCAACCCGAAGCGGCGCGCTCTATCCTGTACTCCATCCCCTTTTCTTTCCCCGCTGCGCATCTACGACCCCCCTAGCTTGGGAAGAAATGATTTTTGGCCCGACCTGTCCCGTTCCCCTGGCCGACTCGGTTAATTGGCGGCCCTTGTTTACACCTTTCCCTTTCTTACACTAAGCACTCACCTTTCGAGCGGACCGTCCTTCTTACGGGACGAGAAGCATTCCAGGGCTGAGTTTAAAGCCAACTGTGTACCGATTTCCTCCCCCGTGGAAAAATTTCGAAGCTTCCGCCACCTTTTAGCAAGGATCGGGTCGGACCTGCCCTTCTCTCCGGCCCAAAGGATGGTCCCGCTTCTACCGCCAGCTCTATCGTCTCCCCCTCTTTCCTTCGGAGGCGCAGACTTCTACCAACCCTCTTACATAACCTGGGAATATGTCCAAGCTCTTTATTTTCCCTCGATACCCTGCACGAATGACTCCTTTCCCTTTATTCAGGGACCGGCGGTTGAACCTCTTACTTTGCGGCCCCCTCTTGACCAACGCTCCTTTCCCCCCCCAAACCAATACATTTTATGTTTTTCTGACCCCCAGTTGCGTCTCCCTCGTTTACGCGTGACTCTTTTTAACCTTTCCCAAAACAACTGGAACAATCCCCCATGCCTTTATTCTCTTTACTGCGTCGCTCCTAAGACAACCCCCATTATTAAGAAAGCCTTTCGCGGCAGTTGCCCCCCCTTGATAACGTTTTCTTTCTCCCTCTTGAAGAGCACACCACCTGGCTGTGACATTATTTTTGCCTTCCCCTCCATTTTTCATATTCTTTTTTTCTTTTCCCATTGAAGCCGCAGGCCCTGCCTCCCCCTATTCTGATTGTGTGAGACTCTGATCCCTCCAGACAGCTCCCTGCACGACGACCACCTCCAATCAAGCCCGCGAAGAGCAGAGCCCCTCTTGTCCCCCTTCTTTCCTATTCCGCAGGCAGTTCTGTCGCAGGGACTGTTAGGACCCTGTCACTCCCGCGGCGCCAACGCCGTGTTTTTTTTTTCGCGCGGGTGGGAAGGGGAGGAAATCCCTCTCACGCTTCACGAGTCCCCCCCCTTCCCCTACCATGTCTCACTCGACATTTGGGCCCTTCT
>Ga0179593_1504085_pt1 | contig 13286 bp, 14 predicted proteins | sample CZODoug2_1_08_16_FD_185931 | JGI IMG/M metagenome (GOLD analysis project Ga0179593, IMG submission 185931) | Vadose zone soil fungal communities from Angelo Coast Range Reserve, California, USA - CZODoug2_1_08_16fungal (PacBio error correction) | ecosystem: Environmental > Terrestrial > Soil >... | reverse complement strand
CCTTCCCTCTCGTAATATTTCTTTAAACAATTTCAGCATTTTTTTTTTTCTCTCCTTGCTGTTATGTTTGATCGTGCCCCGTCTTCCCACTCTTGAAGTCTGGATCGTAATGCTCAGATCAGCGCAAGTTTCCTTTTCCCCGTACTACCTAACAGTGTGGTGGGCATGTAATTATCTTGGCCAAAGGCTCTCTAAGGGAGGCATGTCCCCTTGGTTTTGACAGCGCATTCCTCCTTTTGTATTGGTTCGCGTTTCGCGTGCTGAACTCTCTGGTGGGGTTATGTTCCCCTTCGTCTCAACCATGGACAATGAACCTTTTGTTTTTGTTTCTCTTTTTTAGGAGCCTTCAATGTTCAAGGTCTGAGGTTTCTTCCACCTATTCCTTTCTGCGGAATCATCTTTTATGGCCTGTCCCTTTTCCCACTCTTATTTCTTTAGTTTTTTGAACCCTTTTGTTCCCACTATTATAAGTTTGTCTTTTTTTTGGAAGTGTAAGTTTGCTTTTTGCCTTACACCTTTGTTACACTTATTGGAATAAACTCGACCCCCCGGCATTCCGAGACAGACTTTTCTAAGATCAAGTATGATATTTCTCCAGATGATTTACATCATCCCCCGGTCTCTCCCCGTCTGCATGACGTTTTTTTCCCCATTGAGAATTCCCCCCTCTTCCTTATTTTTCACTGCTCTTCTGTTAGCTTTTTTTGGCTTAGTCGTTCCTTCGACAATATGATGATTAATTGAGGGGTAGGTGCCTTCCCAGCCACTTACCCGCTGTTCAGGCGTTCCCCGCGTGGAGTAGGTTTGTGGTCCCCCCTCCAGAGCTTTTCTATACACAGACGGGGGATCTCAAATACACCACTTTTTTCAGGTTAGTTTTTTGCGACCCATCTTGTTGATCGATTACCGTCCAGAACCTCTCTTCGCATATCCTCGGCCCCCCCCGGGGCTGAATGGCCATCTCCCCCCTTTGCCCCGCTTCCCTTCGATCCCTAAGTCGGTTGAGTGGAGTGCCTTGAATTATTTGTATATTAGAATTTTACTCCGTTCCCCTCCTGAGCACTTGCAATTCCGACGTCTCCTTAACTTGTCCCTTTCCCCCATTTATTGCCGGTCTGTTTTCTGGCAGTCTTCTGTCAGATGTTAGTGGATTCATATTCCTTAAGAGCCTGCTCCCCCCCCCAATCTGAAGACACCTCCACCGGTATAATGGTTTGCGACTCTCTAACCCGCGCCCCCCCCACTGCTGAACCTTTCGGTCTACCATTCCCCCCCCAAGAGTTTTTCTTCCGGGCTTGTCCTCCTATTAACCTCCCCCCTGCGGTGTTCTCCCTTCCAACCCTGGCGAGGAAACGGGAGACTGCCTATCCATGGATCTTTTTTTGTCCCCACGTCGTGCTGCGTCGAAAATCTTGTGAAACGTTTTCTTACCTGTGAATAAGGGTCCATATTGGAATTTCCGTTGAACATTCAATCCTCAACTTTCCCCCCCTTTCTGAGTGGTTCGGGTAATCCCCATATTTCATCACTCTCCGATATGCAAAAGCAGGCGGTGCAAGACATATGAGATTTTTCTCAACATGAAATACACTCTGCGATCCCCTGTCCTCTCGGAGATATCTTCATACCCTCTGTTGTGGTTCTCTCGCTAGTATGTCTTTTCCCCAAGTGATGGAATAACCTGTTTGATCCACCATACCTCCTTTGATTTAAGCTGTCCTTAGAATCTTTTTCTGTATGATTTTGCTAGTCCATCTCCGATGGCCTTGTCTGAGGATTCGTCAAAGGTTCCAGCCTGAAACGGATCCTACCCCCTGTAGATTACCCTTTTCTCTTTTCACAGTCCCTTGGGTACCCAGTCACAAAGTCTCTCTGGACCGTCGGTCTCCTTGCCTTGTGGGGGCGGAGCACCACTACGACCCTGCGGGGAGGGGGCTCTTGCTCTGGCCCTCAAGAGCCGTTATCAAAATTCCTTTTTGTCACTGGATTGTTAACAGTTTTTTCAGTGCCCTGCGTTTCCTTTCTTCCCCTCTTACGACCCCCCACTTATACCTTTAGTTTTTCCGGAATTTTCTGCTGAGGCTCCCTTTCCGAGCATTCTTTTCCCTCTACCATAATTCCTTTCCCCCAATTTCCGAACAACTTAGGTACCAATCCCTCTTTGAATTTGTCCTTTTTCCCTAATAGTCATGTCTGCAGATGGGTTCCTCCTTCCATTTCGACGTCTCCCCTCATAATATTCCCTAAATGTGGTCTGTCCGCTTCCCCCTCTCCACCCGACCCTTTGCCTGAGGTATGCCGTTTGCGCTGCTGACCCCCAGCTCGCTTCTTCAGAACCCCCTTCACTTCCTATGTATTTCCCTCCAAGCGTTTTTGCCGTGTTTGCTTGCCCCCCTTAAAAATTCTTTTTACCCCCCTCACGGGTTCCGCGGGCGGGTTGATTCAGTGCCCCCACAATAAATGATTCTTTTCTTCGTATAAACCTCCGACCATTCTTTCAGATCTCCCTTGTCTCACCCCTCCCTTGGGGCCCCCGTGTAAACTGTGCTTTGACCACTAAATAGGTACATCCCCCCCCTTCTTATGTGACACTGACTTTTTTTCCTCCCAAAAACCTCTTTCAGAAGCCTTCGCCCTCCAAATACGCTCTTTCCCATTTCGTGATTTAAACGATCCTTCACATCAGGTGACGTTGATCCTTACTGTCTGGCCTCTTCCCTTTTCGCGTTTTCCTCTATTCTCCTCCCCCTCGGTCAATATCCAGAGAGGATTTTAGTCCCGTTGAGTTCTGGTTTCTCGTTTTTTCGAGGTTTATGCCTCCCTTCCAGGTAGCGTCCACGCCTTCCTAATTGTTTGGACTTCGACCCCTGCCCAACAGAACACGACCCTTTTCCAACAAAAAAGGATTCTCAGTGTGATGAAACACATGTCACCCCTCGGAAGCGAAATGAAACTGAAGATGTGTTTTCTCCTTTCATTTCCCAATTCATCAGCTTTATTCCCTCCGATCCCTCCCCAATGTGTCATGATAGCTATCTTTTGAACATTTTCTCGACTCTTCCCCCTGAAACTCCTTACTTGCCCCAACCCCACCAACCCGGGGCATTATCCAGTGTTCCGTTAACGGCCTCCGTTCTCCACCACCAAAAAGGTCTGCAGTGTCCCGACACCCCTAGGACCCAAATACAACCCCCGATTCTTTTTTACCCAACCTTTCATTTGGATCCCCCCTTTCTCACGATTTCTCTTTACCGCCAACGCCTTTGAGTACACCCCCGTCCTCCCCTATGCCGGACTCTTTCCGGATCTGAGCCCAGCGTCTTCCCCCTGAATTGTAATTGGAGACGATTTTCCCCCCAACCCCACAGCCCTCCCCCAAGACTCCGCTCACTGCGCTTGTGTTGCCATTAGAGGGTCGATCATTCCCCGATCTAGTAAGATACCGTTTTGTTGTTCTCTATCTGATCGAGCCCTACCTCTTCTTTTAACTCCCGAAGAAAACTTGTTGCTTTTCTTCAGCATGGATGAAGGGCTGTTTATCTTTTTCGCATTCCCCCCCATTGTGAACGTATGTTCTTTTTTCTCCCCAATTCTCTGGCTCGACTTTCTTTTTTCTGGCTTTTTTCCTACAGGAAAAAAGGGGGTGGTTTTTCGTTCCCATTATCGTCAAAACGCGAAGGGGGCTTCCCTGGTGGCCGCGCATCCGCTGTGTATTTTGTAAGAAGGTTTGAGGTTCCCTTCCTTTGAGGGGTTTGGGAGGGATGTTTACTGGATTCCTTTCCCCCGCCACTGTCTCAAAGTGGTGGTTTTGTTCTATTCTTATTTTCAGGAGCCAATTTTTTATAGGCTTGAAGACACGGTCTGGTTGACGTAGTCATGTGCATTGGCTAACGGCGGGAAAACTGACTCGGGGAGAGGGGCGGCGTTTACAGTTGTTTTCCGGCCAGACCCGTTGGTCCTTTTTTTGGGGTTCTGGAGTGCCGGCCATGGACAGGACTGCTGCCGTTTCCCCTGCCCTTCCTGGTGGGTAAATCCTCCCTGCATACACTGAAAGATGTTACTCCGACACCTCTTTCTTTTCTCTCTCTTCCTATTTAATTTCTACCTTTTTACAAACTGGGAACCCGACTTACACCGGGATCTTTTTCTCATATGTCTCCGTCTTCATGATTTTCCTCCAGACTCCCCCTTCGGGCCGCCAGCTACCTTCTTATTTCCAGCTTCTTCTGTCGATTTCCCTTGGGGATGAAATCTTCCTTTCTTCGCCCTGAGCTGCATCCTCGAGGAGGGAAAGCACCTTTTACTCTTTTTACGGCGGCCGTTTCCCATTGACGCTGCGTAAGATTTGCGGAGTTGGACTACCTGCCGCTCCTTCTCTATCCATCGATTTTGGCTTTCCTCCTACCCGCACTCCGAGAGCCGTGAGTTGTGAAAGTTGTCAGCGCGCCTCCAAGAAAGACCCAGCGCATTGGCCATATAAGACCTGAAATGTCTGACTGCCCTCGTCTGAGTTTTCAAAGTCTCCCCTGAATTATTCAAATGTTCGTTTGAGCTGTTTTGCGCTGAAAGCCCCCCCTTGTCTTTATCTTATGGATTTACTCCTAAGAATTCCTCTCATCCCATCCCTTGGAAAGGGCCTTTTTCTTATCTACCTTAACCGTTTCCAACCCCCCGTTCCATCCTCCTTGTCTGTCTGCTGCCTTTTCTTTAGTGAGAGGGTACCGGGCCTCGATCCGGACCGCTCCCTTTCCTCCTCCATGACCCTGCAGTCGCCGCAGACCGCGGTTCTCCTTGGGGGCGTTCTCCCCTATCTGCGGCACCCACTTCTGTCCCCTTTTTTCGGACGATACATTCCCTTCCTTTTTCTTTCCTTCGGCTTTGGAACTATCCCTTTACCCTCCTATGGCCCCTTTAGTTCCGCTTTGAACACCCTTGCTCGTAAGAGACCCCCCCTTCGCAGAGAGGGGGTTGGGACAACGGATCTTTTTTCTTCGCGGAAAATATTTTTAAGATCTTGACTGTTCGGAATACCCGTTGGGATATCTGGCCCCTTTTTCTCAACCTCCCCCTGCACAGAGGCCCCCTTAGGGCTGGTGTGGCTTAATCCCCCCCTTCCTTCCCCCCCTCTTCAGCTTATGCATCCGTCTTGCACAGAACAGGCACTCTCGGCCGCCCTCCCTTTTCCTTTTCCTGCGTGTGACGGAATACTCGAGATCTTTTTCCTCCCTCCGTTGGCGAGCTCTCTTCTTCTTTCCGCCTCCTGGCATGTTGCGCACTCTTCCGGAATGCCGGAAGTCTCTTTTAAGCGTTTGAAGGTATAATGCCTCCCTAACTCCCTCAGCGGGCTCTGTGTCTTTTTGACCGGTCCCGCTCTGCTGAGTCTTCTTCCCCTTCCTCCTATTCACCGCGTTTCGATTAATGTTCGGTACCAAAGCACCAACGATCTCTTTTATTTCACGGAAGGTCCTTTTTTTTCCCCTTCCCTTTGTAGTGCCACAGGCGCACCACCGTTCATGAGGAGGCCTTTTTTTCGTGATCTTTCCCTCCGATCCTTTTTCCATGAATCAAATGAAGGTTTGACATTCGTCCCCTCCTTTTTTCAGCCCAAGCAGTGGTTTTTTCCTCTGCGGGTTCCGCCCACTCTACCTCCTTTCCTTGGCTTCCCTCCCTGCATTTTTGATGGTTCCCCCTTTCGGATATAGTTTTTTTACCATATACCTCACGGACTTCCCTTCCCCTCCCACCCTGGCGGAAATTAGATGGACTTTGTTTGAACCGTGGTAATTCCTCCCCTCCCCCCCCTTCCCCTTCCTTCTCGACGAATGAGATCTAAATCCATAATAGCAACAAGACAAGGGGGCTTCGTAAAACAGCTCCCCCCGACAGTAAGGGCTTCCTTCTGTGCGCTTTGTCACATTTTAACCTTTTCAGGCAGACTTGTCCGGCTCAGTTCTTTCCCCCTCCACTAGCTGCGTTTTGCGGTGTTATCTCCCCACCCCATCTTTTTCTAACCCCCCCCCCCCTCACCCTGTGCTTCGTCTTTTTTATGATTCCCCCCCCCCCCATTCTGAGCTTCATTCTCTTTTCTTCCCACTCCGACCTCTTGCTGCAAGGGCTTAACTTTCCCTTCCCCCTCCGTTGGTAAATGTTTTTTCCCCCTCCACTAAGCGCCGTACGGCCCTGCTTCCCCCTTTTTTCTCCCTTACCCCGAATCTTTCATCCCACGTAAAGAATGTTTTGAAAAAGTATGGTCTCTGGCATCTTCCTTTAATGGTACCGAGTCCCTTCAATCACCGAAGAGTGCGTCCCCAGTTAATGAGATCCTTTTACATCCTGCTATGATTGCCGAAATATACCAGAGGAGTCCTAGGTACCATTTCGTTTAGTAGGCCTGTTCGAGTTTTCTCCCCTTCCGGTCAATCTTCTTAACTCCTTGGACTTTTGCCACTTGACAGAAAATATCCCCCCCCCCCCCCCCAACGAAACGTTAGATTTTTTTTTGTGCTTCCAAACTGTCCTCCTGCTCCCCCCTCAAGCTGTTTCTCAACTCCTTCCAGATATTTCAGGCAAATCGTACCGCTTTGGTCCGACAATCGTTTTTTCCCATGGTTGTGCAGAGCCAAAATTTGAAAAATGACAATGTTAAAAAAACCCCCCCACCAGGGGCAATCAGTGTCTTCGACCTTTTCTCATCCCCCATCCCGTCACCAGCGCAGTGCAGACATCTAAAAACGGCGGACCCCCAACCGCGGATGCGGCTGTCCACCTTCTCTCCTTCTGATCTTTGCCCGCTTTTCCCTTTTTCTGCCAACCTTTTTGCTGTTTTTTTTGTACAAAGGCGTCAACATTTGGTCTGAATTGCTGCGAGCTCCATCTAGATTTTTACCAGAGTGCCTTCCCAACACAAGCAGCCCAGAGCTGGAATCGTTTTTTTTTCCCCATTTTTTTTTTTTTGCCTTTTCCTGGGCGCGATCAGTTAACAGACTCTCTCTTCCGCCTCTTTTTTGAGTGAGCATCTGTCTGATCCTTGACCCTTCTTTTTCCCAAGGCAGGTTGAGCGCTCTTTGCTTTATGTTTGATCGCATTTTATCAATTCTTGCTTTTTTCTTCTTTCTGGCCTTCAGCTTCGTCAGTAGTTGCTTTTTTTTTTCAGGCTGTTTTGCATTCGTCATTAGCGTCACGGTAGATCTTGTTCTCCTTTTTCAGCACGCGGTCTGGGGGCCTGCGTTTGAGGTTGCACTGTTGGTTGTTGCTTTTTTCCTCTCCATCACGGTTTGCGTTTTTTCTCTCCTTCATTTAGGGTACTCGAGTTGCCAGATGTCTTTTTTGCTAGCTTGCTGACCGGTTACTTGATATGTTCCATGGATTGGTATTCCTTCCGGCGGACACTCCTGACTGGCGGTTTACAGTTGTTCGCACTTTTCCTTTTTTTTTTTTTTGCTAAGTGTCTTTTTGTTCTGCAGCCAAGACATTATTAGGTCCGACAGTAAATGTGCTGGTTCTCCCCCCCGTTTCCGTTTCATCCCTTTTTCCCCATTGACTTTCTTTCCAGTTTTTTCTATTCGATTTCTAGTGGAAAACCCCAGGATTTTCATCAAGTCTCATGAGTGCCTCCAATTACGAGCCCTAGGACCTTCTCTGGTTATGTTGGTTTCTGATTCTTCGTGTCCTTCGTTCAGTATGCGAGACTACTCGATGTTTTGTGATTGGCTCAAGACCTGGTTTTCCTCCAGGCGTACGCACGTTTCGAGGCGTATCTTTGTGCCGAAGCTTCATCCTTGCCATTTTTTTATCTCCGTAATCCGGTTGTGCGCCCATTGTGTCGATTTGCACCCCTCAACAGTGTTTTCATAACTTCGCCTATGTTCTCGCCTTCGATTATCTTTTCCTTCTCCGGAATCATCTCAAGGGTGCTTGGTTTAGCTGTTTTGTCCCCTCCCTTCTTGTATTATTGCCTTACTCCGCTCACTTCCTTGCATCGCTTGCAAGCCGATGCCGGACGGTCCCGGTCAAACTCTGACTTTTCACCCGGGGTGTTTTTCATCTCGTCCTGATGTGAGATGGACCGAATTATCTTACAAGAGCCTCAGCAGCAACATTTTCACGGATCCTTGCATCGGACGGCCGAAGGGATCGCCGAGATTTCTTTCAACAACACCTCCCTTCTGCATTCGGACGATATTTTACCCCTTCCTTTTAACCGGCGCAGGGCGGCCATAATGGACCCTTCATGAAATATCTTTGTGCGACTTCCCTCACAAGTTACCCTGGAGCCTTGTAGTTTTTCGTACCAGGTCCGTGATGAGCTCGCCCCCTGTGTATACAGTCTGTGTTAGATACCTTTCTTACCTTTCGAGCCCCCGGTTTCTTTGAGATGTTGGGCGGTGGCTTAATCCCCTTTTCCTTTACGTTCTTACTCCGTCAGGCGGCCCTCCTTACTGTAGAGTGCTCCACTGCTTCTTCCTTTGTGCCGGCCCTTTCTCCCTCTTTTTTTTTTGCTCTTTCTCGAGCTTTCGCAAGGATTTAAGGGCCGCCTCCATTAATGCCTGTTCTTCCGTGAACCCCTGAGTTTTGATCGTAAGCCGGTCCTTTTTGTTTCCGCCCGCTCTTTGGCCTTTGTCGAGGGGTCCGAAAAGGTCCCCCTCTATTCTATGGGCCTTAACCGTTTCCCAGGTATATTCCAAGAGTTCTCCACCTGTTACACATCCCCCTTTTTTTCTCTGTCCCTGCATGTCCCCTGAGATCCCCTTGTAGTGAGACCATGAGCCCAGGTCATGAGGAGTTCTGGCTAGTGATTCTCCGCGTCCTAAGAACCATTCCGGGTACTGGATATCGCCTCCCATCACAGCCCCCCCCTCCAGTTAATTCTGCGGCTACTTCCCCAAGCATCCCCTGTTGTTTTCTCTCCTGATGGTTTGTATAGGCTCTTACGGCTCTCATCACAAGACTAAATATCAAAACACGGGTCCCCCCAATCGATGGAACTTTTGACACTCCGTCCGCCCCATCCCTTGCGGTTGTCCTTTGCCATGCTCAATACATTAATATCCAACGAATTCAAGGGGTTGAGATCAAACAGTCCCCCCAAAATGATCTTCTTGTCCGTTTTGCACTGTGCAACATAGAATTCAGACCAATTTCGGCAATGTGCTGACCATTTTTTTCTTTCGATCAACCTAGTTCCCCCCACCTCACGGTGCTATTGGGCTATTAACTCCCCCCCTCTGCTATTCTGGTCCCCTCTCCCTTACGCAATGAAACGTGTCCCTCACCCCTTGCAGTCTCGTTTAAATGTGGCGAGCCCCCCCCAATACTCATCGAGTTTCCCTTAAGACTCATCTTTCCCCGGCCCCATCTCGCATGAAATAAAACCCTCCGTGCAGGCTAGTCAAGGTACCGAGTACTTCATATGGAAGATGGCCCTGATCCCCTCTTTTTCGGTTGCCTTTTTTCTTTGTACCAGAAAAGAAGACCCTAGGCGGTCCGTCAAAGTTCAGTTTGTTTTCCGAGGTTTCCCTCATTTACCTGGTCCCCCCCGCCTAGATTGTCTTGTTCAATTTTTCTGGCCCTTCCCCCGTAAAATGACAACTTACCCAAACCAAACCCCGTGACCACTTTTAGAAAGACCTTGAAAACCAAATGTAAAATCCATGAGATACCCTTTTCAGTTTATCCCCCCCCCCACCATTAGATTCTCGCTCCCGTTCCCCCATGACTATTCTCCCCTCGGTCAACTTTTTGGCACTCTGCTGACACCCGACAACCACCCGACTAATAGTTACACACCCCAACCCAGTTCCATTCTTCGAACGGCCCTTCCTCCATCCCCGCGCCCCATCCCTTTTCCTCCCACTCGCACCCTTCGGCCCACCAATACACCTTCTGCGGATGCACCAAAGCATGAACTCCCCTAGCCCTTTTCCTCTTCCTTTGAATTAACCCTTTTCTTTCTACCAACCTCCCCTTTTTCTTGAGATGAAGGCCAGATTCTTTCTCAAGTTCTCCAGTCCTTTCCATGGTGACCATAACAATAATCTCACAGCGCCTTCTTCTAATTACGTCTCTTCTCTCTCCTTCCTCTTTCTCTATTTCTCCCTTTTGTTCTCGTGATATGTTATGTAGTCTCCCCTCTTATTTCAAATGTTGCCTTTTCTTCCTCTCTTTCTGCTTCTTTTTTCGTGCAAGCAATTACATCGCTTCGCTTCTTCTTTCAGAGTCCTTTTCCTTTTGACTCGACCCCCCTTTTTTTTTTGCAGGAATTAGAGGTCCCCCCAATGCGGGAGGTCCTTTTTGGCCACATAAAGGTTTACTTTATTGTTTGCCCTCTTTTTTTTGTGTTTTCCCGCTTCTTTTTTCTTTCCCCAGAAAGGCCGGCCCTTTTGGTTTATTCTTTTTTTTTCCTTTTTTAGGGGTAAGCAGCGCCAATTTCCCTCCAGTTGCTTCCCTGTCCTTCTCTCTTCTGTTTTCCCCCCCCCCTTGAAGTGGAGAGACCCCGTATTGCCATTTTGAGTTTTTTCTTTTGAGGTTCCCTGACAGTTGTTTCAGCACTCTTGTTTCGTTTGTTTTAGTTTCCTTTCCTTTATCCGGCACAAAGACCTTATTTATGAGCGTTCTAATGTCTGGTCCCCCCGAGCAGCCTAACAGCCTATCCTTTTTCCCGTCCTTCTGTTAGCTTTAGAAGCTTCCTTATCTGAAAAGACATCCCTTTTCCTTTTTCTATGAATAACTCTCTATTTTGTCCCATACCCTTTTCCGAGCGCGAATGACCCCCCTTTTCTGTTTATCCTTGGTAGATGGGATTTTTTCCCTGCTTCGAAGAACTCCTCTGAGGCAATTAATACCGATTTTCTTATTGGATCAGCTACCCCCCGACTGTTTATGCAAAAGCGGTTAGCACGTGTCGCTGCGAAGAGTTTAAAGACTGCTCTCTCCCCATTCCTCCTTTTTGGCTGTTCAATAACAGCCATCGAAGCTTGCGTTTGCGCCCATTTTGTGATCTCCCAGTCCCCGTAAGCGTCCATAACTTCCCCTGACTTCTTGCCTGCCTCTATTTCTTTTTTCACTCCTGCAAGTCACAGCTACTACAAAGGGTTCTGTGGAGCGTTTGAGCTGTCGAATCCCCCCCTGCGTTTATCCTTTGTTGCCTAGTCATTCAGTAGCCCCCCCCTCCCTCGTTTGCAGAAGAGGTTCGGTTTGACTGAACGGCCCCAGCTCGTTGCCGGGAGCACCCGGTTTTTCGGCTAGTCTAGGTGCAGCTCTTCACGCTCCCCTCCTTTCACATGGAGAAAAGGAGTTATACTTGGGGATCCGAAGATCGCCGAAACAACAATCGTCACCTGTTCGGACCGCACAGGAGGTACTTCTAAGAGATGGTTACCCCGATGACACTCCCTCACCTGTGGTGCGACTTGGTCATCACAGGGAAGTGTCCCGGATCCAGAGATGTGTTTTCCTTTCCACCCGGTATCTTCAGAGCTTTTGCACTTGTTGAATATTCCACCTGTCGGTTTCTGTCTCGGGGCATTATCTGAACCCTTTCCCTATTTTTTCAAATCTTAATAATCCTTCTTATTTCTGTTGGTCGAATTTTAATCCCTTCCACTCGATTGACCCCTCCGCATTGCACACGTTATTACTGTTCTTGCTCACATCCTTCCACCTGCGGCTTGAACTCGATCTCTCCTCCTCTTTTTTGTTTGAGAGATCGTAGATGTTTTCAGTTCCTCGCTGGTGAGCACTCTCCGTAAGTTGTCGTTATTGCAGAAGTACCTCTCCTGAAAGGGCTAATCTTAGAAGTCCAAAATAATCGAATTTTGTTGTAACGTAGTGGGATTTTCCCCCACCATGCAGATGCCCGAATTTTGTATCATACCCCCTTTACGCCATTTATTGTTCGTATTTTCCTGTCTAATTGGTAAGCCACCCTCCTCTCTGTTCAATGTATACCCTTTTCGCAATGGTCTTGTCCCCCCTTGCCCCATCCGAGGTAAGGAGGTTCGGGTCTCTTGCTATTTCCTCCCCTGCCCGGTACTAACAACACCTTTTGGATGTGATTCTCGCTCATTTTAAATATGCTTAGGTCGTCAATTCTAACCCTTACACCGTGCTTTTCTTCCCTTCCGGCCGTTCTTTATATTTCCGTTACGAAACATCTAACATTCATTCTCCATGCATCGAAAAACAGGGTTAATGACTCTCTTTGCCCTTGGTTGCACGTCCTCTCTCACTTTCGGTTTCCCCCCCCCCCACGTTGGAATCTCTCTCCTGAGCTTCTTATTAAAAGCTCCAAATACTTGTAGATCTCAAACCGTCACCCGCCACCCCTTTCCTAGGACTTTTCCCTTTTTTTTCTCTTTTTCCCACATGCCCTCATGTCGTTTTCCCCTCCCTTTTCCTTCAGAGAGTTTTTAGAACCCCATTTTGGTGATAGTCCCCCCCTCGGGGTCGACCCCACCCTAACCTTCGCCTTCTATGGGGAGTATTTTAGGCCCTCCCACAAGATGGCTATCGTCCTCTTGCGGTAGGCCACCTCCGTTCCCGTCTTCCGCCCCGCGAAACACCTTTCTTTCCCCCCGCAATTTTCAACCTCGGGGTGGATCCAATTCCTTCCATCGCGTTTAATGGCATTCCTTAGAACCTTTCCTCCCCCCTTCCCCCCTTTTCTAAATACTCCTCTGCCCTTTAACCCTTTAAATTGTCCTTACGCTCTCTGTAGGCCTTCCCCCCCCTTCTACGGCAGGAAGTCATTGTTGGAGCTTCCCCAAGTTTCTCGGTTTTCAGCTTGATCTGCCTCTCCCACTACCGGTGTAGGCAGTCCTTTTTTTTCTTTTCTGCCGGGTCGAGTTTATGTCTTAAATGTTACGCCCTCTCATGGCTTTGCCCCCAATTCTGACCTGCCCAGAAAAACGAACTTCACCCAAACCAAGTCCTTACTCTTCTGAAAACCACGACGTCCTTCTCCCTATACATGTCCCCGTTTCGCCCCCTCCATTTCTCTCCAGTAGACCCTTTTTGAGCAACATCGCTCTCCCCACCCAGTTTTTTTTTGTTTTTTCTGCAACGTCTATACCACACCCAACCAAGGGCTATCCAGGGTTTGCTGATTTCAGTAACCATCCAGCCCCCCCCCTCGCTTCAGCACTTCAACCGGGCGGCCCCAATCCCTTGATGCGGTCCCTGTGCCTACCTTTTCTAGAGAAGTTTGCCGATAGACCGTCTTCCCCCCAATGTTGCCTGGAGTAGTACACAAAGGCACACCTACCTTGTTCTGATGTGTCTTTATTTAG
>Ga0179593_1416123_pt1 | contig 13286 bp, 13 predicted proteins | sample CZODoug2_1_08_16_FD_185931 | JGI IMG/M metagenome (GOLD analysis project Ga0179593, IMG submission 185931) | Vadose zone soil fungal communities from Angelo Coast Range Reserve, California, USA - CZODoug2_1_08_16fungal (PacBio error correction) | ecosystem: Environmental > Terrestrial > Soil >... | reverse complement strand
CATTGACGAGGATCTTGTTATACTCTTTTCCTGCAATCCGTACCGCATCTCCATCCTCCGTCCCCCCCCCACTTCCTCGACATCTCTCGTTGCCAATCCCCCCAGATCCCCACGTGTCAAATAAAGCTATACTGCTTCCTCCCTCGTGCAAGCACAACTCCCCTTCTTCTCTGTAACAGAACAATGTCTCCGATTTGCGCCGAGCACGCCTCGTCAATGTCTTCCCGAGCCCTTAGTGCAGTCAGTTTGGTCCTGATTCCTCTTCCTCTTCTTTTGACAATCCACCTCCCCGTTCCCTCTTCAACTCAAATCTCTTTGAGCTCGCATGGCCTAAAGTTCCTTTCCCCCCCATGTGGGTCTTCGGTTGGTTGTCAGCCTCCTTGATTTGGTCGTTTCCTTCCACTTTTCGGTTCCCTCAGTCATTTCTGACAAGATTCGCTGTGTCTTTACAATCTTCCCCTAATATGTAGACCTTTACGCTTCCCACCGCCAGATATGGTTCACTAGCCATTTTGCCCTTTCCAAGGGACGAGCTTTTGACAGGGATCCCTGGTTACCGTCGGCCGATGAGCTCTAGACGGTCCTACACCCTCGTTTGCCCATGTCTTTTCCAACCCCTCTTCTTGTGTCTCGGTCGGGGGGTCCCTTGCCTAGTACAGGCTTAACTTTTTGACTTCGACGTTTTGCCCATCTCCTTCCTGGATGACCACCGAGTTGATTGCGAGTTCCTCCTCCCTCCTTTTGCCCCACTCTCGTATTATCCCGGTTTCCATTTTTCTTTGATCCCACCGAATTGAGCGTCTCCAACTTCGGCTGTCCCTCCCTACGTCGAGACGATTAGTATTTTCCCGGTTTGGCCATTGGTCTTTGCGCCAGCCCACTCCCCATCGTGGATCTACCATTGTGTGGCGATCGTCAAGTGCGTCTGCTCGGCCCTTCTTCTCTCTTTGTAGTCAGGAGTCATTCCTGTTAGCTTTGCTTGTAATCCTTGATGCCTCTTTTGCCCCCCCCCCCCCCCAACAATGGCCGGAACCCCGCGATCTTCCTCCTTGTTTTTAGTCCGATCGCGGTGCGTTCCTCACCAACATTGTTTTCTGTTCGTCTTCCAGTAGGTTATTCAACCTTATATAGCACCCTCTTGCCCCCCCGAACCTCCTCATATGTCATCAAGTCCCCCGCGAACCACCACTGCACAAAACATTGGATCCCCATTTTGCCTTCCCGAATCACCACCCACAACCGGTCCAATTGCAAATTCCTCCACGTGATCGTTGTTGTGCCCGTGGCGCGTGCCTCACCGGACCTTTCCGAGTCGGGTGTTTGTATTTTATCCGTACTCACACCATTCCAGTACCTTGCCGTGCCTTTCCGAAAGTTAGATTCCAACCACAATTTTTTGGGCGTATCTCAGGGGTGGCAGGGCCTTGGTGCGGAACGTTACCCTCTTGTACCCCTCCTCCCAACAAGCCTCCTGAGACGGAAGACTGTTTGACGAGGAAGTATTGGTCGGATTTTTTAGGCTATGAACTCCGGCCGCAGACATTTGACCCTCTTTCTCTTCACGACGTTGCCGAAGCCCTTGTACGTTCTTTCCTGGGACTATAATCTGCTACTCTTTCCCTTTTCGCCCCCCCGTCGAGCTCCCTCTATTTCGATTGGACAACGCCCCTTTTCAGCCATGACGGCTTCGACCCGTTGATGAGAGTTGCTCTGGAACGACCTCTTTGGCATTTACCAGCCCCACGACCTCCAGGCCTTACTCCATCTGTCTTCCCGCTCTCCGATACTACTTTCATCTTTGACTTCTCTCGTTGTAAGTGTCTGACGCCCCCCTTATCATGACTTTTTTTTTTGCACAGATACTTCCAGGTCCCAGGGTGTCTTTTGCAGACATTAATAACCCAGAGTCGCGTTTTTCCTATTTCGCCCATCCGGATCCCGGCTGCTGTGATGTCTTCTACCTAAGGGCATGATTGTCTCTCGTCAGTCTTAAGGTATAGAGGGATGTCGAATATTTGACCTTTGAGGACCGCATTGTGTGCTTTTGCTCCTTTTTTTCCATTGCGGTGGTATTCCTCATGCCCTGTGTGCAATCGGGTAACCCCACCAACTTGAGAGGTGACAAGGATCTACTTTTTCTCCTACTTTTTTTTCTTACTTTTCCTGATACCCGTATCCCAAGTACCGCTTCAGTACCTCCATTCACTCCAATTTCCATGTCCGAAGCTGTACTTTTGCTGCACACTCCTACCCTGCCGTCCTGCTTTCCGCAACCGTTCAGCTCCTTAACGCTCCTCCCTTCTCCTCCTTAGCCCTTTGTTATATCCTGCTTGAGAATTCTTTGACCCTTCACGCTTTGTTCTCCAAAACGGACAAAACGATAATGGCATCATCCGCGTCCATTTTCCGAGTTTTCCTTAAACTTCCCTCCCCCCGAATCTCGTCCGCGAGCATTTCCCAGTCTCAGGTAGCGGAAGTGGGTAGGGTGCATGTATTCTCAACTTTCCCTGTGATTTTACTCAACGAACTTGTGCTTGAGATTCCCCACGACATCCCCCCCCCCCCCCACTCCCCGCACTAAAAACCCTAGAGCGGATCCCCCGTGGGTTTTACAAACCTCAGTCCTGTATCCCTGTTCAGATTCTCTCCGTCCGTCTTGAGAGATTGGTCGCTTCGGAATAGGAACGATGCTTAGGTTCGGACCCCCCACGAGCCCCCCTTCCCCCCAAAAAAATTTTTTTCCGGTCGTTTGGGGTCTCGGCTTTACAGGTTTTCCGGTTCCTTCTCCTTTTCGTTTGTCCCCCGAGCGGCGATGCCTTCTTTAGAGCAGCAGTTGGAGTTTTATTGTCCGCCCGGTCCCTGCCACGTTGAGGAGGGAACGTGGACTGTTCGTTTTTTGTGCTTCATTTATCCGTGCCCGCTCGTGAGTTCCCCTCTCTTTGCTGTCCCAAGCTGTCTCAGTTTCGATCACGTGAGGCTTCTATATTCCCCGGTGGTTGGGCGAACTTTTCTTCTCCAAGGCAACATTTTTTGATTCTTCTTCGTCGGATCCCTCTTCTACCCTGTCCCATGATGGTCCCTCTATGTCGTTTCGGTTAAGTAATGTTGCCAAAGCTGATCAACCCCCCATCTCATTCCCCTCTGCTCACCCCCCAGCCACTTGCCCGCATCTCTCATTTCCTCTTTTTGGTTTTCCCCGTTTCAACTCTCCTTCCACCTTTGGGTTGAGTGTTTCCATTGAAAGGCATCAACTTGACCCTGGAATGGGGAAAGAATATCCAATTGTTTCCCCTAACTACACATTCAGTTGTCCCTTGTCCCTTCGTCCCCCTTCCGACCAATCTTAGTTTGATCCCCGATTGGTCCGTTTGCGGCGCCGATTTCGCCACATTTTTCTCTGAATCCCCCCTTTTCTGACGCCGTTGGCGAGTTTCCGTGACGCCTTTCTCCCCTTAGTCGGGTGGGTCAGTTCTCCTCTTCTGACAGCAATAAAAACGTCCCTCAGTAATCCGCTGTTCTCCCCCCCCACTCCTTGTTTGCTCTGTCCTTCCTCTCTCGCTGGACGCCCCCTTAAGTAAAGTCCCCCTTTACCAGCCTCCCACAGGCATTCCACGGTCCATACCGTGTTTGCTTCCGCTCTCAGTGCTTTCACACCTCCCCCGTCCTCATAGGCGACCCTAGCACCCCAACTCACACGCCGGCCTGCTCCGTCTTAGATGCGATGGACCCGCCGCCACGTTCATCTTCTTTCAATCCCGTTCCTAGCCTTTGACTCTTTCACGCTTGTTCCTCTTCCCCCGGCCTGGGATGCGCCCTTTGTTTTTCCGCAAACGTGCCCTTAACCGACCATCACATTTTTCAACTTCAAGGCATGTCTGACTTCCTCGCTCTTTTCCGTCTTTCTTGTCCCTTTCTTTCCTTACGCCCTCTCTGCCTGGTTTCCAGGTTTCCGGCATGGACCATTGTGTAGACAGGTGGTGGCCATACATTGAAAAGGATTTTTCGACGTCCGTAATTCTCCCCCGGAAGGCTTTTTGATTCCACTTGCACTCCTTTGCATTTTATCTGGGCCTTCTCGGGGGACGGGAATATATAGCTTATTTGAAGAGGCGGGTCCCCCTCTTTTCAGCTTGCCCGCCCTCCTTTGGTTTATGTTCCCGCTCCCTTAGTTAGTGCCTCAATACTTTTCACTATCCTTCGTCAAGCCTCTTAATCTCCTAAGTTGGGTGCCATCTTGGTCTCCATCTCTTTCACATCCTTCAGTTGCCCAGATGGAGCCTCCATCCCGTCCAATTTTCCCCAGTCTGTCGAATCTAAGATCGTCTTCCCCCCCGCCCCGGCTCTCCCCCCAAACCCTAATTCCCATTCCCCCCCCCGCACCCGCGAAGACATGCCGCCCCCTTCGAATCCCCTCATGCCTTCGTAGATGTGCATAACGACAGCCCCTGGTTTGAAGACGTAACTTTCTCCCCTGTCTTGACTCGACCCCAGCAGCCCTCCCGTCGTTCCCAGATTTCTTTCTTGTCTCCCCTGTAAAACGAAAGCATCTTCCAATATTCCCTTGATTACCTCTCCTCACCGTTTCATTCGGTTTGCTTTATTTCCCAGGTTGAGGTTTTCCTCAAGGCAGTTGACGTCCCAGGACGTCAGGTTGGGACTCTCACTTTTTTCTTCCCCCCTTACCTCGCTCGACTTTTTCAACAAGATCTATTTGACTGTCTAGGATGAGGGCCCTTCCTGCTCCCTGATTATCTCGCTGGCTCGGAAAGTTCTAACGCTTGGGCTTTTTCCTACCCCAATCATGAGAAACTGTTGTCCAACCCCTTCACTTTTCCTGTCATGCGTTGTTCCCGTCCTTTCTCCCCACAAGTTTTTCCCCCGGCTCGCCCCGTTCCGCTTATCCCGGCCTGCGACGCCGCCTTTGTTTTTCTGGCGAAACCTTTTTTCTCGTTTTCTGGTTTTATCTTCTCATTTGGGTTTTTTTATTTGCTCGAAGTACCCCCCCTAGTGAGTTCGATACCTGACGGTGTCATCGCTGCCCGCCACGTGTCGTCGATCCCGTGAGTCATTCGGTGTTTTTTCCCAGCTTCTGCGCTCACCCACGACTAAGGATACGTTACGTCCCAGTGTGGATAGGCTTCACTCTGTCATCTCTTTCCGTTCTAATTAAAACCTTATCAGTTTACTTCGCCAGGTTCCACCCACAATTTTCCGTTTTTTCACCGCCCCATCTTTTCCTTTTTCCCCGTTGTGTGATGAGACGGTGTTAAAACGATCCGGCAACCCTTTGGCCTGTGTTCGCATTCAGGGTTTGGTATTGGGGACCCCATACGTAACCCCGTTTTTTTATGGCCCTGCCCGCCAGGATGCTGCTAATCAATTTGCCCGTTTTGTTCGCCAGCCATACAACCTTTTTAGCCCAACGATTTTCGTCGGTATTCCTTTCTAAACCAACCTCCTCCCCCACCATATTGCGCCCCCCACGGGTATTCCCTCGTGCGGGCAAGGTGACATAGGAATAATAGGGCAACTATTTTTTGTTAGTTATTCCACAACGTGTAAGCTACCTAACCGTCCATCAGTAAACTTTTCTCTTCTCTTTAGAACCCCCCCTTTGCCCTTAGCCCATTCTTCTCTCCCCTTTACCTCTGTCTCATTCAGTACCAGCCTTTTCCCCGTTCCGATACCCGACAGGACGCCCTTACCCCCTTGACTCCGAAGGAAGTCCGTGATTTTTTCTTATGAGCCCTGGCTTACGTTGTCTCCCCCCTTCCCCCCCACCTCTCTTCCAAGCCGTCCTTCAATCGAGTCCTTCGATTCCCGGTAACTGCCTCCCTCCGGTTTTGGACCACCGTCTCTTCGATATTGGGTCATTGGGATTTCACCGTTTTCCTACTCTCCTCCCTTACGCTTTATGCGTGTTTTCTCGACGTGCTTCTGGAATAACCTAACTCCATACCACTCCGACCGTTTTATTTCCCCCTCGATATTTCGTCATTTGTCCTTCAGATATTCGATTATATCAGGATTTGAGTATGAAAGTTGTTCGCCAGCGACGCAAATCCCTAGCGAGCCCTTCTCCATTTTGCTTTTGTCACCGTTTGAGCTGTAGGACTTTCCGTTCTATGCCAAAATCCTGAAGGAGTCGTGGTTGTCCAAAACTGTCTCTTCTTATGACCGGTCTTTTTTGCTGGCCCCGGCCGATGTTGTGGGCATTTGACTTTCGATGTTAGCTTCTTTCACCCTCTGATTCTTCTTGGAGGCCCATTCATTTCCCTTAGGATGTTAACAGGTAATCCCCCCCTTTCCATTCAAGGAGCTAATTACCCTATGTTGTTTTTTTTTTTCTTCTCTTACGGTCCTTTCCCATATCCGCCATCGTACGTTCCATGGTTACCATACTCACTCCCCCGTCACTAGGCCAACTTTTTTTTCATGTTCCCAATACCCCTTTCTCCCCCCCCCGCCAAATCCAGGCTACTCCCCGAGAATGCCTCATTCTTCCTAAAGAAATATGTCGTCTCCCCCCCCCCCCCATTTGGACCCCCCGCAAAACCCCTCCAGCTCTTTGGAATCTTCCCCTCTTTCTTATTCTCCCCTTTGCTCCCATGGATTAAGAGTATTCAGTTCAATGTACCTACTCTTAATTCATTTTGATACTCTTCTTGTTTGACCCCCTCCCTTTCCTACCATCCTCCTTCTTTACCCCCGACTCTCTTCCTCTCCCTCTCCCCTTCTTTCTGCCATTGGCCATACCTGTTATGGTTGAATCCTTTTGAGTGTGTCCAGCACCCTTACTATTCATACAGCCTCCCCCCTGCTTTCATGTTTTCGGTCCCACCTTTTTTTTTGGTGTAGTCAATTACTTCCCACCTCATCTCGTTCTCGACTCCTCCCCGTAACCCTAATTCTGGCGGCACTTAGTACTTGCTCTGCAGCTTCCTCGTCCGTCTGTCTTTTTTTTTGTCCGGTTTTTCGGAATGTCCTTCCCCTGAAAGGGTTTGAGCTCTCTACACATCATGCTCCCAATGCTTTCCCCACCCTTCTGTTCGATGCTCACGGGCTGCATAGGTACTGTCTGAGGTCCCGCTGGCCCTCTGCTCTGAGGCCCGATGTCCTTAAAATGTGAGTTTGGATGTCCTCCTCTCCCTTTTCTATTTCCCCGAGCCCCCTTCGGTAGATTAGCAGTCGTTAGTGACCAGGAGCTTGCACCCGCCTCGTGAGCTCACCGGTTGTTTCTATTTGCCGCCCCGATGTTGGGCGCTTCAGATCTTTTTCCCCCCGGTTGGTTTCAACTCTGCCATCGAGCCGCCGCCCAACATCGTTGGGATCTACCGCTATGCGTGGGACCTTCAGTTTCTGTTGAGGTGATCGCGCTGTTCCTTTTCCTTTCACAATCGTTTTCTCGTTTATTGTCCCGTCTCACATACCAATCTGGATCCTTTCAGAGCCCCCCACCATCCCCCCAACAAATGTGGGCCGTGTTCCAACCGCGCTATACTACTCCCCCCCCCCCCTTTTGAGCGATTTCCTGACACAGTGGGATGTGGTCCTGACATGCCTCCCTCTTCTTTCACAGCATGTGCATAACGAAGTCATGTCCCGAAGACAATCCAGAATCTTTGCGATAGGCTCCTGCTCCTCCCGCTGTTCCCACAATCAATATGTCCCAACTTTTCGGTCCTTTTGTCGCTTCAGAATAAGTATTCTCCCCAAAACGGCATTCTGAAATCCCGGGATAGTTTTTCATGTGGAGTTTTGCATCGTTTTACATCCGACCTTCTCCTTTTCACTTTTCGTAGGGTGGCTTCTCGCTCTTGAAGCACTTTCCCCGAGATGTGGGGGGTGTTAAACAACGCCGTCTTTTTGCTCCTCGGCCCCGTTCCGCTGCGGCCTCGCATTTCTAGCTGATGCTTTCAGTCCCGCGTTCCCTTCCTTACGCTGACGTTCAGTCCCCCCGAATTCCCAGTTACGCCCGGAACGTGTTTTGACGCTTGGAGTTAACCGAGCACCTCTTCCGATTCCTCTCCCCCCAGTATGCCCCCCTTCATCAGATTTTTCCGATCCTCGTCCCCCTTGGTCACTCTTCTTTATCAAGCCTCTTCGAGTTTAACCCAATTACCGTCTTTCGAATGTGACAATTGCTTTCACTCTATTCCCCGATCCCTTGTCTTTGTCTCGCGTGTTTTGGCTGTCTGGTCACTCCCCTCCTCACACCGGTTAACATCCCCCACTCAAGACCTCAGGGCCCTATCTAAAAGATCTGGAGCAATTACCCTATTTGTTTTTTTTTTTTTTTTTTTTTTTTTTTTTTTGATTTCTATGAAGCTTTTGAAGGATTGCCGTTGACCCTTGTCCCAACGAAGCGACTCCTACGTCGCGGGGCCTTCCCTCTTGACTCCATCTGGTCCGTTTTGTGGCAACTACTCCCTACTGAGTCCTCTCTTGACGTAGTTTCATTTAGCAAATCCGGAGAAGCTTTGTGGTCCAAATGCTCTGGGTGATGTCTCTCAACTTGCGGATGTGATATAGCTATTTTGACGAGCGGTTTTGTTTACTTTGCTTCTTTCTTTCGTTGAGCCATTGGCCGTTGATTTTATGAGTACTCAGTCCCGGGTGCGCGTTTAACCCAAATGATCCTCTCCCCTATATCTCCTCGGTTTGTTGTGATATAGACCTTGTCTTGTCTTCCCCGTTCCTCGTACGGATTTGGGACACTAACTTTCCTCCCCTTCCCCACAATTCCCCTTTTCCGTCCCTTGTACGCCTTTCCCACATACCACCTGCGCACGGCTTGTCCCCCCAATCTTGGAATATTATTCACGCACCGTCATGCCGTGCAAGAAGGCCCGAATTTTTTACAATCTTTTTCGTACAATCCCACCTCACCTCATTTTTCGTTCATATTTTACAACGTCACCTCTCCCTCTACATGTCCTTTTTCCCGGCAAACACTTTCTCATAATTCACAGTCATTGCGTTCTGGTAACCCCTTAGAATATCCCCCTCACTCAGATATCGGAACTTATGTTCCCAATCGTGAGGCTGTCCTATGGCCTGGAGTCGGAGGGCATGTTTCAAAAGTTGTTTAGGTCGTTTCCCTCCCGCTGGCTCAGCAATATAACCTCGTCTGGAAGATGTCCCCTCCCTCTTCCCCCCATCTCTGTCTCTACGGTCATGCCGCCCCCCATGCGTCCTTTGAGCTTGTTCCCAGCGTCTACTGTGTAAGTGATCTAGCGGTTTCCTGCCCTTCTTCATTGTTCTTTCTTCCTAATTTCGTCTCCGCGGCTAGCGTCCCTCACGTGAGACTTGTCTTTTCAAAACAGGATTCGGGCGTATCTTCTTTTGGTCCTCCGTCTTCTTTTTCCTTTTGTCTCACTTTCGCTTTTTTTCCCCATCCTTCTTGCCTGCTACCCGATCCCATATTGTAAGAGGAAGCGCCCGATGGCCAGAGAGGATTCTCAGTCAGGGGTTATTTCTTAGAAGGACCACCCGATTCTGAATCCCCCTTTTGATTACGCTGCCTGCACTTCTGTCCCTGTCGTGGAGTGCTTCATATCTTCCCTTTTGTGAAATCGGTTTTACGGAGACGCACGGGCCCCCCATACTTTTTTGAATCTCCTGATGTTGTGACCCTTCGGAGTATCGATGCTTTGTAATTCTTTTCGTTGGTCCCCATCTCATATTCCTTGTCCCCGTCCTACATCTGGTCTTGGTCGAACCAATCCCCACCCACTTTTGCGGATAGTTCACCGCTCTCTTTCCTCCTCCTCCGTTGATTCGATCGCTTTTTTCCACGACGCTGGTGTGGCCTCCCCCCTCTTCCCCAAACATCCCCCTACTTCCCCGCCCGTATCGCTGTTTTTTTTTCCCGATTGGCATGAACGAACCCTTGAGAGATGACAGCTACAGCGGATAGCTCGTCCGCCACTTGACGAACAATCTTCATGTTCCCCACAAAACCTTTTTTTTTGTCCTTTCTTCTCCCTCCCCTATTTCTCAAAACCAACCGTTGGTCAAATACTGAAAAAGCCTGATCGGGACGACGAGGGTACGCCCCGGACTCATGACGCCTTCAGCTAGTCTGTCTAACCACCAACTGTGACTGCGACCCTACATGCTTCGTGACCCCCGTAAGTTCTTTAGAACCCACTTGTGAGGGTCCTTTTTTTCTCCTTCTAACTTGAGTTCCTTTCCCGCTACAGTCTTTCAGCACTCCCTGGATTAACCCACCCCCCGGGTTTTTGTTTGTTGAACGAAAAGACGTTTTTGGTTAAAGTAGCTCCACTTTGTTTCTCTTTAACTGAGCCTTCATAGGCCCGTACGTTCAGAGCAAACGGACAATCGACTTCCTCTGGGTTTTTCTTTGTTGTTGCTCTTCAACCTGCCTAGATGTCTTCATTCACCATCGATCTTCGGTTGTTCAGCAATTCCGTCCCGAGCGCATCTTTTTGAGATTGCACCGAGGGCTCTCCATCCCCTTGTAATTCCTGGTACCTTCTCTGATTTCGCACGTCCGCCCCCCCCCCCCATTATGGAACGACTTCCTTGAGAATTTCACCATCCCCTCTAGGCCATATGTCTTCCTTCCTCTCTTTGACATGTAGCTTCGAATTTCTTTCGATTTTCCGTTATTCTTTCGTGTTCCACTTTCCCCCAGCCAGCGACTATGTATGTGAGGAATGGTCCTTATTGAATACACGGCTCCAGGGTTGGCTGGCACAGTCCTTGAACACCCAAGAGAGTGTTTTCCGACTCTATTCAAATCGTGATCCCTTTTATTTTTGCTTTTCCACCCCTTTCCTATTCCACTTTCCGCTTCTCGTTTTCTCCTCTGTTTTGCTAATATTATTTCTCGGGTGGCGCTTTTGTGGCATCACGGGCGGTAAGATTGACCACATTCGAATATTAGTTTTTTTTTCTCGGAGGTACTTCCATTTTCCTTAGTGCCCCATACTGTTTAACCCCCCATCCCTCCACTCCCTCCTCGTTTTTTTGAAACTTGACGATTATATTGAGAACCGTCCTCCTCATTTACTTCCCTCCATCTCACTCCGCCCCCCAGTTTTAAATCTTTTCAAAGCTGTACCAGCTTTTATGCAATAAATGCTTTCCACCCTTGTTTCGTCCCCACCCCCCCCCCTTGCGTACTCCCTATCCCCTCGCGGACATTTTGTGCATCGCATTCGACCTGAAACTGCTTAGCAAGTTTGGGCATTTCACATTTTGACATAGGATGTTGCGTCCCGTTTCTTCCCTCCGTTGAAAGCCAATTTTTAAACCCGATTGTATTCAGTTTTGACCCGCCCCAGAGTCATGAGTTCTTGGCCCCTCCTCCTAATAATTTTCCATTCCCCGGTCATATCGGAAAGGCCTAGCATTTCTCCGCATATTCTTATTCCCTTATCCCTTGACTGTGGCATGTGATTATCTCATTGGATTTCGTTCCCGAAACGGTTGTTCCTCCCGAGCTCTTTTCGTCATTTTGTAGAAATAGTCCCCAGCTGACCATTCCATAATATGAACGTGCAAGGTTTTTTTTTCAAATCAGAAGATACTATGGCGGCTCTCCTACCCCTTTTGTCCTTGAAAAGGCCCAGTATCGGTTCGGCTTCTTCGGATGCGTCTCGCTTCGGACGATGAGAGGCTCTCTTAAAAAAGAAAGTTTTTTATTCTCTGCGTCGTTTCAAACTTCCCTTTTTTTGTCCATACGGAACTATTCAGAGCTTACTTCGAGGTGAGCCGTCCTGGCGGTATAGCGCGAGGAGGCGGAGTATTCCCAATCTGCGGATTGCGGCCTTTCTACCCCGTCCCTGTTAGTTTTTTTCTCTTCAATCTGCACCCGACTGTTAAGATACCGTTTTCTGCTCCACGCCGCCGTCGTACGACTCTTGAGGACTTTCAAACCGGTGTTTGAGAAACGATTCGGCGCCCTCAACGTAACTTTCCTTTTGCATCGATCTTTCTTCATTCTTCAGTGGTCGGCCCTCGTCTATTTACGGCAACTGCGATTCCCCTCCTGTCGTCGGGTCCACATTTTCGTATATCATTGGTCCCGTCTCAAAATACATATTTGCCTTTCTGTCCCCCATCCCCAAGTTGTCCCTTTCCTTTAACCAGCGAGATCTCTCCTACCCGTTGTTTTTTAGTTTCGCTGGACTCTCCGGCCCCTGTGGGATGGTGGCCTTGAAGGCTCCAGAGCAGGGGACAAGCACTACCATCTTTGGAATGACCGCAGCCCCCAGAGATCCCCCCCTTCCCCCGTGCGTTTTTCCTGCCCGGTTTGTCCCCAGACGATCATCAGATTAGATGCATGATGTTTTCTCGTCGGCCTACGATTACACCCCCCCCCCCCTTTGAAAATACTCCGTTCCCCTCCTCCACGGGATTCCTAGTTTCGGGTCATCCCCGGTGACCCTCCGTTCATCCCGATTTCGTAGTTGGAGTACTCAACCACAAACTCCTTGAATCTCCCTCCCCGTTTCCTCGGACAATCCACAGTACTTTGTCTTCTTGCCGCCGGGCTAGACCCCCGCACTGGCGCGTGCGGAAACCTCAGTCAGTATTTTGCCCACTAGCCTTTATCCCCCCCCTCCTTCTTCTACTGGCATACGTGTTGTGAGCAGTTTAATTTATCACGTGTTTCGGAAAGTCCTATCATCGGCTAGGGAGCCTCCAATCTCCCACCTTTCCCCTTGGCCCCTCACTCCCCCTCTCCTTTTCACCGGCATGATCTTCGTTTCCTCGCAATTCCCCTTAGCCAGATCTGGAAGTATGGATCCACGTTTCCCTCTCATGACGACTTTCTTCGCCCTATGGCTGCCTGCCTTTTTGACCAGTACCTTCACTCTTGACTTTTGACTTTATGACCATGCCCCCTCCCCCCTATCAGGCCCATGTCTCCGATCTGGAGGCATGCCGTCAGAATTGAGTTTTCCTTTCGTGACACGACCTTGCACGCAAATCTTCACTCCTTTGACTTCGACTTCCTCCCTCACTACCGGGTTTTCCCGTTGTTGGCTGCCCAAAGAAATTGAATAAGGGCTCGAGTCGTTTCCTTCTTGCTTTACCTTTTTTTGTGTCCCCCCACCCTTTCCCAGTTCTTCTTTCCTTCTTCCCTTCATGGTCTCCTCGCGGTGCTTGAGATCTATATCCTTATTTGACGAGTTTGTTCCTTTGTGTGCAGCACGTCCCCTTTTCGACATGCAATTGTTACGGGAGTTATGTTTACCAGCTGGCCCTTCTCTGTTTCGCCCTACTTTAACCACCTCACACCTTTTTCAAGG
>Ga0179593_1349290_pt1 | contig 13286 bp, 16 predicted proteins | sample CZODoug2_1_08_16_FD_185931 | JGI IMG/M metagenome (GOLD analysis project Ga0179593, IMG submission 185931) | Vadose zone soil fungal communities from Angelo Coast Range Reserve, California, USA - CZODoug2_1_08_16fungal (PacBio error correction) | ecosystem: Environmental > Terrestrial > Soil >... | reverse complement strand
GTTAAGTTCCGAACCCAAAGTCTACGTGGGTGGTGACCCCTCTTATGTACGATTTTAGGCAGGGCAGCCAGGGCTCAGGCTCGGTCCCCATTGACTGCGTCTGCTCCTCTTCCCTTCCTATCCTTCTGCCGGTTACATAAGCCCAATAAACATCATCGCGCGGCTCCCGGTAACAGGCCAACCGTTGCAGCAGGGCCAGGATTGGCAGCTGTATGTATCAAAGGTGCCCCCCTCACTCCGCCGCAAAGCTTTTCTACAGCCAGCGGCCCCCCCCCCCCCAAAATCGCACCGACCGAGCTCCCATCGCATCGCTCGGTCTGGCCTTGTGTCCGTGCTGCGCAGTTTTTTCCTTCCCCTTTCGCGGATTTCCCGCAGATGGCAAATGAGCCGCGAGTTCGTTGGGGTCCGGGTTGTGTTGTCTTGTTGGTCATCAGGCTCGATCCCCCTTTCATGTACGAAGGCGATTTCCTCGTCACCTCCAGTCACAAGCCCGAACACCCCAGCATTCCCAAGCCGCACCCGATTCTGTTGCCGCTTGGGAAGAATTGAGAGCGATTTTTTCTCTTAGCGACCCGCCTCCCTAAGAATCGTGGATCTGCCTCACTATTTAGGGCCACCAACCCTACCCTATAAGTCATTCCCCCCGCTACCCCCACGCTAACTTGACCTCCCGCCCCGTCTTTGGTCTTACGCGCACCCCCAAAACAAATCCTGAAAACTCCCTTTAACCCCTACGATATTTCCATTTTTTACATCCCACAGATGAGGCTAGCTGGACTGTAATTCCGCAAAGCGTATGCTTCTCCATGACAATGCCCACCTTTCTTTATGTGCAGCACGGTTTGTCAATCAGCGCCCCGTTGGGGCTTGGGAGATCCTGCGTCAATTTTCCCGGGGATAATAGTTTGGGCCGTTGGCCCCTCATGCACTTTGAACCCAATGTGCCGCGAATGTCAATCCACTCCCACCCTTACTATTTGGCCTTATGCTGTCGGGTTATTTCACAAGCAACGCTTTAGGAATCTATTTTCCATGGCGCACGAATTGAAGCTTATTCACCTTTTCCCATAGGAAGAGTTTTTTGAGCCGCATTTCTTTCGAGGATCTTTACCGGCTTGAGTCTGGCCGCAGGAAGCCTGGTCGACATCATGGAGAGATGCTCCCGCCGACTGCCCGAGTTCCCACGTCCGCCCACTGCCCTGAAGCCCCCCATCTCACAAGCACCCCTCTGCATTGTTCGCGCAACGATCTGCTTGACTGGCTTCTTTTCCTGTCATACGCCCTGCAAGCCATCCAATTGCTTGCCGGAATTTCAGGAAGTCCTATCGTTGTCTGCCGCTGACACACACCTGTACTCGTCATCGTTTGAATGAAGCCGAGACATTCGCCGCTGATAGCAGATACCCACGAGCGAGCGGTTCCTTGCACCTCCCGAAAGTCGATCAGCCAGCCCTGAACGATCGTTCCCCGGTGCTTCCTCACGCGCTGAGAAAGCCGGTCAGCTGTTAATGGCCATTTCGACCATGAACCACTTCTTTTCTGCACCGGGGCGCGGGACGTTGTCGTATCTCGTCTTTCGAAGACCGCATCTCTCCCAGGATGTAGCTTGGAGTTGTCGACGGTCGTACCCAATCCTGTACTTTTGAAATTTTCTCTCCCTTGGCGGCGAGGAGGCGTCGCGCCGCCTTAAATAGTCCCCGGCGCTCGAGGCACGCACGCCGCTCCTGCCGTCCCATTTCCTCAAAAAGTCAAAACAGGCCTTTCCTTCCGGCTTCTTTATCGTACGGGCTCTGACGCGCGGGTTCCGTTGGACGACGTGATCCCTAAGGAACACCTACGACTTGCTGACAAGACTTCTTTCCGCACTGTCCCAGGCGATATTGACCCTGTCGAGAGTGGTCCCGGAGGGTCAGCAGGCAGGGCAGTACGGCGGTGAGTTGGCCCATCTCGCATGGCTTGCCAGGCGCCTTTTCTCCTAGTGACTCTTTTCAGCGCGGTGTTGAGTGGTCAAAGCGCCGGTCCGGCCGCCTGTTGCGGTGGTACTTCTCTGGTCGAGGAACCATCGCTTTTGTGGGCGGAACTATGGCTCCCTCTCTTGGCAAATGACCGCGCCCGGCGTGCCGGTCTCAGAGTGGTCCCCTGACGCTCGGGGCCTGGGCATACGCGTTGGTGCGGGATCGAAACGAGTATAGTCACGGTTTTCGTTTGACCTGATTCAGTTGCCGACACGGGCGAAGAACGCCGCTGAGCTGGCGCAGAAGCTTGCCCGACGTGCCTAATTACCCAATGGTGGCAGCAGCGTCCCCCCTTGTACAACTCTTCCCAGGTGAGTTGGTTTGTTCCGCGTCCGCTAGGCGGCTGGCCCGCGATGATATCTGGATACTTCCTGGAGCCTTTTTTCTCTTACTTTTACTCTGTCCCCCCGAGCGGTCTCTTCCTGATGGGACGTCGGGAATTGGCGAGCCGCATTGACCTCGGAACGCCCGGGACGTCCCCCCTCCCTTAGAGGCCACCCTGCATGCAACTGGATGCAATGCAGCCCGCGCCTCTCGCTGCTCAGGCAAGTCGGCGTATCGCCTTCCCCCCCCCTCTCGCCGGAAAGCACGGCATTTTAGGGATCGGCAACCCCTCAAAAATCGCCTCTCTATCTGTTCCGCGCTCCCCGCCGGTTCCCGCTCCTCATGGTATGGTCACTCGGGACTGCCACACCTCGGCGCCTGAGGAGAGGCGCCGGTTTCTTATGCCCGCATAAGGGTTTCCCAGCTCTTCCCCCGGAGATCGACGGAGCGCTTGCGCTAGACGACACTGAAAAGTTTCCTTCAGGCCGCTTTTCGCAGTCGCGGCTTGGATTAGCGGGGGGAAAAATTTGATTCTTGGGGTTTGGCCCCCTCCTGCCCTCCTTCGTCTTGCCCAGTAGATGGAGGGCAGATTCCATGGTCGATGCTGGTCAACTCTTTTAATTGCTGGCGTCGCGCCTGCCAGTCTCTACATTTAGCCTTGCCATCGACGGGCCCCGGTGTAATATCTTATTCCCTCCCCGTTTGGTGGAAGAGATTACAAAGCCGCCCTCGCTGGTCACTTCCTCTTCCCTCGATGTGAAGGAGCAAGTCGCGAGACTGTATCATCTCCATGTTGTGTTCACACCTTCAGAAACGCTGCGGACAGCCAGGTGCAGGATGCCCCTGAACAAAGACGTCTCAAATTTTTTCCCTCCTTATACTTCGAGCTCTCGAGAGGCCCGTATTGCAGTTCGATCTTCTCCTTACTCGATTCTTTCTAGTCACCTGGTCCTATGTTCCAGCGCGCGGCGAATCGTCCCGCGGCCTCGCTGCCCTCTTGTGCCATCCCCCCACGCAATGCTGAGCTTCGAGGAATCGGCCACGCATTTTTATTGTGAAAGCCTTCCGTCCGATGCGTAACGTGGACGCTTCCTTTCGCGATTCCTAAACCTTTGCTAGGTCTCGCGCAGGCCTTATCTCGATCCTGTTTTCCTTTTGGCCGCCGACGGGGATACGGCGGTTTGTTCGGCGGCCAAATGCTCCCACCGCCAAAATCCGTCTGACTCAAGTCAAGCTCCTTCTCGTCTGCGAGAAGAGAGGGTACTTATTCCCGAAACGAAATTCCCTCCCCTTCGTCGATAAGCAAGATATTCAGATTGCGGGCACCGCCCCCATGCCAACGCGTCTTTCCCCAAAATCACATTGCAGCCCGCGCTTTGTCTGCGCGCGATTGTCCCCCCCTCTTTTGCGCTTCCCTTGCCGCTATGTTTCATCCCCAGCCTGTCGTGCGGCACGTGTTGCGCGCCTTTCTAGCCATGCTGATCTTGCTAACGTCTCTGACCGGCGCTACTGCGAGCGGCGCTTGCCCGTAGCTTTAGCGTAGGTTGCCCACGCTGCTGACCTCGAGGGGTTGCGATCGAGTGGCAACTATTTCGTTCCGCAGCTTGGTTGGACAATTTTTCCAGTCCCACACCCCGGCGGCCTGCGGACGCGCTCTGCACCGCGCTAAAGGGGTAGCTTCCCCCCCCCACCTTCTCCTTTCTCGGTTATTTCCCACCCCTTAATGCCTTGTGCTTACCTCCGCCGCCTCCCCTCCTCCCGTTTAAACTGGGCTTTCGCGGACCCCACGGCCGCGGTCTTTGCTTAAAGTGTCCTTTCCTTCGGCTTTTTCGGCCACCGTTTCCAGCGTCGGCAGCGAGCTCGCCAGGTAACTTCCAGCATCAGCATGCGAAAGGATCAAGGGGGCCGGGGTGAGGGAATTTGTAATCGTTCTTTTCTTCCCCCTGCCACCATCCTTACTCCACTCTCCCCTCCCTCCCCTGTCTTCGCCCTACTTTCTTAACCCCCCCTCCATCCTCCTTTCCCCCTCCCCCCTTCCTTCCCCCCCTGCCCCTCTACTCTCCCCCTCCTTCCCCCCGTCCTTCTGCCCCCTCCTGACCCCCACCCTCTCCCGTCTCCTTCCTATCTTTTTTCCTCCTCCTCTTTTTACTCCCCCCACCACTCCTCCCTTTCACTTCCCTACTATGCCTTCCCCCCCCTATATCACCCCCCTCACCCCGTCCCCCCCTCCTTCTTTAATTGTCTTTTTTATATTTTTTACCTCGCTTCTCCTCTCCCCCCTCTCCTCCCTTCTCGGGTGCACCCCCTCCTCCCCCCCATCTTTTTCCCCCCCTCCTCCACTTCTTTCCCTTCCTTTCAACACTCTCCCCCCCCCTTCCCCCTCCCCTGCAACCCCCCCTTACTTCCCCTCCCTTCTTCTCCCCTCCCCCTACGTTTCTCCCCACCTTTCCTCCTTACTGCCCTCCTTCCTTTCTCCTCCACCCATTTTTTTGCCTCTGTTTCCTTTCCCTTCCGTTTGCTGTTTTTTTTCCTCTCCCCACGCGGGCTGATGCGGCCGCGACGCATCTCCCACCATGCTCGCCAGGTCGTCTCACTCTTCAACATGGGTTTGCCTAAGTAAAGTATCCCCCTTGTCGCTGTTCCAATGTGATGCAAAGGTTTTACTCTTTTCTTCCCTAACTCTCTCTGGTCTACTGTTTCTCTCCCGCTTCACTCCCTCCGATTGACTGGAGTTTTTTTCCTTTTCTTTGACCATTAAGGCCCCAGTTCGAGTAGGCTGAAGGCCATTAAGAAAGTCAGGATGAGTACTAATTTCTTAGAAGTTGATTCCCCGTTGACCTTAGTCTATCGTTCTTGATTTATTTCTAGTTGGTGGTTCCTTCCCCAATCCTATGCCGTTCTTTTTAGCGCGGGATCAAGGTCTTCTTTCCTTGCTTCGAGCTCATTCCCCTTGCACTTCGTATCTAAGGGGCGTGACCGAACCAACTCCCGCGCTTCCCTCGAAGTATGTCCCACTTTGCGCCTTGGAGTGGTGTGTCTCTGGCGCCAATTTTCTTTGTTGGAACAATCACTGGTATTTCGCGGAGTGCAGCAGTATAACACTCCGGTACAATCTCTTCCAATTAACCTGCTCTTCCAGCAATCGCTCAGTCTCTTCCCTCAGGCCTTCCCTTTTTTCGCTTCGTTTCTCTCACCTCTCCTAACGATGTAGTTTGGCTCCTTCACCCACTAACCTGACGTCCCGCTTCCCGAGACCAACTAGTAATTGTGTGTGGTGTGCTTCCCCTTTTGTCCATGCACAATTTCTGGTTGTGGGCCATTCCCCACTGCCTTCTCCCTTTTTCTCCCCCCTGGAAGAGCAATAACCCCACCCCCCCCCTTTCTCCTTCTTTCTCTTTCACTCAATAGTCGTTGCGTAAGAACCTCTTTTTTTTTTCTCACTACCCCCCCCCCCTTCCCGCCCTGCTAAGTCGAGTCCTTTTCTTTTTGCGACGCTATTCCCCCTCGCATCCTCTTCTTTTGTTGAAGCAAATCCTTCTTTTTTGTTTTCTTTGAGGCTACCCGGTTACCCTGTTTTGGTTCTCTTCTACCCCACCATTACAAAGGCGGCGGCGGCACCCCTGTGTTCTCTTTGGGTCCTTGACCTTTTTTCGTTATCGGTTTGGTCCTCCATGGTATACTAGTGGGATGCCGCCTCCCATTTTCCCAAACCAATTAGCGCTTTTCTTTTGCGCTAGAACCTTCGGCCCTCATGCTTAACACTCCGCCCAAGAACCTTTTTTTTCGGACTTTCTCCGGTTTTTTTTGGAGTTTCCTTGGTTTTTTTTTTTTCCATTTTTCCCATACGCCTTCAATTCAACCTGGATTTCCGGCCTCGCTCCCTTTCTTGCCCCTCCTGCCCCCCCCAGACACCCCAATTTCCTTCTCGCTGCCGGAACTTCTCTTTAAACCTTTTCTGCGACTTTATTTTTCCCTTCCACTTCCCCACGCTCCCCTGCAGTCGCATATGCATTAACTAATTTCTTCTCCCAGTTAGGTCCCCCTCCCCTATTCTCGATGTTTATTTTTTTTTTTGTTTTAGAGTTTTAGCCCCCTTCTTTTTTGATGAGGTGTTTTCTTTTTCCACTTTGATGGCGGCGTCTCCCTCTGTCATCCTTTGACCTTATTCACCCCTTCCGAATTGAGGATTCCTGGAACGATGATGTGGGTTATTTTTGGCCCTTTTTCCCTGTCTTACTACTATACTTGAATTCCCCATGTCCCCGTCTGTATCTCTTAGGATGCATGACTGGACCGTCTTCCCCTTTTCTTTCTACTGTGTTTGTCCCCCGTCTGACAATTTGTCCCTCTCCATCTCCCAAGCGAATATCCTACACACTTTTGTTTTGAGCTGATAGAGTTTTTTTTCCTTTTGTTCTTCTCTTCACAAACTCTCTGGGGTGACCCTCCGTTGTTCAGATAAAATGTATCCCGTGAGCACCTTCCCCTTCACAGATTCAGACTTTTTCCTCTAAATTTGACGATTTTCTCTTGGAACCATCCGTCCCCCCCTCCTGAAGTCGAAGACCCCCCATAGGCCCCTACTCCCTTTTTAACATCTCCACCTTAGTATTCCCCATTTTTCGTTTTTCCCCTTCTCTTTTTTTTTTCTTTTCCGTAATCCCACATTCTACCGCCGAGCTCGACGACCCTCTATCCCCGCCAGTCGAAAACTTCCAAAATCCCTTCCCCTCGTATCCCCTTTCCCCCTAGGGGCTCCGAATTTCCTGCCACGTGCTTTTTTTGAATCTTTTTCCTTTTTCTTAGTTTTCCTCACAGTTCTTCATTCGCGGACTCTCATTTGAACAGGCCGCATTTTGCAGCGATTGTTTTGGGGTTTTTTTTCGGTCTTTAGCAAAGCTTTTCATCCCGATCCCTTACTGATATCGGCCGTTTTTTTTCTCAAAATCGCCCTCCTCACGTCGAAGCCTTCACCTTCTCACCGCCACCTTTTTGATTTTTCCTTCTTCCATGTCCCCATGGGAGCTCCCTCTCTACCAGATACCCCCTCCCCTCCCTGGGGGAAGAACTCGATTCGAAATAGGCTACTCGCCGCCGGCAAAACGGCCCTCGCTTGTCCGGGTCCCCCAAGTTCTCCCCCAGAGACCCACCGACCACGGGGCACTGTCGTTTTTTGTCTTCTTCCTTCCCCACCCCCACCTCCCCGACCCCTGCCCCTCACTCCTTGCCACTCCCCCGTACGAGTTTGCAAGTGTTTGCCACATCACTCTTCCTTCTTTCGTCCAGCCAATTTCCCTGTGCTCGGCACCCTTCTCCTTTTGCCCGCTGACTTTCCCCTTCGTGTTATTCCTCTGCGGCGTTCTTGAACCTCCACTTCATGTTTTTTTTTGATTGTCTCTGCGTCTTTTTCCCAGGTTGCCCGTTCCTCTATTTTTCGGTTTTTTTTTTCACAAGAATCCCTGTCTTGTTTTTTCCCACCTGTTGGACATGAATTTTTCAACCCACCACTTCCGTGTCTCTCCTTTTTCGGGTTAGTTTTTTCCCCCTCCCTCAAACCTTTTTTTCGATATTCATTTTTTCGCACGATTACTCTTATCCCCCTTTGGACGTACGTTTCGTTGAGCCCTTCGAGCACATTTCCTCCTTCGAGCGTTGAATTTATCCCCTGTGTCCGTCTGCATTTGCTGCCCGACACTTTCACCCGTCGAATTCCACTGGTAGCCAGGCCGCCTCCAGAAAGGATCCTTGGTCTTTCTGGATTCCCCTACACAGGAGCCTAGGCAAACCCCTCCCTCCCTATTTTTGACAGCCCCTTTGACTGCCCCAAGTCCCCTCTGCTTTTTTTGGGGTTTGATGTTTTTCCTCCTCCCCTCCCCCTCCTCCTGTACAGTTTTTCTGCTCCTCCTCTCATTGATGAATTTGGTTGATCTTCTTCCGACGAAATCCTTCAGCCTTGCTCTTTTTCCCAAGTGATTAGAATTCCTGAGATGATCCACTTCCAACCCCCGATTTCGAGGAATGCCCTTACGGCTGTAAACCCCAGGCACCCTGCTTCCATTTCCGAGAGTATTTCCACGACGCTGCCCCTTTTCCCCGACCTTTGTTTCCAACAGTCGGCATGTTCCTTCTTAATAATCTCAATCCTGAATTCAACGCTTTTTTCCTGCCCCTTTTTTTCTCGTGACTCTCCCCTTCCCCTGACCCTAAGTTAAAGACCCTTCCCGTGCATGCCCAAGTTTTGAACATAGTTCCCTTCGTGCTTCTTTTTTCCCCCCTTACTTTATTTAGATCCCTTTTCCTGCGGTTTGTTAGCCTTTTCTTGTTGTCCTCCGATGTTTCTAACATCTGGCCTGGCGATTCTTGTTTCGGTCCTTGCCGAAGTCCCTTTCCTCCCCCCCCTTTCAACACCGGCAGATACTTTGTCCGGATTCTTCGGTATGCCGTTCGATACGCCTTTCCCTTTGTGGCCCCTCTTTTCTCTCTCCTTCCCCTACTTAACCTACGCCACGTTCTGATTTTTTTTTTTTCCTTCTCCGTCCCTTGTCCTTCGATTTAAGACACTGGAGGTTCTTCTTTTTGAGGGAACGGTTCCGTTGGATTGTCCTTCGTACGTTGTTCCCTCCCTTTGCATTCCTTCTTTCTATTTTTTGGTCCCCTAGTGATGACTTTCCTATTTTATAGCTTTTCTTCCGGGTGCATCAGCCTTTCCCTCCTTCGCTTTTTTTTTTTCTTTGTCTAGACACACCCCCCTCTCCTTCTTTGCACTAGGTGATTCTTTTCCATCTGCCGCTGCGCCCCTTGGCCTTTCCTCTTTGGTCAACTTCCTTTTTTTTTCTTTTGACTGAACCTAGGTCTTTCCTCCCCCTTTTTTTTTTTAGTTGATCTTCCCTCAATCTTGAGCGATTTTTTTCCCTTTTTCCAGGATTTTTTCGCCCCCGAGGACCCCCCTGAGAGTTCAATTGTCGATGTCTCTCCTTAGCTTTAGAATTCTGCCCCCCAATCTTTGGTCCCCCAGTGCTTTCCCAGTTTGACCCCTCTGTCCCTCCTTTTCTTTTTGTTCCCTCTTTCTCAAATAGGAGGTGCCCCTGTAATCCAAATCTAGTTATTAGTCAACCTCCTCCTTATTTTTCACCCGATCACTTAAGGTCATTTTCCCTCTTCTTAGATGCCCCTCTCTCATTGTTTCTTTATGTTGGCCCAGTTTTTTCGTTGTTCTTCGTTTTTTTCTATCTCCCCCGGAAGCTGATTGGTCAGCGACTGTCCCCCTTTCCACGATCCAACCTTCTATTGTGCAGTTTTTCGCGCGCTCTCCTCCCTTCTCGTCCCCTAGTGAATACAGTCCCCCCCTGTCCAAATAGTAGGCCTTTGGGAAACCATTCGGCCCCGCACCGTCTCTCCGATTTCTTCTTAATGTTCTCAGTTCTCTTCTTCTTTTTTCCCTTCATTACCTTGCAGTCGAGTCGATGTGACGCGCGCAGCCGGCTTGGTACGCCTCCTTCCCTTTCTTTCGACACCTTTCCCTTCTCCCTTTTTAGTACCCTTTTTATCGAACGCAAATCCCCTTCCTTTTCCCTTCCCGCTTTCTTGGATTAGCCGTTCCCCAACACATTTGAGGCCGTATTTGGGGGTTTCAGCCTGTCTGGTCCCCCTTTTTCTGCTCAAAAAGTTTGCCCACCTTTTTTTTTTGATTTTCAACCCTCCTTTTTTTTGCATTCCATATATTTTTTTTGCCAGAGACTTTGCATTCTTTACTATATTTTACCCCTCATACTCGTTCTCTTTCCCAACTCTCTTCTCTTTCCCTATAGCTGGCTTTTTTTTTTTCTCCTCCCTTTATTGGATGTTTTCCCTTTGCAATTATGGGGTGTGGTCATCCCCCTGCCCGCCCCTTGTGACGGACCTTTCCCCGCCATTTTGCTTCCTAAAATCTTTTTTTTTACCGGCTACCCCCCCCTTTTTAACGCGGCCTCCCGCTTGCAGTTCTTGACTCTCCCCCCCAAAGCGCATCCCGTGTCTATCCTTCCCCTTTTCCTATGCGTTTGCTTTTCCTTCGGCGGAGCCCTACGCTCCTCGCGGTCCCTCTTTTTTAATGTACCCCTCGTTTTTATAAGCTCTGATTTTAAATTGCTTTCCCAATTTCTCCTCCCTTCGTCGCGTGCGCCTTTTTGTTTTGATTACTCCCCCTCCCTTTTCCCATCCCATTTTCGTCTAAGCGTTGTCCAAGACGATTGATGTTCTCTAGGTACTGAGGGAGCTGGTCCTTCTTCTCCTGTGTGCCGTGGCATCTTGTATTGACCCCTTCCTATCCTCATTTATTTCTTCTCTTTCACCATGTTTTTGAGAGCCCCATTTCCATGGTACGAATATTTCGACTCCCTTAAGAGTACCTTGCTCTACTTTTTTTTGTCTCCCCCAAAACTTAGCCCAAAGACCTTTTGTTTTTTTTGTTTTTCTTTACAGGCTATCTTCTCCCGCATTCCTTGTCTCCATCTTTGTCAAACTCTAGTCAACCCAAAAACACAAGACGAGTTTGGACTTCTCGCGCCCTTCCCCGTCTTTTTTTTGCCGCTTAGTCTTGCCCTTATCCAGATAATTCTCTAGTCGAAGCTACGTTTCCCCGTGCGAGTTGCACCAGTTTTATAGTCCTCCGGGTACTTCGCGAAGAGATTAGTTGCTCTCCCCGAAACAGCTGCGTCCCGCCTCTCGTCAGGTTTTGATGACCAATCTTCCCGGTTTCCGATAGTCGATGGCCCCGATCTAGAATATGTATAAGGGCCCGCGAGGTTTAAGTTGTTTCTCTCCCTTCCCTTCCCCACTAAACCCTTTTTTTTGCCCCTGCTTTGCCCTTTCCCAGAGCTAAACTGGGCGGGAGTTCCCGCACCCCAAATCGGAGAACGAGAGAACTTGTTTTCTCCAATGCCCCCCTCCCCCCGTATGCCCTTTCTGCTTCATCCGCCTCCCTACTCCTCTTTTCAAATACCTGGGCCTTAGGACCCAACCGTCTTCCTCGATTTTTCCCTTCACCTTCTCTTTTTAAGTACTTCCCCCCCCTGGAATTCGGCCACGTTTTTTTCCCCTCGATCGCCTTTAGCTAAAGGTCACGTTCAGATCAGCCGACGCTGACATGATTCAAGTCTTTTGTTTTTCTTTCCTTCCACTTCGGATCCAGTCTGCCGGGAGACCCTGCGCCTTCTTTCCGTCTGTTCGCCCACGGAGCGACGAAAAGGCCCAAGTACCCATTTTTTTTAAGCGTAAGTTTTTTGACCTAGCACTTGATACAATAGGGCTTTCACCCTTGCACTGTTTGTGTGCTTTCTTAAACTCACTTCTTTACTTACTGATTGGAAGCGTCCGCCGGCAGACCGCCCTTCGGTTGTCCTTTCCATTTGATGTCTGTGAGCAGGTTTCCCCCTTCCGGCGGAGCGAGAGAGTCTTTAAAATGCAATCCGTTCCGGTTCTCTGATCTACTTTCTTTTGAGACTCTACGGGTTTCCTTTCCTGCCTCTCGTCGTGTGTTGATATGACTGACTTTACTGTTTAGGGCTTTTTCCAGCTTACTCTTGTTCGCGCGGTCTCTCGGTTTGGCACTCTTTCTCCTGACGCCCTTTTTCTTGAGTTGGCGGATGGTTCAAAAAGAAAAGGGATGAACGCCTCTGTTGATGCTGCTTTGAACCCCTTTTCGGAGTTTGTGCCTGGTGTCCTTCATTTTGACCTTAAGAGCTGCCCAACACGGGCTTGGGCTTCTGATGTTACTCGCTTTCCTTCGTCCCCGTGGATACAGCGTTGCTTGACACTTGCTCTCTGTGTCCCCAGTTTCCCCCCGGTGCGTCCCAAGTGATAAGCTTCTCGTGCGGCTGATTAATGGTTCTATGTGTTTCCAACACCTCCGCCCACCTCTACTATTCAGGGATGGTGATTGAAGTGGGTCCAAACTTTTTTCAGCCGCGTTTGCCCCCAACGTGCCCCCCCTGCCATCCAGTGGGAACCTCCCCCTTTTGTTCCACTTCGCGCATAAATACTCCCAGAAAAAAACGGTGTACCCCTTTTCTCCTTGGATCCAACATCGAGCCTCGTGTGACGGGTGGGGCGGCCTCCATTCCAGGCGATTTGCGGCTCCCCCTCCTCGCTGACCTTAACGATGAAATCCTCTTGCTGTACCTTCTAATACGGTCGGTTATTTCAAAGTGTTTCCCTTGCTTTTGGTGTTGAAGCGTCAGACAAAATATAACTTCGTCGGAGGGTCAGGGTGTAGCGTGGTTCTTTTTTTTATAGATCTCTTTGATTCGGACGGGCCGGTTTGTTTCGTGGTCGTACTCGCCTCCCGATTTTCCCCTGCTTATTGAGCGCTTTTTTCGCTCAGATATACTGCATCGGCCTATCAGCTGCCAATACGTCAACATCGTCCCTGGTGCAGGGTCAATGCTTTGTGTTTCGCTTTTCCTTTGTGGTAGATACTTTCTCCCCCTCGTATTCAAACTTCTAGGCCCATGCTGAAATTGCTAGACCGCTACGACCCGCCCAACCAGGACCCCACTGAGTCGGATCATGTCTTTCCTTTTCAAAGCGCTTCCTCTCGTCTATGTCTTCCCACGGCCCCTCAGCTACAAGGCGCCCCACTAGCATGATTACGACCGCCGGGCGATTTCCTTGGCCTCGGCCCCCTCGTTCGTCGCTGTGTTTCCGTTCTGTTATTTGGCTATCGGTTTCTTGACGGCGGCGGATTGCTCACGCTTGATGATGATGACCCCAGCATGCCCTTTGCTTGCCCACGGGACTCTCCTGCTAGATATGGGGGATTTCCGGGCGTACTGCTGATGTACCGTGCCCGACAGGATGCCGAAGTCCCTCAACGCGCCTCAGTCTTCAGCATTTCTGTCTTTTTTTTTGTCTCCCAGGTTAGCCATTCCGCTAAACATCGGCGATTGTCCAGCGCAGATGACCCAAACG
>Ga0179593_1212645_pt1 | contig 13286 bp, 20 predicted proteins | sample CZODoug2_1_08_16_FD_185931 | JGI IMG/M metagenome (GOLD analysis project Ga0179593, IMG submission 185931) | Vadose zone soil fungal communities from Angelo Coast Range Reserve, California, USA - CZODoug2_1_08_16fungal (PacBio error correction) | ecosystem: Environmental > Terrestrial > Soil >... | reverse complement strand
CTTCGACCCCCGAACTTCTTTCTGGCGAATTTTTCCGCAGTCCCCCGCTGCCGCTTGCCCCGCTTTTTTCGGACCCATCAACCTTGTCTTAGTTGGAGACCGGCGCTGTTTTGAACCCATCCCCCCCGATCGAGACGTCCCGTTTTCCTTAGGAACCCCCCGACTTTCAGCTGGCTTTAAATTTTTTTTTCCCCCAATCTGTCTTCCAGGGTGCTTCCAACAACTGTGGACAAGGAGGTTTTACTCTCCGTGGAGGGACTTCTTAGGCCCCGTCACATGCACAGACCAGGTCTATCTGGTCATTCTGATAGCCTATTCCCCTTTGGTTGAGCCGACGTCGATTCCTACCTTTGCGTTCGTCCCCCCCCCTGTGACGAAGAGAACCAGTCGGTTCGATTCTTGTGTGTGGGGGAGCTCCTTCCCGTTCTTTTCAAAGTCCCAAACCATTTTCCCCCCCCCTCCCCTTCCAATTCCCCGACCAAGAGTATAATTGTATCTTGAACCGCTCTTTCAAAAAACCCAATACCCCCGTCAAAACCTCAACCCTACCTACCCCCCTTCCCCTTGTATTTCTCGCCCTCACGTAGTTGGAACTCTGCTGTTGATAACGACCAGCCCTCCCCTCCACCTGCGATTGATTGGAAAGTGGCCAAAGTTTACTTTGATCCTTTTGTCACAGGCCCCCCCCCCCGTATTACCAACGCACAAGTTGTCCACTCCCCCTTTTTTCGACCCCCCGACCGTCTGTGTCAGGGCAATTGCCTGGTAACCTACGGCCAAGTCGGGAAAATCTATGCGGACCCTTGCTGTTTTTTTTCCCCCCTCTTAAGATTTCCCACTACTTCCTCCTTGCGACCATCCGTAACAGTCCATCGGCCCCCTGTGTGAGCGATTTCCCCCCTTGACACGACTGATACCCAAACTCCTTGTCCTTACTTTGGCCCCTCCCGGTAATTTTCAAATCGAGACGGTTCTGAGACGAACGACAGCTCCCACCCCTTTTCCCTTCCTGCCCTCACAGACTTTTTCCATGTCGCCCAACAAATCGGTGATTCGTTTAGTGGAAATTTTGAGGGAGCGGGTCGCAAGGGGGGGGATAGAAGCTGCATGGGTTCCAAACCCCCTTCCCCCCCTGCCAGCACAAGCAACTTTTTTTGTCCCTTTTTTCCCCGTTGCACCCAAGTTCCCCTTTTTCGGCAAGGCACCCGCGCAACCGGCCCCTCGCTCGTTTTAGTTTTTCGCTCACTCTGTTTGTCTTGCTGCCCATGCCTTTGGTTTCCCCCACCCGGAGGCGGCTCAGGACGCTCCAACCCAGCCTCTCATGCTTCAAGTGGTCTTTTCCTTGTCTTTTCCCCCCCTACCCCCCCCCATCTGAAAGGAAATTGACGGCCAGGGGCTTTGAGGTGAACGGTACGTGCAGTCCACCCCCCCCTTTAGATGGTTCCCCCTCCTCGTTGACGCTTTCCCGAAGTAAGTGTAGTCCGCTCATAGGGCAGTTGACCCTTCCAATACTTTCCCGTTCCCGTGATCGACAGGCGTCACACCACTCCTTCTGCGGCAGTTTCTCTGTATTGTCCTTTTTTGTGCCCCCCTCCCCCCTGTTCAGAGTGAGACGTGAGCGCGTCCCCCATGATGAACGAGGTTGGCTCTCCCCCCCCGATCACGAGGAGTGCCCCCCCTTGGTCCGTGGGCTTCCTTTTGACTCAACGATTACTCGGGCCGGCGTCTCCCCCACGACCTGGCCTTTTTAACTTGTTCAATAAAATCACCAGGTTTCCATGGGGGCAACTCACCCCTTCGGGTCATTTTTTTTGTCTTTCTCCCCCTCCCGTTTTTTCAAATCGTCAGCGCCCAGTTCGCGTTAGATCTTGGCCCCAGGTTCAAACTTGGCGTTGTCATGAACCTTTGTAGGCCCCCCGATTGTTCCTTTCCCAGATGCCAATAGCTTTTCCCCCATGTCCCTTTTGTTACTTTGTGGGCACACTAATTCGACATTTCCTTAAACAGTTGGTCCACAACCCTTCTTCCCACTCTCTGAGTTCTGACACTTCCCTTTGCAGTTTCCCACCCGTCTTCGACCCAGGCGCTTTCTTCCCCTGGTTCCAAGCGATGGGAATAACCCCCCCCCCCCCTTTCCCACCCTCTGGCTTCCAACCCCCGCCGTCCCGGGCGCATGAAACCGTGTGGGCTTTTTTGACTGCCCCTTCCGTCAATTGAGTTTTCCCAGGTGTCGTACGCACTAGGTAGTGTCCTCCCCCCCCCAAAAGTTTTTTGGCATTGAAACATACAGTTTGAACCGGTGTAATAAGCCTCACACTTTTTTTAACCCGGGCCCCAGTTTTGAGAAGGCTAGTCCCCCGGCGCTCGACATATTTCCTTCATTTCTCCCTTCCCCCGGCTGGAAAGGCAATTCGCCCCCCCCCATCGTCAACCACATCCGTGCCTGTTAGTTTCCCCTCAGACTTTGGGAACACACTTTCAGTACAATGCCTTGTCCCAAAGCCCCCCTTCTTGGAGAGCTGTTGCAGGAGTTGCCCTGTTTCTCCCCCTTCAAATTTGACCCCCTTACAGTTGCAAGTTGTCCCCGTGCCCAACCGCATTTTGTCACTGCCCCGCTACCTGGTCCTTGTTTCGCATCAAATCCCGGAATCTCTTTGGTATCTATAGTCCGAATTCCGTTAGATATTAATCTTTCCTCACGCCGCATGACCCCAGGCAATGCTTTCCCTTGGTACAGCCCCTCTTCCCACGCGATGTTTGTATTTTTTCTCTGACACAATTGCGTTCCAGCCCTCTAGCGATTGCGCACCCCCGGTTTTTGACGGCATCCATTTGAGAAAAGCCACATTTCTTTTGGCCTCCCCCTGCAACCCCCGACTTCGGCCAGTCCCGTGCAAACTGGCTTCCCTCCCAATCCCAGGCACCTCCCTGCAGAAAGTTGGTTTGTAAAAGGTCTCCCCCCTCCCCCGGGTGCCCACACAATTCCATAACTAACCCCCCCCCCAACTCGTTCCCAAGCCCGTCAGTCCTCGTGCCAACCTTGTTTGATTTTTAACCATTTCAATTTATTTCTTTTCCCCCTTTTGAGGGCCTTTCCCAATATGTCTGTTGGCGTGACGCGCAACAAACAATTGTGGATTGAACGTTTTTCCCCCCCCTTTTTTCATCCCTCCTTTCGTGCTCTGAGGATGATAGGTTTTTTTAACTTCTCTTTTCAAAAGTCTTTCCTCCAACTCCTTGTTCTGAATTTCCCTTTATGACTCCCTTATCCCCCTTTATAATAATTTCTTCTTCTGTTTGCTTTTCCAGAGGATTCTTGCACCGATGACTACCCCCCACTGGGTTTCGGACAGGACTTTGCCGTTTTTTCAGAAACTTGTTCCAAAACCCCCGTTTCACCCTTCTCTCCCATCTTCCTCCCCTGTTTTGACCCAAGGACAACCTGTTCCTGACAAATGTCTTTTGTGTTTTTCTTTCGCCAACAGACATCTTGCCTCCTCTTTTTTCCCTTTTTCCCCCTAACCATTGAAAATTTGACAACTCCACCGTGTCCTTTTATGTGAATGAGTTGTTTCGTTGGGTATCGATGTTTTGTTCTCCTGAGGGTGTTTTCTCAATTTTTGCGACCATAAATTTGTTTAACACCAAACCCAATTGCTGCAGCTCTTTGTTGTCTGGTTTGCTCTGTGTACGTTCCTTTTTTTTGCCCTTGATGACGACCAGTTCTTATTGCGACCCCCCCCCGATGTCCAACCCCCGTTGGCGTTCCTTCTCCCTCCCCCCCTCTTCTTCCCACAATGTCTTTGGCCCGAAGACACCCCCCCCCCCCCCCCCGTCTGTCCCGTGTCCACCCCTTTCTTTCCTGCTGAAACACCCATTCTTTGCGGGCGTCTCCCCCCTTCCCCACCATCCCCAGTCCGGTGTTTTTTTTCTTTGAACTCTCCCTGATATTACTTCGTCCGAATGCCTTTTCCCCCCCCCCAGATTCTTCGATTGGATTCGTCTTCCCCACCTTAACCCTTAAGTTTCGGCACCATGTTTTTTTTCCTCCCTCAAACCCCACCCTTTTTTTTTGCTATGGTTCCTTATTGCCATTTTTAATTGCCTCACGTTCAAGCACCGCTGATCCAACAAGCTCCTCCCCGAGCGCGTGTTTGTGTCCCCCTTCCTTCCGCTCCCCTTTTCCACCCAGTCTTTTTTTTTCTTTCTTCCAACCTAGCGGCCTGAGTTGCGCTTTACCAGTTCTTTCCCTTTTTTCCATTCCTGCTTTGTTCGCGGTCAAAAGACCTTTTTAGCTACCGATTAGACTCAGAATTTCGGTCCCCCCCCAATGTTGAGGATGTTTCAACGGTTTTTGGGAAAATGTCTCTTTCACCAATTTCACCCAAAACCAGTTTTTGGTTGCTTTGCCACTCACCCAGAGTGTTCTTAATCCCTTCTTCTCATGGAACGTCCCTACGACCAACGACAGTCGAATGGCATTGCAGACCCTTCCAAAAACTTTTATTGCCCTTTCTGTTTCCTGTTTTGGTCAAGCCCTTGGCACCCTGTTGGTCCTTCCCCCCTCCTGTTTTAAAACATGTTTTTGAGAATCTTTTTTTTTTGCGAGATTTCCCTCCTGAGTTAATCCCTTTCTCCGGACCCTTTTTTGTCCCCCCCCGTGTTCCTTTCCTTTATTCGAAAAATTTTATTTTGTCCGTGGACCCCAAGCCCCTTTTTGGAGGTCGCCCTTTTTTGTTTCCCCAGCTTGAACCCCCAACCCAGCCCCCCAAATTCTATTGCCTCCCGTTTAGGATTCCCCTTGTTGCCCAGATTCCCTCCCTCGACACTAGGGTGTGCCCCTCCTCCCTCTTTTTGCTGTAGGGCACCCACTGGTAAGAACACCCCCCCTTTGCCCCCAGATTTTTTCCTTTTTCTGCCACAGCCTTTTGTCTTCAAAAAGTGGTGATTCTACTTTTGCAACCGTGTGGGTCTTCCATTTTTCCACGGTTTCTTTTTTGAGATCCAATTTGCCCGATTTCTTCTTTTTGAGGCCTTTTCAATCACGCCCTTGTCCTTTTCCCTTCTTTCCTCGTGCCATCTCCCCCCCCCCCCCTCGTTCGATGTCGCCCTTCTCACGGCGAATCTTACCGTATGGTGCAAACTGCCGCCCCTCCCATCCGACCCGTCCCGCTCCCCTCCCCCTTGTGCTTCCCGCGTCGCGCGGGTGTTCTGGCCACCTTCTTCCCTCCTCCTTTGCCCTCTTTTTCCTTTTTGCGCGCCCTTTTATTATCGTTCTTCCCCCCTCGAAACCCCCTTTTTTTGGGCCTGCCTCCCCACGTTTCCCCCCCCCCTGCCGCCCCCCTGGCCGCCCCCTTTTTCCTTTACTCCTTTTTTTGGTCGAGCACATTCCCCGCAAAAACCCTTTTTCCGACCTTATCTTCGGGGGCTTGGTCGAGCAGAACCCCCTCCCCTTCCTGTTTTTTTTTCACCAAACCTCCCCTTCTTCCTAAAAGATTTGATTTGGCGAACGATCGACGCTTTTCACCTTGTGCTCTTGTCGGAAGACCTTTCCCCCTTCAGCAGGTTTTACTCCCCCCTCTTTTCCTTTATGGCAGCATTAGTCCAAGTCTCTCTCGATTTTAACCACCAAATGTTTCCCTTCCCTGCTAAGAGAATAGCAGATTCCCACCTATTATTGTTGTCGATATTCCCCCCCTTCAATGTCATGTGATTCTTAAGTCTTGGACCGTTTTCTATTTTGTCTCTTTAGTCTGGCGTTAGCCACTCAACTCTCATTGTTTTCCACAGGTTTACCACATTTTCCCCCCCCAGGCAAAAGTTCCCCCGTCTCCTTCTTTGTTTTCTTTGTTCGATAGTCTTTCTTTCATCTGGCTTTACACTGTTACGATGCTAATTTCTTCTTCCCGGCCTTGCAGATGGTTTTCTGAGTGGAGTTCCCTCCCCCCTTACCTCATCGACTTTGCCCCCCTTGTCCAGAGGGGTTTGCCTCCTTTTTTCTCAAATCACGAATTTTCGTCCAACTGGGGAATGAGAATTCCCGTTGGTTTTCCCCTTTTTCCCCCCTCCTGCCTTGGGTAACACCCAGACTCTGTAAGGTTCTTTTCCACCTTTCCTTCCCTTTTTTTGCAAGCCCTGAACTCTTTTTAGGTAATTCTTGAGTTAGTCCCCCCACGCTTTTCCCCTCCCGGCCTAGATGATTCCAGTCCGGTAGTTGATCTTTTTTTTCTTTCTGTTTTTTTTGCGGGATTGTTTTTGTCCCACGAACTGTCTACCCTTTTCTCCCCTTCCCTTCTTTCTTTCCCTGCTTTCCTAGGTTGTGGGACCCCCGTTCCCCCCCTTTGAAAAAAAACCAACTCCTTCCCCTCTCTGCCTGTCGAGGGGAGTTCACCTGTTGAAGACGGTCTTTGTTCCCCCTCAATCTACTTATGACTGCCACCCAAAAATCCCCCCATCTTTTTCTCCCCCCTTTTCTCCCTCATTTTTTTTTCAAATCCCTAGGTGAAATTACTTGGGAAGAATTCTGCACCATTGGTGGAAACCTTTGTATCCATCTGAACGTAGGTTTGTTTCTCTCACGCCCGTCTATGCATAGGCTCCCTCTCTCAGTGTTCGACCCTTTCCTCCCCTGATGGAGAAGTAAAATATGGAAGAGGCTGGGTTGTGATTCCTCCTTTTTCTCCCCACCCCCATTCTTCCTATCCTTTTTCCCCCCCTTTCCCCTCATTCCCTGTTTTTGTTGTGAGATCTTTGATCCTTTTTTCCTTTTTTTTGCGAATTTCCCCTTCACCCCCAGAAGGAGGTCCCCGATTTTTTCCGGGATCAAGGTGGATGAAAGTTTTTGCGGACCGGTCTCCTTGGTCCCCTCCGATCGTCTACCGAGTTTTATTTCCTTCCCCACCCCCTCGGCTTATGGCTCCACCGTTTTTTACCAAACTTTTTTTTTATGGTCCGTGCGTCCCCCTTCCGGTTTGCAGAGTGGATTTTTGTCAGAATTTTTTCCTTCCCGGTGCCAGGCTCTTTTTTCGTTGGGTTTACCCGACTTTTCCTTCGGATCCCAGCGTTCCCCCCTTGTTAAATAATACCGTCTCGTCCCTTTTTCTTCTTCTTTTTTTTTTTTTTTTATTCATCTGGCCCCCCACCTTCAAAAAACACGTATGAACCGCGGTCCCCCCCGGAAAAAAGTTTCCTATTTCTTCTCCCCTTTACTTCCCACCCCCCCTTCCCCCTCCCCCCCCCCCCCCGCCCCCCTAGATCACTCCCTCCTTTTCTAGGCGACTGCCCTTCATTGGACCATGATGTTTTTTCCCCTCCCAAAGCTCAAATCCCAATCCCTTTTGTCTTTTCTTGTCCGTTTTTGACCCCCACGTACGCGGTTTCCCCTTTTTTTGTCCCCCCCTGGCATTCGTTTTGCTTTACCCCCCCGACACAAGGAGTCATGCCCTTTTTTCTCCCTGCCCGGATTTTTGGAAGACCCAACTTCAGTCATCTCCGGCAATTTTTTGCCAGTTTTCTCTTTCTTCCCCCATTACTCTCTTTCCCCCTCTTTTGGTGAAAGAAGGCACCTCGCCACGTGACCTCTCCTTTTTTTGACCCCATGTTTTCGCCTCTGTAACTGACAGATCCCCCCCCCCAAAATAATGGCATTCCCCTTCTTTTTCCTCACTGTGAATTTAAAACCGTAGTCTCGAAGTGCCCTCCCTTCCCCTTCCCCGGATTGAAGTACACAGACTCTTTCCCGAGAGAAAAACACCATCTGTTCCCAGAGGACAGATTCCTACCCCTTACCCACGCTCCTACTTCCCACGGGATCGTGCTTTTACTTTCTAGTCAGTTGCCTTTTACCACCCATGCGCCCCAGCCTAACTTGAGCCTTTTCTCCCTTTAATTTCTGCACGTGAACCCAGTGCCTCAAACGTCCCCTTTCTGATCGTTTTTCCCCGATCCCCTTCCTTTTTTGATGACGCCGGTGCTTTTTTTCACACAAGTCTTTTCCTCTACCCCCCCCCCCCCCCCCCCCCCCCCACCCTGAAGATACTGTTCCTTTTTCCCCCAGTGATTTGCTGTGAATTTCCTGACCCCCCCCTTCCCCCCCCCTTCAACTTCACACCCTCCCTTCATTTGCGGTAGGCAAGTAGGCAGGTACCCCAAAAAAGTTTTCCCATGGTTCCCTCCTCCCCTCTTCCTTCACTAGTTTCCTCACCGTGACCTTTGCCATTTCCTTCTTACAATACCTTTCTCCCCCCCCCCCCCGTGATCTCAGAGTTTTTTTTTTTTCCCCCCCTTTTGAGCGGAAGTTTTTTCTTTTCCCTTTTTCCTTGTGCCCACTTTCTTTTTCCTCTTTCCCGACCGTTGCGCTTCCCTCATCGAAAATATGTATAGCACGATTCAACACATGATGGACTTGTGAGGATGAGTTTTTTCCCCCCTCCACTATAATTGGCAAGGAGTCCTCCACCCCGTTTCCTGGGAAATGTAATCCCTTTTCTCCCCAAAATCCAAGGGTTTTTGCCCCAAGGACGGGCCAGACACCAAGCGGGGCATTTTTGTATTAATTGCCCTACCGACCCCCAAATTCGTAGACCGACTTTGTTTTCCAGTTCGCCTTCTCTTCTTACCACATGTTGTAAGCCCCTTCTTGACCTCTGATTGTGGATTTTTGCTCCTGTAAATTTAGTCTCCCCTTTTCCCGTGGTCCTGGGAAATACCCCTTTTTCTTAGATTTAAGCTCCTTTTTTTCCCCCCTTTGCCGGATTTTCTATTTTCCCCTTCCTGAATTGAACCCGTATAGGACTGGACGTTTATTCTCCCTTTTCCCCCTTATTTTCCAATGTAACCCCCCCTTTTTTTTTTCTTTCACCTTTTTTCTTTCTTACACTCCTTTCCCGGATGAATGCCACCCGGGTTGAGTAGTCCGCCATCCCCCACGTCCATGCTACTACTTCCTACGCCCCCTCTGTGTGATTGGTCCTCCCCCCCCCCCAAAACCCCCCCCTTTTTTGGAATTGGACCTCCAGTTTTCACCGGGTCCCTTCCCCGTCACCTTTTTTCACAGTGCCGTCTTACGAGTGAGATCCTCTTTTTCACTGCATTTCCTCGGGATCGCGCCCCCCTACTTATTGTCAATCACATCCCCTCCTCCCCCCGCGGGTTTTACCCTTCGGCCCCCCTTCTTTCTTTGAATAGAACTCCTTGGGAATCCTGCGCGGCAATTCATGGAACACTTCTCCTTTCGATGTTGATTGGGACCCCTCCCCGTCTTTTTGACGCTTTTTTTTTTCCCCTCCCTTACAATGGCCCCCCCATCAAAGAGCCAGTTTTTGGGTCTACAAAACATTTTGCCCGCCTCCCCCTTTTTCTTTTTTTTTCCTTCCCCCCTTTCCGGAATACGATTTTTTTTTTTACTTCTTCCTCCGACTCTTCTCCTCTCCTAACTTCATGAAGCCCCCCTCCCCCACCCGGCCATTTCTTTGTCCTTTGTTTTAGCTAGCCAATTGCGATTTGTATTGGGCCCCTTCACCCACCCCCTTGCGGTTCACTTCAGGCAGGGCTGTTCAAGGGCCCCTGACCCTTCCCCCCCCCCCCTTTTAGAACTAACTCTTGTGCCCATGTTTCCCGCTTTTACCCCTTGAACCTTCAGGGGTTGCCAAAACATGTGTCTTCCCATCGCCAACACCATCTGGCACCTCTCACCATTTCCAAATTTGGTTTTGCCCCCCTTTAGTCCTTGCGCACACCCCCCTTTCTTCATCATACAAACCACCCGCACCATCCCAAGAATATTCCCTCCCTTCAAACTGGTGATGTGCCATGTCTTCTCGGACAATGTACTTTCTGTTGAAAGAGCTGCTTTCCCCCCCAAGAGATTTTGTTGGTGAAGCTCCCCCCAAACTCTTTCTTAAAGGTTTCCAGGGACGAGTCTCGGTCATCTTTCCCCCTGATATGGGTTTTGACTTACGCCCACCCACCCCCCCCCCCATTTTTTCCCCCGCCCCCCCAACGAACTTTGTACTTTATCCTGTGCTGACTTCACTCTTTCCTTTTCTTTTCTAATCCTTCCCCCAGTTTTTTTTTTTCAGGTCTCGATTCGCGCCCCAACCCGAGAACACATGCAACCCAATTCCGGTTCCCTGGCCCGGTTCCCTCCTTTGCCTCTCAGTCCAACCATTTTTCAGAGTCTTACTATCTTCCTTCCCCCCTTGAAACCGTTCATCCCCCTGCCTTTTAGTTGCTTCGCCCCCCCCAGACGCTTTTCTGCCGCTCTCTGGTCCCCCCACAAGAAACCCCCAATTGACCATGTGCACCCAATCCCCCCCTTTTCGAAGGATTCCCTGGGCGTGGGATCTATGGTTTTGTGTTTTCTTACTGAAGGGGTTGGGCTTTGGGCCGAATGACGAGGACCTTTTTTCCCCAACCAACTTTCGATTCCCTTTCTGTTTGGACTGGTGGTGCGTTGTCGAAGCCACTTCCGTTTTTGTTGCCCATTGAAAGTCCCTAAGGGATGGTGCTCCCCTCTCCCCCCCCCAGCTTTTTTGGTATTTTCTCAATTTTTTCCCTTCTTTACAATGCCTCCCCTCCCCCCCCCCCCCTTCAACCCCGGCGAGAAGTCCCCTTTTTTCGTCTGGTCCCCCCTGGGGTCCTCGTCTACAAGGCGCCCCCCCAGTTCCTTGGCGCGGCGGTGAATTTTGAGTCCCGAATCCCCCACCCCCCCCCCCCGAGTCCGTGACAAACCCAACCCCCCCACCCCCCTCTTTCCCTCGTGATTCTGACCCCCAGAAAACGTACTTTTGCTGACAAGGTTTGTTACACTATCCCCACTTCTATGGGACTTTTTTGCCAGTTGCCCTTGCTCCACGGACAAATCAGGATTACACATAGCCGCCAGCCCACAGATTTAGTTGGGAAATCTTTTTCTTCAGGGGCACCCGATCTTTTTACCCAAAGGATATTTAGTCCCCACTTCAGTCGTTCCCACTCGTGCCCCTCTGGTAGTCGCCCTTTTGTTCCTCACGGTTTTTTTTTGTCTCGACCTCTGTCTCCCAAGGCATGTCGCTACTAGACCTTGATCGCCTCCTCCTTTGACTTGGACCCCCCCCCCCTTTGGCGTGCACCTTTCCCCCGGTAACCTTCAGTTCCCATTACCCAACCCCCCCCCTTTTTGTTTTGCCGGAACATCCCCCGAGGCGTTTCCGTAACGGCTGATACTTCGCTTTTTTGTATTTTCCAGTCCCCGGAAGAAACCACTTTTCCTCCCCCGTGACAACGAGGTGGCCCTTTGGAAGCGTGGCCCTTTTCATGCCCCTCTTTCCAACCCTTGGGAGAATTCTCCCCCCCCCGTGAGCTTCCCTGAACCGGAGTTCCCCTTCTGGTGACAGTTGGTTTCCCCGTGTTTGACTTTCTTGGAGATGTCTTTCAATTCTTTTCACAGGACCCCCCCCCTTCAAATGTCGTTATCTCTTGACAGCAGGCAAACGCCCCCTTCGGCCTACCCATTTTCATTCCCCTGGTAAGATTTCCCCGTCCGTTCCCTGGACGACTCCCTCTAGTTGCGGTCGGGACAGTTTCCCCCCCTCCCAACAAGGTCCCCCCTCCTTTTCCCTTGGAACCGAATGTCCCACTTTATGATGGAAAAAGGTCTTCCCCCCCTTGTAACAGTTGTGCGTTTTTTTTGTCCTGGACCTTGTTTTTCACTATATCGTGGTTTGGCTCCACAAGCAACGCCCCCCGAAAGTTTTACTAATGTTGACCCTCTCCCGAATCCCCCTCGTGTTCTATTTCCCCGTCGGACACGTGGAGAACTTTAAAGTATGGCACCCCTGACCGACTGCCCCCCCAGGAATCGAACTTCCCCTCCTTTGCAATGGGGTTTGACGCTGCAGCGCGCAGGGCTGTGAGACCCCCCGGCCCTTAGTATGTCCCACCCTTTCTCAAATCTTGAATTCTTTGCCCTGGATGATACTGATATTCTTACCCCACGAAAACCTTGTGGTGGACCTTTACGTCCCTTTTTCGCAAACAGAAAGGGCCGGTCCTTCCCTTCTCCGAGTTGGTTCGAGACCCCCTCAAGAAACTCCGTTACAGAACCCCTTCTTCGTGAGTGGGTTTGCTCCGTACCCCTCCGGTCCGGTGTTTTTCGGTGGTTTCCCCCCCACAAGCACATGTTTTCAAAGTAGAGCTGACCCTATTCGACGACATGTGGTCTGTGGAAGCTTGGGGCTGGACAGACCTGAAACTGGCGCCCTGCTCAATTTTCGGTTCCGGATGATTCCCCCATGTAGTCCCTGGCGCTCGTGATCACCCCCCCCCTGCGCCCAGGTCCCTTTAGCCCTCCGATTCACCCTTCTTTTGTTTTTCGTGGAGTCATTTGCCCGAATTCGGTACTAAAGATGGACCTTTGCGATGGCTGGCTCCTTTCTTCTTACTCCGATTTTGCCCTTGTCCAGGTCTGTAAAAAGTCGATCCATGAGGGGGAATCGCTGGCATTCATTCCACCTTGTCCCCCCCCTTTTTTTTAGCTTCTTCTTTAGTAGAAGTCTTGCCGCCTTGGCCCTGTCGGTACGACAGGTCGCATCGTTTTTTTTTGCAAACTGTCCCTCCTTTTTACGCATGTGTCTCACTTCCCTGGCGGTAGAAACAAAGGGAATGCTTCTTGGTGTGACCCCCTCACGGGCGCATTTTTGGACACGCGCAGGCGTACGGTGTTTTTCCGTAAAGTCCGCCTGCTTGTGCGTACTTTTTTGGGTTTCATCCAGGCTTTTCCGCCTTCATCTTTTTTGATACCAGTCTTTTTCTGCGAGATGTGGGGCTCTGGCGGAGGTTGTTTGGAAAGACAATGTTACTACCTATCTTTTCGTTTTAGTGAACCCCCGCTTGAACTTTGGTACGTGCCTTTCATTTAAAACACCCCCCTGAGCCCTGAGTCCCAGGATCCCTTCCTCTGAGTTTCCCCCCCCCTTTGCCTCCCCGCTTGGTACTCCCCGGACTAGTTCGGGCCGTTTTTGTTGCCCACCAACAGTCCTTCTTATTTTCTTTTTTTTTTTTTTTTCCCGGTGAATCAACGAAATTCCTCTTTTCCCCCCCTCGGGACGGATTGGATTGTTTTCGTCTCAACACTTTTGGTGCCCCTTGTTTGTTGAACTCCAAGTCCCCGCGATGTGTTGGGCCTCCAAAGAGGATAGATCGGGCCCCTCGAAGGTAGCAAATTTTTAGCCCCACCTTTGATGTCTTCTTCACTTTCCGCGGTTGGTTGGTCTTATCCCTTTTTCGCCCCCACCCCTTTCTCGGAT
>Ga0179593_1509454_pt1 | contig 13287 bp, 24 predicted proteins | sample CZODoug2_1_08_16_FD_185931 | JGI IMG/M metagenome (GOLD analysis project Ga0179593, IMG submission 185931) | Vadose zone soil fungal communities from Angelo Coast Range Reserve, California, USA - CZODoug2_1_08_16fungal (PacBio error correction) | ecosystem: Environmental > Terrestrial > Soil >... | reverse complement strand
TTCCCTTTGGAGTAGCAGGGTCCCCTCGTGTGAACTACCGTTCTCACACAGCGTTATCGTGACAAACAAGAATCGGCTTACTGAATCCGACTTCAATCCCCAAAAATACTTAGTTGCCCCAGCCACTGCTTCCCCTTGACCCAGTAATGTGCCGAAGGTCTTTGGTTTCTTTCTTGACGTCCCTTCAGCGGGCCCCCGCCCCCCTTTGGATGACCCCTGAAACAGATTACCGCAACTTCCCCCTTAGTGTTCTTTCCAAACCCGACACATAATCGTTTTGCGGCCCCCTCAAACCAATTTTTGGCCTGTTTCCTTGTACCGCTCTTCTGGACGTCGTGGCATGAGCTCCAATTTCAACTCTTACGATACCCCATGTCGTCCCTTGAGAGCCTTCCCTCCTAAACCCTGTACACCAGTTGTTTTTTTCTTGCTCACAGTGTGAAAACCACCCTCGTTGATCTCTTTCCAGATTAAATGAATCCGCCCTTCCTCGGGCCCAGTTTCCATTTGAACTCTAGTCCCCCTCCCCCCGTTTGGAGAGGGCTTTTGCTCCCCTCCCTTTAAAGACCCTGCAGTCGGTTTGTCACGTTTCCTTCCCCCCCTCTGGGGAACACGTTACCCATTTTTCTTTTTTTTGCCAGGGATCCTTCCTCTCGATTCCACAAGCTCGCATGCCCCCGCTCTTTTCCCGGGTGACATAATTTTTCCTCCTTTATACCATCGACCATCCGCTTCCTGATTGAGGATGTGTCTTTTTAGCTCTTTTTTCGTGACTGCTGAGGTTGGTGAAATTTTTTTCGTCTTTTTTACGTTAACTCCAAAATCGCGTTCTCGGCAGTCACCCCCCCCCTTCTTTTAGCATGGGATTTCTCTCCAACTTTACACACACTTTGGTGTGTCCTTCGACTTCGACTCCCCCCCCTCATGGAAGGTGAGCCTCCCCCCCTTTTTCCCTCTTTTTTGACCACTTTCAGCTTCACCCCCTGGGGGCATTTTCTCCCCCTCCAGGACCAGGGATTATTTTCCTTTTTCCCCAATTTCCTTAAAACCCCCCCACAAAAAAACTTTTTTTTTGTTTTAATCGGGACTTTGGCTGATAATCTTCCCCCCATACCTCAACGGACTTTCCTTGGAACAAAGAACTTTCCCCCCGCCTTCTCTGGTTTTCTTTCCTCAGGTTTCCAGCTAAGAATGGCCACGGACGATTATTCCTTTTTCACCTTCTCCCAGGAGTTAGAACGTCCCTTTTGTTGTTTTTTTAAATTCAGATCGGCCCCCCCCTCCTTTCTTTTGTTGGTCTTTTTCTTAACCCGTTCCGTTTCAGCTAATTGATTTTCAGGCCCCGCTTCTCTTTTTCTTAGCTTCTTCTCAACTTGATATAAATTTCTCTTCTTTTTTTCCCCCGTCTTGCAAGGCCGGGAAGGTGAGATACCGATCATTTCTCACTCCTGGTTTTTGAGGTATGATTCGTGTCCCGGGGTCCCTAGAGGCACCTTGAGAACCATCCTCTGAATTTCGACCTTTGCATCATGGCTTGGCGGCCATTTCCCATCACTTCGCTGGATTTCCTCCCCCCCAAGCCTTCCAACCCCCGATTTCTTGCCCCTTTTTTCAAAAAGAGACTAAAGACTCCCCCTGTTTTCCTATCTCAATCTTTTCGCGTTTGGGAAATATTTGTCGCCTTCAAAGTCATTTTCCGGTGCGATCTCCATATCCCCCTCCTTCTTGTAGTGGTATTTCCAAGGACTTCCCCTTTTTTTTCTTTTTTTTTAGCCTTGCCCCTCTATTAAAATCTAAGCCGATCCGAGTGGTTTTTTTTTTGACTACCTTGGAACCCCCGAAGTTTGTCTTCTCCATGTAGTGTCCTTTGGCGTTGGGGTTCCCCCCCAATGCCGGAACCCCCCGCCCCTGGATTTCCTCGCTAGGGAATTGGGATGTAACCCCTTTCCCTCTCCTCGTGCGGCCGTTCTGATAAGCACCCCCCCCAAAAAATTGTTGGTCTAGTTCTGTTTAAGATAATGCTCAGGAGGTTACCATTCACTTCGCGGATTTTGGTATCGGTCTTAAGAAAACCCCACATTCCCTTCCCAAGTTCAAAGAGATAATCATCCGCGAACCCACGTTTCTCCCCGCCTTGGTATGGGCGCTGGTTCACTACTCTTTATGGACACCATTAGTCCTCTCCATTGTTCTTGAATCTGGATTGCAGGAGAAATGGATTTTTCACCCCCTTTTGTGCTGGCAAGTGTGTCGAAGGGCGGAGTCTTTTTTCACCTTTATATAAGATGAAAGGTCCTGGTTAGAACAGGCCTCTTCAACACGTTTCTTGCCGGGTGAGGTTCGCGACTTTTTTTCTCTCTTGCTACAGGTACTCACCGGCGCGGGCCTTTTGTCACTGACCCCCTTCTCATTTGCCGAGGTCATGTTTTCGTCTTTTTCCACCCTGGCGGGGGGTCTCCTTTCTTTTTTCCCTACCCCGAAATGGTCCGCCTTTTTTCGCGCCCACTTACTGCCCTCTCCCCTGTGCCCTTCGTCCCGCCCCCGGCCCATGCCCAAGGCCATTTCGGCCCTTTACCTGAGGTTTAGGTCCTGACTCTTTCTACGCCAGACGCTGTGCAGCTTTGCCTTCCCATCCCCCCTTGCGCCTAAAACATCTAGGGCCTCTTCCCTTCCTCCCCCCCAATAACCGGTACAGCCCGCGCTTCGTAGAAAGCGTTATGTTGCACTGCATAAGATTTGACTCCGGGGTAGTCACGCCTGCCCCCTCCCTTGGTTTTTTTTGACCCCTCATGTTAGCGCCTTTGGGAGTATTTCTGTATCTTCACTTTGACCAGGGTGAGCCCATTGCCCCCCCCCCTTATCCCAATCCCCCATAACCGACTTCTTTAGTACGAAGCGCCAGTCTTTTTCGCCTAAAACAAGTCGCCAAGGTTTTTACTCTTCTTTCTCAGACCCAGGGGATACCACGGCCTTACGAATTAAAAACCCCCCCCCCTTGTCTCCCCCCACAAAACCAGAAACACCGAGGTACCCTCCCAATCCTTTTTCTCCGGCGACCCACCTTGGCAATACATACCCCCTGGCTCTCCTCCCCCCGCCGTAGACAACTTTCACATACCAACGCCTGCCGGCCTGATATTTTTAATCCTTCGACTTGCCTTTGGGTTCCCTCCCTCCGCACAGTTTTTTTTTTCACACACAAAGAAACTGGTTACAAGTCACGTCTTATTTTTTCAGCGGCCCTGAGATGAAAGGGCCTCTTTTTTCTTTTGTTTTCCCCCTCTTAGGCTCAAAGATCTCTTTTCTATAATACAGGTGTTGTTTATCTCTCTTCAAGCCTTTCCAAAGACTCAAAACCAAGGTCCCATGCCTTTGATTTTCCATTCATTATTCTACCTAGACCTGGACATTATTCCCCCCCATTTTGTTTGTTTTCGTGCGACAACTCTTAGCGCTTTTTCCGTCTCCTTAAATCAATATCAGGCCTCCGAGCGCTGTGCCTTTTTTTTTTAGTGTCCCCCAAGTGCGATTTACTATTGTGGGACCCACTGAGAGCGCAAGGGAGGGGGGATTAGTTTCCCTTGGGTCCCCTTCCAGATTGCGGGAAAATATTTACGCGTTTTTGGTGGGTGCGTGATTTTTCCATCGGGTTTCTTACTACCTCATTCCGGTTCTTTTGATGCGTATCTTTTAATTCTCCGGCTGGGCCCGAAACTTTCGGCCTTAATCCGGTTCGTCTGTACATTTGCTGGGATGGTCGACTTTTGCTTTTCTCTCTTGGGACTCACAAGGGTACCATTCGTTGGTGCTGAACAAATTTCAAAAGCGCCCCCCCCCCCCCCCCCGGGGGTTGGTTAACCCCCCCCCCCCCCCCCACACCCCCCCGCTACTGTTCATCCTGGGGCTCTCCTGGAAACCCGGTGTTTTAATCAACCCTTAGGGCCCAGTGACCCCATTTTTTTTACTTCTTTTTTTTTTTCTCGCGTCTGATAAAACTTTGTTTTTTTGTCTTTGGACGTAAAGGGATGGCAAGAGGCGGTGGTGCGTAATTTTTTTCCCCCCCTACCTCCCAGACATTCATTAGTCTCTGTACACTATACCTCCAGGGACATCCCCATGTTTTTGTCACTTTTATGGCCCTTAACCCCCTTTGCTGTTTTTCCATTGGCCAGGCGGACGCTCCAACCGTTATTTTGGGTTTAGTGTCTCCCCACACAAGGACACCTCTCTTCTAAATCATTCCCTGATAAATACTCCGGGGAATGTCCCCTGTTTAAGCACCTCTCCACCCTTTCTTCCCCATTGAGTAATTTTTCAGCTCTCCATGACCCTTTTGTCTTTTATTCATCCTGGATCAATGAAATTTCAGAGCCCCCTCCCCGAAATGGCAGGTTGATAGGGTGAAGCCCCCTTTAAACAAGGGTAATAGTCATGATTGCCCCTTTTCCCCCCCTGTCCCCCTCGTTTGCCCCCCCTGCGCCAGGTCCTCTTTCTCGTCCCCTTCCATATCCAGATTTAAGCGTTTTATTTTTTCAGCCTTTGCCATGACTAACCTAAGTTGACGCCCCCGCCCATCCCATCCGATCAATGATGTTAGAGTTGCTTTAAGGTTATCTTTCCCCTTGATTCTTTTCTGAGGTTTGGTTTTTTACCCTTTTCGTTCCCCCCCTCCTCCAAAAACAGAGACGTGATAGACGGACCCTCCTACGCCTTCATGGTTAGGCTTTTGATTCCGGCAACCCTTACCCCCCACTTTTGGTGCGTCCTTCGGTTTTAACGCCCCCCCCCTTCACTTGGAGGTTTTTTGATCCTAAGTCTCGCCCCTCTCATTTTCACATTGGTGGTTCTTTTTTTTGCGCCCAGACGGTGCTATCTCCCACCTCTTCTTTTCCCCTTTTTCATATTTCGAAAACCCACTCTGTCTGTTTATTTCTTCCCCTCCCTCCCGGATTTCCTTGGAAAAACTCCCCGACCTTTCTTGAGCGGATGAGTTATTCTCCTTCCCACGATTCATGAGTTAAATCCGGGAACGTGTTTTTTCCCAAAACCTCCCCTCCTTGTTCGATGTCGGTCCTTTTTGGAGCTTGTTGTGATCGATTTTTTTTTTCCCCCCCCTTTTTCCTCCCCCCGCAATACATCGGGATTTTGTCTGCCATACATTTTGGGCTTCACCGTTGTAGGAAAAAAGCGCCCCCAGCAATCCTCCCTCCCCAACTGTTAGAGCTTCCATTTGACCACCATCATTGCGGCCAGGAAGGTGCGGTTCCTTATCCTCTCTCTTTTTCACCCCGTGTCTCTTGTTTTAGGCTTTCTTTTCTCCCCCCTCCCTTTCTCTCACCCGGCTCCAAGCCTTGAGAACCGTCCCGCTGAACTTTTCTTCCCGCCCTTTGAAGGTGCAGAGATTTTTCGGGACCCGGCCTTTCCTCTTCTCCAACCATTGGGTATTCCGTCCCCCATACCCGATTGCGGGCAGTCTGTTAATTGACAAACCCGCACGTCGAAAAAAGCTCCCCCTTTGAACCACCGGATTTTCGCCCGGTGGACCCCCCTTCCAGTGGACCCGTGATCGGGATTCCGGGACTCTCCGCACGGTTAGTGTCCCCCCAGGAATCCTGTTTCCTTTAGACTGTCCCCTACATTAAGCCAACCGAGTGTTGGTGCCCACTTCCGGCCGACGATTTATACCGCCCGTTATCGTTGACGAACTTTCCCAACTTCCTTTCGTATCTTGAAAAGCTCTCGTTCTCTTCCTTGTTCTTCCCCACCCCTTTACCCTTGTGTTGGGCGAAGTCCTTGAACCCCAAAAGTGTTTTGGTGACTTTCCTCAAAATGGACCTCCTCTGCTTGCCTATATCCCGTCGCGGATTTTCTTTGTCTCCCTCCCCTCCTTCAAAATCAGCATGTGGTCCCCATAGCCACTTCCAGGAAAGAACTCTTCTTTTTTTCCCTGGAAAGAATTCTGGGCCACCGGCATTCCCTTTCTGCTTGCTCGATTTGTCCTCTGGATTATTGCAGGATCCCAATGGCCGCTAACTCCGACCCACTGGCTTCCTTTTTGTAAAAGAGGAATTCTTTGGGGCCTCCATTTTTACCCCTATGAAAAGCTTTTAAAGGTAGGGGCCCAGACCCCTCTAACCGCATGGGATGTGATGGTCTTGCCGATGGATACGGTGATCTCCCCTTTTTTTTTTTGGGTGGGTTTTTTTTTTTGGTTTTTGGGGTGGTTGGGGGGGGGTTTGTGGGCTGGCTTGAATATCTGACCAATCAAATGCCTACTTTTTCGCCGAAACCAGTAGGTTTTTTCCGAGCGATTCTCCTATAAAGTAACTCACTCTCCTCTGGCAATTGGAGATAGCCCCCTTACCGCATTTTTCATGTACGCCAGGGCCCCACCTTCCCCACCTTGTCTTCCATTAACCTCGTTCCCCCTTATTTTCCTTTCGAGTTTACGATTGACCTCAGCTGTACTAGAGGTTGCTTTCTTCACTCCCCCCCCCCCCCCTCTCGGCCAGTTAAGGTCATTTTCCCCCAACCCCCACCCTTTTTTCCCAACGATGATTTAGTAAGCTTTTCATTTAATTGCCATAAGGACTTTGGTTTCTCACTTCCACCCTGACTCGGTTGTGGTCGATATGTAGACGGCGGGCATTCCGGTAGTTCACCTTTTACCAGTTGTCGATTTCCTCCACAAGCCAAATACCAACGAGCACACATCCCCCTACTCAACAGATCTTAGTTACCTCGGCCACTCCCCGTTGCTGGTCCTGTACCCCCGAGCACGAATCTTCCACCGCCCCTCCTCCCCGTTGACAGGACTTTAGGACGCAAGTCAGCCCCCAACCCCTCTGGCTCCACCCGCCACCAACCACGACCCCAAACCCCCGCTTTAACCAATTTCTCCTGTTTTGAATCCGAGTCCCCACACATTTATGCATACCCCTCCTCTGCTCTTTGCCACCCGGCTTAGATCTCTTGTCCACCAAACCGCGATCGTCCCCTTTCCTGAAATTCCTTTCGTAACCCTTTTCGCGGACGCTGCGGACGGAGTGGTTCACCTACCCCCCGCACCTGGTGGGTCAATGGTCCCAGTTTTTTGAACTTCCCTATTGCTGTCTTGACCGTTAAGCGGGTTGCTGTTGGTTGTACGATTTCTCCCAGATATCTTATCTGGGCCTCTCCTACTGTGTAGTCCTCTCCACCCAAGGACCCTTCCAAAAGCTCCCCATCCCCAGGTAGGACCTGGAAGCTCCTTTTCGTGATCGGTTCCCCTTAGCCTGTTGGATTGTCACCCCCCCCAGTGTTGCTTTTTGGGAAACAAACTCCGGCCGCTGAGGCGTCCACAGTTCCCCAGTTCGAGCAATCTCTTGGAGTTTTCGTGACAGGCCAATTTTTTCGAGGCGGTTTGCAATCTCATCAACCCCCCGCGGGGGGTGTTTGGGTCCCCCCCCTCATTTATGTTCATTTACAAAAAATTTTTTTTCCCTGCTCCCTTTCGGGAAAATAAATATTGTTCTAGCGGTTGTGTGCGGTTCTTATGCTCTTTTTGTTTGCTTTTGCCTACCCTCGTCCTCATTGCTTCTTCGTCCCTCTTTCATGGATCGGCTTTTCGACCCCCCCCCCGCGTTTGTTGACGATATCGGATTCTTTTTTTCCCTTAAATTTCCTTTTGATTTTTTTTGAGTTCCCCCCTGTCATCTTTCACCCTGGGTTCCCCCTAGGGCGTGGAAACTACCAGGACAGTCTCTCCAACCCGCATGACGTCATCCAACCTGGGCGCGACTGACCCCCCGTTTCGTTTGTACCCCTGATTTAGTTTGCATTTCCACTGCTCAACTTTTAATCCCTTTTTTTCCTGGTCATTTGTTTTAGGGACAACGTCGGCGGTAATCAGATTGGTGCTGGCCCTCGTGAACCGCCTCCGCCAGTGCTTGATCCCAACATTACCCTTTTGACCCTTCTTCCCCTGTTTGATAAGTTTTACGGGCCGAACAAACAAGTGGCTTTTTTCCTTGGTAGTTACTCTAAAATGTAAAGGTGTTCAAGGAAGGTCCCCGATTAACCCCAGTGCCAAAACGATTTCCTTTTTTTAATGTCGATACGAGAGCCCCTCGTTGCCCCCTGCGAGGACGACACTAAAAACCTGTGTGTGGGTTCCGTTGGTACCGGCTCCACTCCATGAACCCTTCATTTTGACCCACCATTTCGCTTCCAATGCCTGCATGCTAAGTCCGCAATGATAATACCGTCGAACAGAACCCCCCCTCACCTATGAGTTTGAGAGGACTTGTTGACCCCTTTAAATACCGGTTATTTATCGTATTCGCAAATTTTCCCCCCCAGCCCCTGTTTGCACAACTTCCATCCCGGTTATTTTGTTTGAAGTCCCCGGCCCGGTGCCCCCCTTTCAAATCCTGTTCAAGCCGTCAGAAGTGCAGTGCCCCTCTTTCCCCAGAGCCAATAACACGACCTCTCCGATTTAGGTTCCCCCGAAGGTTATCTCTTTGCCAATTGCTTCGGTTGAATGACCTTCGTAGCCTTCCCCCCAAACTTCCGGCGGCCGTGGCCGCACCCCCTAACGGCGAGACCCCTTTCTCGGTCCCCAGGAACTTCTCCAAACCTTCCCCGTTTTCTTATCCCAAAGCCCAACACAGTCACGGCTTGTACGGTTGCCCAATAATCCTTCAAGTTCATCCCACGGACAGCTCTCTGGTTGAATTTTGTCCCCCCTCCCCCTCCGCATGACCGGCGGTTCTCCGCCCTTTTTTTCCCCTTACCTATGAAATTTAGCAACCCCGTGATCCATTTTGCTGAATTGACTATAAACCGAACGGATTCCCTCAACAAAGAACTCTTGAAGAAGGGTCTAGGATGACAGATTTCATGCTGTTCGGCCAGTGATAGCGGTTTGTCAACACTTCTTGAGAAAGCCGTTATACTTTCCCTTCGTTTCTCTCGAGTTTAACGCTCGGCCCGCCATCCCTCGGGCTTTCATGAAACCCCAAGGGATTTTTCCCGGGCGATTCCCTTTTTTTGTCATGGCCTTCCAAATGGAAGCCAAGCCATCGTCCTTCAAACGTCTCGTGTTTTTACCCAAATCTGAGGACCTTTTGACGCTGCGCCTCATCTTCCTCCTAACGGTTTTTAGAGATGATCGCGGGCCATCTCTTGTACGCAACCTTCCCCTTGAGACCCCTTTGAAAGGATGCCGGACCCTTCCTTTGGCGGCCCTTTTTCCGGCCCATCTAAATCTTAGCCCTCAAACTGTGGGTCTTCCGCCTTTCTTTTTCTGCGGGAAGTCTCTTGGAATTGTTAAACAAACCGACTCCACTCGTACTCAGCTCCGTGTTTTGGGAACACCGCTGCCGTGGCCCCTCTTGCATTTGGTATTTTTAAGACTTCAAGACGTACTTCCCTGAAATCCTTTTATTTGGTCGCCTGGGCCATTAAAATTCCCCGTTTTTTCGGTTGGGTTTTCCTAATAACCCAGTGGAACCTCCTTGGTTTATTCCCGCACATGGTCCTTCTGGCGTTGCCCAACCCCCCAATGACGTGAAGCCGCGATGACCATTCTGAGGTCCTTAATTTCCTCACTCCAATGCGACGGTTTGTTTTTTCTCCGGGACTTCAACCCAAAGTGTTTTGCTGAATTTTGATTCACATTTTCCTGCCCCTTATCCTTGCTTTTTTCTCAAGGCTCGGACGGTTTGAGGTGCCCGTCTCCTGACCCCTTTAACCTCTTTCCTAATCAGTGTCAAAGGAGCTCACATTATCCGCGAACCTGCCTTTCTTGGTCTTGCTTGATGGGGCGTCAATTCTTCCTTGGCCCTTTTCCTGCTCGGTTTCTGTTTTGATCGGATATGTGAGCCACTGTCTCTCCACCGTACCTGGGCTAATCAACTTTTTTTGACTCTTGGGGCGACTTTTGCCAACCCTTTTCCCCAAAACACCCACCCCCGAACAACTTGAACGTTTCTTTAAATGCGGCCCAGACTTCATATTTCCCCCCCGCCCTCGGGGTGTTGATCTTGCTTCGATGACCGGCTGGTTTCCTGATCTCCGTCTTATTGAATATGACGATCCCTCAAATGTGTGGGTCCCTGTTTGAGGACTTACCCCCCGGTTTATGCGTTCCACTCTCTTCCTACCCCATGTATTGTACCTGTTTTTTTGGTTTCACAATTCCCGCAAGATATTGCGCGTTTTTCCCCTGCCACGCCAATGGTTTCCATTAAACCTTACGTCCCAATTTTGGGTCTTCGCTAATGATTTCGTAGTTTCGATGAACCCCCCCGCCAACTGGCCGTTACCTACTCTTAAAGCACCTCCCGCCCGCTCCTTCCAGACGCTCCCGATTACATAGAATTTGCCGTGAGAACACCCCCCCCCCCCCCCCCCCCCCCCCCCCGTTTGCAATGGCACCATCGTGTTTACCTTGGGCTTCTGTAAGAGCCCCCCCAGAAATGTTTTTTGATGACTGTATCTTTCTCGGAGCGTTTGGGAGCCTTCCTTTAGCCCTTCACCCCGAATTTGCTTGTTTTGAGAATGACCCGGACTCCCCCCACCAACAAAAACACCAAAAAAGCCCCCATTTTAATTACAGACTCAAGCCGATACTCTTTCCCGCCTTTTGGCGGAACCGGGTGTCTTTCAGAGTTTTGCAAGACGCCGGCCGGCCTCCCTCTCGGATTTTTCTTCGGCAACCCCCCCCCCCCGCGGTCGAACAGTGACGCACCCAATCCCTGGATTTACCCGCATCTTGACGCCGGAAAAACCCTTTCTAACCCCAAAACCTTTTTCATTCTGAGCGGCCAACCCCCGCCGTATACCCTTTCTTAACCCTAAAAAAAGCCTTTCGTCGGACTTTTTTTCTCTCCTTGTCACTTTGGGACGCTTTATGCGTTTTCGGAGTTTGTACCACCCGGACCACCCCCTCCCTTTGGTTTTGGGTGGGGGTCTTTCCACTTTTTGAACCTTTTTCCCCCTGATTTATTCTGAAAAGGGAAGTTGGTGATTGTTTTTTTTTTTGTCGAGGAAGGATTCACCAAAAAAACCCCTTTTGTTTTGGGGGTGGGTTGTTTGTTATTTTTTGTGGTGGTGGGGGGGGAGTGGGTTTTATCTTTTCCCCTTCCTCGACCTTTTTTTTGTTTTGAGATTAACAAGGCGTTCCCTTCTCAAACTCGACCACACAAGCAAACTTCTCCAGGCCTCCGGTTACCCCCCCTCCCCTGTCCATTTGCACCAACCGGTGGTTTGAGGGGACACAAAAATAGGCTTTCCTTCCCACCCCAAAGTGACCTTTCGTTTCTCCCAATATCAGGTCTTGATCCCCCTGTTTCTTCACCAGTTTTTTGTCTTCTACGGCGGGTTGCAGAATCGAAAGCTGTTCGTCACATTGTACAATTTGTTTTAAAGTTCTCAAGATGCTTCCCCCTCACTTCTTTTAACTGGGGGGTTGGCGGGGGTTTTTTTTTCCCCCCAGGGTCCAAGCTGTTTTTTTTTTGCAAATCTTGCATTCCCTTGCTTACAGAGGCGGTTATGAGTGACAAGATTCACCAATGTCCTTCCTCCAATAATGGCGGGCCCTCTTCCCTTATAGCCTAGTTCTTTAAAGGTATGCTGCGTGATGGTTTTGCCCAAACCAAAAAACCAAAAGGTTTGATTTTTTTCCATCTCCAACCCTGGTCAAATTGTTTTATTTTCAAGAAATTATATCCAGAGCCCGCCTACACCTCTTCCATCAAAATCCATTCGGTCCTGCCGAGACTGTAATGCCTGACTTTTAGTGGTCATCAACCCCCCAAAATCCTGGCATTCCCCCCACTTCCCCCCAACATCAGCGTCTGGACGCTTGGTTGAGCCGTCCTTTAACTAAGCGGGACCTCCTCCTCTTTCGGGTGCGGTCGCGCACCCCTCTATCCAGCTTCAAAAAGATTTGGAGGCTCCCTCCCCCTGAAAGGTTTACAGTTAACGAATTAAAATCTTGTTCCGGAAGGTTAACACCACTTTTGTTTTTTTTTTTGGGGGCCACGAAAATTAGTCTTCGTGGGAAGTGGCCCTTTTTCTTTTCATCCTCCCCCCCCTGATAGGATGGAGTTTTTTCCACCCCCTTTCCCCCCCTCCGATCCCTTCGTACGTGAGCGCTACCTTCCCCGGTGGCCAGGACCCCCCGGTTACCCATTTTAAGCCCTCATTCCCCCCCTTTGGCACGAAGTTCCGAGATAGTCCCTGCCGCCGCTGGATTTCCCGATTCCGTTACATGGACCGCGCGAGCCCCCCCTCCCATCCCCCGTGAGTTCTCTCCCTTCCTTTACCTCGTTTTCGGTTTCCCAGTTTCTTTTTCTTTCCCCCGTTTTCCCAGCCTCGTCTCTTTTTCACACTTCCCCGCCCTGTCCGAGGTAGCTGAGCAGTCGTTCTCCCCCCCCTCATTCCCACATTAAGCGCGCAATTCTCGATTCCCCTTTCCTTGTTCCTTCCTTTTTCCTGTCCCTCCCCTACATCCAGCCCTGAGTTCGCTTGATGAAGGTTTCCTTGATTTTCCCTCTGGACTTTCTTTTCTGAACTTTCTTCTGAAGAAACCCTCCCCCCAAATCCACCGCGACTTTATATCGAACAGATATGGCTTGTGACCCACTTTCACTCCCCCCCCCAATTTGGTCATTCCCCCTTATTCCTAAAGAAGTCCCCCCAACCCAACCCTGGGGGGTCTTTTTTTTTTTTTTTTTTTTTTTTTTTTTTTAACAAACCCCCAAACCAACCGTGTGGGGGGGGGGGTGTTTGGAATGTTCAAAATTTTCCCGCGCCTGCTTTAATCTTTCCCATTTTTTTCTTTTTTTCGACCAACCTAACTCATGTGACCTTATGTTTTCCTACCACTGTCGGGGGTCCAATTATTATCAAAATCCCCTGCCCCCCCTTCCCCCCTCCTCTTCCTTTTGGCTGACTTTTTTTAATCGACCCCTTGTATACATTTTTGCCCCCGTCGGGACGACTCCCCGATTTTGATTTTCTTCCTATTCAGCACTCAGGTCCCCACAAGGATCAGTATGGTTTTCACCCCCCCCCCAAACTGGAGAATCCCTTCAGATACCCTGACAGTGTCTGTCTGTTTTCTTGATCACCCCTCCCCGTGCCCGTACCTAGGTTTTGGTGTCTTCATTACCCAAGGGCTTTGTTCTCGCTTCTGGACCTTCCCCTGGGAAACATGGAAGCCACCAGCTCATTCCTCTCATCCCCTTTACTCGGCTTTTCTCAGGCCCGACCCTTCCTTTTTTAGACGGTTCTCCTCTC
>Ga0179593_1418520_pt1 | contig 13287 bp, 16 predicted proteins | sample CZODoug2_1_08_16_FD_185931 | JGI IMG/M metagenome (GOLD analysis project Ga0179593, IMG submission 185931) | Vadose zone soil fungal communities from Angelo Coast Range Reserve, California, USA - CZODoug2_1_08_16fungal (PacBio error correction) | ecosystem: Environmental > Terrestrial > Soil >... | reverse complement strand
TTTCTTTTTTCGATGATGACCTCATCTCATATCAGTGGCGTTCCCTCGATCGGCGGCCGGGCCGGTACGGAACTCACTGCCCTTTTTTTTTTTACGCTTTTTTGCAAGTTATCGTGTCCTTGTTCCGGCTCTCCCTTGTGATTCGCTGGCGTGCCTTTCTTCTGTTTTTTTTTCACCGCAATGGACCCGCGTTGACTGAGCTCAGTGTTGTTAAGCGTGGTTTTTAAACTGTCTCCCAACCCCACACAATGAAACCCCTTCTTTATCCGTAAACATTTCAGTCTGAGCGTTCCCTCTTTGTCGACCCTCTACCCCCATAGATGTTTCACACCTCTTCTTTCTGTGTGTCTGTTATCCACAGTGTCGCCCTGCCCCCCCCCTCCCCTTTTTTTTTTCCTTCGCTCAATTCTGACAAAACGCTTTGATCTTCCTCTCTATGCTTGTTGTCAGCTTGTTTTGCAGGCGGTTCTCAGCTGCTTCGTTTGATACCCATGGAAAAGGCTTTGGCCCTTGTTTTATTAGCCAGAGGGTTTCTCGTTGGAGGGAGTACCCATACACCCCCACCAAGGGCCAACGCCACAGCGCAAAGGAATTACCCCCCTCTTTCCCCCTTCGAATCCCCCTCCCCTCAGGCTTCCTTATTGCTTCCCCTGCCCTTTCGTCCTTAACCTCTTGCGACTTCCCTTCCCCAATTGTCGTACCTACCTGATCCCGGTTTCCAGTTCTTTTTGCCTCAACCTCCCTCCCAGGTCTCAACGGCGCCTGGACCCTTTAGTCTTTCTTCTTCCTTTCCGTAATCTTCCGTCAGTATGTCGCTGTTTCAAAGCGCACTTCTCCATCAGCGTCGGCTTTCTTGTTTTGTGCTACTCAACCAGGTCCTTGGGCTCCTCTTTCTTCGGTTTTTGCTCTTTGTGGATGTCTTCCTCATCTTGTGCCCGTCGTCCTACTTTCCTTTCTAAGGGTTGGCCTTTCCTTTCTTTTTTTCCTGTTTCCAGTCCAGTGACAGTCTTTGTCCCCCCCTCACCTTGAGCGTCCCCTTCGAATCGTTTTTTCCGCTAATACACTACCCCCGTGAAGTTTTTACCCCCCTGCGGATCACCTTTCCCCCCCGTTTTTTCAGTCGACATATCGCAGAGCCCCAACACCTCTTCACCCTTAGACCGGGGTGTGTAAACACATGACTCCTCCCCGTTCATACCTTTTTTGATTCCTTTTTGATCCAAGGATTCTTGTCCACCTTTTTTCATCCCTCGGGCGTCCCCCCCATTATCACCAGCTCGTTGTGGTTAACACTCCCCCCCCCCTCGACTTACCAACCTTATCCAGTGCCTATATGTCCTCCTACCCTTTCCCAGATTTTTGCGTAGAACACTCCCCTTTGCTGCCCAATAACTTCTCTCTCTTTCTTACCATCCGTTTGTTTGTTGAGTTCTTTCTTCTTAGATTTCTAAGCCTGCCCTTCTCTATCCGTATAAGGATTTTTTCCTTTTTTGCCTTCAGTTTTCCGTTTTGCGTTTACCCACGTGGTTCATCCACCTTTTTCACGTGAATCGTATTAGATGTACACTCCTCGGAGCCCACCTATACCCCCCCTCAGCAAGGGATTACGCTCTTGCTTTTTTGAGCTGGTTTTCCCCATGGGTCTTCCACCTACGGTGTCCTCTGATATTGTTGCTGCCCCTTGGTCCATGGTTGATCGGTATTCAGCTATTTCAATTCCTTCTTTTTCTACGATCTTGTCGATGTTCTACCTCCTTGCGACTTTATTTTATCCATTTGTTTTCCTTCCCCCCCCCCCCCCACGGTGCAAAGCTTTTCCCTTCCCTTTCCCCACAGCCCGGCCGTGCCACCTTCGCTCCGGGACACGAGTCGTTTTGCACCTCCTTTTTTTTCACCCATGCTTCACTGACCCCTGATCTATCTTCTGGTCCTGTTTCTGTCTCAAAACGCGATTGACCTCCGGATTTCTCTTTGCGCGTTTCACCCTTTTTCTCATCATTCGTTTCCTTTTTCGGAATTTTTTCCACCCAGTCGAATTGCGTCCCTTTCTTGTGCACGAATTAAAAGGGATTCCAGCTTTTCCTTCCATTTCCAGACTCGGAGTGAGTCTGTTACTTGCCTGCGCTGACCTACCATTAGTGAGCCTTTACTCCTGAGGGCGTTGGATATTTTCCTTGTACTACTTTTGAATGACTGGGCTAGGTGGGCTTTTCCCTTTTGTTTATGCTTCCTCCCTATTCCCCAGTCCCTGCCGTTCAGCCCCTGACTTTGGCCAGACCTTTTAATTCGTATCACCCAGTCCTTCCCAGGCGCTCTCGCCTGTTCACACCAGTCGACACTAGCGTTTTGGTCGATTTCACGGTTTTTTCGACTGATTTTTAACCTTCACTGGTTATTTCGCGTCCTACCCATGTTTCCGTCCCAACCAGCTCCCTTCCGGTTTTTTGAGACCCAACGCTTTTTCTGGTCGACAACGCGTTTCTTTGCTCGGTTGATCCCCTTCCGTTTTTGACAGGTCGTCGGGGTTGTCATTGTGGTCCCCCCCTCGGCCTCTTTGAAAACACCCCGTCTTTTCTTACCCCTGCTCCCCTTTTATTATCCCTTTTTGCTGGGACCTTTTCGTTTGGCCCACACCCCTGTCCCCGCCCGGTCCACTTTGACCCGGTTTGCTTTTTTGTTGTTTGCCCTCCAATTCCACCAGTCGCCCCGACCAGGAATTACGTCACCCTGATCGTACCCCACTCGCCGTGCGTTTTGTGGCTGCCACCCGCCTCTAACTCTCCCGCCCCCCCGACAAACTGCCGGAGGCTTTAATCCTCGCCTGATAACCGAAACTTCTAGGAGGGGTGCTCTGCAGACTTTTGTGTGTTGCTGCCGAGATTGGCGGTTTTTGGAGAGCATTATGGAACTTTCCCTCGGCATGTTTTGTCGTAGCTCCCCTATTTCTTATGTAGTTTATCAGTTCCCTTTAGGAGCTGTTTTAAGATTTTTCATCACGTATCGGGGTCCTTGTGTAGTTGCCTACTGATTGCTCCACATTCATTGGTCGTAAAGTTTTCCTGTCGGTTGTACACCCGCCCATTCCCTGCGATGAGGCCAATGATTCGGCTAAGGCTTTTTGCGTAAGAGTGTCCATCTTCCTCCTTTGTCCACCCAAGGCAACCCCTCTCTTCCTGCCTTTAACCTTTCGATTGATACTTTTTCGCCAACCTACCTCTTACCCCATCATTCAAATCGATTTTTCCCCAAAATTTTTTCTCTCTTTCCTTCGGTTGTTTAGTTAACCGTTTTCCTCCTTGACTCACTCCACCTTTTTCATCTCGACCACTTCCCGACAATTTGGCGCGCTATGCGCAGTTTTTTTCTGGTTTTTGAAGTGCCCGGGCTTGCGCTTCTCTCGGTTTCCCCCCGTCACCGTCTTTAAAAAAAAGTAGCATTTCCCGCTGGAGGATTTTTGAGATTTCGGAGCTTTCCCAACACAAAAAAATTTCCCACAGATCCAAGGAATGCGAACCTGTCCCGGTTACATCCCACGTACACCCCTTATTTTTCGCTAAGAATTTCTTCGAGTCCCGTCAATAGGTCCCTTTTCTTCCACCTTGGTTTTTTCACAAGTTCATCTTTTTAAACTTCGGTTCCCCATCACCCTGACCGGTCAGCCTGTCGGACAGCCTTTTTTTATGTTTTCCCTCTCTTCCGTACGTAAAAATTTCCCCTTCTTCCTGCATCTTTGAACTAGCCCTTTTTTTTACCTAGTGTAAGCATCTTTTTTTGTAGCACAGTACCCCTCCTCTTTGACATCGTTTTAGGAGTTAATTGATCATTTTTTTAAATTTTTCGTCCTCCATAATATTGTTTTCACGTTTTCCGGTCCCATCTTGTTTCCTTTTCCACCCAGTGTTGTCCCTTAGGGGCTGTTGGACTACTCTTGAACTCTTTTCCCCCGCTCAAATACACAGGTACGCGTCCCCCCTTTCAACCGTTGCCTTCGCCCCGCTAGGACCCTTATTTTTTTTTTCTTGAAGCCTAGTTTCTTAACATCGTCCATGACAATTGCAGCGACTCTCTCGAGCAATCTTTTCCTTTCTCTGGCTTTTTTTTTTTTTTTTGTACCCCCCCAGCTCACCTCACATCTTATTCAACTGCGTCTTTTTGTCATTCTCCAGGATTTCTGTATTGAGAAGACTCGGTGTAAACGCCCCCCATCTTACTCAACGCAACAGGCTGAATCGTACCCCCTGGATCAACCGGCCTTCTACCCTTCCTTGAAGCCAGGGCCCGAGTTTGCTTTTTCTCAAAAAGTTGCGCCCTAATTTTCGTTGTTGTGTTTTTTTCCGATCGTTCGGCCTCCCCCTTATAGTTGTTTACTCACCCTCTTTTGCCCTTGTTTTCTCGGCAGTATCCTGCCCTGTTGATCCTTGTTCCCTGCGTTAGTTTGAGTTAAAAAAGCTTTCTTGGTGATAACTTGTCCCGACCTCTTCTTCGCACCGGTTTTCCCTCCTTCTTCTTCTTTCATTCCCCATGACTCATGGATTCACGATTTTCTTTTGAGGCTGGTTTCCCCTTTTTCTTCCTTCTTCCTCGGTGTTGCTCCCGATCGGTCCCGACATGTCTTTTCTCCTTTGTTTAAGTCCGTTTTGTCTGTTCGCTTTTCTGCGAGCGAACCTTGCCGACTTGTTTCATTTCTTTTCGCGGTTGCACGCCTTGGCCTGGACTTCTCAACAGCCCGGACGGGTAATCCCTTTAATCAGTGTCCACCCTGCGGATGGCACCCTATCTGTGTCTTTTTTGCCACCCATGATCCTGACCCGCTACGATTATCAGCCTGCTGCGTCGTGCTGAGCCCACAACTTTCCTTTTTTTCGGTGATTAGTTTTTTTCCCCCCTCATCCTTCATCTTCTTCCATTCAGGGTAGGCGTCCCGGCCAGGTGCATTTTTCGAATTTGGCGGATTCCCTTCATAGTTTAAGGGATCTCAAGCTTTGGCCCCTTTCCTACATTTCAGAGACGGTTTGGAGAAGATTACTGAGATTGGTTTTCTCCTTAGGATCCCCATCCTGCCCAATACTGTTGGTGTTGTCTTTCTTTTTACCGATCTTTGACTTCAGGGGGGCTCGGTGGGCGTTGCCCGGGTTTTTGTTGTTGTTCCTCATCTCCCAGCCGAGCACGGTGCGATTTTTTTTCTTTGGCATCCTTTCATTGATGTATCACCGTAAATTCCTTTATGCTCCATGACCCCCCCGTAGAACAAAGAGCGCGCGGTATCGCAAGGTTTTTTCGAAAGTGATAGAGCTACATGCTGTCCTTGGCTCCTGCCGATGACGGCACCCCCTAAGTTAGTAATCCTTTCTTGTTTTTCTTTTTGCTCCTTTTTTTTCGACCACCCCCTGTTATGGGGCTCCTCGGATCAATCTTTCTGAAGGCAGGGTCATCTGTTTTCATTGGTTTGACTCCGGAGCAGGGAGAGGGTCCCAACACCACGCCCCCCCCTTTTCTCCATCTCCCTCCCTGGATGACCCCCCCTAGCTCCTTTTTTATGGGACGCGTGGTAATTTTTGCGTGGGACACATTACATCTGACCTTTCCGACACCCCCTTCTTTGCTAAGAAGTCTCCCCTCGCGTCACCGTAGATTATTTCAGAAACCTTTGTACCCCCCCCCTCTCGATCTTTCCTTGCTTCCCCTCAGTACGTCAAATCGAGGTGCCCGCGCCAACACAAATGCCTAGGGTTACGCATGATGTCCTAATATAACCCGCAAATCTTCTTCCCCTCCCCGTTTTTTTGTTTATAGCTCTTTGCGGATTTTCGAGATGATTCCATCATTCCCCTCTTTTTTGTTGGCCGGAGGGCCTCGATTTGGCGGTTCCCTTACGGCCGCCTCACGCGCTGTTTGATAGTGTCATTTGAAAAGTATAGTCTTGTACGGATTTGTTTTTTTCTCCCCCCTTGTCGGACCTGCCTTTTTTTGTCGTGGGAACCACGCAATGTGGAACCCCTCGCTGAGATCACCACTAGGCGTTTTGCAGATTGGTCATTCTTGGTCTCCCCTCCCCAACCGGCCCACATGCTGTTCCTTCCCTTTTTCGATTGACTCCCGCCGGCCAATCACCTCTTGTCCACCCCAACAAATCGATTTATTCAAACCACGTTTCCTTTGTCTGTCGCCTTCCCAGGTTGAGACCGGAATCCCTCCCGTGCTTTTTCATCTCTGATTCACTTCGCACACCCTTTCTGCTCCTTCTTTTCCTCTCTTGTTTGCAGGGAGGCTCAGCGACTGATCTTGATACATCATGAAGTTTCCCACACCCACAATTGCCATATGTTCCCTTGGTTCTTTTTATTTTATCCTCCCCCCCAACCAAAACCCTTTGGCCCCCCCCGGCCAGGTTCCTCGAGCTGTCAAGTTTGCTTTCCGCAATCAGGCTTCGCAGATTAGTGTATCCATCCTTTTTTTTTCTTTCTTCCTCGGTGCGTAAATCGGGCGCCCGAAAGTATATTACTGTAGGCCTTGGATCTTTTTTACAAGATTATGTGACCCATCAGGCCAGGCAGCCAAATCGATTTTTTTCCAGCCTTGATGATTTCCGTCCTAGTCCGTATTTTGCCCTTGTCTCAGATGGGCCCCTTCCCTCTCCAATCAGATTCCTCCGATGTTTTCGCCTACTGCCCAGTTCATTTTTCTGATCACTCCCGTTATCGGGTGACTTGACATTGTGAAACACTCGGATCCATCCCATGTTCCTCTTAATTTGTAATCTTGATGATCCTGTGTCAATCAGGTGTTTCCGTCCGGGCGGTGAATAAGTCCTCGCCTTTGCCATACGCGGCCCCCAACACCTTGAGCAGCCATTTTTCAATCGTTTCGGCCGCCCCCCCCATCCCCATCCAATTGAATTTAAGAGCTAACCACGCTTTTCCCCCATCCCCACTGGAATTCCCCCCTTTGAGCGCGCGGAAAACCCCTTTCGGTCTTTGACCAGCCGTAGCCGGGGGACCACAGAATCCCCCTCTTTACTCCTTTCCTTCTTTTTGATTTTCCCCCCTTATTCTTGTCCGGGGAGACCGAGAGTGTCGGTAACCCTTTTGCTTTTCTGATCCACCAGTATCGTTTTGTTTTTCTCCCTCACCTTGTCACGAGAAAATTTTTTTCCCCTTGTTTTCTCTTCTGCCCGCGCCAGTCCCAGAGTTTGCGTATAACGATATTCCCTAACTATCTCTCGATTCCTCTCCCCCTTTTTTTTTTTCGTTTTCTTCTTCTGGCAGCCCAATGCTGTTTTCTTCCCTCCCTTTCTGCGCGGCAGTAAAGGCACGTTTCTGATCCTGTTGTTGCTTCAGCTTTCTTTGTCTCCCACACCTACTTTTTTGCTTTCCATTTCTTTTACCGACAGATCCTTTGCATTTCCCCGAAGCTGTCGACAACCCTTTTTATCAAAAAAAGCCGAATGGATTCACTGCAGTTCTGTTTTCCCCCTTTTTTTTTCCTGGATTCTGTGTTTTCGAGATTTTTCTCCCCCAGTGGTCATGTTTCTCAGCTTGGTAAGCTCTTACTTGGTGTTTTTGGCGTGCGGCCGCGGTGCTCTTTTTCGGTAATTTTCCCCCTCGTTTGCAAAGCGTGTAACGTCTCAACACGCCAGTCCGGGATTTTTCCCTTTTTCTTTTCCCGTTGACACTGCGTACCGCTGACCTTTTTTCCCTCCTTTTCCCCCAAGTATCCCTATCACGATTCTCCCGTTTTACTTGCTGAGCCAAAAACCTCGTCTTCTGATTACTTCCTGCATCCCCCCACTCCCCCTCTGTTTCGAAGTCTTGTCACGGCCGTTATTCTTCCCCCTCACCTTAGAGTACCATTCGAATTTCTTGCTCTTTTTTTCTCCCGACACTAAGACTTACCCTTTAATCTCTTTGATTGACTTCCATTTCCTTCTTTCGTAGCGGCCTACTTCTTTCCATTCTGCAAGGAACTAAAGCTCCCCTGCGCACCTGCTGTTTTGTTTTGTCCCCTTTTTATCATTCGAATTCCTTTCTTTGGTGCTGAGCCCTGGTTTTTTTTTATGCTTCCCCCCCTCTCCCATCATCTCCTTGCGACTGCTGCACTTTTTGCTCTTTCCTTCTTCCCCTCCTGATCACCTTTCTCCTCCTCCAAACCCCCTCTCCCCCAGCGCCGCGGACGCTCCTCCTTTGTTTTCGAATGCTTCGAGAGACCCTTTCATTGAGCCGTCGATTCCAGGCCCCCCTCCTAACTTCTCCGTTTTTCTCACATCGCTTTGATCTCCGACAAAGCCGGTTATGTTTCGATTTTTTCCATCTGGACCTTTCCTGAGGCCAGTCTTTTTCTTTTTTTCTTCCCAGCGGTTTGAAAACCACGGCCCACTTTCTGTATCCCCTCTAAATATCCCCCCTCTTTGGCCATTTTCTTTGGGACCTTGACCTCCTACATTTCTTTCCCGACCCCTTTATTTTTCCTCAAGTCTTCGATCCGCACCTGTTACACGCTCCCCTACACCCCTCTTTTCCCTTTCATGTAACCGCCTCCTTTCCCGAGTGGACCGAAGCCCAACATGCTCTCTGCATGTTCCATCATCGAGCCCTCACTCTTCTCTTTCTCCTCTTTGGTTTCTTCTCTTTTTTCTCGATTGATGAAACCTTCGTCTATCCCTTTTTTTCCTTCCGAGCAATCTGGAGGAAGGATCGGTGGTTTTCCGGCTTCGGCGGGTTGTGTATACTTTTTCCTCCCCTCTTTTCTTGTTGTTTCTATTGATCTTTGACTCCGGCAACCCCTTGGTCTTGTACATTCTTTTATTCTGTTTTACCACCGTCCCCTTGCCCCTCTTTTAGGCTCACATCTGGTAGAAAGCTTTGCATTTTTGTTTTTTTTACCAGGCCTTTTACCCCAATTCAACCCTCTTTCCTTCCTTCCCGTGTTCTTCTAAAGTGAACATCCCCCCGCCCCTCGTTCACTAATCACCATCTATTTTTTATCCCCCCCCTTGACCTCCTTTTTTTGTTTCCTGCGTTCCACAGTTTTAGACGCTCCCTTCCCCCCCTTCCTGTTACGATAAATAGTCAACCCCCCTTTCTTTCCCTGACCGCGTCCCCTTTTTCTTGCAGTATTTTGATCTGTTGTTTGCAGTCCGGATAAGAGAACTTGATAGGTTCTCCCTCCCTTTAACAAGGCTTTTACCCACCTTTTGCCTCCTTTTTCCTTTGATCTGTCTTGATCTGTTACTTTCTCCTCCCCAAAAACAGTTCCAGAACACCATCTCCCCCCTTTTAATTAGTATCCTCTGCCCTTCTAATCTCCCCCTCCGCCTGCGCTATTCTTCTCCCCCGATTTTATTCAGCTATGCCTTAAATGCTCTGCTTCTTCCCACATTGTCTTTTTTGCCCCAGCGGGATCTTTTTTGAACTTGTGTCCTCCCCTGCCAGGTCATCCCCAAACTGCTTTCCCTCTTCTCTTTCCTTCTCCGTTCCCTTCAAATAACCCTACCGGCAGGTTACTATGGGACTCACAGAGGACCTCAATTGCCTTGTTCCCCTCGCGGGTTTTTTTGTCCCTTCCAGGCAGTGGTTCCCGTCCTTCCTTGATCCTTTTGGCCAAGGATTGCATACTCCCTTTCCTGCGTCTCTCCCCCCCTTTGATGATCTGGACCCCCGGTTTCATTTCTGTGTGGAAGATCACTTCTTGCCCTTTGCAACCGCGGCAAATACTGAGCCCTCCTTTTCGCGTCTCCCTCTTTCTGCGCCAAGACATACTCGTCCCCCTTAGAGCTTCACACTCGGAGCAATGGCCCCTGCCTTCCTTCGCGGATTGCAAACCACCGGTTTTTCCATCTTCGCCTTTTTTTCCCATCTCAACAGCAAATAGTGAATTGTTTTTTGCTCAGGTTTTCCTGAGTATGGGTCCCTGTCGGAAGCTCTTCCCCTTAACAGCTTTTGATGTTCCCCATTTCCCCTAGAGTTGGTTTCACTGCCCAACCCTCCCTTAAGAGCAAACCTATCCACCCTTTCTGATACTACTCGGCCCTGGCCCTCTGTTTCCGTAGAAAACGCTCATTTCTGCCCCCCAATAATCCTTTCCCCCCCTTTTGTTGTGAGATGGTTCTGAAGCAATCTTGTTTATCAGCCCCAATCTGGGTGCGCTTTTTTCTTATAGGCACGGTTGTTTCTTTCATTTATGTTTGTTTTTTTCCCCCACGCTCCGTTGCTTTTGATCTCCCATCTGTGTTACCGTCCCTCTAGCAAAGGGCCAAGACCCTCCCCTAGAAAACCTGTCCCCCCAAACCTTGGCCCTCCCTGTGATTCACGATTGCGGGTTTTTTTTGTTTCCCCTGTATACGGTGTTCAAAGTAAGGTGTTGTTCCCTTTTTGCGCTGACATTTGGCCTTTTTACTACTCGGTGGAAGTCTTCTTCACGGTTATTTTTATGGCGGCCGCCGACCGGTCTTGCCGGTCGGGGAGGTTTAGGTTATGTTCGCGTTTGCCCCGCTTGTCACTTTTCTTAGTACCCACATCCTTTCGGGGCTTGCTTTCCCGTCCGTGACACTTATATGAACATCTTTTGGATTCTTTCCCCCCCATTGAATTGACCTACCTTCCGTTTTGGTTTTTTTGTTTATTATCCCCCCCACCCCGCGGCTGACGCTTTTTTGTGAGAGTTTCCAATTTGCATACTTTTTCTCCCCCGGTACTGCGTCGCTTGACAATCATCAATTCGTCCCAGGAGCTTGGGACGTCCCTGGGTTATGTGGGGGCTTTCTTTAACCGGGCCTTTGCTTGTATGGAGTCTGCCAGTCGTGCGCCGCTTTCTTGCTCGAACTACCTTTTCTTTCTGCAAGAATCTGGTACTATCCGGAGGGAGTTGTATTCTGGATCTCGACTCGGGATCGGTGGTTTCCCCCATTTTTTTATCTTACATTCCCCCACTCTGGAGAAAGGTTTTCCGAATGCTGCATTTGTGGCCCTGCCTTTTTTTTCCCATGATGTATACCCCGTAACCAGTCGCTGACTCTCTGAAAAAACCAGCTCGCCTTCAGCGCGCTGGCGCTCTCCCGGTTTTTGAATCCCTGTGTCCCCCGCAAAGGTGCTCCTCGACCCTGTGCCTTTCAGGCAACACTCGGACCGTTTGAGCCCTCGATTTTGTTTCCTTTTCGACCTACCTGTTTGATGTGCGCGGGATCCCCTTTATACGTGAAGCATTCCCCTTCTTTGTGGGCCTTGGTTTGGGACCGTCGTGACCAAAACCCCGTTGACTTCTCCATAACATGGTGCTTTTTTGACCTTTATCAGAGATCATACCCCCCTTTTCACGTGCCCCTGTGACGAAATTTCTTCACAGAGCGATTCTTTTCACCTTTTATCCATTACTTATCCTGTCGGAATCAAGCCCCGTTATCTTCTAAATATCCCACTATGCCTCTGGAGTTGTTTTCCCCTCCAGTTCCAACTTTCTTTCTTCCAGAATGACTGATTGAACATCGATCTTTATTGCCCCTTCTTTTTTTTTCTCTCCCCGTCTTTATCCACTGTAGCCTTCTTTCAACACACCCTGAGCGCTTGCACTTTCCGCTCTTTCTTTACCCCAGCCCCCTATTTACGATTGCAGCCTTTCCGTGTTTTTTCAGTCCCCCTCCCTGGAGCTGTATAGACGCTTCCCTTTTTTTTTTTTCACCCCCTAGACCTGAGCGCCCTTCTTTCTAATCTCACTGATCTCGTTGTTCTCTCTCCCCGTCTCTTAGTTATGTTTGTTTGGCGGGTTCGTCCGCTTGCATCCCTTTTTGGTTGCCTCCTTCCCAACTTCGCGCTATATTTTTGAGAGTGCGATTGTCGGATTGCTAGTGCATCCGAGTCAGTTGCGTCCCCCTTGCCTTTTTTTGATTCGTATTGGAATGTTTTCCCCTTTAACGTCCGGCCCCCCTCCATCCCCCGGCCACCTCTTCGATGGGACTGTCCTTCTCCCTTTAGCACTAGTTGACCTTGTTCCTTCCGCCGTGATTCGTTTTTTTTTTTTCCTGGGCTTATCGTTGACGTTCTTTCTTTTCGAATTATCTTTCTCAGGACTTTTCCCCCTTCCGCGTCTAGACCGACTTTTTCGCTCTATTGTCTGTTTGCCTTTTCCTCGTCCTTCCTTTCTTTGACTGTAGCGGCTTACCGCCTCTGTCTTTGAAGTGACGGTTTCCCTCACATGCTGAGGTTTCTCTGTCTCTTTTTTTTGTCTTGGTTTCCTCTCAGCTTTTTTTCCCTTCCTCTTTCATCCTCGTGAGAAGTTTCAGTGAACTGTAGCGATCTTTCTCTCTGCGCACACGATTCGATTTTCTCCGCCGGATTTTTCACATTCCCACCTCTTGTCCTCCCACTACTTCCAATCGCTGTTTTTTTCGTACCCCTAGAGTATATGACCCCGTCTCTTCCGTGACTGCCTCGTTAGTTTTTCGTTTGTCACTCGGTTCCCTCCTATGCAATGAGTTGAGCTAACTTTCGGTTTTTTCTTTTTTCCCTTTGTCTTTCTCCTGACTTCGTATCGCCTCTGAACATTACGACGCACTACTTCTCCCCTCCTTCTTTTTCCAGTTGTGTGTCTTTTTTAGCATGAGTGGTTTGCCTCCCCTTTGTTTTTTTCCCCTTTGCCCAATGTAAGGAAGTGTGCCACCACTCAGTCTGCATGTAGGCTTTATACACCTCCTCCCTTTAGCTCTGGGCCCCCTTTCCTTCATCGTTTTCCGACCCGTATTTCCATCGGATTCGCTCTTCCTTTCAGTGCTTTAGGTAGACGCTCAGACATTCCAGAACCAGTCCGGCGAGCAGCCCTGCGCCCCCCCCCAGGGTTTTTCCGCTTAAATCCCATTTCAATTGCGTGTATTCCCACTCTTTTTTCGCGGACGTCGCTCCCAAGTCTTCGCGCCTCAGTTCATTCTTGTTTTTCTTCTGTGGATACTGCCGCGTATTTCTTCCCCCTATGTCTTTGTTTCTTCCCCTTCCGGCGCCAGCCATTGCGTTTCCCAGACGTTTGTATGTGCGCTTTCGACAGAGTCATTGACTGAATAGGTGCCCTTCCTCCGTTTTTTTGCCTGGTAAGATATAGCCCTGAGTTACGCCCACCTTCCGCTTCCTTGTAGCCTCCACCTCCTGCGGATCTTTTGATTTCTCGCCTAGTTTTTTCCATGATTAGGCTGTTCTTTTTTACACGGCTCAGGTCGGCAGGTTCATGGTTTCCCCCCGCCACGATTAAGGTACTATCTTTCCCTTAGTTTATCAGTCTTTTTGTGTTGACGCTCACTCTTTTGACGGG
>Ga0179593_1401085_pt1 | contig 13287 bp, 15 predicted proteins | sample CZODoug2_1_08_16_FD_185931 | JGI IMG/M metagenome (GOLD analysis project Ga0179593, IMG submission 185931) | Vadose zone soil fungal communities from Angelo Coast Range Reserve, California, USA - CZODoug2_1_08_16fungal (PacBio error correction) | ecosystem: Environmental > Terrestrial > Soil >... | reverse complement strand
TTGTGTCCTTGTTTTCCTTCATTCAATTAAGTTTCCGACTCGTCTTTGAACAGTTCTCTTTCGTTTAATTGACTTCCTCTTTCCATTTGGCTAAGTTACACTATTAATAGAGAGTGGTCCACTTTCTCTCTTCGATTTTAAGACCCCCCCACAGGTTCCCCCGTTTTCTTTATGAAAAGACATTTCTCTCCTTTGGATGAGATGTAGTTTCTTCTCCTTCACCCCCCCCCACACTGTGCATACGATGGACTTTTCCAACCCCCCTTCATAAGTTTGGACGTTGTTATCCCCTCGTTCTGAATTGGAGGAGTCGAAAGCCCATATCAGGAAGCCAGGCTTTCAGCGTCACAGCCTAGGTAACCCTCTTCTTTTGTCGCATACTCCCCTCATTCCGGTAGCTCGTCTACCCCGGAGCCCAGGATGGCTCCCCTCCTTTTCCTCTGGAATCAAAAGGAAACTTTTCCCCCCTGACAAGAATAACTGCAGTCAGAAGGCTTTTTTTATTTTTCACTGGACCTTTCCTTGCCTCAAGCTTTTACTTCTTTGACTCCGTCGGAGTAGGAGCCCTATCTTTCAGGAATAACCACAGATCGAAGAAAGAGGTACTAAAAAACTCGTTCTCTTCATCACTCCCAAATCCATCTGGCGGCGTAAAATCTTCCCCCCCGGTTGACATTTTGGTACTCGTTAACTACCACTAAACTGGCCTGGTTTTTGAGAAGGAAGTTCCTCTGTACCCTTTTTTTTACTGGACAAAGTAATTTTGCAATTACTTCCAGAAGACCATGATCCCCTTTGCGAGAAACTCTTCCTGTAATGAGGAGCCCGCTCCCCTGCAGAATTTGGCGTCGCTTTTCATTGCCTTTTTTTCCCCCCCCCCCCAGCCAGCTTCCGGTCCTCCTATCATAAGTAGTAAACAGGCGCCCTGTTTCCCCTCCCCTCCTCGCGGATCGAAAGGCCTCTAGAGTTGAAACTACCTCTCCAACAACTGAGCGCCTCCCCCCTTCCAAGAAGCTCTGCCTCCTTCCGCCCATCTTCCTCTGGAAAATAAGGTGTTTAGTCCTATAACCGTAGCACGACCCAGCCAGCCCTATGCAGTCTCTCCCAAATCCATTCGTTCATGACCCCTTTTTCTCCCCAAGGCCGTATCGAGACCCTTGCCCTCCTTCCCTCTTTTTAGTATGACATTCCTATATTGTTAAAGGCTGACAGTATGTGCTGCAACTACCATGTCCAAGCCAACCCCCCCCCCAGTAAAGCTTGGTCCTGAAAATCTCCTCATTCCCTCCCGAGGTCCTTCTACCCCTTTCCTTTCCCTTTCTTACCCCCCCTTTTCCTCTGAGTAGAGATCTTCTCCGCACTCCTTTCCCAGTCCCAAAAATTTTGCTTCTTCCCAAAGAAAGATACGTGCCCCCCTTTCTTGACCCGACGATGCCCCCTTGTCCTTCTCTCTTCCTACTCCCTTTTATACTCTCCTTTTTTTTTTGTTGATTCTGAGATATACGACTAAAACCCTTTGGCATCTTTCCTCCTAGATTATTCTGTTTTGACTCCCTATACTAGTGTTTTGAGTTACGGTCTGAACGGAGTTCATGCGATTATCCCTCTAGATCTTCTTTCATCCCCAAAGGAATGGACGCAGTGAAACATCCTTCTTTTTCTATGGTCGGTATTTGTTTTCTCCTCTAATGGTAGAATTAACCTTAGTAATACGTAATATTAAACTTCTCCCTTCCTTTTTCTCCGTAACAAATCTCTGCGGCACGCACCTTTTCCCTTAAGGTCCCACCCTTCCATGTCCTCTTTTCCTTTTGATAGCTTATCGAATGTCTTTAGAACCCCTTTCTTATGTCCCCTATTCTTCTCAAAAAAGAAAGGATGGAAAGTACTCTTCTGTGCGTTCAATCTGTCTTTTTCTGACTTACTTGAGCTCTTTGTTCTCTTTCATTTTTCCTCTGGTATGCGGTTCCTTTCTAGAGGGCAGCTAATCCCGAATCCCCTCCTTTTCCTCTGGAGAATCGCCCGTTGTCTTTGAAGCCCTCAGTTCTCTTGGTGTTAGGCCCTCCACTCTTCCGCAATTAGTCTTTCTCGTCTTTCTCATAGTGGCGCCTCTAGCCGCTTTCTGCATTGGAAATCCAAATTTGGTAGTGTCTCCAAAAAATTTTCAATTCTCAGATGCCCATGATGTTCAGCCCGAACTCGGCATCTCCCGCACCTCCTCCAGTTCCCAATGTCATCTACCAGGCTTCCACCGGAACCCCCCTTCACAATACTTTCGAGCTATTGGTGCTTGAGTGCATTTGATACCTGAGTGTTTTTTCCTTTATTACATTCGATCATAATGTTCCCTTCTCTCTCAGCAGCTCGCCTCTACTCCTCTCCCTTTCGGCAGGCCCGATTCCTCCCTCCTTAATCTCCAGAAGCATATCTCTTCCTGATTTAGTTGGGTTAATTTCCCAACACACACCCCCCCCCCCCCCCCCCTTGGTTCATGTTTAGTGAGATACCTTCAATCCAATACGTTCAGAGAATCGAAGAAACGGCCTCTTTTTTCTTTTTTATGACCTTCCTGCTCGGAGTTAGAAGACACCTTTTTACTTCTTTAAACTTAGGTTTTCTTTTCCCTTCAATCCCCCTTTACCCTTAGAACTTCTTCTTCCCCCTTTCCCCCCTCTTTGTTTTCGTCTGCAACCCCCTTTTTGGTGAGCGCTAAGAATGGTCCCTCTCTTCCCCTCCTCCTTTATCACTGACGCAGCATCTCCGTTCGTAAGAAGAGTAATGTCCTGTCTTTTCGCCAGGTGCCCTTTCCTGGATTGAATGCTCTTTTCGTGAATTTCCCTCCCCTTCGACCCATGCCTCACTCCATGACATTTCTCCTAGTAAGGTTTCCGACCGGAATATCGAAAGTTTTTTCCTTTTAGGATTAAACACCCCCTCTCTAGAGATCTCTCTTTTTTCTTTTTCCCCATCTTTTGTTTAATCGAGATAAGGCTAGAGCGTCATTGTCTGAACACCCAGTTCAAATAGATTAGGCCCTTTGCTTGAATCCAGCACAGTACTTATCTTCTTCCAATTGAAGAGGCCATGTTTTTTCTAAATCCGACTCCCATCTCTCCCCCTACCTTGAATTCGCCTTAGGTCTTCTCTTTTTCAGCCACTCCCTGATCCCTATGCTAGAGTCATCCTAGATGGTTAACGCAAATTCTCCCCCTGATGAGCTTCGGATTTTCTCTCCTTCACCCCCAACAGGTGACTTATTCTCAAAACCCCCTTCTCGTTTTTATTGATGTTATGCATGTATTGTTTAAGCCCCCTCCCCCCCAAGATCCTCGAACTCAGGAGAAAGAACTTCCTAACATCAGGCTGGTTTTTTTGCTCCCACTCCCCTCTTGATCGATGGTCTGTCTCTCTTCTCTCCCTTAGATTCCTAATTTTTTATTCCTCCAGGAAATCCCTTTCCTCCTCAGCAAGACTTCGTTTAGTCTGTAAAGGGGGAGTTCCAATACAGTCCCCTCTAGCCTCCCTCTTTTTCTCCTCTTGGTTTTTGTAGTATCCCGCTCCTTTTTTTTTTCATGGCGCAACTTTCTCTCCGAGAGAAAACCCCTCTCGGCCGCAGGCCCAACATGTCTCTGGTAGTTTCTAAAATTCGTTTTTCATGGTTACCGTACCTTTTACTTACGGTCCTTCAATGCCTTCTGTTGACGGCTTCTTTAGATGTATTGACAAATTGGAAGCTTGAGTGTTTAGTTTTTCTTCGACCGTCCCTCCCCAAGATCAATTTTCTTGCTCCAGAATCCTCGCGACGGCGGCATATACAAGTCCTATGAACGCCAAATTCATCTTTTTTCCCCCCCAAAAGACGTCGCTCCTTATTAGAGTTTGATATAAACCCTTTCGCTCGACTGAGAATCTCTCTTAGCATAACACCTCTACCTCCCTTCCCCTCTCAGAAATCTCACAACCTCTCCGGATGAGACCAACTATCCTTTTCCTTGGAGCACCTTCAGGTCAGGGCCTTGTGAGAAGATCCGCTTTCACCCCGTAGCGCCTCCCCCTTGGACCTCTCCCTACCGACATCTCTCTTCCCTAAAGAGACACAATTTCCTTCCCCCCCGTGTCTGGGCGACCATTTCATAGACCATTAATCCTTTTTAAAGGACCTGGTATGTCCTTAGGGTATTTTAAAAGACGCTCTTCGCAGTCAACCCCCAGTAAAGCCTGGTAAGCAGATCCGAAGCAATGAATTATATCCACTGACATGACTGGTCCGGATAAATACTCCCTTTCCCTTTCGTTCGCGCTTTTCAAGCTACGTTCTTCCGAAACACAACTCCCCTACTTCCGTAGGAACCCTATACGCAGTTCCCCATCTAGGATGAAAAACTCCTATGAAAAGTCCTTCTATCATCTCTCTCTTGTAATACCTAATTGTTGTTGTTGTTTCTCATCTCGGCCTCACCCGTCCTTTTTCATAGTAGTTTAAAATAATGATGCTCTTTTTTTCCAAAGTAATCTCGTTGTTTTAGTCCTGCCCAGACCCTGGGGAGATCGAGCTGAGATCTACTGTTATTTCCCTTTTTGAAGCAGAACCGGAATGGTCCATGGTGACGTAATTGCCGGGTCTACCGCCACTACTTGTGTGCTTGTCCTTCATATTCGGTCAGGTGACCTAAAATCTCACGCATACTTTCCCTTCACCCCGGTAACCACTATCTTCTGTCACCTTTAACCTTCAGACGGGTGTATTCCTTACCCCCCCCTTTGATGGTAGCAAACTCATTTCCTTTATTTCTAGTAGTTTGTTTTTCTTGCTCGTTCATGGGATTAGAGTCCTGTGATCTGCGCGATGCTTTACCCATCCGTCTTCCCCCAGATGCCGCTGTTATTTTTCTCTCAGTTTTAGTTTCGCCCCTCCCCCTGAGAAGAGTTTTGTTGATCTTAAAAGTATCTTCTCGTTTCCAGAGATCTCCTCCCCAGTGTGAACCTTCGTCCAGCATGTGATTCCCTGAGCTTGGCCTCTCGTCTCCAGCGCCAGTTCTGTGTGGGAACGACACGCTCCCGGCCAACCTTCGTTTATGTTCTCATCTTCCCAGTGTTCGCGCATGGCTGCGCCTACCGGGGCTTTTTTCTGTAGCCTGGTCGTCACTTAATTTAGACGTGGAAATTTATTTGTTTCCCCCCCCTGCGTTGCATCGCCCGTCTCCCAACGCTGCGCAGCTCGTAAGTTACCGTAATCCCCAGAAATGAGCTGTCTTTAGTCTTTTTGCCATTTCTTTCGTCACTGTTTTTTTCCCCGGGCATCCTGTTCTTCGGATCCTGTGCTTTTTTAATACCTTCGGCCAGCTACTGCCCTACCTTTCAAGAGTTCCCCCGCCCCCCTCTCTGGTCCAACCTTCGCCCGGGGGTCATGTGCTCACGGCCTCTTTTTCCTTCTTATTGGAGAATGCATTTTTCTCGGCACGCCAATGCCCGCCGGGTCGATCTCGGACGCCATCCGCTTTCGTGCTCCGTCTGCCACTGATGATGGGCGGCCGTGCGCTGTCCTATTTTCTTTCTTTCTTCCTTCTGTTTTGCTGAGTAATCCATTCCTTAGCCTGCCCCCTCCAGTCCCAACTGCGATGTGATTTTTTCCTCCTCTTCCCCACAGTGTTTGGTTTCCGCGTGCCTCCTTAGCGAGATTTAGTGGCCCTTCTCCTTCGAGAAATCCCTAAACAGTCATTTTCAGGGATTGCCCAGCGCCGCCAAATTTGACCCGGGGAGGATTTCTCTTGAGTTTCGTGCCTTCTTCCTGACTTGCCTTCTCCCCTCAAATGGGGAACAACATTTTTTTTTTACTTTTCTTGTAGCGGTCCCGTCCGGAAGTTTTTTATTTCAGTCCCCCATGCACCACCCTTCTGTGATCTTCTCTTTTCTATTTTTGTTGTTGATCCTGCCTTTGTCAAGTGGCTTGCCAGACCTCAAAGTCGCGGCCTTGGCTTTCCTCCAGCCTTCCCCTTACGTCGCTCGTCATTTCTTTTTTTTTTTAGAAAGTTTTAGTAATTCCCGACTTTTCCCTAGCTGATATCCTGGCAAATTGCTCTTGGTCTAGGATTGGAAGACGAATTCCTCATGTTTTACCGGCGCTGGCTTCTCTGATTAGGTACCCCATTCTCGCGCTTATCTGTGCCCCTGCTTTTGCTCTTCACCACCGGTGCATCCTCTTCTTCAATTCATCATTGTTTCGTGTTATCATTTATGATGTCCCCCCTCCCCAGAAAACAGGACAGGTACCCCCCGAATGTCGTCCGAGGGACCTCCACAGCGGATGTTCCTAGATACCAGAAGTTTCTCTTGAAGCTCCTATGCGGAAGGTCTAGTCTTCTAACGTTTCGAGCTCCCCCCCCCCTCACATTACCCTTCCACGCCAAGCTCCTTCCATCCTCTCGGGCCGGTGCTGTCCCCTTTCTACTTCCAGTTGGATTCATATTTTTTTTTGATGGTTCTGGAGACCAACCGTGAGTTCCGCGCAGGATCGACGCCCCTCCACTATATCGCCCCTCTCTCCTCAAAGGACCTGGCCCTCCCAACAATCGGAATCAAGGTTGGAAGTTTGGTTGACCGGTTCCTTTGTCCTTCTTTTCCTGTCATTCTATGTGACTGCACATCCTCCCCCTCTTTTGACCTCATCGCCCTTTGGCGAGAAACACGTAGCCCCTGATGGCAGCTAATTCCCGGCCGGTCCGACGCACTTCTTTTTGAACCAACGACCCCCAACGGAGTGCGTCCGAATTTATCATCCTCTGAACCTTCCTTTCTCCAGGGAGAAAATCTAATTCCGTGCTCCCTCCCCTCCCATTAAAGAAACCTCCTCTGGAAACTCCGGACCCTGAAGCGAACAAAGGCGACACTTGCTCCACTCACGACGTATAACTAATAAAGGCCTCCCTCCTTTATGGTTGCTGAGTCAACCAGTATTCCCCGCCAGCACATGACGCCGACTCAAAAACGATGAATCCGGTAGCCAACACCCCTCTTTTTAGACAAGTCAAGTACCCTTCCTCCCCTTCCCCCTTCCTTTCCCTAGGTCCAGGAAGATTCTTTACCTTAGACGTATGATGATCGTGGGGCCTCCCCTTCCTCTGAGAGAAACCCCCCCCTTAAACTTTTTAAGGTCACTGTGAACGACCAACTATTCTTGAACCCTATTTTCCCCCCCCGATAAATTAACCCCTCCTCCCTTCATTGAGTAGCTCTATACTGAGACTCATGACTCGTTTGAGACTCACACCTCCCTCGGATTCCCTTCCCCAAGAAGAACTGTTGAATTTTGTCACTCCAGATAATGGTGATTCCCTCTAAAATCCTTTGTTGTGAGAGAGTCCATTCCACAAGGCCTTTTCCTTTTTAGTGGTACTCTATATTCTTCGCTTCTTTGTTCAGTTTTTGGGCTGTTCCTTCAAAAGTACCTGCGACTCTCGAAACTCTTATTTCTCTTGCTGGAAGAGTGTAGTAAGGCACACAATAGCTGAAGGCGTTTTGATCTGTCCCGGACCTCTTTAGGTTTTTTTCTGTCTCTGCTTCCCCTCTAAAGTCCATAATCATCATTTCCACCTCCTGTTTCTAAGTCCCAGTATGGTAATGAAGGTCTCGATCCCTTGACTTTCCAAAGAATGAAGATTGTCATTTGCGGAGGTCCATCTATTTCGTTTGTCCCCTTTTAATGGATCCGACTTTATCCTTCCTCCACCCAATGGCAAGTCTTCAAGAGGCATCCATATGGTCTATGTACGATATGCCAATGCTGTTACTTTGACCCCCCGAGGCATTGTGTGCCGTGAAGTCGGCAGAGTGCGGCAGCCTGCTGATTGTGTGCCCTTTGAGCAAGAAGGTGTTAGCCCTTCTCAATCGGCGAGATGAGTTTGATCTGCAGATAGACGGCCACCCACGCTGCGTTGCGTCTCATCGTTTCCAGGTTGACTGGATTGGCCTCAATAAACTTCTAGACTTGAGTTCAACCCTTCCTATTAAGAGAATGAGGTACTTCCCAGGAGTCCCGGTCTCACCTGACGATTCCAAGTCTGCTTTTCCTACAAACCCCTTTCCCAATGAACATAATCATTTAGTTGCCAACGATCTTTCTTGGGAGTGATTTATACGTAAGTGTTTTTTATAGCCCGTCGCCATCCTGTTCGATCGATCCCCTGCGTGCTTACCTTTTCCCCTACTCCTCCGCTTGAAAAAGTATTCTCAACATTGATTTGGCCTTAAGAGAACAATCTCAAAGGCCCCTACTGAAAGCTCTTTTCGTGAATTTCTTCTCCGGCCCCCAGGACGTCATTCGAGAAGGGGCAGATCTCCGACCGCCGCCAGGCCCCTGGAAAAAGCGATGATTTTCGTCCCTAGGATCTGGCCACCTCGTCCCCAGACCTGATCCGTTTTCTTCGTGAAATCATACAGCTAAACCTCCGACTCCCCCCCCCAACTGTTATTGTTTTCATCTTTGTTGGTGACTTTTCGTGCCACTCGTAGCCCCTGCGATGGCGTTTCCCTCCAGATCGCGAAGCCCTCTCCCCCCTCTCTTAACACCCTTGTCTGGCTTCCCTCTCAGAAAAGGCACCCTTTTCACGTGAGCTCTAATTTACAAAGGTAGACACAATTTTCCCCGGAGCCTCCCCCGCCCGATCTTGGCGGCTGGATGTTTTCCAGCCATTCCGCCTGCGGAATTGACACAATGTCCCCGATAGAGAAGAATTTCTTTTCTCCTTTTTCCCTCCCTCAGTGTTGTCCATCTACGTGGTTTTCCTTGATGAAGCCGGAACACTTAGTCGGCATTGTTCCCAGGTTCTCCCTTCTTCATTGCTTCTTAAGGACATGGTGTTTCTTCTTAATTTCTAGAGATAATACCTTGCCCCAAATCGTTTGGAGGAGAGGGCAGGAATAGTCTGTTTTCGGCCGCGATGATTTTCCCTTTCCTTCTTCAACCTCATCTCCTAGATGATGATACTTTTCCACCAACCGTTTGGGATGCTTCAACCCCATTATCAGCCTTCCGTGGATCGATGTCCTTACCTCCTTGTAGGTGTACTACATCAAACCTAGATCCTGAAGTTTTCCAGGAGAGAACCTCTTCCTCACGGGTTTTTTGGCTCAGATCCTTCAGATTCCCCTCGGGTCGCTCCTCGACACTTAGAACCCCCTGTGTTCGGATTCTTTCCGACGAACACCTTCACCCTGCCAATTCCACTCCTAAGGACCATCTTAGGCGAGTACCCTGGAGACCTTTAATGCCACAAATATGTTTCCCCCCCCTTTTTTGCAGCGCTGTCCTTAGGCGTATCCTGGATTTCGTTATCTAATAATAGCGACTAAACTTATTTCTCTCGCTAGGAAGAAACACTATTTTCCTCGCCTCCAAGAAGAGTCCCCTCCAATGGACTTTTTTCCGTGGTTTCTCTTTTACGAACATGCATTGTTGGCACCGGCTTTTGAGAAGCCCCTGTATGAAGCTTACCATTTTCTTTGAAAGCTTACGATCGAATTTTTTTCATTCGGGCTACTGACCCCCCCCACTGCTCAAGTTTTGGATGGCTCAAGAAATCACTGAGAAAGGTGCTCCACGAGGATAACGCCCCCGCAGAACCCCGATTTGGAGTTCTCTTGGATTTGAGTAACCACGCTGCGGCGGATTTCCAGGCCCCTTTTAGAGTTGGGGTTCAACCGGTGTTAACCGTGCTTCCTTTCTCCACTCCTTCTCCTCAGGGGCCCTCCGTTCCAGGTCTCCAATGAATCTCCCAAAAGTTTCTTGCCCCCTCTTTTCTTCCAGATTTTTCCTTCCCCTGACCAACAGCTTGGACCGCCGCCAGCCGGCTCCAGCGATCTTCCCCCCTTTCGAGAGCAACTTGTCCTCCCGCACCGATTCCGAGACCAAATGCCCCACCGTCATTTTCCGTTTTTTTCCCGATTTGACTCGCCCTTCCCCCAGGAAATAGGTGTGTTTAGTCCATTAAGCCGTGTCCCTCCTTCGAGTTTTCTGGCACCGACAGCAGATTCTGCAGCAACCCCCCCCGTAAAGATTCTGGTCCGTTGTGCCTTACACGCATTAATGACGTTGTACCTTTTCCGACCCACTTCTGCAAGTCGCCTCACCTCGCGTGCTCGCTCTCGCGCCTCATATTGCCGTCCCCCTCAAATAAAGAGGATGATTAGTTCCCCCACCCGAGAGTATAATCTGTCTTTCCCCCCAAGACGATGCACCCATTGCATTGTGCTCTCTATATCTCTTTTCATCTTACGTTGTTTTGTCGATCTCTGCCTGCACCCTGAGTGGAAAGTTGGAAACTTCATAGTCTTTCTTATACCTCCTACTTATGTGTGTAGGTTACCCCTGGCAGAAACGGAGTCCTGGCGCGATCTCCTCCGCAGCAGAGACGGTTTCAGGACGTTTGTGCAGGTACTTTCCCCCCCTTGGTGTAGATAAACAATCTCTCGTTTTGCGGATCTTGTAATTGAAACTTTTACATGGGTTTTTTGCTAATTTAGTCGTTCCTTTCACATCGAAGCCATACAGTCATTCCTTCAAACAAATTTTCTCCCTTTAAGTAATGACCCCCTTATTGTTTCCTGCGTCTTGTATCGATGAATTTTACTCCAATTCCTTAATTGCTCGTCCCCAAGTTTGAATAGAATTGGTTTTTCTCGGTAAGTTATTAGAGAGTCTCTGCCGCTCTTAGCTCACTCCCGGATTCCCCTTCCGCGATTGCTTCTTCCTGCTCACGATCGATAAGCCACTCTACTGTCAGATTAATGTCCGATCCCTGGAGAGGGGCCCCCCCCGTAGGCTCGGGGCCTGTCTCGAATTCGATCGCTGGATGTCCCCCGCTTGATCCAAGACTCCTCTATAGTCCTACCTCCCTTCTGTGTGTGGCAGGTTTGCAAACCCCAGCGAAGGATCCCCAAATTCTTTTTCCTCGGGCCCTAGGATAGAATGTTCCCTCCAGTTATGTTTCCCCAGGCGCAGGGCTGCCTTGAACACCCTTCTCGCGACGCTTTGTGCCTATGTAAGCGACCTAATAGTAAGGTCACTCCTGTAGGTCCCAAGAAGTCCCGCGCTACCCACAAGTACAATTGCCCCACCATTTCTGATATCTTCTGTGGCTGACCAACTAGTTTTTTCTCCTTAGATAAATGTGATCCTGCGCCCAAGAAATTAAGGATATCATACTTATCGGTGCCTTACCCCGCCCCCGCCCCCCTAGGGCATGAAGTCATTTTTCCTCTCACGGCTGATGTATTGGCGGACTTCTGTTTTCATGTGCTGCGCATGTCCCTTTCAATTGAAAGCCTGGCCGGTCGCCGTTTGCCTTGAGATTGTCGCCCTCTTTCTTTTTCCGGCGGTCCCCAGCCGTCTGCCGTGCGGTATAGCCGGAATTGCCTCCCTTTTTTCTTTGATTCCAGCTCAGAACATCGACCAACTCCCTTTATAGGGGTTGATCCTGTTCTGCACGTGTTTAGCTCATCTCCCTGGAGTTTCGACTGGCTGCTTGATCGCCGGAAGTAACGAGATCCGAAAACATAAGCGTTGCGGTTGCAAAGCCCGCCCCCCTCCAAAGGGCATTGGCAAGGCGGGAGAGCAACTCTTTCCCCAACTCCAACCTGTCCCCCCCACATTTCCCGGCCTCTCGTGCACCGCTCTACCGCCGGCCGCGATTTCCAGAAGAAGACGACTTTTGTCTCCGACCAAAACGCTTCGTTGATCTTCTTCCCCCTTTTTGTTGTTGATTTCCTTATAGAAGGTTCGAGTCCCGTGGGAATTTTTCCTCCCCGTCCTCCACTCTAATTTTTTTTTCCTCCCCCAGCCGGACGGAAATTCCTGGACAGGTAGTTTATTGCCTTCCCACTTCGCGAGTAATAAATTTTTTCCCCCATTGCGCCTGCTGAGTCTTGTTGGCAGCCGACCAGCCTCGGCTGTTTTCGTTATCGCGCTTTTCGGCCTGAACCGCCCCTCCCTCCAGATGACTGATCCAACAAAGGGCTAAACCCAACTCTTTCCACGCAGTTTTTTCGATGTCGAAGATGGAGGAGTCCGAGCACCTTTCCCCCGCATCTCAGGAAGCACTTACGCAGTTTGGCCGGTTGACTCGAAATCAGGGCTGGAAGATCCCGTACCTACGGCGATTTTAGTCGTTCTTTTATTGGAGACTGCCTCGGCTTGCTTTGTCCTGGCGACGAACAAAGGACGCCATTCCCGTCCAAGTAAGGCCATGAGATAGGTTCGTCCCGCGACTTTTTCACCCCCAGATGGATCCTGTTGCGCCCCTAGTAGGCCGTCTTTGCCGAAGGTAGTGCGAAGCGCAGGCAGGAAGAAAAGTGACGCGCGCGGAATCCAAAGTTCCCCGGGCCGCAAGAAACACCCAGCAATCATCGGCTCCCAGTTCACATCCATTCTGGTTTGGGCCGTTTTTTTTGAACTACTCGGCATTTTTCCTGGCAGGAGTCTGACGTTGCGACCAACATACCAAAAAAAGAAGCACAATAAACGGGAGAACGAAACAAAACGAGACATGTGCAAACGAAAAAAACAAAACTGAGAAAAAAATCCCGTTGACGGGTTTTCGGCCGTCCGGCGACCGCACTCCGTTGATGGCGCCAAGCCTAAGCTCGCACGGGCCCCCCGAGACGCCGACGAAAGCAGGAATTTTCGTCGCTTGGATCCCGTCAGACACCGGCGGCCTCTTTGAATTTTCCCTTAGGCCCGGAACCCAGCTGCGCCAGTTTGCTCATGAGTAACTCCTCTGCGCCGCCCCTCGTCCCCCTAAGTAACCCCTCTCCCTGGCCGCCGCACCCCCATCTGCTCCCCCAATGGCTGCGCCCACCCCATCACTTTTCGGTCCCTGAGCCGGACTACCATCAAAGACGCACAGCCTTCGTGGTTTTCTCTTGACGCATCTCTTGCTTCACTATCCGCGCCCATGAAAGAGCCGAACCACAAAGAGCGCCGTCTCCATGACCATCGTCCTTGGTTGGACCATGATCTCCCTCCCCGTTTTTTTCCTTTTCCATCGACGTCAGGTTACTATTGGACGGAGATCTGTTCGATTTCTCCTCGGCCTGTTAGGGCAACCGACCAAGGAAAGCCTCCCACCCCCTTTGTACGACCGCTGCAGGCCCGATGACGCTTTTCTTCTACCACGATGCCGCGCTTTTAAGCTTCCCCGTCTATTGCGTCGCTTGCTTCCCTGACTCCTTTCTCTCGAGTCCCCGTTCTCCCATGACTGACATCTCTAGAGAAACGCATTCGCGGCTTTTTTT
>Ga0179593_1672288_pt1 | contig 13288 bp, 12 predicted proteins | sample CZODoug2_1_08_16_FD_185931 | JGI IMG/M metagenome (GOLD analysis project Ga0179593, IMG submission 185931) | Vadose zone soil fungal communities from Angelo Coast Range Reserve, California, USA - CZODoug2_1_08_16fungal (PacBio error correction) | ecosystem: Environmental > Terrestrial > Soil >... | reverse complement strand
TCCCCAACTTTTTGTCGCTCTAGGCAATCGCGGCAGCTTGGATATCCCTCGCGCGCGCATCCCCAAGCCCCCCCCCGTCCACCATACGAGGCCTTCTGCCGAGTTTGACGCCCGACGGCACCCAATACACGGGACGTTAAAACCTTTGTTTGTTGATTTCTTTCCACATCCCACCTTTCCACTCGTGTTGTTCGAATTGTTTACCCAATAAGCTCCATTTCCTAAATTGCCGGGAAAGGAGATGGGGACTTCTGCACGACAGGCTTCCCGATTGGGGTCGCCTCTTTGTTTGATTGAGTTTAACGTGCTCTCGCGTACCGCGAATGACGGCCTTCCTCCCCCCCCTCCTCTTTCAAAGAGGGTACTTTTTCTTGCCGCCCAATGAACCCGCGAAAGCGGTCCTATCTCTTCTCGTTGCCCCTGCAGGAGCTAATTCTGCTTCTTCTTTTTTTCCGAACCTCCTCAAATGCCGAGCCAGTCGTGGTATCTCGATATTGGTCCAGTGCCCCCCGAATGGACACTCTCCCCAAAAGCTTTCAAAAAGTTTCGCTAGACTCTTGTCCCCAGAGGGGGAGGGGCGAGAAGGATTCCTGCTTTCTTTAACCCCCACCTGAAAGAAGAAGCTGCCCGACGTTTTACGTAACCCCTCGTTCCTGACCCCGTAATGTAGCCCTTTTTCCGGGCGTTCGACCCCTGGCTTCGGGTTCCCCACGGTTGTTCGTGCAGGAAAAGCACTGTTTCTCCCTCTCGACCCCGACTCTGGCGTGGCCCTCTTTTTTTTCAATCTCCCGCCCACATGCCGCCCCCGATTTCTCAGCCTGCTGCCCCCCTCCCCTTTTAATCTCTTTGCGACGATCCATTTTTGACCTTTTGATTCCGACTGGTGCCCGAACGGTGCCAGGAGAATTCGAAGGAACTCCCCCTGCCTTTTTGTCCTAAGCCCAGACGATATGCCCAAACAAACTTGATTCCCCTGTCATTCTCCTCTCCCCTTCGACTTTTCCCGTCAAATGAAATAATCCTGCACCACCCACTGAATTTATTCCGTAGGACCGGGGATGCTGCGTCACCCTTCCTCCAGTTTGGGTTCATCCTTGGACGCAGCTTTTCTCGCCGTTGGCCTGGATCTCCGACGTCTCATGGTCTTTCAAGGGAAGCAGGGGGCAGGAAGGTCAGGAGTCCGGGGGAAAGCCCTTGTTCGAAATGCGTCGAGATCTCGTGATAGAAGTTCCCGACCATGTCCCAGCGGAGGGATGAGAAATCATCAACCCGGCCACAAGCTTTCGTTTCTTCCATCCCAGTACTAGGGAGGATTTCGGGACGGAATGGCCCCATTTTTACTCTTTTTTCCTTTATTTATAAGATAGTTGCCTCCACAGAGCTCCCTCTCTTTCTTCTTCGATTTTAGATACCCGGGAGCGGGCCTATTCCAGTTCCCTTCCTGCTCCCAAGGGAGGCACTTAGAGGACTTTTCCAGACCCCTTTTTTATTCATAGTCCCTTAAAGGAATGTCCGGGTCATGTTTCCCCGTCTTCCCGGGCTGACTCTTTTAAGACAGATTTGGCGGGCCTTTTTTGGGGTTGCCTTTATTATGCCCAAGATCTTTTCTTTTATGACTTTCTTTTTTCGCATCCCCAAACCCTTCTGTGACCCCCTTCCCCCCAATTCACGCGCCGATGGAGTTGTGATGTTCCCTTTCTTTTTTTCGAGTGAACCTCCCCTCTTGTCGATGTTTCGTGAGCTTAGCTGGTCCTCAAATAGAGAAGGTGAATGCCCTGATCGTACCTCTCCCTCCCAAGCTGGAGACCTTCTGGATGTGTCTCCCATCCTATCTCTAATAATAATAGTTGTGTTTTTTTCTTAGATGAACCCCCCCCTACGCCTCCTCTCTTCCCTTTCTTCTCTCTAGATCAGGGGCATCCTGCTAGAGGTCAGCGTAATAGCCCCCCTCATCTGTTTTTCCCCCCCTCCCCCATGTTGTCTTAGCACCTAACGCGACTCCAAGCATATCCATGAGCTCCGCCTTTCCCTCGTTTCAATGTCCTTTCCCCTGTTCCCCCCCCCAGCAACCTCCCAGGGGGAGTCTTCCCCGAGATGCTCTGAAAACCATCTTTCGCTGCCCCCCTTCTTTTTCTTCGCCTGGAACGTTCCCCCTTTTTTTACCTACCATCTTTGATTCACGACGATGTTGCATAAATAACCCTCGGTTAGAAAAAATGTCTTGGTCGGTTCTTCGTCGTTTCCATACTTCCCCTCCCTGCCCACCGTCAAGCGAAAAGAGTTTAGAGATCGTTTTTCCAAGCGTCCCAAGATCGCCCCCCTCTTGGATGTGAAGTGTGGACCCCCCCCACGAATACCGATCCGCTGATGTAAGGAGCAGTTCCCTTGGTTTCCGCATCTCACCTCCCGTGGTAGGGGATTTTTTAATCAGGGTTTTCCCGGACCGTTTCTTTCTTTCTCGGCAACCAAGTAGTCACCGGATTAAGCCCCTCCGGACATCCTGTTTACGACCAAAAACCTGTATTGCCTGTCCCACCCCGTCCTCCCACCTCTTTTCCGAGCGCGTTCCGATTCTATACCGCCTTTCTTTGACCTTTCCGCCCGACCCCCCCTTGAGATCAAGGTACTGTCAGAGTCCCGTTGGTGTATGAGGAATCATAGGGCTCCGAGCCCAAGAAGCAACTCACGGTAGCCTTTTAAATCCTCTTTTTTAGTGAGGACAAAGAGAATGCATACAGCCATGCAGTAGCCCCCTCACATTTCTTCGGGCCCCTTCTCTGAAGAGTGCAAATTTTCGAGTCGCCCTTTTTTTTCCCCCCCCCCCGTCAGTCACCACCGTGACCCCCTTTATGTTTTCCCAATTTTTTTCCCCTTGCGATTCCAGTTTGCCTTGGACTTTCTTGAATAGACAAACGCGTTGAAGCCCTCGTTCCGTCTCTCCCCTGCGTTTTTCTCACACGCGCGGAAAAGTCGGTCGACATTTCCGAGTTCCTGTGTCAGTCGTCTCTCCTGGGTTCTACCTTCGAGGACTTTGGTTAAGAAAGTACCCCGCGTCTCCCACCTACCCGCTACGCCCAGAAGTTCCGAGAAGGGCGAGTTCGAAAGGGAAGCCCTCCGTTCACGTCCTAACTGGAGAGGTACTTCCCTAAGGCAAACGAGACCCCTATAAATCCGAATTCAGCCTCGTTTCGACTCTTTAGAATCCTGGAGCTTTCGCTTTCAGAGTCTCCTCGGGCCCCTCTAACAGGTACCAGAGGGAGAGCTCCTTCGGTTACGCAAGCGCTGAAAGAAGTCGCGAAGACGCTCCGCTCCTGCCCCGCCCGTGACCCAGAAAGACAGGACAACCATCGAGGCTGGGCCCCGCCGTTTTGCCTTCGCCCCTTCCCGTGCCGTCAAATTCTCTGGCGGGGCATTCTTTTAAATATACATTTTCCTACTTGTTTTGAGGAGATTCAAAATAAACTTCCCCCCTCGACCCACGGACTCCTGCCCCGCTTGGTTCTAGGAAGAGCCCCAAGAGGTCAGGAACAGATTTTTCCCCGAACTTGCTGGAGAGGACTGGGAAAAGGGGTCCTGGCTCGCGCCGATTCAACTTTTCCGACCTTCCAGACCCATTCTGAGAGCAAAAGATCTTTTTTTCCAGCTGCCGCTTTTTGAACAAAGACCGCGGAAGTCCTCTCGACCCCCGTACTTTATATGGTCTTTGGAGAGGTTTCCTACTTTCCCCCCCCACCCCCCAAACGGCCAGAGCCGATCCTCAGGAAATGTTTTTTCTAAATCTTTCCCCTCGCGTCGACACTTTGCTACGATTTACAAGGGCGGAAGAACATCCTCCATGTTCTTCAGCCTTGCAATACGCCGTTAGACTCAGGCTCTTGACACATTTGTGGTGATGTGATGCACACCAGCTGGGGGCTCTACAGTTTCTATTCCCACCTTTTCTCTAGCTTCCCATTCCTCCCTTCTGGATTTCGAGTTGTACTCCCTCGCCAAATTTCCCTCCCTCCTTTTCCCATTTCAGCGCGGGAGTGCTTCTAAGTTAAATGCACGCTCTTCCCTCAGCCGCCTGGGGCGTCTTCCGTTTTCCAAGCCCGTCCCCCATGAGAAGTGCCTGAAGGAGGATGAACTTCCTTGGGTCACTTCCCCGCACCGCTCCAAACACGTGTGCCGGTGCAGATGACTCTTACCTTCTCCCTCTTCCTAGTGCACAATCAATACTGTCCAGTACCACGAACTGTCCTTTAGTCTACGGGCCCCAATTTTTTCTTCAATGACGGTGAGTGAAGAGGGCCAGATCTATTGAGCGGGTTCCTTTGTTCTCACTCCGTTTTCTTCGCTAAGCTGGTCTCTTTAGGAGGAGGTTGCAATCCTTTCCCCCAGCCTCCTCGCTTTCCGTGCGCAGGCGAAGACTAAGGGGCCGTCACTTCCACGGGCCTTTCTTTCCTTTCCTCTTTAGTCGAGTCTGATTTCAGATGAAGGAGTATGTTCTAGTACGTCAAATTCTTCCTATTCTAAAGAGAGAACCCTTGGAGATTTTGGCTTTCTCCCTCTTCGGATTTGGGCCTCTCTAGTCCTTTTTTACGAAAAACACTAAGGAGACAGAACTTTTTTCATGCAGCTTATAGAGCCTAAACAATCTGTTAGAAGAATCTTGTATGGGAACTTACAGTGTCCTAAATGGCCCCCCTTAGTTTCCGAGAGCTCCGTCTTCCAGTATTGGGGAGGTTTCCCGATAGGTATCCCCACCGTCTTTGATTTTCCGGCCCTTCAAAAGTCCCTCCATTTCGGAACGCTTCTTTGTTAGTGCTGTCTTTGATCTCTTTCTAGATCGCCTAATCGAAAATTTCCTGAGACCCCCCGTGCTTTTTTCAGGTTTGTTGTCCTCCCTTCCCCTTCCTCATCTCCTCTACGAGATCTTACTCGGATGTGATTTTTTACAGTATCTTTCCCGTTGTTTTAGGCTTTCCCCCATACTCTTTCACCCCTCCCCGCAGATGCGTATTTGAGTAGATAAGTGAAATGCTAGAGGGTAGCGTCCCCCCTTTCCAAGGTTCCCCTCAACCCAGTGGCGATTCCGCGGAGAAAAGCACTCTCGACATACAAGTCCCCTTCCTTTTCTCTTGACCCTTCAGGGGCGAGGGTAATGTTGAACTCCGGGGGGGGGAAAGAAGCCAGTTCCTGGTGAGTCCCTCGCTTCTCCAACCCGAACGGAAGAACACGACAAGGTACCCGGATGACTTGTACAACTTGCACTGGTCCCCCCGTTTAAGTGTAACCAAATGAAAAGAAATCTCGTATCTACCTTTTTTTTTTTTTTTTTTTCCTTTTTTTTCGCGTGCTCCCCGTAGAAAACCAGCGAGTCGTTCTCACGTCTGGATCGCCTCCTTTCCCGCAAGAGTTCTAGTCCAACCCTTTACATCCCCGGATATTCCTTTGGTCGGATGGATTTTCACTGATGAGGCTTTTCCACCCCAAGTTTTTACACTCATTTCCAAGAGACAGGAAGCGGAACTCTATCGTCCGCTCGGATTCCTTCTCAAATTACCCCAAGTAGTGGCTTCTCATCGCGGGTGGCTTCCTTAGCATTCTGGCCACCGTTTGATCGCTAGCAAGTTTTAGAAAGGAGTCAAACGAACAGACCCCTCCCACTTCCTTGCGTCCGAACCACCCAAACGGTATTGCTAGCCCACCGCCTCGCCCACTCCCTTCGCGGCCCTATTATAATTCCTTCCTCGACCCCCCCTTTCCGAGGGAAGAGCCAGGAGAGATAGTGAGGGGGCACCTTTCTCCGGAACCTGACCCGTTTTTTTTTTTCGCTCCGAGAACGGAGCGGATAGGAATCCCTTTTCAAAAGGTTCCATCCTTGAGGTACCCCATTTTCTTTTTCCTCTTTTTTTTTTGGAAGCCACTTCGCAAGCATCTCTTTCTCGGTCCCCAGTGAAGACTCTCCGAAGGATTTTTCCAAAAGTTCTGCCACTTTTCGTAGAAAGACGTTCACTCCCCTCCCTTTTTCAAGTTTCGTTCCCTTCGAGGACCAAAGCTAGGCCAGCCAGGGCCCTTCAATTTCGCTCTCTTCTTTCAAGCCTTCCCTCCTCCCTTTCCGCCGCTGATTGCAGAGCGAACCTGAAAGAGGAATCGTCAGACACGTTCCCCGTCGTATTGTTTTAGCTGCTTCTGTTCTCCGTATTTAGCCAGAGTTACCCTCCCCAGAGTGGAGCCACTTTAGACCTTTTTCTTTTTTTTACCGGGCTTTCTTTCCTTCCGGTTTTTTTCTATCGTTCAGAAGAAAGTCCCCGACTCCACGCTACAATCCCCCTTTCTCCGGCTTTGGCCTCCTTAAGTCCGTTCGTCTTCATATCGTTTTTTCGTTTTTTTTTTTTCCCCCCCCCCCAGTTGCGCTCATCGGCGTTTTTTCAAAGAGCGCAGCCGATTGGCTTCATTCTTCCTTTCTCGCCCAGCGCGAACTTTCCACCCCTATTTTTTCTCTAGTTTGTGGCCTAGCTCGGACCCAAGCCCTTTTGACGGCCAATCTTGCTCGTTGTCGACCCTTACTCCTCCTTGTTTAGAGATGTTTACAAATATGAAGAGACCGCCTCCTGATTTTGCCGGAAAATGCGTTTTCCCCCTTTGTCACAATGCTCCCCGGAATTTGGTGGCGACGCCTTTCTGATGTTGGCGTGGATTGGAGGCGATTTTTTTTTCCCCTCGCGGAGAAGCCAAGTCTTTTTTCTTGCTCTCCCTCGGAACTTTTTCCGCTTGAATGAACTACGCGACGGACTTATCTTCTGTTGCGGACACCCGAGTTTCTTTCTCTTTTGAGAGGGTTTTGCCTTGTACGTCTTAGGCCGAATTCCCCGAGTTTAGACTCTCACTTTCCCCCCCCCATTTTCCCAATTCGCGTTCGTGGCGACCGAGGGGCCTTTTCTTTTCGTTGACCCCTTTAGGCCTCCCGACCTTCTCGCAGTTGCAATACGACTCTTGATTAGTGCTGCCCTCTCCGGTTCCCTCTTCTTTTCTTTTCAACATTCGGGGCTTTTCCTTTGATTGATTGGCAACGCACTTTTCTACCAATCTCAATTCCCGGGCGGTCCCCTTTGGTCTCCCTCCCAAAAAGGTCCGAAAAGGGATTTCTTCCTTTTGACGCCCCTTTAATCCCTCTTTTTTTTTTCCGGCATTGGGTTCAGTAACGGAGTTTTCCCAATCTCGAACGGGCTTATCCTGTCTTCCCCTGAATCCTTTCCCCTGCTCCCTTAGATTGCCCAAAATATGAAAAGGCTTTCCCCGCCTACCGGCCGCGTCCGGACGTCCAAGAACCAGAGTAACAGTATCCTGAAGTATAGACGGAAGGGTTTATGCCCCCCTGGTACTTCCCTTTCTTCCAGAAGAGGGAGCAGATATTTCCCCCCCGTGGTTATGCCCCCCCCCCCCCCCCCCCCCCTCTGTTCCACCGACTTTTTTTGAGAAACTTCTTTTGGAGTCTTAGATTCAAAGAAGGTTCTCATTGATTGAAGAGATTTTTTCCCCTTTTATACTCCTGTCTCGCGGCTTTGAGACTAAGTCCCTAAGGTTTGCCAGTTGCAGAAATTCCCCTCTGTTAGCCGTTTCTGGCTATTCTCTCGTGTAAGTCCGGGAGTAGTTTCTCGTTCCTTTTCCCTCCAGCTTTTTCATAACTGTTTTGGGAATGATGGTACTCCTGTCAGATAGTATAAAGTTCGCGTTTCCTCCGTGTCCCCCTCCTCCCTTTCATTTCCGCCCTTTTCAAGCTTTGCATTTGCGCCGCTCTTTCCACGTATTTCCCCGTCATTGCTGGTCTTTTCGGGGATCAAAAGTGGCAATTGCTTTCTGAATTACTCATCCTCTTCCTTTGGCCTTTTTTGTTTCGCGAAGGGGTACGTGAAACACGGATGCTTCTGGTACGACTCCTTGACAAAAGTCCTTCCCCCCCCACAATGGCCGTAACGCCCCTATGAGGTGCTTTTTTTGATCCCTCTTTTAATACGACACCTTATGATACGTGAGAGTTGATGAGGCCTTCTCCAAGAGGTGCTTCCTCTCTCCGAGTTTCCTTTATAGCCCCAGATCGTTCCTCCCTTGATTTTTGCACATCTATATCCCCATAAGTTGTTGTTGTTTGAGTCTAGTGAAAAATAACATCCCCCTCTTTCCCAATCTTCTCTACCCAATGATAGCGTCCCCCCCTGACTCTCCTTTAATCGCACCCGTCCTCGGTCGACATAGACCAAGTGGACCAGGAGGAGGAGACCCCCCCCTGCACAGAGACCCATCACTCCAGACCCCCCATTGCTCTTCCAGGAATTTGCCCTTTTGAAAGAATTGTTTGACGTCTGTCCTCAGCTTGTTCTCACTGCTCAGTCCCCCCCCCAACCGAAAAAGCTTTTTCCCGCCAGGGCTTTCTTCCCAGTTGCACCCTTTACATTAGGAACCAGTGGACAGCCCGATGCACATCCTCTAACTCAGTCCCTAGTCTTCATGAATCTCTTCCGTTTGCGTCGCGTCCCGAGCGACCCTATAAACGGCCTTCCGGCCCGAGTTCTCTTCCTTACGTCTACACACCCCCTTTAGCACCCTTGAGGTCCTCATCTCCCTTTCCCAGCAGGTTAAGAATCACGCCTTACAGAGTTAGCCCCCCCCCTTTTCTTCCGATTCTTCTGTTCTCAAACTTCCATTTCGTAGGGACTCATCTTGTTTTCGTCGTGTGATGTCTCATTCGAAAAGGATGTATTCCCTGCAAGCCTTTTTCGGTTACGTGCAACGAACCCCCAAGCTTAACTTTTACGAAACCCGTGTTCTCTGACCCCCAAGCAAGGTCCTTAAAACGATAAATTTTTTCGAGAGGACCCCTTATAAAGACATTCCTAGGTTCCCAGGAATCCATTGCCTCGACGGAGAATCCAGGTTCGCGGTTTGTTCCCTCGTTAAGCATTCCGGGATGAGGATTCGGAAGACGTTCCCGGTTCTTTTTGCCAGCCTCTTTTTCTCTGACCCCCCTCTCAGGGCCAGCCGAAGGATTAGCGAAGACCTTTCTTCGAGGGTCCATCCTTGAAGTACCCCCTTTTTTAGTCTCCCCTGGGGCATTTACTAGGGTTCAGCAAGACCGCGCTTCCCCCCTTCCTTCTTTCTTCCTTCCCCCCGGCCAGCCCGTGTCGAATTTCGCTCTTGCGCCACGTGCGTTGCCGCAACTGACGCCACGGTAGTTTCCAGCTGATCACATCACTTCAACCATTCGGTCTCCCCCACGGACAGTTACTTTGATTTCTCGTGATCTTATTACCTTTTTTATGTGTTCTTCCTTTTTACGGGAGACAGAGTTAAATCACAGAACATTCTCCCCTTCCCTCTTTTTTTACCGATTTACTTCTTCTTATCGCGGTTCTCTTTTTTAAAGGCCAAGGCAACACCCGCTCACGCGCACCCGCCTCCCGCCGCCGTCGATAAGTCTCGTTTTGTGAGTTCGATTTTGCCCTAAAACCCTACCTCGTTGCTGTCTTTCCTTGTGAGGCCAGAGCCTTCCCCAGCCTTTTGCTTTTTTCTCCTGCTGACCCCCCCCAACCCTCCTACATGTCCTCCTAGTTTCGAAAAAATAGTATTCCAGTTTACCCCCGAAGCCCCCGCGTGCCGGGCCAATTCCTTCATATGGCTCTAATTAGCCCCCTCTCTACTTTTGGTGAGAGCTTTGTAAAAGAACGTTGAAGCCACGATTCCCTTCTTGCTGTTTAGTCTGGATTGCCAATTCCCTTCCCTGCCCTCCCGACGCGTTCGGACTCCCTGCCTTCCTTCCGTTGGAATTTCGCTGGAGACCAAGAGGATGATTCTTATTGAAGCTCCATACTACCTGAGTTTTCACCCCTTAGGGACCCTGTGTTTTAAAGAACCTCTTTCTTCCCTATCCGAACTATGAATATCTTTCAGGGCCGGACTCTTCCGTCTCTCCTTTGAGGAGATTGTTTGGTCCTTTCGGATTTCTCCGGATCCCGGCGACGGAACTCTTTCCAGGAACGGTCAAATTCTTTTTTCCCCCCTTCGCCCGATGCCCCATGGGGGTTCGATACTCGCGAAAGTTTGGAAGAACAAACGGAAGGTCCACCTGAATTCGATTGCCTACGACTTCAATTTTAACTTTCTGATGTGCAGGAGCCCCGGAATGGATCTATTGCTCCCCTCTTTGATTATTACTTGAGATCTTGAGGAAACCCCCATTATTCACTGAAATTCTTCGAAACGGATTCCCGAGATTCTTTCACCTCCCACTTCCAGGGCCTTCCTCGTCTGTTCTTCCGCGAACCTCATGCACCGCTTGTACGTGCTCCAACGGATGTTTTCTTCTAACTTCTACAGTAAGGAAGGATCGGATGAACTCTTTCCCCCGAAAAATCTAGATGGCCCCCACAAAAGAATTTTTTTTGAACAGTCTCCCCCTTTCCGCCTTCCCTTCCCTTGCTGAGTCCAGCAGGGACATTCATCATTTTAACTCTTCAGACTTGCCAGTTAGTCTATTCAGGGTCAGGCAGATACCCCAGGTCTGAAAGTTTTTTCCCCTGGGGCACGCGCTCTTTTTGGGGGCTAGGCCTTTGATGTTGTTATATAATCCATTCTAGCGGCATTCCCCGTAGTCTTAGTTGACAATCGTCTAGAATTGCCTACTTTTTTTATATCACTTTCCCCGTGAGTATTTGAAACCCGAGCGGTGATTCTCCATAATACTTCCAAGTCCCTGAGCAGCCATTCGTCCGAGAACAGCGATGTGGTAAGTGACTAGGTCCCCTTTTTTCTGATTGTTCACCGGTTGTTTTCTTTCGTCACTTCCAAGCCGAGACGACTTGAGATTGACTTTTTGCTGGTCTCTATCCCAGCTTTTGCTGAATTGACCTTTTGAAGTGTAGATCTCCCAGATTCCAGCGCCTCTGGATTCCCCCCTCGCAGATTTGATTTAGACCTTATTTAGCGGAATAGTGATTGGATGGTTTTCAGGCGGGCTGCTCCCTCCCTCCTGGGGGATGGCCTCGGCAGTGATTTTCGTCGGCGCCGCCCCCCGCCCGGTAGATTCCCCTTTGTTACGCCCCCCCCGGCTTGCAACAGGAAAACCTCACGCTTTTGCAGATGGAGCGCTTGATGCGTGCGCCTTCCGGGAATCGCCTCCGAGCGAAATTATCGATTGACGGAGACCCCTTGTTCTGGATTCCTTCTCTTCTCTAAAGACTCCTTTCCATTCTGCGTTCGTTCCCATCCTTCCCTTAATCATCCGTTTTTGTGGTGGAGAGAGCATGTTTCCATCACTACAGAGGGTCCCCTTCTCGCCGTCTTCCCCTTTCTTTTTTCTTTCCTAAGGGCATTCCTCGCAGTAAATCTTTTAGCATCGACCCCCCCCGGCGATTAAATTTGAGACACAACGCAATCTTATCGACCAATCAACAGTCCCCACAAGCGCTTCTTGGTTGAATTTGCGTTCAGCACTCATCCAGTTTGCGTCTAATCTTTTGAGCGCCCTCCCAAGAACTTTTCCGCAATTTCCCGGCGTCCTCCGTCCATCAGCCTGGCAAGTTACCCCTTTTTTCCCCTTCCCCAGCCCCTTGGGCCACTCCTCTGGTGCTCCCCCCACATCGGGCCACATGAGCTCCTTTCGGCTGAAGGTTTTGACTACCGTTCTCAACCCTCCCCCCGTATCGTCCTTAAAAGAGTCTCCAGAAAAGAGAGTAGCGATTTGACCTTGTCCTGACTAAAGCTTTTTGTGAAAAAGACCTCGTACGATCCCCCCCTAAGACCCCGATCCACGTTAAGACCTCAAGGAGACTGAGAAGGGAGCCCCCCAATCTCCAGGGAACCCTCTTCGCATTTTCCTCAGCACGGCGAACGGAGAGAAACGGAGCCATTGGCAGAGAAAGTTTGAGAGCGGCATCAAGGCAGCTTAGGAGTTTTAACAGGCTCCGTAAGAAAAAGAGGAAAGCGAAGCCACCAACCGGAGGGAGAAAAAAAACAATCCTGACCTCTCGAGAAAGTTCCTGCCACTCCTGAGTAACTTACGGACTCGACATTTTGACGCCCCCTGCCCTTACGACTTAGACAGGTAGGTTCGCTTAGCTTTGCTTACTTTTTTCGTCGAATCCGGTTTTTTTCGAGGATCTTCCATCCTTATTTTTTTTTCAAGCTAGCTTTCAGGGACAAGAAGTGCACGTTGAAGGCAATCCAGGTTTCGTTCTTTTACAGGAGCTTTCCCCCCCCCCTTCAGAAATTTTTGTTCTCCCTCCCCACCCCCCCCCCACTCTTCCCACCAACCCCCCCTCCCCTCGCCTTACCAGTTCTCCCCCCCTCATATCCACCCCACACCTAACTCCTGCATCCTCTCCTTCACCACCCAACTTTCCCCTCACTCCATCTACTATTTCCCCCCCCTCTTCCTTTTTTCCATTCACTCTACCCCCCCCAACCCCCCTTTGTTTTCCCCGTTCCGCCCCCCCACACCCTTTCTTCCCCCTCCCTCCTCCCTTTCCAATTCCCCCCCTCCTCCCTACTTCTACCTTTCCCGTCCTCTCTCCCCCCTCCCCAACCCTTCTCCCCCTCTTACCTCCCATTTCTACATCCCTCCCTTCTCATCCCCACATCTCTTCCCCTCCCTTATCTCCTTCCTCTACACTCCCTCCCCCCTCACGTTTCCCCCCCCTTGCGCGTCGCCCCCAAGGCTTTGCATTTACTCTTTCTCCCATTGCCCAACCTTTTCTGGCTTAACATTTTTGCGGAGATGCTTCCCAACCTCTCGGCCTCCTTTAGTAGCCCCCCCCTGCTCTAATCGCCCAGTTGAGTCTCAATATTTTTAACGGCCGATCGCTCTTCTACGAGAGACACACGAAAGTCAGCTTATTTCTCCCTCAGCCGGGCGTGCTCCCTGAGCTCCCCGAGTTAGGTGGGCTCTACCCTGGATTAGTATCAGAAAAAGCGTTCAAGAGTCCTGATTTTTTTTTTGAACGTGTCTGTGTCGGATTAGTTTTAGACGGGTATAGGTAACCTTCTTAACCCAACCGTAACCTCCCCGAATCAAGTCTCCGCCGTGGCCCAGATCTTCGTCTCTTTCCCTTTGCAATTCGTCCAAAAGTTCCCCTTGGAGCTCAGTTCGCCGGCGGACCCTTATTTTTTTTCTTTTTTTTTTCTTTCTTCTCCCAGCGAGGTGAGAACTGCAAATCCGAACAGCATTCTGCGCAAGCGGGCCTTGCCCAGTGTGTCAGTACTCAAAAGCGTTCCATCCGGAAATCCGTTCCTGGGGGTTGCCTTTTTTCCC
>Ga0179593_1480609_pt1 | contig 13288 bp, 11 predicted proteins | sample CZODoug2_1_08_16_FD_185931 | JGI IMG/M metagenome (GOLD analysis project Ga0179593, IMG submission 185931) | Vadose zone soil fungal communities from Angelo Coast Range Reserve, California, USA - CZODoug2_1_08_16fungal (PacBio error correction) | ecosystem: Environmental > Terrestrial > Soil >... | reverse complement strand
AGCCTCTTGTAATTTTTCTCTTTTTGGCTGATTTCCCGCAGCGTGTTCTGGGTGTGTATTTCGGATGGCAACTTGTTTCTATTGGTCCTTGTGTTTTCCCCCTTTACGCCGTTTTTTTCGGCATGGCCCGCAATCCCGCATGTTTTAGCGTCCAACGAACGGCCGCCCGTTTCTTGCGACCTGTCTTTTCTCTTTTGGCCGCTCTTTAAGACTAGGCTTCTCTACGATTTTCTCCTTTATGGCCCAAGGGGATGGAGGACTGAGTTACCCACTCTTCCTCGGAGGGTGAGAACGTTTTTCCGACTGCACCATGTCCCTTTTTCTTTGCCCCCCCAGACAGAGAGCTCTTCTTTGGAGGTATTGGAACTTGATCGCAAGGGCTTTTTGTGGAAAACGCCTGGTTCTTCCCGGGGTGACAGTTATAGTGTTTATTAGGGCATTGATTTTTCTTACGTAAGCCCGACCGCGCACTTTTTCAAGGTCGGATTTTTCAACTTTACGACCCTAAAACCTCTATTTTCGGCCGATAGTAGGTCCTTAAGTAGAATGTGGGCGCTTTTCCCCTTTTCCTTTAGTGGCTTCGTTTATCACCGCAGATTGCTTTGGGGTTTTTGACTTTCCGTCCCCCGTTTTTCTTGAACTTGCCGTCCGTATTATGGAAGATGGAGGCCTTTCTTTCTTTAGATAAGGTCCCCGCCGCCTTCCGCCTATGTCCCTTTAACAGGCCTCTTTTTTTGCCCAGAGTTCAGTGCCCTTTTGGGAACTAGGAGGGGAGTTAGTGTCTTGCGGGTCCACCACGTTAACCGTCGATTATCTTACAGGGATCCTGAGAAGGTTCTCTGAGATTTAGTTTCGTGGTCCCGAAAGGGTTGTATTTTTTTTTTTTTTGTTATACACTGTTATCCCCTTACTACGCCCCGTTTGCACCCAAGTCAGTCCTGCGCCTTTTCGGAAAGTAAGTAATGGCCAGTCGGTCTGTGTTTCCTAAGATCGGTCCTCTGGCGTCCACACTCTTAGGAGGGTATTTGCTCTGTAACGGGTCATTCTCTGACTCTTTTTAGTTTTGGCCAAAGCGACCCCCAGCATGTCGCCTTAAAGTCCTGCCACTGATTTCCCTCGAAAGGGCACGTCTGGCATCAAGATCATGGTCGCAGGTGTTTGATTCAGTAAAGTGCAATTTTTTTCCCCACACGCATGATTTCCAGAGCCAGTGAGGAACAATTGGGGCTACTCTTACGTTGCTTAGACGCGACAGTGTCTCGGAGTCTCATCCCGGTACTTTTGGTGCTCGGTCGTGTCCTCTTTGTAGCCCTTTCCCTCTTCTTTACTACTCTCCGTTGTTTTTTAGGTCATAAGACGGACCGATTACTTACCCCGTTGGGTCTCCCAGAAGGGATGTTTTTAAGGTCAATAGCCCACTGTTCAGGTGCTTCGCCAAAATCTTTGGCTTTAAGCAAACGTTTTCACTTCTCCTAGGCGATGAAGACATACCCTATCCGGATACACTCTGTCTCCATCGCTGTCTAGGTTCCCTATCCCCTTAGAAAATACTAGTCTTAACGTTTTTTTCCTTTGGGTCATTCTCCTTCCTTGGTAACGCTTCCGCCCGTTTTGTCGTCTTCGCCGACTACAGAGCTTCCTGGAATGGCCCCACGAGTCCGGTGAGAACCTTTTCTTCTTCGCGCTTCACATTTTTGGCAGATGTTCTCCCCAACTCTTTGGACTCTTTATCAACCATATTGCCAGTTGGAACTTCTGGTTCGACTGAATGGAAAGTTGTCGTTGGTGCTTCCCTCATGTATTTCCCTTTAAGCCCCCCGACCACTACATCCTTCGTTCAGCCCCTACAGGCTCCGCACCGTGACTAAGGTAGATTCGGCGCTCGAACGGTAGGCGGTTTGGCCCCAAGCACCCTTTTCCCACCCCTTGCTCGTTCCCCCGCCACCCTATGAAACGGTTTCACAACCTGCCCTGGTGCTTTTTCGCAACCAGTCCTTTTTTTTCAGCGGAGCCCAAACGTGTTTAGTCCCCCTTCTTAGTTTCTCTAGGTGACCGTTCTCCATACTCCTGGTGTGATCCCCCACCTTCCCCCAGAAAGCCGTTCCTTTTTTTACTCCACGGTCCCCTCTTACGCTTACTGGGAAATCGGCGACCAACGTAGAGTTGTCGCTTCTTGCTGTTTTCTTCCACCCTTCCCTGGGCTCGGACCCTGGCGGTTTCCTTAATCCCAGCCACAACCGTTCCGTTCGAACTTCTCCGCTAGTGGACCTAGGGGTCCTTAGGGCGTACACCACACGGTTTCCAGGACTTTTTCATTCGGTTTCCCCAAGCCCGCCCTTTTCTTAAGAGCGAGTTTTTCACATTCCCCTCGGCACCAAATGGCGTCCTCACGTTTTATAAATTTCCAGTGCGGGCGATTTTTTCTTTTAGAAGTAGCATAACGGTTCACCATTCCCCCTTTTTTTTGATTGCTCTATATTTTTTTTACGACAACGCTCTTGCTAGTTTGCGCTAACTTAGTAGGATTCCTTTTAGATCTGACCTTTCTCCATCGCCGCTGTCCCCTAATTTTCTCCCCTACCTTGGGCCGCCGGTCAAGTTCGCGGGGATGTCGGTTTTTTCAGTCCCCCCCCTATCGGTTTGTGCTGTCATGGACAAAACCGTCCTGACAACCCCACCTTCTTTCCACCCTCGCCACGCGTCCTGCCTTTTCGGGAAGCCAGCAACTTTTTCCCCTCCTACGACAGTTGACTTATTTTTCACGTTTTCGAAAAGACCATTACCTCCCTTTCGCGAGACTTCAAGGACCCGAGGAAAAGTCGGAACGTTCCCTCCGTTTTCCGGACGGTAGCGTCACATGGTCGACTTCGAGGCATGTCTTTCTTTTTTAAGCTTTCTCCTTCCCTGCGTTCTGGCCAAATGGCGTTTTTTCAGGTCCTGGTGCCGAACGGTTTTTGCGACAGGACTCGTTCTTTGCTGCTTGTAATCGTCCACTCCAAGTACCTACGGTTCAGTGTAGTGTTGTGGGGTTTGAAGATGTGCTCAATTTTGAGAAGTCTTCTGTCAGGATGGCCCTCTCTCGCGTTGCCCGCGTTATTTTCACTGGTCGAATTCCGAATAGTCCACTCGGCGAGTGATTTTGCCCCCACGTAGTCCTTTTCTTCCATGCTTGCTTGTTCTATCGCGACCGGGCACCCAGGGGACTATTCGTGTTAACTCTGGTCAATGGCCGCCGATCCCCCTCAGCTATTCTTCAGTAATATCTTAAGGTGCCCCTTTCATCACTATCAGCCGACCCAACTCCTGTCGGAATCGAGCTTTATGTACCCAAAATCGGTTTTCAGCCTTGCATCAGAGTGCCCCTTGCCCTCTCCTACCCTAGGAATGGTTTTGTGGCGTCTATTTTTTCCGTTGGTCATCACCCCCGTCCGTAAATAGTAGGCTTTGCGTTTTTTTACCCACTTCGAGACGACGCTTTGCCCAGTGCAACCGTTGACTAATTTTTTTCTTTTCCTCCTTCCCAATATTGACCCTCGAAGAGTGGCTTTTGACTTTTTTCGGTCTTTGTGTAAAGTGATTCGACCCTGCCTCGTTTTGCGGTTTTCTTGCCGCCCAGATATCCGAGTCTGGTTTTCCCCCCAGCCGAGGTTTCTTTGTCCGTTTTCGTTCTTCCTTCGTGCCTGCATTTCCTGGAAACTTGACCCCCGAAAAGTCTTTCGTTTTCTCGCGTTTGTGAGGCAAATCTTCCTGACGTGTTCCCCCTCGCTAGACTTATCTTTGGATTTATGGTTCGATAACTCGCGGTTAGTATCCGTTGACTCGTCTTTAAATAGTAGGGCTATCTTTTTTGCTTGCGCCCGCGTCCGATTGAATGGTACGGTCCTCGTACATACAGGTTTCCCAATAACCCCTAAAGGCTTTCCGAGTCGCCGCAATTCCCCTTTCAAACAAAAAGACTTTGACATGGTAGTCCTTTTTTTTCGATGCTGTTTGTTGCATTATTGACTGTCGTTTTTTTTTGCCACGTCCCCCGGGGTCGTTAATTAGTGCTTCTTTCCAAGACTAAGAACACCATTTGTTTTGTCGACTCGCCGACCCTGGGTCCACTTAAGGTAGGAATTGGGTGCAAACTCTTTTTGCCTCGCCTTTTTTACGGTTCCCTCGCTTTCCTCCGTGGTTTTTTGTCCGATCCCCCCCTAAAATCTTTTTTACACTTTGGGGACCCTTCTTTTTCTTTTTGACTTTGAGATGCAGTCTTGCGCGATTTGTCGGTCTTTCTTTCCACCCCCAAAATGGGTTTTGCTGATGCTTTCGGGCAATTTTGCTCGCCTTCATGTTGTTTCCCGGGAAGCCCCCACACCTTTCAACCTTTTTCTTTCAGACTGATGCGACCAGGTCCACTCGTTTTGGTTCGGGCCTCTGGGCTTTCCGCGGGTTGTGGTGACTTTTTGGTGAGGACACAGTTCCGATTTTTGGTCCCCCTCCCTGAAGGTTTCTTTCCCCTCTCTTGATGGCGCCTGGTGCGTTACCCATTGCTGAGAGAGACCTCCCTCTTTTTCCCATCGTTCGTTCTTTGGTTTTCTGATGGTTTCTATTCGCCTTTTTCCCGGGAAATGACTTATGACATGCTTAGGAGCTCCTTTATCAAGTCTTTTCTGGTCCCGACGCCCCTTGCCTCCGATCGGATATTGGTTACCGTTTTGTTTTTTCGTCAGCGAGTTCCCCCCAAGTTCAACTTGTTTACCCCTCAGAACCTTTATATTATAGTCTAAGCATGTTTGCTTCAAAGTCCTCTGCGCTCTCGGATAGTTTTTTCATTAGACGTTAACTTATTCAATCAGGCTTCACTGAACTTCCTCTGAATGGGGTTCTAGATATTCAGATTGAGAATAGAATGTAATACCTCACGGATTTTTGTATGACTACGGATAGTTCCAACCTAAATCCGCTACGCCCCCATGGACCTTGTTTTGGGCCGATTAGATGCCAGCGACTACATGTTGAGTTTCCTAATACCCAACTGCCCGTACCTTTAGGCCAGGTTTTCTGCAGTGATTTTTTCTGTCGCGTAGAAGAGCCTTTTCACCTTGTCCTTTTCCGGGTGTGCAGTATGGTTTTTGGCCGGAACCGGTTGTTTCTGATGCATCTGCCTATTCGATGCGCCCCTGCGCCCATTGGGTATTCTTAGCACCAGGGCTCAGTAGCGAACAGCCGGTTAGGCCCAGCCTCTCCCCACTGCTCTCCTTCCAAGGCCTGAGCACCAAATTCGGGATTTAGTACCACACAGGGCGGCTCGTCTTCCGAACGCTGCATTTTCCTGTAATTCCGGTGTAGTTTGCAAGCAGTTTTCAAGAGCTTCCGGGAGTCCCTCGGCGTGTTCGGTCTTCCCACCCCAGTGCTCTGACCATAATCCCCCCACGGTTTTTGGGAACTCTCTCCTTTTGCTTCGAAGCTTGTTGGCCGTTTTCCTTTTATCACTATTCCCCCTTGGGCACAGCAAGTCCTTTCTTTTGACTTTTGGATTTTTTCCAGTTCGAGGTGTTGACGAGGGTCCCCGCAGAGTGCATCTTAATAGCAGCGCTTTCTTCAGTATTTCCCGCTCTACCCCCTCGCTTTTTTCTTTGCAAAGCCATTCCTGCCCCCCTCAAAAGGCTGCGTGAACCCCGCACAGCGTTTTTCCCATGCCGTTCTTTGAACTTTTTTTCCCGCTATCAACGCGTCTGTTTTCTCCGGCAGGAGTCGTGGCTTCTTTTATGAAGGATTCGCGATGGCGGTGCGTCTGCTTTTCGGTTCTTTTTGAGCTGAACTTGCCCCCTTTTTCTTAAGTGCTGCGTTTTTTTATTTTGGGAAGCAGAGTGTTGAGGTTTTCTGGGAAGCCTTTAGGTCCTTTGATTTTCCTTGTCCGCGAGGCTGTTTGATCTTGTTTCCTCCCTCGAAATTGGACTTTTTTTTCTTTCGCGGTGTCTTCCTCAGCGCCCCCCTGATCCCTTTTTATTCTGCCCCCTGAAGAACTTGGACGAGGCCATCACTTTCCTGGTTTTTTTTTTCTTTGGTAAGGAAGGGTCATCGTCCTCCTGCACGTCTCTCTTAATGTTTAGACTTCTGGACCCCCGATCATCCCTCAAGGAACTTTCTCAGGTTAGGGAAGATTGACTTTTACATCTCTCGGTTTCCCACCGTACTCGAAGGCTCTTAGGTCTTTTCAGCCATTCTTTCCCGTAGAAACTTGGTTTTTTCCTTCCTATTTTAACCCATCGCCACTTCGGTTAGTGATAATGAGCCCGAAGGGATGTTTTATTGTGTGGTTGCGGGTCCAGCTAGCCCTTGACTTTCTCTTTTGTGCCCCCTAAACCCGACTTGTCTTTTTGTTTTCTCAAGCTACCCAAAGGCTCTTCAGTCTAACCGTCATGTTTTTTACAGTGGGTCAGCTACTTTCTCCCCCTGCGTTCTACCCCCTCCCTTGTTTTCTTTTTTTCTTTGAGAAGGCCCACCACCTCATCTTTGAATCTGCCCGTGCTTTTCTTCGACTTTTGGAGTCAGAGGATTCGTCTTCCCCATGGGCTCTACTGCCCCGACTTGGTGGCTTCCTGGCGGCGTTAGGTGGGAACCCGGTTTTCTGCTCCTTGGCGAATTGCGGGCTGTGTGGTTCGTTGTTTTTTGAAGGATGTGGTCCCCAATAGGCTTCTCTCCTTGCTCCCTTTTCCTTTTTCTTTCAGAGCCGGTCTTTTTTTTGTTGACGGATGATTTTTTCTCAGTTTCCTGTCCTTTTCCTCCCTTCTTGGAGTCGCCTCCCTCGCAAACACCGTCCTTATGGCCCTTATTTACGCATCAGGTCCTTTCCATTTATCGCCGCCCCCTGGTGTTAAGATAAGCGTCACCTTCCCGCTCATTAACCCCTATAGCGGGTGTTGTACATCCGGTATGCCTTCTTGCATTTTTTGCAGTTAGGATTCTCTATTCTTTTGGTTTCATACAGGTAAACCTCCTTGTCTCCGTACCGGAAGGGTCCCTGTGAACACCTCCCCCTCTTCATTACGATTTTTGAGGCGATGTTCACCCACCCTCTTTGGCTTTACGTTTTTTGAGCGACGGAGCTGAGGACCAGACGTTGTAGGTACCTCGTTAAGTATGGTCCCCTGGTTTTGTCTACACCCTAGCTTTCTTTATGAACGGAGATTACTCAGAGGGTCGCCTATTCCTCTGCTTTCGTAGTTAGTCTTTCTTTTTTTCTTCTTTCATTGCTTTTTTTTTTCTTGAAGATCTATCCCTACGTGGGTTTTACCGATCTTCCTGTGCCTCAATCACCCTAGAACTTTTCCCTTCGCCAGAACTCTCTCTTTCGCCCCCCCCCCCCCGTCGGCTTTATCTTCGTCCTCTTTCCCTTTTTTCTTCCGCAGCCTGTGGATCCCTGAGCGCTTACCTTCTGCCCAGCGCGGCTTTTGAAACGGCTGTCGGCCCCTCCTTAGGAGTCTCTATCTCAGGTGCCTGTGCTCCTTTTATTTAAAGTGCCAACAGGTTTGTACTTCTGCCCTCCGACTTTCTACTGCCCCCGATGATTTCTTCCCGAGTCGTTGCTCCCTCCCCCCAGACACGCCCTCGATCGTGTTGCAATTTCTGGGAAGGTCAAAGTGATGGGCGGCAAAACTTCCGTTCGTTAGTCCGTGACCTTATTTTTCTTTGAAGACTTGGCGTGGATCGTCGGCCGAAGTTTGTGAAGTTTCAACTACTCTCTCCCCCCCTTAACACACGACCCCAAGGCGTCACTTCACCACGGCCAAGGGTCCTCCCTTACCCTTAGCTTTAGTTCCCTTTGGATAAGTGACCCCCCCGACAACGGGCCACTCTTTTGCAATTCACTGCTAGAACGGTTTTTTTTCAAACCCTGGAGCTTCATATCGTCTTACCTCCTTCCAGTACCTTGGATCTACAGCGGAGAACTCAAACCCCTGACTAGCTCTGGATTTCCTGACTAAGCTTCGCTGTTTCCCTCTCTACCTCACCCCTTCCCTATGTCGTGATAAAGAAGGTCTAAGTCTGAAGTGAAACCCTTCTGTCCCCAGCTTTCACTTTACCTCTCCATGATGGGTAGATCTGGCTCCCCAAATGACGTCGAGGTGACATTTGTACGTTTTTTTGGAAACCCACCTCCTTTTCGGTAGGTCGTCCCCTCAAGCTTCCCCCGGTACAGATCATGGTCCGCCCCCTCCCTATGCGTTCTTCCCCAGCGCTCCCCGATTCCCCCGTGTACGTTTCCCCCTATTCTAAGACACTGGTCGTCGCCCACGTACCTCCCCCCCCCCCCCCGAAAGTCTTGGGTTTTCCCCTCTCCCTCTCCATTTTTCCCCCCTGCGTGCCCCCGTCAAAACGTTTTTTCCACCAGAACCTGAGCGGACTGATTCTTTTTTTTCCACATCCTTTAGTCGTGCGCTAAAGGGAACCCTTCCTCTTGATTATCTTTATATTCGTACCCCTCTCGGACCAGCAATTTATTCCTCTTCAAGTCTTTGTTTCTTTTTGGTTTTTTTCGGCAGAGCTCTTCTCTCCCAAGTCATTCCCGGCGCCTGTTCATTGGGCATGGACAGGCAACTCTAACAATTCTGTGCCCAGGCTCTCCCCCCCTATTGTCACCCCCGTCGCCCCCCCGGGGTTTCCCCCCCAGAAGTCCCGTCCGCGTCCCCGCTGGTCGTTGGGCGCAAGAATCCCGCCCACTGCCCGTCCTTCTCCGAAGCTGAATCAAATTCCCCACCCAACACCTTACAATGAACATTTTCCGGAGCGTCTTAGCTTGCCAAGTCTCCTTTGTCAATCTGTATCTTTTCGAATTTACTTCTTCTCTTTCTAGAAATTTTCCTTGATCCTCGTGTCCGCCGGCTCCCTGGAGGTATTTTCTTTCTTGTCTGCAAAAAGTTCCGGGACTTTTTTTCTATTTTGCGTCGTCGCAACCTACCTTCCCCCCGAATAACGGGACTTCTAGAGTTTTCGGGCCCGCTTGAGATAGTCCTTTTCGCCCCCTCATAGTCTTTTCCAGGAGTTTCCTTTTTCCCCCTGTCCCATGTCCCCCCCGGGCCTTCTTCTTCCGGCAGTTTGAAACATCCCGTCTTTGGGTAGCTTGTTTCCCCACCTCTTTCATCACATGGAGTTCTAGCTTATCGGGGCCAACATAGAACCCAAATCCGGTTCCCACGGCAGCCCCCACCCCCCTCCTTTTTCAGAATTGTCATCGTCCATCACGGTTTCCTCCCTTTTTCCCTACAGTAACTATACAGAAGCCATGTCCGTTCCGATCGCACTTCTTCTTCAAACACCTGCAAATTTCCGCCCTTTCCTTCATCCTACGATAATACGAGATGAGACCATGTTCATTTCCTTTTCAGTATATAGTCCCCCTACTCCCCCCTTCGATTTTTCCAGGTAATGTCCTTCCTTTTTCCCCGAAGAGCAGACTCTCCCCCTGGGAAGGAATTGATACCAGTTTACGACGCTGTGCTCAGATCCTCCCCGCAAGTCCTTCCCTCCCTTCACTTCTTCCCCTCTTTCCTTTTAGGTCTCTTCCCCGCTCTCTTTGCCCTTCGAGCATAAGCGTCTTAGATTGACGCTCTTACGCTCCGCTGTCGGGCCTCCTGAGTTGTCGCTTTTCTTTCTCCTTCCGTTAAGTCCTTTACCTCATAAACGTATGGGTTTATAGGGGGACGCTGTCGTCAGGTATTTACTCCGCGATTTCTTCGACTAATGGGCCTTCATTTTTCCCTTCCTAGGCGGCTCGCCTTTCCCTCTCTCCCGTTTGTCAGTTGTCCGTGCGTTCCCATCTAGGTGAAAATCGCTGAAGTATTCTCCCTCCCTTTTAAGAAGAAACCTTTCTTAGGTTGTTTTTTTCCCCCTATTTCTTTCTTCATCAACCTCCCCTCCAATTGGCTCTCTCTTTTCACTCCACACCAGCGGTACGCTGACCTTCTCCTCTGCTGCGTTTTTTTTTTTTCTTCTTCAATAGTTTTCCTCCCCCGTGTTTCCTTTCTAATTCAAAACACAGTGATGAACATCATCTCAATTATTGTGTCGTTTCCGACCCTCCTTCCTTTTTTGCACGATGGAAAATGTGTTGGTTCCCAGAATTTTCCCTATAAGGCGTTACATATATATTATATTCCCTCACGTTGTTTTGGGAGTCCAATACACCCTTAAAGAATGACACTTCGTGGCAATGCGATCTTTAGCCGTTTAGGTTTTGCCCTCCTTCCAGAGCGGCGACCCCCCCAAAAGACTGGATTAGTTTTTATTTTGCGGTGATCCCTTTTTCAATTCCGTTTCCTTTGCAACCACTGTGGACGCCCAATGGACAGAGCTCAACCCTCTCCCCCTGCTATCGCAAGTATCAGTGTTCTAAGTAGTGGTTTTGAGGTTACTTTTCTGATTCTTATTCCCCCCCTTTTTGGTCTTTCTTTTTCCGGTTGAGTCACCCCTTTTTTCCATGCTTTAAACCCCCCTCGTGGGGTTTTGTTCAACCGGCTTTCTCTTTTTTTACTTGGCAAAGCTTCTCCCGTCTCGGCAGAGTTCCTCCGAGTTTTCTTTGACCTTAGCTACTTCCCCCCTCTTCCTTTTTTGGGAGCCCTTTATGAAGTTTTTTTTTCTTTCCGAAGGCCCGTCGTTTCCCCCTTTTCGCGCGTGACAGGCGGTATCTGACAAGATGAAGATTTTTCTTTCAGATCCTTAGGCTGTTCTCTCCCTCAGGATTTGATCCCCCGTGAACCCCCTCTCCCTTGGGCGGAAAGCCTCTCCTTTCTTGTAACACCGTGACCTCCTCGTTGCCTTTTTCGCCTAAGTCTCCCCCCTCACCTAATTCCCTAAGATTCCCAAGAACCATTAAGGGAGAGATTAAGCTTTAAGCATGTTCGAACCGTCTTTTCCTTCCTTCAGGTGTTTTCCGCGTCTCCCCCATTCCAGTACGCTTTCCCCAGGTCCACTCTATTTGCTTTCCTTGTTGCAGAGCTGACACCTTAAATTCTAATGAAGAGAAAGGTCCTGAAACTTTTTCTCCTCTCACCTATTTAGGATGGCCCTTAAGAAATCCCTCTTCACAATTGCCAGTTACGTGTCCAAGCCCTTCTTTCTAGGGGATTTAGTTCTTTTTGTAATGTCTATGAGCGAGAACAATTGCTCTATTATTCCTTTAGTATCTTAGTTTTCTTATGCTTTTTTAAAAAAATGGGAAGTTCACCACAAAGTAGTACATTTTTCCCCTATCTTGGACGCCCTCGACGACTCCCTTGACTTGGCTTTGGACCGCCCCCTTCGTACCCCCTACGAGTTGGGGCTCTCCATCCTTCCCCTGCCGAGAAGTTCTTCTTTGACTGCAACTCTCGCCCTCTCTTGCGGTTTGACAGGGTTTGATCATTCCATCAGGGAATCGACTCGCTTTCCCTTTTTCATGGTCTTTTCGTTGACTTTCGCCTTTTTCCCCTCTGCAACCGCTTAGGTCCCTTGACCTGTCTTCGGCCCGGTTTCTATAACCCTGAACCGAAATTTTCGCAAAACCTTTTCCGTGGACGCCCCATCCATTCGCTTTAAAAGACGTCTGATTTAGACCATCTTCCTCCCTCCTAGATTTTTCTGGGTTTTAAGTCACCTCCCCGTAGAGAATCGCGTTGAATGCTTTTCTCCTTTCTTTGGAAGGCAGGTTGATAGATCAGTTGCTTGGATTTTCTGTTCATTCACTTGGACCAGTTTCACCTATGAGCGCTTGACTCTGGCTCTTTGGTAAAGAGTTTCTTGAGAACGGTATTTTTCACTTATTCCTCCTGATTTCTCTTGGGTCTCCTTCCTTACATAAAACGACGCGTGACCTTTTCTGCACGTCTGCGTGAAAAGATTTTGGGAGGCCTAAGCCCCCCTCTCAGGACCCATATAAGACTCTCCCCAAATCTCCTACTACCTTCCGGGTCCCCCGGATCTTCACCCCTTCGGGCCGTCGTGCCTATAGGTTCCTCGAAAGTTTCTTGACGCGGAGTTGAGACTTAGACTTCGACCAGATTTTTGATGAGGTGTCCAAGGTCTTACGATGTTCGTACTTACTTCTCTCGCCCCTAAGGATTCTTTTTCGTTTGAGGCCTGGCAGACTTTTGATAGAACTGGTACCTAAATCGGATTTGTGACACACTCCTGTAACCTACTCCCGTGAGGTTTTCCGTTTTTCATTTGTATCCGCCCTGGGTTTGGATTACCGCCCCATCTTGCCACACTTGGCTAGGCTACCCCCCGGACATCCCAGATCCTGCTACTGCTTCCCACGGTCCGTCTGCTGAGCCCCCCGGAGACAAATGTAGGACCCTACCACCATAGTCAGGCCCCCCCCCTCCCCGTACTACGCGAATACGAGTGCTTTTCTGGTCGATCTTCCGGCGTCGGTCTGCCTCCGTTGCGCCGTGGGTTGTCATGGGTCGTTATCCTCCTTTCTTTTTTTTTTATACGCTTTTGGTTTATTTTTTTGTACGTTCGGCAACATGAAAGACTTGACCTCGTAAGTTTTTTCCCTCGAAGGGTAGTTTTCTCTCTTTGGTGCCTCTTCTTCCTCTCCCTGGTGGGATGCAGATTGGCCGCCTTCCTTTGCCATTCGAACTTCTGTTTGGAAATGTTATTTTCTCATTTGGAAGGTCACATCGTGGCAGGTGTTCATTGGAACCCCGGCCCTACCTTCTATTTCTCCTCCTTGGCGACGGTCGCGTCTTTCGGTGAATCCTTTCTTCGTTTTAAGCGTTATGTAGTGGTGAGGGGGTTTTCTTGGTGACACCAGTTTCTAGCTTGATTCCAGCACCAAAGAAGGTCTTGGCGGCCCGGAAAGATTCCTGTTCCAGCGCATCCCCGAGCACCATCTCGTTAAGCCATCTTTGCATCCCTGTGATTATCTTCGGTGTTTTCTTTGAGGTCCTACTTCTCGGAAGAGACCTTTTTGCCGATTCGCGTAGTTTTGAAGCCCCGCTTTGAACCACCTCTGTTTTCTTTCTGGGTGCCCAAACCCCCACCCAACACCCCCCCCAGTGACTTGCAGACTTACCCCCCTTTTCCCTCTTCCTTCTCCTGAAAGGTGCGTCCGGACTTATTGTCCGGCGCCCTTTCTTTTCCTCTTTGATTGATTGTAGATTTGTCGTCACTCCCAGCACAACACCCCCCCCCATTGAGAACGCAGGTGGTGACGACAAGTCTCTCTTTTTTTCCTTACCACGTCTATTTTTTCCCGTCATTCAAGTACAGAAGGTTCCCCTTTGAGAGCCAGGTTCCCCCTTTTTATCGTAGACGT
>Ga0179593_1451501_pt1 | contig 13288 bp, 15 predicted proteins | sample CZODoug2_1_08_16_FD_185931 | JGI IMG/M metagenome (GOLD analysis project Ga0179593, IMG submission 185931) | Vadose zone soil fungal communities from Angelo Coast Range Reserve, California, USA - CZODoug2_1_08_16fungal (PacBio error correction) | ecosystem: Environmental > Terrestrial > Soil >... | reverse complement strand
ATGTTTTTTTCGGACCTGTTCCCCCCCTTAACCTGCTGCTTTCTTTGTTTCCTGAGGTTAGGATTCCACTGATTTCGGAGTCGAGTCAACTGCTCCCACTTGCCCCCCCGGCTTTAGACCGTGTTATTGACCCTGCGCATTGTCCTGCTAGTCTTCCCTGCTCGATCATCGCTGGATCTTTGGTCACCCGTCGTGCCTAATCTTGTCGGAGGTTATCTCTCCCAGGTTCGTTTAACTTTCGATTTCCACCTTCGGTCTCATTTTCTTCTCCTGGGCAGGCTCCCTTCTTTGAATTTTGTGACCACTGTCACGTTTATGCGTTTGTTTGCTAAGGTACTCTCTCGGCGCACCCTCGTTTCGTTTCCCTTCGGTTCCCCTTTGATGACCAAGAAGCTTCGACGAATCTGTCTTCTATTAACTTTCGTTGTTCCCCCAATCACTTCCCCTATGTTTTTTTTCCGGCTTGCCTTCCGTACCCTCTTCGATATAACCGTTTCGGTTGTTATCGCGGACTCGCCCCCACATATTACCTTTTCTCTCTACGGGGGATGCGAAAAATGGGAAGTATCCCTTCCCGAACTGCTAGCAGAGTAAAGATTCCCTCTTTGCGCAGTTTCGACTTACACTCCGCGTATGCTCCCCGCCACACCGGCGTGGTGAGCGGCCCCTTAATTGACACACGAACATCCATTAAATGACTTCAAAGGATTTTGCCTCCTTTCTCTCTGAAGGCTTTAAACGACTTTCCCCCCGCACCCACCCTCAACAAACCCTTTGCCGCTTCCCGTGGCCTTTTTTTTTTCACTTCCTCGTCCCCCCCCCCCCTTTTTTTTCCCCCTTCTTAGGTCCAGAACAGTATCTCCTCTATAAAAACGGAAAATTCGCATCCCCTTTTTCTGCTTCGCCCCTTAACAATCGAGGGCAATATCCAAGTCCCAGCCTCCGTTACGCTCTCTTCATCTCTGATATTGTTCTAAGTTCTACCTAACTGCCGGCGCTCCTGCCTTGAATTTTCTCCCTTCGCCCCCTATTCCCCCCTTTGAATTCCAGCAGTTGCTCCCATTTTTCCCCAATCTCTGTTCAAGTAGTGCAGTTCCCATGACCCTTGCCCCCACTCTTTTTCCGCAAAGGATGTGGGAACTCCAATTGGTGTCAACCTGTTTCCTAATCCCTTCTCCTCCGCTCCCCTTTGAGTCTACCAACGCGCCGATCTGGCTCCTCTACAGTGTTTAGACATCACACCCCTGTTCTGATTTCCAGTACCCCCTCCTGTCAACTGTGAAGGGGTCCCCTTGTTCCTTGGTTTTCCCCACTTTTTCGTTCCGTGACCCCCCCCTCGTGCTTCCGCCCCTTCTCTCCCGCCCCCGAAATCCGAAACCCCCTCTCGTTTCCCCCGGTCCTCCGCCCCAATTACCTCACTTGATGTTTTTAGTCACCACTCCCTCGTACTTTTCTTTCCACACTAATCTTCGAAGTTCTTTCGACGGGAAGAGATTTTCAATTCTGGTTCGTTGCCTTCAGTATGAAGCCGGAGGTCCGAGCCCTGTTTTTCTTTGCTCCCCTCTTCCTCTATTGCCCGTTCCCAAGCCCTTCCGCCGTCCTCCTCATTGCGCCTCGAACCCACCTAATATGAATACGTTTTTTGAGGTGTGTTCTTTCGGCTCTCCTTCTAAACAGAATGTTTTTCGTAGCGCATTTCCTGACTTTGGAAACACTGTCCCTTCCCTTGGTACAGCTTTTCGCCCCTTTCCATGGGCACTTGTAATAAGAAGCTGAGCACTCCTTTAGCGCCTTTTTTTCCCGGCGGTTTCTCAAAGTACCAGGTAATATTAAACTTTCATCGAGCCGATCTTTCGCGTTCCATGATTGTTTCGCGGCCAAATTTTTATTTCCCCTTGATTGATGGGTTGGGTAACACCTCTCCCTCTCCCCCTCTTCGTCTATTGTCCCAGCTTTTTTGCCCCCGGCGTCTATTCTTTTTTTCTGCTTGCACCCTTATGGTCCCTTGCCGTACCTTTTCCTTTTCTTTGGGAGACCATCCCCGGAGAACCCACTTTGAGCTGTCCCTCTCTGTCTTTAAAGACCCCGGCTCCTCGAGCACATCCGATTGCAATCCCATGTTTTTTTTGAAAAACAGCTTTCATTTCCCCCGCAGGCGCGCATTGACCGCCAGGGTATTTCCCATGAGAAGATTCCCTGCTCCTGTTGAATCCTTATCAATTTGCCGCCGTTATCGCAGCTGTACGGCACCTCTCCCCCATCCTTTTGTTTTTTCACCTTACGATTCCGCCGTGGTTTTTTGGACCCATTGAAAGGCTGGGACCACATCCCTTATTTTCGGGCTGTTCGGTTACCCCATTCAAAATCCTTTTTTTGGACTTCCCTTTTACTTCATCCATATGCCCGCCTTTTTCGATTTCCCTCTATCGTACCTTGAGGCTCAACTTTCGTGGACTCGGCCTTCCATTCTTTTTTGTTTTCCCCTCCCCCTCTTTCAGTAGCCATGACCTGAGTCCATGGATGTACCCGGATTTCCGCCCCTTCATTCAGTAAAGGATCCTGTCAGAACCGTGCGTGTTTTGCCATGGCGAGGACCTCTCATAACCCCCCCTCGGTTTCCCCCTTTGAGTATCCCGATAGTTTTGTGGCGCATCTGACTTGCGGTGATTGGATTCCCGACCCTTCTCGAGCACGCTGACCCCCTGCTGTAGCCCCGTTTTTTAGTGACCTTTCAACGCCAGAGTCGGCCTGTCCTAGTCTCAAGAGCGGGTTTTTTTTCGGTGTGGACCCCCTGCAAAAACTTCTTTCTGTTGTGCAGGCCACAGCCTCTTTTAATTTTGTGCTTTTTTAGCCGATTCCTTTTTCTTCTTCAAGTTGTGCGGCGCTCCTTTTTGTACTAGGTATTTTCCCCGGATAGTTGCACTTTCTCAAAAGCCCCGCCGATTCTTACTTACAAACCTGTTTCCCATGTTTTTAGATTTCCTCCAGACCCTCGCGCTTGTCCATCACGGATGCTAGCAATTTTTTCTTCAAGTTAACAACTTGGCTTAACACCCCCCATTTTTCGTTTTCAACTCCTGTATGAGTGCGTTTGTTCCTTTTTCATGGGCCATATTGGAGTCTAATGACCGTTTTCACCGGTTACCCGTTCCTGTGTTCTCACTGGAACTAGTGGCGTAGGGCGCCCCCCCCTTCTCCGCGTTCGCGTTGACACTTCTTCCTCCATTATTTCCCACAGGAGACACGTCATTAGAGCGCGTTATAGTTCGGTCTGTCCTATGTTGGCCAGTCTCTTTTGTTTTCCCAGCGGAGGCCCGTGCCCCTGTGTTAGTCTTTTTCCGACGATATTCCGTTTATCGTAGGGATCTTTACGTTTGGGTGAAATTCTTTTTAATCGTCCGGAGGTTTTACGCGGTCCTGTTGCTGACCTTCCTATTCCTTTCCAGCGGAGAACCCGGCGTGGTTGGTTTTTTTTTGATTGGTGAAAGGCGTCAAAGACTTTAGCGAATGGCTGCCGAACTCTAACTTTTTTTTCCCCATTCTTGTTAGTGTGCAATTAAAGGGAAGTCCCCTTGTTCGGGTTCCTGGCATCCGATCGTTGAATTTGATCGGTCTTTTTTTTTTCTTGTGGTCTTTACTTCATGCGATTTTGAAGTTCTACTTACCAGGTGTCCTCCCCCCGTCTTTCCCGGCAACCCTGGATGTGTTTTTGCCTTTAATCTTGAACACCGCAGAACCGTTCCCTCGCTGTGTTCCTTCTGCGCACGCAGAAGCAAAGCTGCTTCTGGCGTTTTTTTCCCCCGACATGTCTTCCTTATGGTAAGAAACAGCTTTTTGGGCTCCGCTGGGTCATCCCCTCCCTCTTTCCCCCTTTCCCTTTCGAAGTTGGGTCCTTTATCATACCTCAGACGTAGTAACAACACCTCCCCCCCCCTGCCGTTGCACACCCCGCTTTGTGCACACCCTTTTTTTTTGAACATTCCGACCCAATTCACCTCCAGGCGCCCTCCTTAGCGGCTACGGACTGGAGCGCGAATCGTTTCTCGATTCGACCTGTTACAGAGGATCGAACCCTTTCTCCTCGAACCAACTTCGACCTCTCCCTTTATTCCCCTCTAACCCCCCAACCTTGTATCGCTCTGTCCCCCTCGAGCAGGCCCCCAATGAATTGCAAGAAAACGGTTCTCGCCCCTGCCCCCCCGTTGGATTCCTACTCGCCTCCCGTTCAAATTTCATGGAATAAGACCTCTTGATCAACTCCTCCTCTCCGATCCCCTTTGTTTCCTCAGGTCACTGTAAGGAATTTCTTTTTTTCCTTCTCCCCTTTTTTTTTTTCGAGTCTCTTCCGGGACAGTTAATGTTTCCCTTTGAATCGTGTCCTTTCGTTCTCATTGTTTCTGCTCCACTGTTCCTCCGTGAGTCAGTTATGGAATCCACTTTGTTTTCCACCTTTTCGGCACTTAGTAGCCCCCTTGTCTGAACGTTCAGTGGCCCGCTTCGAGTAATTTCTTCATGCGGGCATTTAGTGAGTGCCTTCATTTCTGTTCTCGTTCTTTTTTTCGATTAGTCTTTTTTCTCCTGCTCGGCCTGTCTGCGCGCGCCCTTCCTTCCAGTTAGCCCCAGTCGCTTCACTTTTTTTTCCTTCGTGTACCTTTCCTGACGCTTTGCACCAGCGCACGATCTTTCTTTGTTTTGATCTCCGTTAATTGATCCAGTTTGCGCACGCCGTTTCTTCCCTTCCTTTTCCTCGGCTGTATTGTCCAACCCGACGGTAGTCCAGCGTGTCCCCTTCCCTCAGTTTTCTTTTTTCCATAACCCAGAGGGATTTGATTCAGTCCTGTTTCCTCCTTCCCCTCCCCTCTTTGCCCTGAATACCGTCTTCGGTTTCTCGCGACATATGAACACCTCTTCGAGCACGGTTTGAGGGGGACAACTGCTGAAGTAGCGCACCGGACGCGCATTTTCACATCAGAGCTGCCTTCTTTCCTTTAAGTTTCAACGAGCGGCTTGCCCTCCTCCACGCGTTTGTGAGCTTCCCCTTTAATGGCCACACGACCTCACGTGGGCAAAAGGTTCGTTCGTCCTTCGCTCAAGTTGAACGCCTTTTTTCCCCAGCACCCCACCTTAAAACCCACTCCCCTTTCGCAGCTACCGCCGTCTCTTCTTTTCCCCCCCCCTTACCTCGCGTCAAACCCCCCGACGTCCTTACACTGTAAGCCGTTCCATATCCCTCTCCCCCTTTTGAATAAGCGGCGACTTCGGACCTCGTTCCGCCGCTGTAACCCTTGGCCATCAGTTTTTTGCACCCGCCTTCCCTTTATACGCTCTCTTTTCACGGCTCTTCCCCGTTCGATTCCTTTGCCGGCTAGCGCAGGCAGTGGTCGGCCGCTGCTCCACATTGCCTTGTCCTGTCCCCGCAGGTTTTACGTTCCCCCCCCAACCTTCGTACGCTCAATCGTGTTCCAGTCCTCTTTGTCCCCCCCATTCAAATGCCAAACGTCCCTATTTTTTCATGCGTTCCGCCCAAGCTTGTCGGTCTAACTCACTGGTTGCCCCCTGGTGAGATTCCTCTCCCTTTCCCCTCTTTCGTCTTTAATCCCTTTTTTTTTCGCTATATTGCTTCCCCTTCCCCCTGTACGAGAAAACATGTCATTCTGGAATCAACCACCCTTTTCAAATCTTTGCAGGGTTTTGACCTTGGCAAAATATCCTCCTGACCAATTAGAGTGTAGAAGACATTTTCTTTTTCACCCACTCCAGACTACCCTCTCTGCGAACCCAGTTTCGCCTGAATTAATTTTCTGCTTTCCGCCACTTCACTGCTCCTTTTAATTTGTGTTCCACCTCACTCCGTTTTTTTCCTTGCCGGTTCTTGACAAGGAGAGGATTTCCGGCCATTTTGGACGTTTTCCGTCAGTCCCTACCCTCCGGAGCAACTCCCGATTTATTCGGCTTTCCGTCCCTTTTCTTGCCTTCGATACCAGTCAGCTGAGATTCCCTTCTCCCCCTTTGCACCCCCCCCTTTTTTTCGTAATACCCTTGTGGGTGTTATGAGGTTCCTCTTCCTCCACCGCATTTCTGTTCTTCATTGCTTATGTCCCTGAATTGAACCAAGTCTGTCTTGGTACCAGCGCGAGAGATTTTTGGGCGCTTGGTCCCTCCCTCTTTCTCCCTCAATGGCTGAACGGACAGTCACGCTCGGTTGCCCCAGTCAACGTAATCTCACGGATCTCTTTTGCCCCCGCTCCTTCTCTTCCCAGATTATAGAGAAAGGATTCCCCTTGATTTGCGTGTAACCCCTCGCCCCTCCCATCAGAGTTGTCCAAGCCTTCCTTTTTTTACCACTCTTCTGGATGGCTCCCCACCTTATGCCTCGTAAGCTTGGATACATCTGCGTATGTCTGAATATTCCCGCCCCCCCAACTGATGCTTGTTGGCCTTTTTGTATTTAACTCCACGGGCCTCGAGAACTTTTCCCCCCCTTAAACTTGCAAAAGACAATTTTTTTTTCACCAGCCGTCACTCCCTCCGCGCCCTTGAACGCTTTGGCCCTCCCCCTCCCAGTATTTTCGGAGTCCAAGCCTCCATTTTCTTGAATATGCGCTGACAGTCTTCTACCTCTTCCGGCATCTTTCCCCTCTTTCTTTTTTTCAACTACTTATCTTTTTTTGGTTGACAACCCCCAGCTTATGGGACCACCCACGCTCTTTTAGGGGTCTCCTGTTAACCCCCCGAACCCACTCAGGTGGAATAATTGCCTCGATAAATACTGTTAGCATTCTCGCTTCTCTATATCTTGTCTATTCCTTGAGCTAAACGTGATTATGCGAGGACTCCGAGTTGGCTCATCCTTTAACCCACTAGCCCCCTGAAGCGACCGAGTAGGTTCCCCTTCTAACGTTTACCTTTCATTCTTCTTTTCCATTCCGATGACCCAAACCCGGTTTGAGACCTGTTCCGCCTTACACATCAACCCCCTTGTCCCCCTTCGTATTCGCTTTCGTTTTTTGGCTATCGCGTGCGATTTCTGCTGCGGCTTCTATTGAATAGCGTCCCAAGAGAGCCCCCCTCTCAATCAGGGGATGACTTTAAGTGAGCCTTGTGATTCTCGGTCCCCGCCCTAGCTTCGGCATTCTATACATTCTGCCCCTTATTCAGATCTTTACTTCGGTTTTTAACAAATGACAACCCCTCCGCCCCAGCCAGTGGACGGTCCTCGTTGCGGCTGCACAGCTTCCACAAAGCAAGGGCAAACGTATTCTCCCCCACAAATTCCGCCCCTCCCCCTCCCCACCCGCGAAACGTATTCATTTTCGCCCCCCCACCCCCCACCCGTCCCCCCCCCCCCCCCACCCCCACCTTTTTTTTATTTTTCTTTTTTTTTTTCCTTTTCCCCTTGGGATTTTAGCCTGGGGACGCGAATCGGTAGGAGGACACATCTCGCCCCTTTAGAAATTGTATGAACTTAGCCCCCCCTGGTTTTGGGTTCTGTTTTTTCTTTTTTTTTGGGTGTGTGTTTTTTTTTTGGGTTTTTTTTTTTGGTTGGTTTTTGTGGTTTGTTGGTGGTTCGGTTTTTTTTTGTTTGATGAGGTGACCGACTAAACCCCAGGACCTGGTTCCTTATGGTACTGATTCAAACCAGCATTGACAGGTTTCTTTCCCTGTTATGGGTGAACGAAGCCTCCTTGGAGCCTTTCCCCCTTTTTCTCTCTCTACGCTCTTACCGTTCACACACTGTCTTGTCCCCCAACCCCCAATCTGTTATGAACACGCTTAGCCTCTGTGCAGTTTGGCAGATTATTTCCCGCGTCTCCCTCCTTGCCGTACTAAGTGGCCGTTACATTGTCCGCTGGTAGCAACTTCCCTCGTGGCGGCTTCATCTCCCCCCTTGCCCTCGTTTCGCGCATTGACAGTAGGCGACCTTATTCCAATACAGCCGTCCTTAGGGCTTTTAGACGGTAGAGACGGTGGAGTCTTATTTCCAGAAGTGGTTGCCAGCTTTCGGCAAGAGACCCAGGCCACGGCTTTTTGACTATTTATTTCCGTTTCTATTTTTCGAGGGATTTTGCCCCTGTTTTTAACCCAGCAGTTTTGCGCCCTGCGGTTTGTGTGACGCGTTCGTGTCCGTCCAACTCCTTACGGTTCGGTTTCGCGCCCTAAGGCGGGGTTTCGGGTTTGCTGTGACCCATCATGGGCCTGTTTTTTTTCCCCGCCCTCATCCCTTGGCTGCCGAACCTCTTCCAGTGGAAGACATTATTTAGTGTTTACCCAATTCCCACGGGCCGCTACCCAACGACGGTTTCGGCTCCGTGCTCTTACCCTTGTCGCTGCGGAATTGGTCTTTACTCTTCCTTCTCGCTTCCGGTCTTACTCCCAGGTGTCCCCCCCCCCCCCGTTCTGCACCGGAAAAAATGTCTTTTCATTTCTCCGCTCTAACCCCGAAGACGTTTTATAGGACGCCGTGCACTCCGGCCCTCCTGACTCCAGCCTTACTTTCTTGGTTCTTTCCAAGACAATGCGATGGTTTTTAAGCAAAAAAAAACCGCTTTCCGTTTCCCGGGCGGGTTCCCACCCCTTAGATTTCCCGAAGGGACCGTTTCAGGTCTTGGTGTCTTTGCCGCAATCAAGTACGCGTTAGCCCACGCAAGAGTTTTCCCGCTTTTTTTTCCCCCCCCCCCTTCACATTCCTCACTTACCCCCGAAGCGCTTTCCGCGATTGGTACGACCTGGCACTCGAAGTTGCGCAGACAGTTACCCCGCTCTCAACAGCGGATAGCGAACCCGACCATATTCTGCCCTCCACTGTTGAAAAAACATGAATCCGATGTCGAGCCGTGACAATCAGGAACCTCACGCGTTCAGCCCCCTTGTTTTTCCCTCCTCCGTTACCCCCCAAACAGTTTCTCCACTTTACTAAAGGAAGGCACTTTTTTGTTTTGAAGCCTGAACCTCCTGTAAACGAAGATCTCCTTATGTGTTCTGTTCAGTTCCTTCGGCCATCTCTCTCTTTACTGTTTTTTTTGAGGACTCTTTCTTGAATACCCCTGACTGAACCCGGAATCGTGCGCTTTGCTGCCGGTAGTGACAGTTTCTTTATGAAACTGCGTTCCCCCTGCCGTGAGTCGAGTTAACTTTGAAGACCCACCCGTTTGTTTCACTTTTTCGAGACCGTGATTCTGACTCTAGTCTCTCGAGTCCCCGCTCCTTTCTCCCTCCTTCTTAACCGGGAGTGCAGAATTATGATGTTATAGGATATCCTTTAGAGATCTTTAATTGCGCGCAGAAATCTTTTTCCTCGAGCGCGTGTATCCATTTCTTTGGCCTTCATTTTCCTTCTGATTTTCCTTGTGCACCCTTGGCACTCTCTGAGTTTGTTAACTTTAATGGATTTTCTCTTTCACCAGCAGTTTTTTCCCGTCGTTTACCTCTTATTGATTCCCCCCGCTGTTAGCGATCGTTTTTCATCCCTCAGTCATTCGTTTCAAGAACTCCCCAGTTTTTATTATTTGCTTAAGTGCCTTTGGACTTTTCCCTCCGATCCGATAGCAAGTCTTAGTTGTTCGAGGACTCTTCACCACATCCTTTTTTCCGGTGATCTGGGATGGGACCTAACGGCGCCCATTCTTCTCCTTTTCCCCTTTCATCATGCCTTTTCAGCGCCCACGTTAAACCGGACTTCAAGAAGACAATTTTTGTTTTAGAGGCACTTCACTTTGCCACCCGAAAGAATGGCGCCCACTTTCTCGTTTCTTGCACGACATTTCTGAAGGTCTTGACACCCTCCAGCAAACACCAACCCCCTCTCCTCTTCCTCCGGTTATTCTGCACGGGCCGAACTACCCCCCAACGCCGGGTTTCCAGTGTACCGCCCCCCCCCTCTCTCCTCCTGATAAACGTATACTGGCCCGACTTCACTTCCTCTTGACTCCCGCTGTACCCAACTTTTTCCTCAGAATTGCACATCCTTCCCTATCCTCTTCTTCAGAACGGTCTTGGAAACTTTCGCTCATTGCCGGGCGCGCCCGAGGAAGGGTTTGCCTCCTATTTGCAGCCACTATCCTTCATCCCGTTGCCGGCTGTCCCTTTCCCAACTTAGTACGTTTTCCCCGTAGTGCGATCCCTGAAACTTGCCGCTCGCTATGTCCCTTTTCCTCCAGCTTTTTGCACTAGGGTGCCCTTTTGAATCATATTCGCCTCTTGGTTCCACTTCACGCTTTTCTTCCCTGGTTTTTTTTTCCCCTTTCTCCATTCTGATCCAACCATGGTCGGTCTGAATCCGACCTAAGGACTCTTTTGGCAGGGCTCTTTGTTCCAATCTCTCTTCCCCCCCCTTAGAGGGTTCAGGACTAGCGGCTTGCCCCTTGAAGACGACCAGCCATTGCGACTCAAAGGAAGTAGAAAATTCATTCCCCTTTTATGGTGTGCCGTAACCACTCCCTGGACTTTTCATTGTGTTCCACACTGCAGCCGATATATTTCGACATTCGGGTCCGAGGATTTTAAGCTGGTCGTTTTCCATTATATTCCCTCCCTCTCCTGCCTTTATTATGCTCGCTTCGATGACGTCGTCAGTCCCCTCCCTCTCCCTCCCGGTCGCCTAGCACAACATATCATACCCAGGCAGAGGTTTTTTATGATGTCATCGCCCCCCTTCTCCCCCCGCAGCGGTTGTTTCAGATTAAGGTTCCAATGAATGAAAAGTTTCTTTTCGGGGTTACAGTCCCTCGCTTCCATGGGCGACTTTTCGACGTTGAGCCCCCCGGCTGCGCGCATTACCCTCCCGTGTCTCCCCAGTAAATCTCGCCTACTGATAGTGCTCCCCCGTATCGGCGCGTTTCCCTTTCAGCGCGTGCCACCCTGAACTTCCCACCTTGATTTTTTCATGTTTTCCCCCGCGCACTCCGAAAATATCGAGTTGTCCAGCTTCTTTGTGTCAACCTGCGGTGGGATCTCTTTCTGTGCGCTCCCGGTCGGTTCACTAGGGTACCCCGTGTCCCTTCTACTCTCGGTGTCTAACTATCCCTCCCTTGTTTTTCCTTCTCTATTTTCCCTCACGACCGGGTTGTAATACGACACTTAAGCCGTTAATGATTGACCAATAATTTGGTGGCCCAAGCCAAGCCGCAGTCCCGCATTCCGTCCTTGAACCCGGGGCACCTCACCGTTTTAGACTATTTTTCCCCATGCTCGCCTTTCTGGATATTTCTCTCACATCCTCCCCTGCTGTTCTCCTAGTTTGTACGCAAATGTTTTCACCATAATGTCGCGCTCAACGACTCTTTCGGCCGCGGTTCCACCACCCCGTCTTTTTCCCACATCTGATATTTTTCGGTTTCTTCGGATTTCCCCCTGCAAATCCCGGACATTCCTTTGCCAGCTTTTCCAGCCTGTCCTCTTCTTTCTTTCGATTTCGTTGCTCCTGTATTGATTTCTGATAATCTCTTTCATGCTCAGGCATCCTGCTGGCTCTCTCTGTCGAAGTCGGACCTCCCCTCGCCGTGTGCTGTACACCGAGACACTTTCCCATTTCTTCCATCATCTGTACCCCCTCTTGCTTTGCTTCCTTGCTCTGACCCTCATCACCCCCTTGCAATTCTTTTACCGATATTTGTTCCTTCCCTCCGTGTCTTTGGGAGGATGGCTCGCCACTTTTTTTGTGCGTGTTTCATAACTCAGGTTGCTTGTTCCTTTCTTGACTTGCCAACCGCAGATTGAGGAAATATCTTTCCCTTGTACCGGCCTCACTCTGCTTAGTCTGTGTTGAACCCAATGCCACCTCTCCGTTGGTGACGGCCCCATAAGGAAATTAATTTCGTTTTTTTACTTGGTTTCTTCGTTTCCCCCTTCCTCCCCCTGATGTTCTTTCTCCGCCTCCTTTTGTCAGTCTCTTTTTTGACAATGCCGAAAACTGTCCCCCCCTCTTCCCTATGGTACTGCTCCACTCCCTTCCCTTTTTTTTCCATTTTGATTTGGACCTTGTCCTCGGGCTTTTTCTCCCCCTTTCCCCCGCCCCCCGGCGACGATCTTCCACCCCTTTCACCCACCCAACGCTGAGTACAACAAGATTTTGGCGAAACGCCTCGCGCATTGCTGTTTTTCCTCTTTCAGGTCCCCAGTCTGCCTGACTAATTGGCTTATAATTTTTCCCTTTCCCAAATCCTGATGGGCTGCCACCTTCCCGGAAATTTTTTCGGCTCTGGGTAACCCCCCTTCCCTTTTTTTCTGCGCCCCCCGCCGAAAGTAGCGACTTCTCCCAAGAGCTTCTTCCTTTCCGATCTGCGTATCACGGGCTTGTTCCTTCTGATTTCCAGTGCCGATTGGTTTTGAGGGCCAGCCCGACAATTTATTCCTCCTATTCTTCGTTTTCTCAGGCGTTTCGGACGTGTTTGTGACATCACGGTCGGCTTTTTTCCGCTGCCTTTTATCACATGCTACTCGGTTGTGTCGGGAAGAGGGCGCCTGGAGTGGGTGAGGTTTGGCTGGTTGTAACCCTTGTTCCCATCCCTTTCTGTATGCTGACGATACCGTTTCCTCCCCTGTCGTTGGGGACACAGTCCTCACTCGGATTTCGTCCTTCTCCGCCTCGTTTTCCTTTGCGCTGAGGCCGTCTGGTCTTTCTGTCCGAGATCTTGCGGTGAGCTACCTTTTCCCCATTCCCCCCTCCCCGTGCTCGTTCAACGGAACAAACCTTTCTTTGTTTGCCTTTTTTCCGCGTCTCCTCCATTTTTATTCTTCTCGGCGTGGGAATCCGGCACGCACGTCAGAACAAATAATTTGGCTTCTTTACCCCCCTGACCATTTCTTTTCAAGGCTTTCAAGTTTAACAGATTATATGGGACGTCCCCCAGTGGCTGTTGGCATCACCCAAGTCTTCCCCCGACAGCCCCCGAAAAGTGGTGCCGGACGTTTCTGGCACTCAAGTATCGTGGAAAGAAACGTCCCTCTCTTGGACTTCTGTTTGCAAATAGTCCCAACACGTAACTCTAAGGCTCTCCGCTATTGGGCTCCGGCCGGATGAGCCCGAAGGTTTCGAGAGAAGGCCCTGTTACCGAGCGAGCAGCTGTCCCTCCCTCTCAACCTCGCCAACTTTTTTTTTGAATTCTGGCACTCACCTGTTTCCACCCACCTCTTCTTTACTCTCTCAGCCGGCCCCTTTTCGCGTTTTTCAGCACCCTTGTCCTTTCCCGCCGTGAAAATTGATTCCAGTTAAGTCTCCCTCCCCAAGGGCAGTGGAAGATAAACTTCCCCCACCTGAATCGATTCCTTTTAAGTGCAGTTTGTCCAGGAC
>Ga0179593_1417173_pt1 | contig 13288 bp, 18 predicted proteins | sample CZODoug2_1_08_16_FD_185931 | JGI IMG/M metagenome (GOLD analysis project Ga0179593, IMG submission 185931) | Vadose zone soil fungal communities from Angelo Coast Range Reserve, California, USA - CZODoug2_1_08_16fungal (PacBio error correction) | ecosystem: Environmental > Terrestrial > Soil >... | reverse complement strand
ATGGCCTCGCCCCCCTTTCCTTCTCTCGCTTCCGGGTGCCTCCTCGTTTTTTTGACCAAGGCGTCCTTGGATAAGGGAAGAAAAAGCCCCTTGGACCCCCGCCCTTGTGTTGGAGAAGTCCCTGGCGCTTCAAGGTGCATAGTGAACTCGGACGACGCGGCAGCCTGGATTTGACCACTCTTTGGCGCAGAATGGGCCCCAGCGCTTCCCCTGTTCTTATGGTGGCTTTGGGCTCTTTTTGCTTCTTCTCTGCCATCGCCATGACCCTTGCGTTTCACCTGCACCCATTTGCGCTCTTTCCCTGTGCTGAAAGTGCCGCCTGACGCTTCTTTTTTTTTGTTTCGATTACGTATACTCACCCCGCCTGTTGTCGCCTTTTTGCCCCTTTCCCCTCACCTGTGACTTTTCACGCACACAGCCTTTTTTGTCCCCACATTGCTTTTTATCCTGAAGATATTTGCGGGCGCTGTGTAATTCAAAAGTGCTCCCCTGCTTGATGTGTGCCTTCCTATATAACTTGTCCGGCGCGCTTTGAACCCTTTTGTTTTCCAGAACGCTTGACCCCAAACCCGTTGTTGGCGAGCTTCCGTGGCCCTCTTCTTACTCAGCCTGCCTGTCCCTGCGAACAATTCCCGCGTTCGGATTTTCGAGGGCACACCCCCATTTCGTTTGACTTATCCCCCCCCCCTAAGCGTGGAGTTTGGACGTCTCCTCGTTTTTTTTTCTCCGGAAATGAGGTCACATCTCTCCCCTCCTTGAACCCTGACCCAGGCCCAGCCTGTCGTTTTTTTCTGGACACCATGCTCAGGGTCCCCCCTTTTTTTTTGTGGGGCCCTTCAGGCGAAAACCGTCGGTCACTTTGAAGGCTTGGTCCCTCAAAAGGCCTTGCTTAGGGAGAGGTGTTGTTTGGATACCCAACGCTTTTCACCCTCCCAAATCCCACTGGATTGGTCTAACTTCCCTACCCTCTGAGTCGTGAGGGGGCTTTATAGTTTTTGCCGTCCTTGTTGGTCGGTTCGACGTTCCACCTAGTGTACCTCCCAGACAAGCACTCCCACCCCTCTTTCTACGATTGCTCTTTTTGAAAATCCCAGAAAGTTGTTTACAGCCCACCTCCCCTAGGAGCCCGACCATACAATGGTCCTTGCATCATCACTCTTCTAGGCACTTTTCGTTCCTTCTTTTTCCCCGCGATTAGCGCTCGTTGAAAAACAATGGCTCCTCTTGAGTCTCCAGCCGGTGCCGCCCCCACAACCCCCGTGCGCAACAATTTTGGCACACACACCTCCCCCTTTCTTCGTTCAAAAATATCACGTTCTGTCCCACACACCGAATGGTCCTGCTTCGGGTCCTGGAGAGAAACTCCAAGACTCCCTGAAGCGTTGCTGGAGTCCTGGGATTTTTCCTCTTGTTCCGCACCCAGGCCGAATAATCTTCGCGCGTCCCCCCTCTTCCATAGCTTCCGTTAGCCTTTTGCATTCCCCCCCCCCCAAAACAACCTGTGGCGCCCCTTTGCGTTTTTTTTTTTTTTGTCTCCCTGGCCGAGACTTCATGAAGCACCATGTTTTTTTCTCCCGCTTGGTTCCTTTGCCACCAAACCAGTGTCAACCCGGATTCTTAGTTTTGCTACTGCCTTAGTTGATACTTTTTCAATTCGCAGGGGGCCTTCTTTTCACCGTCTATGTTTCTTTTTTTTTATTCCCCTGGCCCTCGACGCTTCTGCCCGCTATGAACCACGGCGTTCGTCCCCAAACTTCGGAACTACTGTTTTTTTTCCTCATTTTTTTTACTGGGCATTCTTCCCCCGACTTTCACCCCTTTTTGTTAGTCATTCAATTTGGTACCCCCGTGGTGGACGCGCCGGTCTTCCTTTTGTAGTGGAGCTTTTCCCACTGCCCACTTACTCGTGACTAGCCATCTTCCGCACTCACAACCCCCTTTGAATTAGGCAGCAACGTGGTCGTGTCGGTGTTGGTTTTCTCGCTTGCCAAACGGGCCTATTTGCTAACGGGTTTTCACCTAGGATCTGCCCGCCCCCAAACAGCGCTCGAAAAAGTCACAAATCTTCGGTTGCTTGCCCCCTTGAACTGAGCCCCCCCCGGCTACGCTGACAGGGTATCATTCCACTGTTTTTACCTTTCCCTTTATTCTTTCACTTCCGGCAGAATCCTTTCAATTTCAATAACATGGACCTCCCTCCAGGTTTTTCCACCACCGCCTTTTCTTGCCCCTCTTGGCTGGCCTCAACCCCGGGGTGTCGTTTCTTGTGGAGGAGGTTTACGTTTTCGTGGCACGACTGTTTTCCACATCGGCCGTTGTGATCCCGAAGATTTTCGTGCGCCCCTGCCCCTTTAGGTAAGACGACCTTTTCCCCCCGTTGAGTGCTCTTTCCTGAAAACCACTTTTTCGGTTGTAATCCCCTGTCCTTCAAGGTGCTGTGAGTACGAACCCCCTCTTTCGGAGGGTGTTCTTTTTTGGTGGCCAACCTTTTTTTTACCCGCGCTTTTGGTTGCAAAGTCCCCTGGCTCCTTCCCCTAGTTCGCAAGGTCCCGTCCCCCCTCCCCCCGTCCTTAAGCCTTCCAAATGGTTCTGTTGATGTTGCCTGGCCGCGTCCACCCCTCCGACGGGTTATCCGACCCTTTGACCATTCCTCCTTTCCGTTTTTCCATGTGCCAGTACGGACCATTGGCCCGCATCCTCTGCGGCCCGGCCTCCCCCCCCGAAGTAGTTAACGTTCCTATGGCTTTTCCATGTGCCGTCGCCTAGTAAATCCACCCCTGGTTGGCGATATCGTACTTGATTGTTTTCCCGGTCTCAGATCGTTTTTTTACAGTTGCCCTCCAACGGGCCGAGCCCTGTCGGAGACAAAAATCACACCCCCATTGGTTTCGGTCCTTGCGCTCTGCCTATCCACCTGGAAAAGGGGCCAACACGTCTTCCCTGATGAGGTATCTTCTTTTCCTCCCTCCCCCCTTGGTTTTTGTTTTTGTTTTGTTTTCGAAGTTATACCCGCCCTCGCCTCTTTTTTTCCTTTTTTTTTCTGTGTTGGGGCCCTTCGTAGGATTTCTGTTGCCGATGCTCAAGAATGGTCCCCTGAACTTCCCCACCTGGTTGGGTTTTTCTAAGAAGGTTTGGTGTTTTTTTCGGTGAGTTTTTGTAAGAATTCAACTTGACGTCCTGGGGGCTCCCGGGTCTTTCAGTCTCTCCTTCCAAAAGTGTGTTATTTTCGATACGTGCCCATGGGTAGGGCAATCCCTAGTTCGGACGGTGAGGAGTTTCTCTGTGGTGACCGTGAGTTGTTTTTTTTCGGCCTTTTTGCTTTACCGTTTTCAGTGTCGGAAAGGGCGGTACCCTTTTTTTAAATTCTGGAAGTGGGATGGTTTGTTCCACGCAGGTGGTATATGATATCAGATCCCTCCTCCCCCCCTATTGTGGTGCCTTTTCGTTTTCAGGGTTGGCCGGTTAAGGGATGTATTATTTTCAATAGCTTGCGAGTTTTGTTTTGGGGATTTTCCTCTCTTTGAAAGGCTTCTTTACCGTGGCATCCCCATGGAACCCACTACCGAAATGGGTTAAGTGCCTACCGAGCCCTCCATTAGTCTTGGCCCCGATTTTTTACTCTGCCTTACCCTTTTTTCTTGCCGCCATTTATTCGGTTTTTTTTTTACCAACTTTTTTCCTGGTCTTACTTTTCTTGTCATGCCGCATATGGACCTCCCGATCTCCCGGAGATTGACTCTATTTGGTTTTGCCCCCCGCCCGCCCCCAAAGGCCAGCATGTCCTTTTCCCCTCTTCAAGTGCCGCAGGCCGTGCTTCTCTTTTTAGTAGATGTAGTGGACCATGGGTGACCGCCTTTTTTTTTTCTTCACCGATGAACTACGAATCCGTCGGGGGATTTGGTCAGTTTGTCAAGTCCATTCCCGCCGGTTGGTTTTGGCTTCGGTCCTTTCCCGCACACAGTCCCGTAAGATTTTGGTCTTCTGTTCGTCACTGTTGGGACAATCGGTATCCATGTCCCGTTCTTCTTCCTTGCTTTTTAATAGGTTTCTTTATTTTTGATTTTCCCTTTTTTCCCCCCAACCGTACCTTACGTCCCCCCCTTCTTTGCTTTCCTTCTTTTTTTAGTCCAAATTATTTTTTTCGTGTTGGTTTAGTCGTCCACGGCCGCTATCCGATTTTCTTCCTCCGGCATACCGCCTGGCTGACTTCCTTCCCAGCTTTGCAAGCGAGTGATATACCCCAAACTTTTTTGTAACGCTTTGCATATCTTTATGTCGTCAACGGCCTTCATGAAAAGATTTTTCCCTACCTACTGCCTCCACCTCTGTTTTTTTTTTCGTTTTATTCGTGAATGGCTCGTCTTGTTGCCATTTGCAACCCCAAAGGACCCCCGGTTTCTTCCCCCCTGTGTTTTTTCCTCTATTGCCACCCCTGAGGAAGTTTTAGTTTCCGGGACTTTCTCTTGTCCCAAAGTGGTTGATGTGTTGCTCCCCGCAAGTCTTCTGCCAGGTGATTCTCTTTTAGCACTGTCAGTCCCAGAGTGTCTTAGACTTCGGTGTGTGGCCTTCCCCCCAGTAGTAACGTACCCCTCATGTTTTTCCATCCCCCTTCGAGTTTTCGTTCAAATTAATCAACCTTTTGTTTTCATGGTCGTTTTCACCGCTCCTCTGTGTCTTTCCCCAAATCTGTCCCTCTGTCGGTTCATCCTCCCCGCGATTCACCCCGCGTCGGTTTTGAAAGCCTTTATATTTTTCTGAGTACGGTTAATTTGTGCGGAGTTTTTCTTTCTTTTCACGTGTCTGCTTCCTCCCTTGTACGCTTTGGCGTTTCTCTGAACTGGCTTCTGCTTTCATTTTCTTCAATTTTCCCCGATGAACTTATCACATGAACACGCTTCCGGATTATGAAGATCTTTCCCCTTTTTTTGATTTGGTTTTCTATTCGGAGTACGACCGCCCGTATGTCCCTTATTTCGGACGGATTCTTAGGTGGCTTTGGCTTTTATGGGTGTCCATAGTCGTAACTGTGGCCGCCAAAAGACTCAAACAACCCCTGGCCAATTGTTAACCTCAAGCGCACTCTCCCGCCCCTCTGCTGGGTGCCTTGGAGAACGGCATGCAGTTTTGTTTTTTTTTTGTGCTGGTTTTGCCATTTGTTTTGAGTTTTTCCCAACCAAACCCTCCGGATGATCCGGCCCCCCCGAGTGTTCGCCAATAAATGAAAAAGTTGACCGTTTCTCTTCTTTCTGCGCCCGATTGGACACCCCGCGACTTTTTTTTCCATATCCCGCGGCGTGTTTTATTTTCTTTCCGGCTTAGGTTTCGCCTCTCATGTTGTTTTTCCCATGAGACAAAGCGGATGAGTACTCCTCCACTGAAGTCGGATTTGTCTTTTCTGTCAGGAGGTTTTCCGCTATTTATCGCAGATTTGGAAATTTTTTTTTCTGGTTAGGCCCGGGTTCTGGATGAAGGACTTAGTCCGCACTGTCTCTGTAATCAGCAGTTTTGTTGTTCCTTGACTCCCCCCCATTCTTTTTTTTTTCCCCATTATAGGCCCACCATTAGTCGATATTTGTTTCCCCGTAGTCCGACCCCGCGATTTGTGTTTCGCGTTCCCTTGCTCATCTTTGTCTCTTTGGTCGTTTTTCCGGTTTTTTGTTCCCCCACTGTGTGCGCCGGCACACCGGGAGGCCTCTTTCGTACACGGTTGTTGCTTTCTCCGCTGGTAGGCGCTTGAATTCGGCCGACCACTCCCTTTCATGGCCCACGCGAATCTTGTCCTGTTTGATGACGATTTTTTTTTTTTTTTTCTTCAAAACTGGACGACACAGAGCGCTCGCCGGACATATTCCCCTTTTCGCGGTCCGTCATGCAACGCGGGACTCTGGGCCCCCTGCTTCCCAAACTGGTGTTCTCTGTGGTTTCGACTTTTTTTTCTCTTTCGGGCTGACAATTGACCGTTGTGGGCTGTCATGCTGCCCCACCTGGTCTTCTTTGTAAGTGGCTTGTCAGCTCCGGCTTTTTTGTCTTTCCCGGTTTTCCCTGCGGCCTTCCCTACACGTTGGAACCTCTCCAGACTTCTTTCCGTGTTGTCAGATTTCAGTGTTCCTCCTTCTCTTCCCCCCCTACTCTGTTTTGTGTTTTCTCTGATTTTTTGCTATTTCGAACGGCGATCTCGCTTTACTAACTGTGTTTTTTTTTCCATTCTTTTTCCCTTTCCCGAGCCCACGTATTGACAGTCCCACCTTTCCCCCCTTGGGTGACCACGCCCCGTCCGGTGTTGATGATAAGTTTTTTTCAGGTGTAGAAGAAGTTTGGAGGAGCCCGCCATGATGTTCCCCCCCCCCTTTGAGGAACACCCTCTTGGAAACAGCCCCCTTTAGCAGGGGGCCCATTGCTGGGCTCTTCTGGTTGACCTTTGGGTAGCGTGCTGGTGATTTTCCCTTTGCGGGATCACGCGTTTCGGGTCCCCCCACCACGGGCGGTCCTCTCCCTCACTCTCAACGTGACCCAAGAGGCGTTGGTCCCATGTTTGCCCTTTTCGGTGCTTTACCTTTGGATACCCCCGGATACTACAACGACCGTGGATTTCGGGCTTTTGGCCCTGTTTGGGCCCTGGAGTTGATAACTTCCCCTGGAGGCCCCCTGTTTGTTTCGCTGTTTACCGGTGTCGGCTTCCACCCCGCCCAGCAGGAGTTGCCCTTGACCGCAGCGCAGTGATTCCCCGCAAAACTATGTTCGTCGAATTTTCCAATATTGGAGTAAGTGACCGCTTGTTCCCCTTTTTTTTTCTCGTCCAGCGAGGACGACCGTTGCAGTTCGTCCGGCGGTATCCCCATGCCCAACCCCCTTCGCCTTTCCTCTAGCGGACCATCCCAGGGGTCCTCCTGTCAATCCAGCTTGGGTTCATTCTTTTTTTGACAGTTGACTTTTCCCATCTGATCCTTGACCCCTTTTTCCCTCCTCAACGCCCCCCTCCCTCCCCCTCCTGGAAGCCCGCGCTTCCTCGGTGCTCGCGACCCCGTTTTGACACGGTTCACGTTTTCCTTGGGTTTTACCAAAACCGCGCCTCTTTCCCTTCTGTGTTGGTTTGGATCAACCCGACTTAAAGCACAAACTGTTTTTGATGTCTGCGCCCGCGCCCATTTTTTGCGTTCTGTTTGATGGGGACCGGTGGGGTTTTGGCCGTCTTTTGGGCGTCTGTCATGTCTCGCCCCCACCCCCCCCCCCCCCCCCCAGCAATTACGTATACAGGTGATTATCCATTTATGGTTTCTCCGGGGCTGCCCAATCATCCTCCATTTCTCAATCGCCCCTCCTCTCGGCTGGGCTATTGCTTTTCCTTTTGAGTGCTTTCCGGCCTCGGTTTGCCAGTACCCCCCCTGCCAGGCTCCCCCATTACATCACCCCCGCAGAACAACCCCTTGCTCAAGGGTTTTCCCGCCCTTTGATTTGTTTGTCCAACCTATCACTGTGCTTACAAAACGCCTCGTGTTACTTCCGCTGCGGTGATGTCTTACCTGTACCTCCCAGCCTCCATCTTTGATCCCCTCATGTCCTGTCTCCCAACCCCGGTCACCGGAATTCTTGTGTCACCTGATATGGCGTTCTTGCCAGCATTGCTTTCTGGTTCGTTACTTACTTGCCGACCCCCTTTTCCCCTTTGTTCGATAGGCCGGCACTCTGATTTCCCCTTACACCTTGGCCTTTGCGGTAACCCATGATTTCCCACTTTTTTCTCCTCGCTGCGGGTTCGCAATCTCAAGTCACCACTCCCTTGCCCCCGGCCTTGACGCGTGTCGGCCTATGCTCCTTATAGTTTCCCCCCATTTGACGGGAGCCTCTTCTTGTCTTTTTTTTTGCCCGTTTGTGCAGCCCCCCGTTGACTCTTTTTTTTTTCCTTGATAAAGAACAATCGTTGGCCCTCTTTTGACTAAGGCGTTCCCCTTTTCCGCGGTCGGACTCTTCCCGCCGTTGAAAACCTTTTTCGTGTCTTTTTTCCTTTGGCAACAAGGGCTGCATGTTGTTGACCCTTTTTCCCGTTTTGATTCTGTGCGTTGTCACGTCGGGAAAGTAGTTGCCGTCCTCCGCTTTTCCCTCCCACGGTGCAATAGGGCTTTCCCCCTTTTTGGAATAGGCGTACCGGCTTTCCGTCTTGTCGGTTGGACGTGCCTCTTTCTTGGAACACCGGGTTCCTCCTTGGAAATAGTCGATGTCCTCTGGTTCATGCCGACCTGCTCCGAGAAAAAGTCTTCGGCTGTTGGCCCCCTTTGCCGGGGTTTGATCCTCCACCATTTGTACCTTAGCGCAGTTTATCTTCCGTGCCCCTGGCCCCCCGTGCTTCTTTCCTTTCATTTTCTTCCTGCTTCGGAGAGATTTTTTCCCACACTCTATACAGCGACGAAAGTCAAGGTTCCTTGGCTTTCTGTTTGCGACTCGGGTTGCGTGGTTTTTGTCGTTTCTTTTTCGCACAGAACTCACTCTCCGTTTTCCTCCTCTTTTTTCGCTGGCGGCGCTTCTTCTTCCTCCCCCACGAGGTACCGACCCCCGCGCGGTTTCTTTTTTAACGGCCTTTTTGCCCACTCGTTGGTCTATTTCAGCCCGTTGAACTTATTTGGTCGCCGGTGCTCTTTGTTTGCTATGTGTCTTCTGGTACCGTCTTTCTTGATTGGGCGCGCCAAACCGGTTACTTGCCCCCCCCCCTCCTTACTACGTTCCACTTATTGTCTTGGATCGGTCTCTCCTTTTTTCCCTGGCTTTTGCCAAAATTCAATTCCGCCTTCAGGTTGTTTTCTTCCACGGTCAGCCCTCTTTGACCACTGTGAAAACCTCGTCGGCCGAAGGATAGCACAGCACCGGTACCTACCTGTTCCCTTGTGCCCTGCCCCCACATAGTCCAACCAGCAACATTCTCTTGGCCCTTATTGATGACTGTGAGGGTCTGATCGCTCGTGTTGCTCTGTACCCCCTGGGCGGGGGACCTGCAGCCGGTTTCTTTCCTTCCATGTCTCGGTTGGTCGTGAGTTTCACCTTCTTTCGTACTTACGGGACTGTCCCCATTAGGACCGATGCGTTTCTTTCTTTTTCTCCCTCTCCCTTGTGTTTGTAACTCTCAAGGCGTTTCAACGTTCATCTTCCCCGGGTTTCCTCCGTCGGAAGTTTTACCTGGAGCGTGACCTGACGGACCGGAATTGGTGAAATTTATGTTGGGTTGGGTTTTTGGTTTCCGTATCAGTTCAGTGGATGCCGCCGTTTTCACCCCCTTCAAACCGATTTGGCTGCCCCGAGTCTTCTGCCCTTATTTCAGCGCCAACCCCGTTTTGTTTGCTTTACCCCCCTGTTTGGGCCCCTGTTTTTCGGGCAATTCGGCCTTCCTTCGCTCTTTCGTTTTTGTTCCTCGCGATGGTTTTCGCCTTTGTGGTCCGGCGTTGCCTTTTGGAGTCAGCCGGTTGCAGTTCTTTTTTTTTTCCATTTCTCAATGGCAGGGCTTTTTTTTTACCTCCCTTCGCTTTATGGATTTTTCTTTTTTCTTTGCCCCCCTATTTTCCTTCTTTTTCAGGTTTTTTTAGTGGAGATTGTCCTGCCAAGGGTTCCCGGCCGTCCCCGTCTTTTGGCCCCCACAACCAGTTTCTTTTCCTTGCATTCCCTTGGTCAATTTCTAATTCGACAATTATTTCGTATTTTTCCCTGCGGTCATTCGTTAATCTCTGACGTTCCCTCCCCCCCCACTGTTCTTGACCTTCGTTCCTGACCCTGTTCAGTGGGTATTTAAGTAAGAGCCCGCGACCTTTTCTTTCCCTGGGCGCGGTAACCCCGTGGGCTATTGCGTGTGTTGGAGTTTGTTTTTGGTTGGCCCCGTCGGTTTCACCCTTTTTCACGTTTTTTCTTCCTGAGTGCAGAATTGGCCGCCCGTCCTGTGTGTGATACTGTTTTTTTTTCTGTTCTTGGACCTTGGACCCCTTCTGACCGTTTGAAGGATGCACTTTCGTCGGCTGGCCTGTTTTTGGAACTTTTTTTAATTTGGATAAATGCTTTGTTCTCCGTGTTACGGGCCTTTTCAATTGGCCGGCCCAAGCCGAAATTTGAGTTTTTTTTCTTTGGCATTCCGAGGGCATGATCCCTATGTTTTTCCTTTCTTTCCCCCCTTTTCTGGCCGTTTTTCCAAGGTGAAGGCTAATTCCCCCTTACAGTCCCCCCTTTCCGTTTCCGGGAGGGGCCTCTCCGGCCGGTCCCGAGCCCTTGCTGTGTTTTTTTTTTTCATTTTTTTTCGCTCGCTTTTCGTTTGACCTCGAATTTCCGGCCCCCGCCAATCCAATCCCCCGGGGCCCTTTGCTCGTTCATGTTTGTCCCTTTTTTTTCTTGCCCCTTTTCTTGATCGGGGTGTGAAACCCAAACTGGTTTACTGCGGTCCCCTTCTCTCGTACTTCCACGTCTTAAGCCAATGGGGAACCGCTTCTTTTTTTTTTCTTCCTGGTTTTTTTTCCCGCTTTCTTTTTTCGAATTTCGTCTTTTCTGTGCGGTCTTTCACTCCCTGCAAACTACTGATCGTGGTCCTCCCCCCCCCCTGTCCTCCCCCACAACGTCTTTCCGCCCTGTTCGCCCCCCCCACAAAGGAGACATTTGCCCTTTTACTTTTCTTGGTTTGCCAACCCCGTGTTTCTTTGGCCTGAGAGCACTTGCTTATAGAGGAGCCTCTTCCCCACGCCCTTGTTTTTTTGACTGTTGTTTTCGTCAGGTGGGTTTCGGTACGATTCTGTTTTGACCCCCTGCCTCCTAAACAAGGGAACTGTGGGGCTGTTTTGTAGTTTGGCGGAAAATAGTTACCGAAGTAACTTCTCTTCTCCCCGCCTTTTTCCTCTTGGGCTTTTTTGTGGAACACCAGTGCCAATTAGGTGAATTGGTTTGACTCCCCCGCTGACATTTTTCCCCCCCCCCCGCTAAGGAGTGCTTCATTCTGATTTCTTCGTTGTTTCCGTCTTGTGCCGTAAGAAAGCTAGGTTTTTTGGTCTCTTGTGAAATATTGTTTCTGACCCTCAATTTTGGTGGCCTTTTTTTTTTTTTCGGTCCTTTGTTTGTTTTCGGTCGTTGCCCCTTCCCTGTTTGATTCTTCTCTTGTTCTTTCCCTACCGGGTTTCCCCGTTTTCCGATTCCGCTTGGTTACCTCCTTGGAACCCTGCCTTTTTTTTGCATTTTTTCTTTTGTCACCTGCTGGCCCCTGTGGAGTTTCTTCCCGTGAGGGATTCGGCTCTGCTCTTTTTGTTTTTTAGTATTTCCTTTTTTGTTGCCCTTGTACGGTATTGTCGGCACCAGCGTATTTACCCGAGCCCCCCCCCACATTTGACATTTCACCCCTTTCAACCCCCCACTCCCTTGACCCCCCGTAAGAAATCGAACGACTCGATGCTCGCACTCCATCCGCGTCCGCAGGTTGGTTTTTGTTTCTGGCCCAATCGTTTTTGTGATAGGACAACCAACACCCCCATTTTCATATCGAATCCGGGCCCCTTGCAGGTTTAGCCAAGCCCTGTTTAACCCCTTTTTTTTGTTTTTTTTTATGCCCTGTTCCTTCCCTCCCTTTGATTTTTTTTTTTCACCTTGTTTCTGGGCCGTAACCATCGGTTGATGGCTTAAGTGGGGTGTTTTGTGGTCGGTTAATTTTTTTCTTTTATTCCCGCTTCTTGTTGCTTCATCCTGTGCCTTCGAGGGAGATGCGCAGTCTTTCCTCCAAGCTCTGCTCGTTAATTTGTAGAAGGACTGGCTTTAAGCGATTTCTCTACGCGTGGCAATTTGTTTTTTTTTTTCTTCTTCGCCCGACCAGGCCTGGCCTCTACTTTCTCCTGTTCCATTGAAGTTCGGCCCCCCTGGGGTACCCAAGCGTTCGTTTAAACCCATACATTCCGTTCCCGTCCCACATTTTTCCTCTTCCATTCCGTTGCGTTTTTTTCAAGAGCTTGTAGTTCTTTTTCGCTGCAGTGTCTTCTTCCCCTGTTGCCCTGGGACTTTTTGAACGTTCTCGGGCGCCCTGTGACAAGTGTCTCCCTGCGCGACTCCCTTTTGTTTTGTGTACTACCGGCTCGACCGTGAGTCGCCCCGTTTCGTTTCCCACTTTTTTCCCCCGTTGACTTTTTCCAAAGAGTTGGTATGTGGTTTTTCTCGCCTTCTTGGCTTTTGATGTCCGTCCTTGGTGCTGAACTTCCTTTTGATTTCTCCCCCACTTTTTGACTCCTTTTTTTGGCTCATCCCTCCATTCCCAGAGCTCTGGGGGCCGGCCCTATTGCTGCCAAAGAGGTTTCTCTGGGTTTTTTCGAGTTTCCTCCTTCGGTTTGCCTTACCTCTGCTTTGCTTTTTTTTTTCCTGGTCGCCCCGGACTTCGGGGTACATTTTGCTTGTCAGTTTCCTTTTCTGACGGCAAGCACTGCGCCTTCAACCACCTTTTAACGCCTCTCTCGTGCGAAACCCCCATCAAGCGGTGGGGGTTCCCCTCCCCCCCCTTCTTTGGAGCGTGAGATTTAGGCGTGCTTCGAACCCTTCCTCTCTCCTACTGGACCGTGTTGGAAGTTTCTGTCCTTTTGTTTGTAGAAGGTTTGTGCTCTTGGTGTACAGCCCCCCCTTTTCCCCCCCCCTCCGTCCCCGTTTGGTGTCCCCCTTTTGTTTCCGCGAAAATGGTCGCCGCCTCTCTCGACGCTGCCAAGAGAACCACCTCTTTTGCTTCTCCCTTTCCTTTTTGCCCAGCTTTTTTCCCGTTAGCAAGCTTTTCCTCTCGGCTGTGGACATTTTCGGGATGTCTTTCGGCCCCCCAGCCGGGCGGTTCATTTTGTCTTTTCACTATTTTCCCCCCCCCCCGATTTTGTGTCTTTCCCTGCTGTGACACTTTTGAGCCCGGCAAACTTAAATCGATTTACGCGTGATCCGCCAAAAGCACCCCCCCACTGTCCGAGTTGTTCGGCCCTTTTTCCTTAGAACTTTGTCCCTTTCCTTCAACTAACGGGCAACTGCGGACCCCACAAGAGGATCGTGAAAGATTCCCTGAGTTTTCGAACGGTGTTCAACCCCGCGGTGGGTCCCTTCTTGTAACTTCTTTCGACATGATCGCCACTTTTGTCCCCTTTCCTTTTGAAAATATGGTGGGTCGCCTTTCAGACCCCCCTCCTGTTGTGACATTTACTTCCGCCTTTCTTTTTCCCCGTCCACTACGTGGCCATGTTTCTTCTTGTATCAGGTCCCCCACCACCTAATGCTCTTTGTTCCTTTTTAAAACCCGTCCTTGTCGACTACCACGAGTCTGGTT
>Ga0179593_1244747_pt1 | contig 13288 bp, 12 predicted proteins | sample CZODoug2_1_08_16_FD_185931 | JGI IMG/M metagenome (GOLD analysis project Ga0179593, IMG submission 185931) | Vadose zone soil fungal communities from Angelo Coast Range Reserve, California, USA - CZODoug2_1_08_16fungal (PacBio error correction) | ecosystem: Environmental > Terrestrial > Soil >... | reverse complement strand
AAATAGGTCCTTTGACCCATGTACTCTTTCGATCTTTGTTGCAGGTCCCCTAACCAACCGCCCTTTTACAGATGCTTTCTCGCCGAGGAGCTGGTAGGGGCTCTTCAGCCGGTGCTGTTCTGGTTAACCTTGCTTCCTCCCCCACCGACCCCTCCTGTTACGCCTCCTCCTTGCTCGGATTCAGGCAACCTGTCCAACTTCATTTCCTCGATCCCACCTGCGGGGCGTGGGCAGGCCCCCTGCGCAGGCCGGTGATTCCCCCGAGCGAAAAACCATCTAGTTGTTTTTTCAGCCAACTCGCTGGCCTGTCCGCTTCCGGTTGGCGTGTTTGCCGCGGCACCCCTTTTTGAAGTTGCCCCAACGTGCGGAACGGGCTCACTATTTGGCCTCAACAACTATGGCGTGATCTTTTGTTTCCCCGACGGTTTCCTGATGCCTTTCCCCCCGAAAATTGTTTCTCCCTCTGGACCGGCGGGCGTTCACAAGGCATCCGTTAACCCTTCCCCAGCTACTTGATACACCAATCGAAGGTCCACCGTCCTGTCTCGTCTTATGTGCAATATGCCCGTCCCGGCCCGGACGTTGTCGTGAAGCTATGCTACCACCTTCCCGTGTTTTGTCCACTCTCCGGTCCCTTTTCGAGTCCTCGTTGATAGTCTCTTTTGACGATTCGTAAGTCCAAAGGGCCGTTCTTCCCAATTTTGGTCTTGAGCCATCCTTCTGATCGTCCGTTGACCGCCGTCGGGTGTTTTCTTTTCCTCATTTGGTGCTCCCACTGAAATGTCTTTTCGGTTGGCACTCGGTGATTCCGTAATTTGACTCCTTGTCGTACGCACAGGCTCGACCCCGCCCCCAAGATCTTTCCAAGCATCCTTCCACCACCAATGGTCTTTCTACAAACTTTTCGGGGGAAGGGCGTGCATCCACGTCCCGTGTGCTGATACCCGCCTGGGACAGTCCTAGGGCATGATACTTTTCCCCTGTTCAACAGGCTAGGCGGACTAATACCCGTGTTGCCTTTTCCTCATCGCAATCCCCTACCAATGGGCAAAAGCATATGAAACTGGCCCCCCTTTCATTTTCCCTCGCCCAGGAGGCTGGCGAAAGTCTTTGTTTCCCTGCCCGCAACCAGGGGTTTGTTGGGTGGGTTGGGGTTTTTTTTTTCGCTCCGCCCTTCCCTCCCCCCCTTCCCCTCCCTTTTCCCCAACAAACAAAACAACCGACTTTCGATGGACCAAAGGTTTATTTTCCACCAATCATTGATTCTGCGTGGTTTTTTCGGTCCTGCCTTGTTCTAGTGGTTGAGAGTCCCTCGGTTTTCCTGCCTGCGAGTTTTTTTCCGGATCGGCATGCCTGTCGAGGTTCCGGTCTTTCGTTTGTTGACTGCGTAAGGTTCCCCCTCCCAATCCCAGTGCACCCTTAAATGTAAACCCGGACCCCCATTGCTTCTTCTACTGCATCCCCCGTCCCCTTCCCCCGTCTGGTCTTGATTTTAAAAAAATGGAGAGCAGTTGCCTGTCTCCCAATCTTTCTGCATTCTTCTCGGTTCTAGGAATAGGAATGGATTTTCCCCCGGCCCGGATTTTTTCCCAACCCCTTCGTCTATTTTCACCGCCCCCGTAGGTCTGGGGTCGATTATATATCTGTTTTTTTTCTTCCGTTGTGCCTACCCCATGCACGTCTGAAGTTCTATTTGCGGCGTTGTTAAACCCCCCCGGGACTTTTTCCCTTTTTTTTCTCTTTGATTCCCATTTTATTTTTTTGCTCCCAGAGTCTTTCCGTCCTCACCAAGTTCTCTTGTTTTTTCTGTCACTCTTTTTCAATCGACTCTCTGGCGGCCGCGTCCTACATTCCAGGGCCATGTTCGGACTCATTTCTTGGTGCTTTCTTCCCTTACAACGTCCCGTCCTTCGCGCCAAGTTCGGGCCCCCCCCTTCGGTTTTTTTGTCCGCCCAAAACAAAGCCTGCTGGGACGTACACAGCCTTGCCCACCCGGCGTTGTGCCTTTGGCGAGGGTAATTTTCATGCCCTTACCTTCGTCCCCACGCCCCCTTTACCTTGTCTCCGTTGCGAATGTCCGAGGGGTTGGCTCAAATCGTGGGCTGTTTTTTTTTTCCTGAGTTTGCGGCCCTGCGTTTCCTGCGCGGTCCTACTTTGCTGGACCCCGGTGTTAACTCCCCCCACTCCATTCCCTGTGTTTTGTCAGATCCAGAAGGGCGTGTGAGACTTTCGGCTCTACTCACTTTCACTGAGTCTGCTTGGACAGCTTTACGTTGAGGGGCGTTCTGGTTTCCCCTAGTCCCATCCCCTTTCACGATTCTCCCCCTGTGCTGCGGCATGAAACGAGACGCCGTCCCTCCCGATGGGTTTACATCCTTGACATTGTCACGTTTCCCTCCCTGGCTGCCGTCGGGACTGGGGGCGCCGCCGAACCTCAGGTCGGAGTAGCTTCTTGCTGTACCCCTGCAAGAGTCACTTTTTTTCCTTCCTGGGCACCCAACGGCTAATTCGACTTTTCTTCCGGTTTTGCGGATACAAAAAGCTGCACACCCCCTCCCACTTGATACTCACTAAACATTGCCTCGTTCCCACCGTTCCGGAAACCTCTCCCTAAATTATACTGGCTCAACCGTTCGCGTTGCGTTTTCACGGTCCATAAATTTCTACGCCGGGATTGAGGTTGCACGACCTTGCGTGTTCCGGGCTCCTGTGCCCGGCGACCCGGTTCGCGTTCCCGATGAGAGCTTTTCCTTTATTTTTTTGTCCTTTTCCTCCCCCTCTTCGCCTTTATGAGCCCCGAAACGTGTGGGGAATTTTGCCTTTCTCTTGGGACCTTGGCGGGGTTCTGGTAAGCCTTCGTCTTTCTTTGATATGCTTCCAGACCATGATTCCAGTGCTTCTTTTTTACTATCTTTTCCGTTGTCTGTGTTCCCCCCGCTCGATTGCTTGCCCAGGTACGGGCTCAAATTTTTCACTCGTATGTCTGACCACGGAACGACGTTTTGAGCGTGCCTTTGCCCATCTGTTTTGCCCTCGACCCATCCGAAACACTCATGCTCCGGGTCGTCGGTGCGAAGCCTCCCTCTTTCTGCGCTCTACTTGTGCGATTTTCCCCGCATTGTTTCACAACCGTCATCCGCCAACAAACTCTTTTTTTTTTTCGCACATCGAAAGAAAAAAGACCTCTCTTTGGGTGAAGGTAGACCCTTGTGAATGGGGTTGCCGGCGGGAGGTCACCCCTTCTTCCGTCTTTTTATTTTCTCCTGCAATGCACCGGGGATAACCTTTTCGATGAACCCCCCTTCTCATTTCCCGTCAATCCGTTTTAAATACCTCCGCTGCTTCCGTTCTTTTTTCCTTTTTCGGATCCAAAGCCGGCCGCACACGGTTTTCTTTCCTAAAAAGGGACCTCAGCGCTAGTCAGTTCTTATCTGGTGTTGCCCCCCTTCCCCACCGGGCTTCTCGCCTCTGGTGCTCCCTCTTTTCCGATTTTGTATTCGATTCCCCAAGCAATTTCTCCCGCGTTCCGTGTTGTGCGTGTCGGTCCTCCCCGCAATACCTGAACTCGGTTGTTCCATGATATGTGGAATGTTTCCCGGCTTCGCGCCCGTTCCCGTAACTTTTGCTTCTTTCTTTCGTCCCCCCCCCGTTTCCCCCAGGTCCCTTCCGCGGGATACCTCTGGCGCTCGACTTTGTCTAGATCCGCGCTTTTTTTTCTCGCACGTCGTGGTGGCTTTGTGTATTTTGAGCTATGGTTATCCTGATGGTTTCGCCAGCGCGTCCAGCCGCTTCGTGCTTTTCCTTCTCTCCCCCCTTTTCATGGTCGGGCCCCCCCTAGCTTCATTGGGTTTCCACTTCCTTGTTCGCGATGGGCTTCTTAATACCCGGGCGTCTACGTCGACGTTCTTCCTTCCGAGCTTTGACGGCCCAGGGACCCCCCCGGGTCGATGATCGACGATTATGCTTTGGTGGTGGGACCCGTCCCGGCCTTGGAAAGGATGTTGGTTTACCCAATGACACCCCCCACCACCCGGTCCCATCACGGCTCCCTGGCCGCGTTTTCCTCTACGACGCGCCCCCCCCTTCGGATGGATCATTCACCCGTTGCTCGTCCAAGGGCCCCCCTGCACCGGCTTTCCAGGTCAGCCCAAGCCCTTTGTTGTTTACTGTTATTATTGCCATCTTTCTGGCAACCCCTGCCGCGTATCGGCTTTTTCTTTCCTGGTCATTTTCGGGCGCTCCTGCCTGTCACGCTTTCTTCTTGAAGGGGGCGTAATCTCCGATTTTTTGGAAGACTCCCCCTCTGTTGCACGAACTTTCCCCCCCTGATGGCGGGCTTCGTAAATGGATTGAGTTTTTTGCAGTGGGAGGAGGGGTTATTGCATACCTTCGGGGGTTTTTAACCTTTAGGTTGCGCCCTCCCTTGCTATTTCACTTATATTTCTATTCCGCTTCTGATGTAGAGCTCGCATCTTTTTAAGATCATAAGTTTTTCTTTCATCCCTCCGGTGTTTTGATGATATTCTTTTTGTCCTTTTTCGCTTTTCTTCTTTGTCAGAGTTTCTCTCGTAGGAAAAGTTCGCTTCATAGAGTTCTATTTCCCTTTTTCGCGCCGAGTTTTTCCTCGTTATGGCCCTACCCAAGGTTCGGCCTTTCCTCTTCCCCCCCTGCCCGACCCGCCCCCGCCCGGCTCTTTGATGATGCCCTCGAGGTCTCTCAATAGGAAATATCATCTCCGAGATTTAGTAGGTTTCATCCTTTTTTTTTTCGGCGATGCACCGTAATTTTGACCTTTGACGATCGTTTGCGTGTGCTCCGGGATTCGATGTTTGACCCCCCATACCCCCCCCAACCAGTGTGATTCTTTTCCGACGTTTTTTGACAGTTCTGGACGGAGCAGGGTGAGTTCCATTGCGACTTGCCCGCTTTCTTTTACTTGTATTTTCCGGCGTCCTCTGTCTTTTTTTTTTCGGTTGGTTTTTTTTTCTTGTGGTCCGCGACCTTGCCTTCAAGGACGGGCGTGTCCACCCATCCAGTCTCTCGATACTTCGGTGCAGGTGCCTCCCCCACTTCTTCAGGTTCCCCCTGCGTCCTCTTTTTCTACCGTCGTTTGAGCCCAGTCTGGTCGGCTCCATTTTTGTGTCCCTTCTTGATCCTTTGGGCGGAGTGAACCTCCCCGATCTGTCCTTCAAAGCGAACGTGTTTTTTTTGGCCAAAGCTTGCTGTTCTTGGCCATCTCTGAATGTCCATAGCTTTCCGCAGTCCCCGGCCTTGTCGATGAAACTTTTTTCGGGATATTTGCCACCCCCCATTCGATCGCGGCTTCTGTTTTTGCCAAAGCGTGAGTCTTGTTTAGTTGTACTCGTGTTGAACCTCCCTCCGCACGACGTCTTCTTTTTTCGATTCGGGCTGTCCAGTCATATCTGTCAACGTCGGTTTTTTTTTTCTTTTTTTGTTTGCGGGGCGGACCCCGGCATCGCCGCGTCATGGCTGATCCGAAGGGACAACCCCCTGCATTAGGGAAGTCTTTTCTGATAGAGCCAGCCGTTGTTTTCCCCCTCACATCCTTTTTTTTTTAGTGCTGAAAGAACAAGTTGTTGCTGGGCTTTTCCTCAGAACCCTTGACGCTCTTGCGGGGCTTCCCGAGGACGGTTTAACGACGCTGTCTGTTTCTTTTAGCAAGTGCTCCTTCATCGGAAATTCACATCATAGCCCCCCCTGTAACCTTTTTTTGCCCATTTCCCAATGTAAGTCGACATCCCCCCCCCATGCTCTTTTTTCCTCGTTGAGCGAACCTTTGTGTGGGCCGATTTTTTACGCGTCCCCCCCAGTGCGGTACTGGTAATTGCATAGAATTGAATCTGGGCCCTTTCTATCGCTCGTAGTTGTTTTGTTCGATGCCGTTTTCACTTCGGCGTACCCCCCTTCTTTTTTTTTTCTCATTATCGAAATTCCTCGTTCTGGGCCGTCCCTCGATCGTCTTTCCTCACCCCCAAAAGTCACTCTTCCGTTCAAATTTTTTATTTTCCTATGCTCATTTCACGGCTTCCGAGCGGACCCGCCACCGGTCCGTATATGCCTTTCTGTTTTTCTGGTCCATGCGAGCGTGATGGAAGTCAAACAGGTGCCCCCTAGTACTTCCCCGTTTTCCCTGGGACTGGTAAACGGGTCGGATCCTTCGTGGTCAACGTTTCCCCTTTTTGCAAACCGGTCTTCACGTAGAGCATTGCTCCCAGTGCCCCCCCTTACTGTTTTCTGATTGTATAGGATCTTCTTTCCCCCCCGGACCCCCTCGGTGACGCTGTCGTTCTGATTCACGTTAGTGTTGACTTGCTTTCTCCCTGCCCACTGAACTTTTCGGCGAATTACGGTTTTTTTTCTTTCTCCCCCGCAAATCCCATCGGTCATTGTCAGCGGACTTTTTTTCCTGTCCGCCTTTGAGGTCCGGTCTCGCCATCCTTCCCTGTGCCTACGCCGAGTGATACCCCGATAGTAAACCTCGACCTTGCAGGTTCTTTCGCGTTCCTTCTTTTGCAGCATTGTAAAGCGTTTGACAAATTGCTTTGCTAGGCCACAGTTTCCCCCCTTCCCCCCTTCAGTGCCGATGATCTTCCAATTTTTTTCCGCGTGATTCCGCAAAGATCTTATCACGCTCTTGTAGTCTTTCCCCTGGACTGTTTTTGTAAGGACTTTTCCGGCAATCGAACCCTGAGTGCAGACCCGACGAAGTCCCACCTCGAACCCCCTCAAGTATTTAGACCACCCTCGGGGGACTTTCTGAACCTTCTCCAGGTAGTTTTGCCGTTACGGGCTTTTACTGACCCTCCCCTTCCAAAGTCTTGGGCACTGGTTTTTGCCCCCCGTTCCCTTTTTGCGTCACTCTCGATGGACTCCTTGTTCTCTGAGGCTTGTGCATTTGTCGTCTTACTAGTCCCGCCTAACGTTTTTTTTTTTTGCTTTCGCTTGCCTGGCCCGCCATTCTTTGCCCGATAATGCTTTTTTGTCCCACGAAGTGGACACCTTTTTCGAATTGCCTGGTGAAGCTTGTGAGCCCAGAAGGCCGTCTGGCCTCTCGGTTTCTCAGATCTCCTCGAAGTATCATGTCCTTTCCAGGCGCGTAAGTAAGACCCATCGACTTTCACTTCCCCCTTTTTGTGTCGGGAATTCGCTTGCCTTTTGTTGAATCGGTGCTGAACTTCCTTTCGATTGCCTGAGGGCATTGACTCCCACGTTTTTGCTCACAGGTCCCAACCCTTGCGGCTTCCTTTCATCTGCAGGGTCCTTGAGATTTGTTTTTTTTTTTTTTTTTCGTTCTGAAGTCCGGCACTTTTTTCCGGTACATGTTTTACCTTGCTTTTATGTCCTTCTTTTTTCTGCGATTCCCCCCCCCATTCCCTTCCCCCCCCCCCCCCTGCCTTTCCATTTGGATTGCCACCCGCGCGTCACACATCCATCTCGTAAGCCGGTCCGGAAGACAACCACACACCGGCGTAAGTGCTTTTTTTCACCACGAAATTTTTTCAAGACTTTGTCATTCCCGGTTTATTTGGAGTTTTGTGTCTGGCCTTGGCGCTGTCTCTGAGGACGATATCCTGTTTTGCCCGAACCACTTTCCTTTCTTCAGGCCTTCCTTTGCGGGACATGTCACCCTGTAAGTTCCTCTTCCTCCCATTTGGTCGCTGTGCCCACCCTTGAGTTTTGCACGGAAACCTGGTAGTGTCATAGGTACTTTTTTTGAAATCTGTCGCCACCCCCCCCCCCCCCCCCCCCCCCCCCCCCCCCCCCCATACTTCCTGTGACCCTGTCTTCCCGGCAGGTTATTTTGCGCAAACTTGAACCCCCGGTTTTTTTAGCATGGCCTCCCCTTTCGTCGTCCTGGTCCACGAATCCTGTTTGCTTGTCTCAGCTTTTCGTTACGGTTGCGGCGTCCCATTTCGAGCCCCCCCCAGTCTCCCGACCAGTTTCTCTTGGCTGTTGGCCTATGATCTGCCTACGGGCTCAGGAGGTGTCGAGCGTAAGCCCATTTGTTCCCTGCCCCCGCATTGACTGTCCCTTTGGCTTTTTTCGCCTCTTACAATCCGTCTACTGCCTTCGTTTCCCTCTCCCTGCGATGGCTCTCTTGGTGCGATCTTCATGAACGTGGCTTCCGGGAGTCTTGCCATCCGACTTCCGATTAAGTTGTCCATTCTTGTTTCATACCCAGTACCTCTTGGCCGTGGGTTCCCGATAGTTTCCCCTCCTCCGTTTTTTCCCCATTTTCGCACCACCCTTTTTCGTTTTCACCGTCATTTGCGGGGAGTCTGGCATTCCCAGATTCATTACATTTTAGGTTCGTCTCCTGTTTTCCCGTGGTTGCACTTACCCGCTTTGCGCGCGTCCCCCGCCGGTCCCGGCACTCTTTGGGAACCCCCCACGACGCTTGTTGCCTGCCATCCGTCCCACCTTTTTTGTTTTCTTTTTTCCGTCTTTTCTCCTTCTGGCGGCGGTGTCCTCCACGCCCCCTTGTACTTCCCCATCGAGTTGCAGTTGCCTTACCCCCTTCCTATGCAAGGGACTGTTACAAGCTTTTTCTTGTCTTCTTTGCTGTAAAGGGCTCTGCCTTCCTGATCACTCCAGCCATTCTTGATTTCCCCCCTTTCTGTTTCGGTTTTCTGGTCCCTTTCCAATCTCACCATATTTTTCTGTTTTTTTTTTCCCCTTGTCCGTCTTCATCTTTTTATCCTTCCTCTCCTCTTTTTTTTTTTTGTTTTTGAGAGATAATTCCCCTAACCTCTTTCGTCTGACCCATTTAACCTTAGTCGATTCTTTTTTGCACCTTGCTCCACTCACTCTTGCTTTCCCCCTCCTGTCAGCTCTTGGAGTTCTATCTTCAGCAGATGCGGCGGAAACCTTTTCCTTCCTCCCCCACACGACCCAAAGTGTCCATCGCCCCCCGCCCCCCTCCCTTTCTTTTTTTCTGTGCATTCACCTTCACCTCTCTGGAGAATCATTTCGATAAACGGTCGTTGTACCTCCCCATTTTCGTGGACCAGTTTTTCAGTGTCTACCCTCGAGTTTTATACACAACTTTCTGTGTCGGCTTCCCATCACGCGATGTTTACCTGTCGATGGCGGGTAGTTTTGACGGCGCGTCCCAAAGTTTTTAAAGGGCCCCCCAGTGTCCCCCGTGAGGTATCCTCCCTATTGTCCTTCTGGTCTTGACCACCTCACTTTCCCTTTTCTGCATCCCCGAAAAATGTGTTCTCAACAAATGGGCCGTCTCCTTTTCCCCAAATCATTCAGGGGAACCCCTTCCCTTCCGGATACCAACAGAATTGGTTGCAGGGTCTTCCTCGGCACTGATTTTACATTATTCGACCCAGTTTCTGAATTTGACCCGTGTTGATCTTTTTTTTCCTCTCTAAATTGCCGTTCCCTCCTTGCGTGGCCCTCCGCGTGTAAGACGTCGTGTGCTTTTTTTCCGAAGGTCCAAATTTTGGTCTGGTACCCTTTTGTTGCCTCCCAAGCCATTTCTTACGGCGAGACCCCTTCCCTGACGTGATTGGTATTTCCCCCTATAATTATTTTTTTTTTTTTGTCCTGCCCCTACATGTGCTTTGCCATGTCGCTGGTTGCCCTTCGTCCCTTTGACCAGCCATTTTGGGGCACGTAAGACAAAGCTTGGAACACGCACACCTTCTTTTTGCCAGATCGAAAAAGTCTTTTGCCTCCAAACCATCGGGGGCCGGTTGTTCCCTTAAACGTCCCTTCTCCAGCTTCCCCCTCGTTTGAGATCGCGTTTCCCCCAAGGTTTCGAGGGTGCCTGGGTAACTCTACAAATTTTGAGTTCGCGCCAACCCTTGCCCATTTCTTCGCTGAACCACTACGGATCTTTCCTCCCCCCCCCCCAGGGTTCCCTGGTTCCTTTTCGTGTGGAAGTGGGGGTAGGGGCCCCAGTGCTATTCTTTTGCGCTCTCCCCCAGTGCCAGTAAGCTCAAACCACAACTTACGGCCTCATTTGTACCAAGGGTTCTTCAACCAATTCCTCTCTTTCGTGTGTTGTCGGGTGGTTTTCTGGGCCTTCCCTTTATTCGATGAGATTTTTTTTGTCCCCTTTTTCGCTTTGTGCAGGATCGCCTTCATTTTCTCGGTCGGTAGTTCGTGTTTTGCTTCGTCCTACCCAATCCACTTCTCCCCCCTACCAGGGTACCTGTCTTCTTCGACGGAATATTTCCTGTCCCGGCCTTCTGATTTAAAAAATTTTGATAGACCTTGCCTGGAGACCCTCGTTTGCTTCCTCGTTTCAAATCTCTGTGATTTTTCCCGCCCGGCTTTTTCACCCACAGGCTCTACCCGTACCACGACAGATGGCCCCTATCCTGATTTCTGAGTATACCCGATCTCCGAACCTGCAACTTTCTTGGAGTATCTTATTCTTTCCGTTTGTTTTCCCAACTTTCCTTCCGACGGCTTGTTTTGGTCGCAATCGGGCCTTCCAACAATGTCCCGTTTTTTTTTTTTTTCACGAAAGCTTATCTTCCGAAGTTGGCCTGCCTGCTTTTCGTCCAAAGTCAATTTGAAACATTCCCCCCCCCCCTGGTTCGGCCTATCGGCCCCGTTCTTTCTTCTCTACCCCATTCTATTGTTTTTTTCTGCCTAAGGGTTGCGGTCCTCGATTCTTGGCCGCCCCCCCCCTCCGGTGGGGGAAGTCCCTTGTCCCCCCCCCCCCAGTGGCGTTGCCGTGGCTTGTTTTTCCAGTCCCAGTTTCACCTTCCCGACACACATTGGTCAGTTGGTTTTCCGTGGACCAGTGTTCGTTACGGTTTCCCTGGTTTTGTTTTCAAGACCGGTTGTGTTTTTCGAGTTTTTTAGGTGTGCGCGTCAGTGTTCGCTCCTTTCGTCATTGACGCACTGTCGTCAATCCCATCAACAGTCCAGGGATCCATCCAGGAGCGTTTTATCAATTCGGCCTCACCCGGGCGCTGCGTTGTCCACCTCACTTTTCTTCAAAGGGGGCTTTTCCTTTTCCGGAGTGCCCCCCCACTATTACCCTTCTGCTGTGTTTTTTTCTCATTAGTCCCCCCTCGGGGACGCTTGCCACCAAAATCGTTTTTTTTACCATCGTTAGAACATGCGCTTTCGGCGGGCCTCCGGTCTGGATGGGTTTTCCGTAGAACTGTCCTAAGCGGGCCTCTCAGTTTCTTGAAAAATCGTTTCTTGGCCGGGCCTCCTGATTCCACCCTATTCGGCCTGTTGCTTCGTTGGTCGGAGTTGGACCCTTTTCCGTTCTTTTTTTTTTTCCTCACTCACCTAACCTGTTCCTTTTTCCCCGGCAACAAGCGTACCTATCTTTCTTTCCCCGTTTTTGTTTTGTTTGTTTTCCCCTCCATTACTTCCGCGCTGAGCCTTGCCACTTTTTTTCCATTGATCTTGCCGGAGCCCAGAACCCCTTCGCGACCCCCCTGTTTGTTGCGTTTCCCTTCTTTCCCCTGTACTTCCCTCCAGCTCGTCCATTATAGTTCAAAACTAAAAACGTCTGTACTCGTTTGGTTTTACATATTCTTCCCTTTCCTTGCCCGTGATGTGAGGCTTGCCCTTGTAAAGTTTCTATGACACCCCCACCTCCCCTAAGTTTTGTGGCCCCTTCCTTTCTTTGTGTTGTGTCCTTTGGAACTGCTCCTTGCGTTCCCCCGTAACCTTCTAAAGTTTTGCGGTTATTTCCGGTAAAGTCAACGCCCCCCGGTTGACGGCTTTTTTTTTGAACATCCTTTTCATCTTGAATCACCAACCCCCCCCGCTGCGTCGTTGACCCCCGGCTGGCCTTTCACCCTCAGCCCGGACTGTTTCAGCAGGGGATTGTCCCCTATCGCCCACAACCACCTTTTTCTGGGTTCTCTGTTACCGAAATTCCTGGTTCTGGTCTGGCCTTTTTCCTTTTTTACCTGGTGCCGGCTTTACCTGGGGCTCTTTCATTGATTTTGGCTTTCTTCCTCTTCCTTTAGGGGCCCACGGGTTCTCCACCTTTCTCAGGTCCCCCTTTCAATTTTCCCCGTCATCGTGTGAAGACCAACCCCCCTTCGTCCCGTTTATAGGAAAAGCCCGCGCCCCACTTTTTCTTCTCCCCTAAGCATTCGGCCAGAAGGCTTGTTTTTCTGAAGCCCATTTCCTTTTCCCTCCCTGATATGTACAGCTTGGACTTTCCAGTTTCCCCTTTCTTTCTTTGCAGCCCATGGACTAGTTGCGGTCTTTCCCGTTTCCATACCCCTCCGAGGTGTTTGGCCGAATTGACCTCCGCCGCTGTCGTTGACCCCGTTTTCACCAAGTCACGGTTTCGTCTTAGTTTTTTCCCTTTTTTTTTTACAAACTCCATTTTGCCCCTCCTTTGTCTCCACCGAAAAGTCCCCCGATCGGAATGGGTCTCTTCCTCTTTGTCAATCTTTTTCGTTGAGGTTGGCCCTTGTCTCCTACTGCTACGCCTTTGGGGCCAACGCCTCTTAACCCGAAAAATGGGTTTTCCGGCGATCTATGATTTCTTTTTTTGAAACTGATTCGATTTTTCCACTCGGTCCCCATTCCCCCCTGTTCGCTCTCTTTCTGTGTATCAACTTCCCCAGTGGCATTCTGTGGTCCAAGTCTTTTGGACTCCGGACTGGCCCAGATTTTTTTTCTTTTCCCCCCCTGACTTTTGGGCGCTGATCTCGAATCTGCGTTTTTTTTTTTTTTTTTCTTGGTGGACCCCCTCCCGTTCATTTTTTTTTGAAGCTTTCGTTGTTTCCCCCCCCAATGTCCCAAACCCCCACCGATGCCCGCGCTTCTCCTGCCGTGTCCTACCGTAAACCCTTCGACGGGTACACTTTTTTTTTTTCCAACTTTGCTCACCTCCCCCCCGGATCTCGTCAGTTTTAACGAAGTTTTTGTGCTCATCCCACTCCCTTTGTTTGTTTTTTTTTCGTTATTTCGCACCATTCCGAATTGAGTTCACCCTTGTGCCCTCCGCTCGTTCTTTTCAAATTCCCGCTTCCGGCCTTCGCTACCGCTGGGAAGTGTTCTTCCTTCTGGGTTTTGATCTCTCTTGAAAAGGGGGGTGGGTCGGACCCTCGGGTGTTTTTTTCAGAAAATTCCATCATCTCTAGTGGTCCTCGTCTCATGGTCATTTCCGTTTGGCGGCGGGGGCTATTATGGCCACTTTACAGTTTAGGTTTTTGCGGGCGGGCCCCACTGCCCTTGCCACGGTTTTTAGCTATGTTAGATTTTTTTCCTGCCCCTGTCTTGTTTAGTCCTTCCTTCCTTCCCATCCGAAAGATAGCAG
>Ga0179593_1408720_pt1 | contig 13289 bp, 20 predicted proteins | sample CZODoug2_1_08_16_FD_185931 | JGI IMG/M metagenome (GOLD analysis project Ga0179593, IMG submission 185931) | Vadose zone soil fungal communities from Angelo Coast Range Reserve, California, USA - CZODoug2_1_08_16fungal (PacBio error correction) | ecosystem: Environmental > Terrestrial > Soil >... | reverse complement strand
CGGCAGCACTCCTTTTTCAGTGAGCCTACCCCCATGTCAGGGTTCCTTTGTCCTTTTTCCTGTACCCCCTTGCACCAGCACTATTCGATCGGCGCGTCTTTCCCCACCCTTCAAAAAGGGACGTCTTTCGGGCTAGTAAAACACGACCCCTTTCCCTCACTTCACTTCCTCACCCGCTTCCATCCTTGCATGTGGCATGAGACCACGACCCCGCTCTTTCTCTTCTTGCCTCCGGTCGTGAAAGCGGGGAACCCCTTATCGTGAGTGGTCGTTACGCAAAGGTTCCCGTTTCTTCACGATTTTTTTTCTTCCCGCAAGGGCGGGTCAACCTTGTGTGCCCCCCCTTTCTCTCTTAGAATCCCATGAGAACTCTCCTCATTGCTGACCAGACAGAGATAGATCAGTCCCTACCTCTCCCACCCGTGAAAGGGAAGAGAGATTGAACTCGGTAGCTCCCCCCCCCCTTGACATTGTCTTAACGTGATGCGGTTGCGGCGGCCCCCCCTCTCTTTCCGGATCGGGGGCATTCCCTAGGATTTTCGATCCTTGTGCCCCACCAGTCCTTCGCACGGCCCCCCCCGCTTCTGACCCCGGAGTCACCCCACCAGAGATTCCCTACCCTTTCCCCCCGAAGTCCTCCCGGCCGGCCACCTCGCCGTGTAGCCTTCAGACCCAATAAGGACGGTTAAGATAGTTTTCTTTTTCTGATTTCCCTTTTGGGTTGCAGCTGGTGACCTACGTCGAACTACCCCTTCTGCCATTCATTCCCCGCCAAGCCAACCTGGTGGTCCCCCCCCTTTTAGTTCATGGGCAACAGGAAGTGGAGACTTAGCTTGCCCTTTTCGGCTTGCCACTTCGGCCTCTCAGAATTTTGTCCGGAAGGATCCATGATCCCTCTGATCCAATCCTCATTAATTGACAGGGCACCCCCTTCACGCACTCGCTGGGATGACCCAATGAGATTTGTTTTTTTTCCCCTTTCCCAGTAGCCTCTACGACTTGTTTTTTTCCCCCGAAAATTAACGGAGTGGCCTTTTGTTTCTCCTTTTATCAAAAGGGAAAAGGAAGGGAATTTATCGACGCAACTAATTCCTTGTGGTGATTTTCGAGTCTCGGATCAGCCGCAAGCTAGAGGAAAGGGAAACTAGTCAAACAGAACCGACGAACCCATGAACAAAGAATTCGCCAGATCCTTTGTTTTACCCTCCCCACAAAAACCTCCCTGAATCCAGCCGAGAGTAGGCACCCGATCTTCCACCCCACCCCTTTCTTTCAATGACTAATAACACCCAGCTAAGGGCACGTCACACAGGCGATGACGTTCGTCAGATTTTTCTTCGTTGAGACCCCCCCCTCCCCAGCCCATTTGCCACCTTAGCCCTTCTCTACCCCGGCCCGGGCCCCTTTGACTGTCCACAGTCCCCCCAAACCCGTGCCGGTGCACACCCGCTCCCTTGAGATGTACACCCCCTGGGTGGGCGTCAGCTTTCCATTCGCCCCCACGACCTTAGGTTTTCTCTTCCGAAGCTATTTTCACCCCCCCCCCCCCTCAACCCACAGTGACGAAAATCAACTGACCCTGTAAGGTGTCCCCGGCCAACGAAGGGAGAGTTAGGAAGTAAAGGCACTTCGCGCGATAACTTCTCTGAACCTACATGACCTCTTTGCATCTTTCGTCTCCAAGGATCAAATGAACGGTCATGAGCAGAACCCCAAGTTCCGTTTGTTTCCCTTTCATGCAAGATTTAATAGAAGGCGGTTCTCCCTGCCACTGATTCACACAAAGGACGAGGCTTCCGCCTCTTGCTGGCCCACGCTACCGGAGCTCTACTCCCCCCCGCTTTCACGTGCTGGCCCCTCCCCGATGCTTCCTTTGTCTCCTGCCCCTCGCGAAGATCTTTTGCCTCCCTCGACTAGTGAGTACTTTTCGGAGACCCCGACCCTCTATTTCCCTCTGCTCCCTTGCCTCTGTGCTGAGGCCTGCCCCCACTACCTCTTTCTTCTTCCCCCGTATTTTCCCGACTTGCCCCCCCAGGTGATTCCAGAACCGTTCCTCGATCCCCTCTGTGGCCGCATCAACATAGGGATCCCCACTTAAGGTTCCTGAAGCGCTTCTGAAGGGGAACCCCCCGGCGAGCTTCGCTCACCTGAAACGCGACACGCTCGGCTCCCGGGGAGGGGACTCTTGCGAGGACCCAGCCTAACCCCTAAGGTGGCGACGTGGTCCATTCCTTGGGGAACCCCCTGAGATTAATGGCTCTTGAGACAGACTATCGTTCCCCCTTTGGGCCCAGATTCCTCCCCCTCTCCCTCTTTACCAAGCTTACCCTTCCTGGTCCATACCTAAGCCGTACCCCTTTGGGTTGCTTCATTAGCGTAGAGACCTTTTTTTCTGCCTTGGGAACCTCCAAATAAAAAGACCCTACCAACATTTCCCTCCGAGTAGAGATTTTTCAAAAACCCCATGAAGATTCTATAGCGAAAATCCCGACGATGCCCCTCTTCCATCCGAATATTAATATAACATCAGACGCCGACAATTTTTGAAAAGTTGAAGTTCTCCTCGCCAACCCCACTACCACCTTCTCACTTGCTTCTGACGACGATAGTGGTGCTATGAGACCTCTTCCAGATAAACCTTTTCGGTCCGGCCGATGCATGTCGAACTTACCTCTTCCCGCCCACCTTGGAAAACTTCCCCTCTCATCCTCCCCCCCTTCGCCATGCACAGTTCCTTTGAGCTTCCGTACCGGGCTTTATTTCCTGTGTTGCCCTGTCTTGGAGTTTCCAATAGCCGCCGATCTCGGGGATTCCGCCTCTCTCGCTGAGATTATCCCAAGGTCCCACAAGGATCGCCCAACGAAGTCTTAATCTGGCCCCCTCCCTTTGTCTTCGTAAAGTGTCACCCTCTTTTCACTGCCTTCCTTCCGAATGGAGCTCCCTCCCCTCCTTTTTCCCTTCTTCCATAGAATGCAGCAATGACTGCCAATGAATGACCGTTCCTTTCTTGATTCTCCCCCTATCGGTATCCCGAGAGTTTATTGCTCTCATATGTAGGCTTCCTCCTCCCGCTTTGTTTTTACTGATCCCTCGAAAGACACCCCCCCCCCGTGCCTCGGATCTCTTGCTTTCCTTCCTTTTCCGGGATGAGGACAGTCTATCAGCCGGTTTGACTGCACTCCCCCTAGCAACGAGTGCTTTGTAGAGCCTCCCCCTATCAGGCGGACGATAGCCCATGATATGTTTCCCCCATTTTTCTTGAAGGAGCACAGATGCCGCATTTCATTTCTTTTTTCTTTGAACAAGGCAAGACGGCGAGACAGGTAAGAGCTCGTTCTTTTCTTTCGCTTTCTACTAGCGTCTCCAAGAACCCCGTCCCCTTCTATTGAGCCCGACCCCGCTCCTTGTCGGGACCCGTCGATCGTCCCAGCTTCAACCCCTTGCAGGTCTGATATTTCGGTGTGTCGTTGATCCTCTCTTCATGCGATGGGCGTAATCGAGTACTGCTTTCCCGGCTCCGATCCTTTCTCCAGACTTCCCTTAGAGGGTCATTTCTTACATATGCCCAATGCCCACTTTGCTCCGAGTGCCACTTGATGATTTTTTCCGTAGTGATCTGAGCTGTTACCCAGCAAGTTCGCCAGCAAATAATGAATTTCCAACCCTTTGCCCTCTTTTCTCTGAAGCTTTATAAGTTGCAAGGGAACCACTCAAGGAGATAGTCAGAATCTCAGAGCCCCACGTGTTTTTCGCCACACTCGAAGGCCCTTAGCACTTGCCCTCGTTGAAGTACCCTTTTCCCAGTTAAGTCTAACCCTTACTTTCATCCAGAAACAAGTCTCCCCTCTTGAACTTTAGTTTCTTCTGGACGACAGAGCATTAATTCATACATCCCTAGCGAGGAGAGGTACTGGTCCCAAGATTTTTGGGGGGTTCTTTGTACTTCGTTGACCCGTGCATAGCCGTCCTCATCCCCCCTATGCGCTCATTCCCGTGATGTATGAAACTATACACCCCGTCGAGAGATCACTCCTTCCCCTCCCAATATCCTCACTTCGATCAAATAGTCCAAGAATGCGCCCCACGTTCCAACACCGCCTGTCCGTACTGCCCTGGAATCCCCGCCCCCCGCTCCGGCCTGCTTCAGGCCTCGGGGAACCTTCGGTTAATCCGTGTTCTTGCTTTTTTCTGCCATTTTTCAAGTTTAACGAATGTGGGCCATGCAGGGCGGTCTCTGAACCGGATCCACTTCCCCAGGAACGTCCGCTCTCATTCCCATGTTGCACCCCCCCCCCCCTTCGATATATCGGTCCGCATCGTCCACATGCCCCGGTGTTTCCCTGGATTTGAGAATCTCGATAGGTAGGTCGCTTTCTCCTCGATGCACTTGATCGGGCCGGAGCAGTGTTTTCTTTTCATTGACGACTAATGACAGTCTCTGCGCAAAGTCCTAGCACCACGTAAGACTCCTTCTTTTCCACCTTTCTCCCAAGTAGTGCAGTGAATATCCCCCCCCCCCAGCCCATGCGCAAACCAATATGGCATCCTTACTATAAAACCTTTCCCCACGGCGATCTCTTTTTGCTTTTTTCCTTACTTTGTTTGGAGTGTTTGAAACTAACGTAGGCGTTTCTCCCCCCCCCGGCCAGGTCCCCCTTTTTTTTACCCCGCGCACCTGCGTTTCCCACGAGTCCACCTTGTCCACCGGGAAACTGATATTTCCAGCCTTCTTTTTTCTGAGAATTTCATCGGCCTATACCGCGCCCTTCTCGACCTTTGAGGTCACTGACGAGACCCGACCTCCAGCATACCGTACGGGCCCAGAAACTTCCCTCCTATTTTATTATCCTCGTCTTTCAAGTTCTTCCCCCCCTTCCGACGCTCGTCCGTGATCCCCTTCCTGTTTTTGAGAAACCGCCTCCGTTTCCTTGAGATATTTGGCCGTTCTCCCAACCCCCAACTGGAAAGGTTACTCCCCCCTATCTTTAAGTAATACGTTTCTTTTCCTGATGAAACGATTCTCAGGAGCAATTTTGTAAGCCAAGCCACTCCCCGATAGAAAGCAGGACCATTCTTTCCTTTCCAGTCCCTCTCGTCCAGGCGGGCTCCACGATTTACCCACACTGCTCAGTAACAACGCCTCTTCTGTCACTTTTCCCTGCCTTATCGTCCTCTCATTGATACGTACTCAGTATCCCATTAAGAGTACCAATGGAATCGAGCGAGATTCTCCATTTTTTCATTTACCGGCCAACTTGCGCGACCCTCTAAAACAGGCCATTTTGCCCCCCAGCTGACGATTAGAGAAAAAAAGATCGTCTCTACTTGATTAAAAGGACGAACCTTTTTATTTCCCCATTCGAAGGTCTTACCTCCACCAATTACTCACCCTCCCATCAGAGGAATTCCACTGAACAAGCTTGATATCTCTCCCCTCCTGCTCATTTCGTGTGACTTTTGATGATTATTGTTCTTTTCGAGGCTAACCCCCCATTCTTGCCCCCTTGCAAGAAAGACACTGGACTCCCCTTCCCCGTTCCAAGCACCAACAGGACGACGCTGTCCAGCTTGCTCGATTACCTCTCCCCCGATCTCCTGCAAAGGACAAACCATGTCCCTATTCCCGTCCTAAGCCAGTGAGCCTCAGTGACCCCACCCTTTACCCTTACTACCGCCTTAATGTTTATTATTTCACCCACCACAGCGGTGGCTTTCCGCCGTACCCCCCTATATAGTTGGGCACAGTCCCAAGTTTGGGACACTCGCCGAGCGATTCGAACGTAACGGAATCCTTTACTGCATAGCCTACTTCCTTTCCCCCCAGTCCCTTCACTTGTAACATTGATCTTTTTAACACCCCTCACATAAGACTTTCCCCCCTCCTCTCTTCAAAGAGAGGTGTCCCCTTTATCCCCTGGACTTAAGCCTAATGTGAAGCTTGCTCCTGACGGAACCGAAGCGATTCCCTTCTGCTCTTTATGGGTCTCTTCCACTCGACCGCATTTGGATCTTCTTTTGTGCTTTAGCTGCTCAGCGTGATGGGCGCGTCCCCCCGCCATCTTCCCCAATTCCCCCGCCCACTTGGAACGTAGCAAGCGAAAGACTGAAGAGATGAGAATCTTTTCCCCCCCCTCCTACAGCCTTTTCATCGGAACATTTGGTTCCTGTAATACTCCCTATTCTTTTTCGACACTTCCTGGCCTTTTGACCACATTCCCCCCCCCCCTCAAAGTTCTTCCTTCCTTGTGAGACGCTTTGGCTTTCCCACTCACACTTTCATTGATCGAGGACCTCCCGATTCCTTCCCCTTGAAGAGAGCCCCCCGACATTCCCTCCGCTAACGTGCTGCTCCTTTTGTCAGAGCTGCACGTTTTCCTCACGACTCCTACGTTTTTTTTCCTACCGAATAGTGCTATGCCCCCCCCTCCCTTCAAGACTTTCTCCCTTTATGAGTTTCCCTGACCCGGCCAGGCGACATACTAACCTAGGACCCTTCCCCCACCCTCCTTATTTTTAGTGAACCTCGCCTCCAGATCCGAAAGTTTCTTTTCTATTTCCCTACCTTGGGACTCCTTCTGTTGGAGCTTGACTGCAGCCTCTGGATTTCGTCCTCCCCCCCCCCCCCCCTTTTAGAGTCTCGCTGCAGAAGATCTTTTTTCCAGTCCGATTCCTCTTTTTTCTGACTCCGCACCCCTAACAGCTTTTGCATAGCTCGGGCCTTTCCACTGTGTCCGATCGCAGGGCGTGTCTTCCCCGCCCGGCGTCATTGGCCCCCAGTTGAAATTTTCAGTTCGATCTGAATGAGAGGAATGCCCCCTCTTCCTATCGTTACCTCCTTCCCCTTTTGCCTGCGTGACACTCACGACTTCCCTCGGTCCTGTGATGGCTTATCTCCTCGTACCGCTTTTCCTCCCCTCCCTCCTTAGAGAGCTTCCAATAATTCCGTTCGGGATCGATATTTCGGAGTCCCCCGCGCACGGGCCGTTTTTTTCTTAGATATCCCGGCGTTTCCTCTGCTACGACCTGACCCTCTTTCTTTTTGACTCCTCCCGTTACGCCTACGCGATAGGCCTGCTGGATCTTTTTTTCAAAATGTTTTTACGGCCAGAGCCGGGCCAAGCCTTCTTGCACCCACACTTCAGTGCGGACAGGCTTCTTATATTTTTTTCCCTAAGAGCTATCCCTCCCACGGTCGTATTCTTTCCAGTAACAGAGCCCCTTGCACCCCCCGCGAGTTCTCCCCCCCTTAGATCCCCCAGAAAGTTCTTTCGATAGGGTGGCGCAGGCGATCCTGTGGATTTCCTCTTCGGCCTGAAGAGAGTCTTCTTAACGCGTTACGAAGCCTTCAGTAGATCTTGGAGGACCCCCCCACCCACCCCAAGCCTGACTTTAGTCTCTCCACTTTATCGCGTGGGCTCCTTCAGAGTGCACAATTGTCCTGTCGCTTTTCCCCAGCTGACAAAGTCACTTTCAGGTCTGCCGCTTATCATCGTTCCAGGCGCTGGCTCCCGAGAGATTTTTGTCCCTTCGAGCTCCGGTTGGCCTTTTTCTTTCATTTTTCTACCACCGTATTCCCTTTTTGGTGAACTCGTGATGGGGAGCGCTCGACCCCCTACCCAAATCCACGATCATCCCCAGGGCCACACAGCTGCGCAAGAGCAAAAATCGACCGGTCTTCTTCCCCCCGCTTCCCTAGACCTCGTCACCCACCTACCGCCAACCCCAAGCGCCTCGGGCTCCCCGCACCCCCTTGATCTTGAGGCGAACAGCGCCCCCCCCTTAACCCCCCCCACTACCACTCTCCCCTAACACACCCGGCCCCCCCTACCCACCCATTTTCCCAGCCACTCATCCTCCTCAAATCCTATCCTCGTCCCCCCACACCTCCAATACCCAGCCATCATTACGTGCGCACTACCATAGTAACCCTTACCGCCGTTAAACTGTCCCGCCCCTCCCTCAACCATTCCACCATCCCAAGACGACCTCCAATTCCCTCCCCCCACACACTCTACCCCTTCTACACAATCTCCTCAATTCCACCAAATTTCACTAATCTACCCCTCCCATTCCCCACCCACCACTCCCTCCCCTCGTTCACGCTACCCCCCCCCTACCGCCCTCCCTCTCAACCCTACCTACCCTTCGCTCCCCCCCCCAACTTACGTCGATATGCCCGACCTCTTACCCCCCTACCTATCTCACCATTCCCCCTCCCAAACGTCCCTCCTCCCAACCATACCAAAACCATCTCTCTCATATACAAACCCCATTTCTCCACGATTCCCCCTCCGTCGGATCCTCCACCTCTGACCGCTCCTCACGTTACCCAAGTTATTCCCGATAGCCTACTCCAACTAATAGACCGCCCCCCACGCCCCACCCGAACGCAACCACCCCCCCCCAGACGGACACGGAGATTTTCCCTCCGCCGTTCCTCCGGGAGAGGCCCGCACCCCTGTTAGGGAAGCGGTCGTCGGATGTCTTATTTTCCGCCTCCGCCCAGACAGCGATGCGCCTCCGTCTTTTCGTTCCCAACTCCACAAGGCCCCGCCTCTTCCTTTCCTATTGAGGCTGCTCAAGAAAAAAAGAGACTCGCCTGATACGTCCCAGCAGTCTCAGCTGAAGCCAACGACCTACCAATAACGTCCCCCCTGGATTAACTTTTTTAATAACGACCCCCCTTTTTCGATCGGCCTCTTGGGTTGAAATAGGTTACTCCCCCTAGAGTTTCTTTATGTTGAGAAATATACACGGTTCAAGGCGGAGCAGCATTTTTAGTATCAGTTCCTTTTGCGGGTGCTAATTGGCCGGATATTTTTCTGCGCCGGGCTAGCTGTTGGCGTCTCCCCTTCCCGATCATTCCGCCGTACCTCACAACCCCCCAATAAATTCGTGCGGAGAAGTCGAGCCGAGTTCGAGGCCCCCCCTTTACTTCTCTCACAGATTTTTCCGTTAGCAGCGACCCCGCTTTTTTTCTTTTTTCTAATACTTTGTTTTCCGCGGAAATACGCTGCGCGGATCCCAAGGACATCCACCCAATTACTGTCAGACTTCCTGTCCCTCCGTCGAGTTACCCCGAACTCACTTCCCTTAGTCAGGAGGTTTCATCCCCCCCCCCCATCGAGCTGTATAAAAATTTATTGCACGGCAGAAGTGAGTTTCCCTTTTTTTTTAGGCTGACCAATAAAGTACGTCCGTTCCTACAAATTTTTTGACTAATACTTCCCCCCGACTTGCAATGGTTGTTTCCGCGCTCATTTTTTTTTACCTGTGTCATTGCCTAGGAGGGTAAAGAATTTGAAATATGAGCTCTTGCCGTTATACGAGCTGTGTTTCACTGCGTGCTCCACGAGACGATCTTCCCCTGCCCCCGTTCAAGGACTTGATACTATACCACGAATTTTTTCCCTGTAGAGGTTTTTTAGCCGGTTCATTTACGTGGCTCCTCCGAGAAGCTTTTCTTCTGTCTTTTTTTAAACAGGACAATACGGTTTAGAGCCTTTTGAGTACTTCCCCCGTCCCTGAAGATCTCGAGCTTTTGCAACATTTTGTTGGGCCAGTTTTCTGTTTTTCCGACGTAAAAGGAGATCCTTCTGCCCGCCCCTTGAAAAGGATCAACGCCGATTCGTGCTTCTCCCCCAACAGGCGACTAGTCTTACCTTTGCGAAGGATCAAAATTCTTTCAGGACCTCTTACACCCGTCTGTTATCCAGGCGGGAAGTACCCCCCTTCGTCTTCCTTTCCATTAGTCGGTTAGACGCAAGTTTAGTAGTCACCATTTTGATTCGATCCCTTACCCACTCCACGCGAAATGGTCCTTTCCCTCTCCCCATGACGTTCCCACCCCCCGGTTTTGTTTTTTAAACCGTATGACCGCTTTCTTCTTAGAAAGGCCGCCATAATTTTACGAAGTTTCCTCCACCCCCACCTTCTTTAATACCCCTTCTTTTTCGCTACAAAGTTTGATCATCTCTTCTTCTGTTCTTGACATACTTATGGGGGGACCCTTTATGTGCAATTGAAAACCCCACCACCCCCCCCCCCCCCCCACCCCCCCCCCCCCCCCCCCCCCCCCCCCCCCCCCCCCCCACACCCCCCCCCCCCCCCCAATCGTTGTCCCCGCACGGGGAATAGCCGCCTTTTTTTTTTTTTTTTTAAGGTTGTTGTGCTCTCGGGATTTTATAATAATTCCCCTGCGAGTTGAGATTCCCCACCCCCATGTTTTGCCGTGCATCTTGACTGCTTTCCAGACCCTCCTAAGAAATCCTCATCTCGACCTGTTTGTTTTGGTGCTTTTCCCCCCGCTCGTACGATCCCTCATCTGCCGTTGGAGATGCAGCAAGAGGATTTCCCTCCCCGCCCTGGCCGCGCCTATTCCCTTTTTCGTCTTTACTTTCTGATCCACAATCTGTCCTAACTCCCTTCCTTATGCTACAAAAATCCCCCTACGGTCTTCCCAACCCGACGGTCATAACGAACGCGGCGACGCCCGAGATGGATTTTATTCTTATCCCCGCGTTTTCCCCTTACGGATTAAGGTACCTTTTGCAGCTCGGTGCGACCCAATTCCCCTGCTAAGGATAGCCCCGTTCCGCAGATTTGTTGCAGAAGTCTTTCCTCGCAACCGCTTTTTTAGAGGTTTTTTTGAATCCTGGCTTTCTTTCAGATCGTTTGCCGGCCACCCCCCCCTGAACGCTACCTCCCTGGGACCTTTCTCCTTCTCCACGCCTCGGGGGCCCCTTCTCCCGTGAATGCTCTACTAACAATAATCCCCCCCTCCTTGCGGTCGTTCATGAGTCCGAGACTTCTTCCCCTGCCCCACCATCCCCCCAAGACAAGTCCTCATGACTGGGTTGAAGCTGTACAACTCCTTAAGAGGCGATTGTGTTTTTTACCCCTCGTTTTTTGATTTGGGGATTTAACCTGACTGCATATTTAATATTTCCATCTCCGCCAGCTAGCAGTTGTACCGACGGCTGGAGCGACTGCCAAACTCACCCTATAAAGTGGGCGACGCACACTTTTTCCTCCCAACCTATTCCCCCCCCCTTTTGTCTTTCGACCGTCCCACGGTTAGCGTGGCTTTTCCACTGATAGACTTCCACCCTTCGCCCCCCCCTACCCCTTCCCATTTCCGTTACTGATCGAGTATAAAGTCGCGTGGTTTTCTGAGAGACTCGAAGACGGGTCTGGTCAGAGACTGTTATAGTAGACACCCTACGCTCCCGGACGCTCAGACCTCAAGTTTCCCAGAAGCGCAGCCTCGTTTTCTCTTTTTTTTTCTCTAGTATGCACCGACTCGACAGGAAGTTTCATCCCCATCCTCACCGCCCGGATATTCTTGCTTTTCTTTCACTAGTTACACCTCTGAATTCAGATTTTCAGCAATGCATCAGCTATTCCTCGGACGGTCCCTTTTCTTCCCTCAAGATAGAACGGTACGAGATTTTTTCCTCTTTCCTATCTTTTCCTCATAAAGATGTTGAGTCGCTCTACCATCCCGAGCTTGATCTCCTTAGTGAGCCAGTGACGGAAGGAGGTTTTACGATAGAATTTGCTTTTCTTTAAGACGCACCTTGCGCCTTCTTCTTCGCCAGGCCCCTCACATGAGAAGTCCCGGCGCGAAAGGAGGCGTGCCCACCCCCCCAAAGAAAAGCGCCCCAGGAACCCTTTTTTCAACCCTCCCATAGCGGCCCCCCAACTAGGAGGTCCTTCTCCCTTGCCTGATGGTTTCCTTCTTGCTTCTTCTCATGATGCCCCCCCCATCCTTTCGGCGCCCTCCCAGAGCCCTTTGCCCACCCCCCAGGGTCCCCATGTCGATCGCCATGTTCGTCAGATAGAGTCTTCTAGGAAGGTGTCTCCGAGCGGCACTATGTAGCAGACCGCCGGCTCTGAATCCGTCCGGGCAGCCTATCTTTGGACTGTGTTTGCTGGGGAAATGGCCCCTTCCCTCGTTTTATACGTCGTCAAGTTTTCTGTTGGTGGTGGCTGGGTCGTTTCCCTAGTCGCTGCCAGCCAGAACCCGGAAACAGGGAATTCCTTCTCTTAGAAGCCTTCTCGTGAGCATTTATACTAGATGGCCTCGGTCCCCCTCTAGTCTTGGCCCGTTTTTTTTGCGACCACGCCTTGCCAACTGCACTTAGCCCCTTTGATTTTTTGAGGGATTTTCTCTTCTTGGTTGTTCTTGACCCCGGGAAGCTAACCGAAGTACTCTCTACCTCCTGAGCAGAACCACTTTTTCTCGGATTTCGATATTTTCTGACCGTTTTGTGCATGGCTTTCCTTCTCCAGAGCCCTAGGCCGTCTTGCTCCAGGTTCACCCGGAGAGAATGGTGTTTCGCCGAGTCTATACGCAGTCCCGCCCCTAGGCCGACATGTTGACCTTCACCCCCTCCACACAGGGGTTCAGAGCTTTTGCCTTTTTCCATCAATAGCGAAGCCGTTTCTTTGATCGGCGACCGCCGCCGCACACGTACAACTCCGTGCCTAGTCCGACGAAATCACCTAAATTTCGAGAATCAGTTAACATCTTTGCTGAAATTGGTCACCGATAGTTGGTTTTTTTCCCCTCTTTTGAAGTTCACGTTTTTGCCCCTCATCTGGATCCGAAGGTTTCGCACCGTGACCGGCTCCCCGGCTTTGAGCCTCTTAGAATTCCCCCGAAAGGTTATTCCCCTTTTTGCTCACCAAGCCAGCTTTTAGGCGTGAGCACCGGTCGGTCAGTCGGCGGACATTGAGCCTCAAGTATCCGGGACCTTTGCCCCGCCCTTTAATTCACTCGGAATAACTCCTCTTCTAGCCAAAGCTGCCAACCAGTTCATTTCCTTCGTCCTGCATCTGCTTCAACCTCCTTTTATGCCCCTACTGCCCCCCCATCCTGTAAGGGCCCTTCCCCCCAGCCCCAATCGCCTAACCCCCCTTTTGCCCGGTCATTTTATTTCTTCTGGTGGAGGGGCAATAAAGTCGCCTAATTTTTTTACCCAACATGACCCACGATGACCCTCCCCAGCCCCCCCCAAGCCGGCCCATTGACCGATTCCCCCATGCTTTTGTCACCGGCACCGTTTGAGATGGAACCTTTGCCGGGCACTGCGATACTCTCTCCTGTTGGCCTCTTGAGGCTCACGGAAGTTCCTCTCTTTCCTAAGCAAGGACAGTTTCACGCCATGAAAGACTTAGATTTTTCGAGCCCTCCACCAAGGCCCTACACGCTTGAGCAGTTTTTTTACTTGTTTTTTCGAACTCGAAAAGATTTTTAGCTGATCTTGACGCTCCCCGGGCCTCTT
>Ga0179593_1288225_pt1 | contig 13289 bp, 19 predicted proteins | sample CZODoug2_1_08_16_FD_185931 | JGI IMG/M metagenome (GOLD analysis project Ga0179593, IMG submission 185931) | Vadose zone soil fungal communities from Angelo Coast Range Reserve, California, USA - CZODoug2_1_08_16fungal (PacBio error correction) | ecosystem: Environmental > Terrestrial > Soil >... | reverse complement strand
TCTCCTGACTTTCCCTTCCTTCCCTTTGCTTGGTCAGAGATTTCCTTTTCGCCGTTTTCCTCCCCCTTTGTGGTTTTCCCTTTCTCTGAAATTTCCACCTTTTTCTTTTAGCCTGGAACTTCACTGTCTTGTTGCATTTTTCTCTTTCCATTTTCCTTTCGGTCTCCCATGATTGAAAACCCGTTCCCAAGACAGACGGAGCTTTCAGACTCCTTTTATCTGTATGCTCCTCTAGGCGCACTTCCCTGAATCTTTCCCCCTCTTTCCCGGCTTCCTATTCTTGTCCCTTACCTCTCGACATCAAGCTCTCTTTTCTTCTCCATCGAGGAATCGTTGAGTTCCCTCGTTTTCTGAGTTGGTCGGTACTTTTTTTTTACTTACTATAGCAATTTGCTCCCCCTTTTTTTGTTATTGGGAGATTATTGTTGTTCCCTCCCCTCATTTTCTAATGGAGTGATTCTTTTTTCTTCTTTTTTTTTGCCTTCTTTACTTTTTCCCTCTGAGATGCTTCTTCCCCTGCTTTATTGTGGTCCTCCCCCTCTTCTTATTTTCCTATTTTTTCTCTTTTTTGGGCTATGAAAAGCGAGGTTGATGCAAATGCTTTCCGGATTTCGGGTTTTTCTTTTTTTTCTTTGAGGTATCGCGACCACCCTCATCTTTTTCATTTTTTAAGCTATCTTTCTGGGTGAGAGTCATTCTATTCTCTTATTTCGTTTTTTCCTCCCTCCCCCCCGAGATACTCCCGACGATCATTCCCCCGTTTTTCCTCGTCTTTGCTGAATCCCCCTAATCTTTACCCTTAAACCCCCCACGGCCTACCTGTTTTTTCCCCCCCCCCATATAGATATTCTTTGTTGAAGAATTATTTTTCCTCCCCAATCCTTACTCCCCCTGCCCCCTCTGCCTCCCGTCTTCCTTTATATTCCCTTTCTCCCGCCTAAGGTAACGAGATTAATGATCACGCCACTCCTCTTTAGGGTCTCTTTTCTTTTGTGCGTCTTCTTTATCTTTAATGTGCCCTCCTTTTTCCTTTTAGCGCATTTCCTTTCTGCTTGCGGTTTTTTCTCCCCTCTTTTTGGGTGCTGGGAACCTATTTTTTTGTTATTCCCTCCTTTCCTTCTTCCTTTTTCCCCCCCATACAGTTCTCCTCTTTTTTTTTTTCCTAAGCTGTTTTTCTTTCTTTTTAACCCCCCTTCTCAGCTCCCTTTCAAGGGGGAAGTTGCCTGCCTTGATATGTATTCTCACCTTTTTCTCGATTTTTATTTTTTTCTGTTTCTTGTTTCATTTTATTGTATCCATTTTTTTTTTTCCGGGCCCCTTCCCTATGAGAGTTTTCTTGAACCTCTTTTCCGATTCTATCTTCTCTTCCCCCCCCGAACATTGTCATATCTAATTTGTGCCCAATCCAGCTGTCCTGAGTTATGTCCTTCCTTCACGTTTTCCAAGTTTACTCACCAATTCTCTGCCCCCCTGCTCCTCGCATCGTTGGTGTTCGCGATACTTGGGGACAGAAGCCTACCTGTTCTCCTCGATCAGTACCTGAAAACTTCCTTTATGTTTTCCTCCAAACTCCTGCCAGTAACGCCCTCCCTTCTGCGCAACTGCCGTACTTTTCCCCTTCACCCAAATTCCTCGTTTTGACGTCCCTCTCTTTGTGAGAAAGGCTCTGCCCTCCTTTTTCCATCGCTTTTTTTATTTTTTGTCTCCCCCCTAGTTGACCACTCTCTTCTCTCGGGCCTTGTCCATTTTTCACCTTCATTACTTTTTCTCCTTTCTGCGAGAAGCCATGAGTCTCCACCCTCTGTCACTCCTAACCTGAAGTAACCTGAAGGTATTCATCCGGTCCATCGGCAACCCGTATGCCTGTCGCCTCATTCCAAGCCCGTTTAGTTTTTTCCAACAGTTTTCCGAGAACGCCTTTGACACGGGTTGCTTTCAGATCCTCTCAAACCTTGTTGGACGTCAGACTTACCGCAAATGGCGTTCACTATTTGACCCCCTTTTTGATTTTTTTTTTAGTGTCGTTTGCTTAGGGAAGAACAGGCCCTTTGAGCCCTGAAAATAGATCTTTTTCACTTCCCCTGACCCTAAGCTTTTATTTTACTCACCCAATTCAGGTCCTTCTTTCAGTTTCTCCCTTTAATGTTCTGTTCCCCCTCTCCCAGTACAAAGGGTGTGTGGCTACCTGGCAATTCTTCGGCACTTCTGCCAGTTTCCCCTTTCTCTTGGACTTTTTATTCCTCTTCTTTCTTACGGATTCCAGGGCACGACGACCCCCCTTTATTGCTTTTTGTGTACTCTCTCAAGTTTGACTTCATCCTCTTTCCTTTTTACCAATCCTCTTTTGGTTGATCGATCTTCTTTCCCCTTATTATAACCAACCTCCACCTATGTCTTTCGGCCATTGAGATTACCTTTTTCTATCACGACGAATTTTCCCCAAGAACCTTTCCTACATTTTTCAGTTGGAACTTACAAAGTGCGTTGCCGTCCCCCTCGTTACCCTTCTCACCCAAACCTGTTTTAAGTGGAGATGTTTAACTCCATCCCCTTTTTTTCTCTCTACGGAATCCCCCCTTCCCCCCCATTTTCTTAGCTAACCAACGCTAGGTATTTTTCCCCTCCTTGTTTTTCCTTTCCCCTTTCATCGTTCCTGTTTCCTGCCGCATTTTCTCCCTTCTTTCCCTAAAAACTTAACTCCCACCCCCCCGTCCCCCCAGTGCGACTTCCTTTTTTTTTTCCTTATTCCCCCCCTTTCAGACGTTTAGACCTGTTTCTCTTCCTTTTTCCCCATCCCCACCACCTATGCGTTCGCTTCACTTGCAATCTTCCTGTGAGATGCCACCGACCCGCCCTCTTTTGCTGCCGTCTCAGACTTTCAGTTTTTCTCCCCTTTTCAGTCCCTCGTTGTTATACTCTTCTCATAAAGCGCCCAGCAGCCGTTCCTATTCCCATTCCCCCCATCCACGTTTTAACTTATTTTGTAGCATGCCGAATGGAGAAACACCTTCCCTCACCCGAGATTTCTCCGTTTCGGACTCCCCCCCCTCCTGGCTGTGAAGCATCTTCCCGTCCTCACCTTTTTCTCTCCGTTACTTTCTCGCAATAAGGAGATTTGGCTCCCACAGGATTTCGTTCTGGTTTTCGGTCGCGTCTTTGTTCTCCAGCCCTTTCTTCCCCGTCCTTGTGTAGGAGTTCTATAGTGTCTTTCTCTCTCCGAGATTTTTGCCGAACAAACGATTGTCCTGAAAATAGATGAATCTTCAGTTCAGCTGTTGTCAACGTGGTTTCTTTTTTCCAAACGACCCGACCCCCCCAGATGATTGACCCTTTTTGCGTGTTTTTCCACAGTTTGCCTCTCTAGAACGCCTTCGGTATACCCCCCGATTTACTCACCCCCTTCCTCCATTGCCAAGGGATGCGTCAGAATGTCTCCTCCTCACTCACCCCCCTTTCCCTCAAAAACCCCCCTGTCCCTTTTTCCACCCAGAAACTCGCCCCGTCCTTCCTTATCACCCAATCTGAAATTGCAACCAGTTTCCGCTGGAGTATTTGCCGTTTTGCAACGCCTCCAGCGAGTTGATCCAAAACCACAAAAGGCCCCATTGTGCTCGAACTTGAATGTTTTTAGACATAAGGATCGTCCATCTTGAATTTCTAAAACCATCTCAAGAGTCTCCAACCCAAAAATCGTGACAACAACTGCTACCTTACGCGCTGCCTGCCCTCTAACGCTTTCACCCCGGCTTCTTTCAGGAAGTCCACCTCTCTAACTCATACACTCCCCCCTCCCCCCCCTGTTGCAAGTTTGATTTTTTAGTCTCCGGCCCCCTTTCCCCCATAATGTTGACCCGGAGGATGTTTTCCCCGGGGCCCATCTGAATCCCTCATTTCCCCTGGGGATGCGTGGCCTGTTTCTTTCAAACGGGACTTTCTTCTTCACAAGACAATATGTTCATCCCTTTTCCGGAAGTGCCCCCATCCCGTACGTAGTTTTTTCCCCGAGAGTGAGAGAGTCAGCGTCCTGCCCCCCCACCAAGGTGCCTTTTTCTGTTACCGGATCGAGTGTCTGCCCTTCGGGGGGGAATTTCTCCTCCCCACCTCCCTCGAATTTACTGACTCCCACCAGCAATATCCGATTTCCCAACTGAAGGCCTTCTTGATAGATCACTCCAAGCCCCCTCCGTCTCCCGAACTCTTTCAGCCGTTGGAAACTGCTCCACACCACCTCCCCCACCCCCTGTCCCCCCCTACATCCCGAACTTTCTTACCCAAAGCTTTCCTAAATAGTAAAGCGGACCCCTTAAATTTAAGTTTTGCAAAGCCCCTCCCCCCCCCGTAGCGCACCCCTAGGTCTCCCCCCAGACGCAGCAAGGGCAAACCCCCCAGAGCGAACCCTTTTTTTGGACTCTTCTCCTTCCTACCAAAAGTGTCTGTCAGACTACTTTGCCCTACTCCCCCCCCCCATCCCTTATTCCCTTTCCTCTGGATTTTCTAGAGAGAGCGGTAAGTCTCCTGTCCTCCTCTACAAGGAACCCTGTTCAATTTTTTTGCTGTCTAGGGCTTATTTCCTCCCCCCAGCGTGGGTGAGCAAGCTCTCCATTACCTCCAAGAGCTTTTTGGCGTTCCCCTTTTTTTAATAAGCAGGCTTATCCTAATCCGATGGGTCTCGCACTCGCCGAAAAAGAAGTTAATGTTTCCCCCATTTTTCTCATATACTTTCCCTCCACGTCAGGAAAAAACCCCCTTTTCCCCCGTCGGTGGGAAAATAGCCCCAAATGAAATCTCTTTCTGGTTGCCGCACCCGGTCCTCCCCCCCTTCCTTGACTATTTTGAATAACTAGGTTGCTTGTTTTGATATGATGTTAATGCCCTTTCCTCCCTCCCCTGGATGGCCAAGAGATTTTGTGAGCCGTTTCCTCTTGTTTAATGTCGTGTTTTTTTCAATTAAAAAAGTCTGCTGCGAAAAAACCCAATCCAGGTGACCTTTATTGATGCTTCGTCTCTGGCCTATTGCCCCCCTGTATTCGGATCAATGTTATTGACATCCCGGTTCACCCCTAAAAGACGGAGAGGCGATTTCACTTATCCCTTCCTCCCCGAAGACAGATGGAGCCCTTCTCATTGCCCATCCGGACCTACAAAAGATGCCCCCCACCGGTTCACCCCCGGAGACTCCTCACGTTCGCCCGAAATTCCCCCTCTCGATATCCCCAATCTGCGCAAATTTTTCCGTACTCGGCCCAGTAGCAGCAGCCCTTGTTTCTTATTTCAATATAGGAAGTGAGCCCATTTCTCCGTTTTGTTTTTTCATTTATTCGCGGCTGTTTTCGTAATGGCCTACTGGGAGTTTTGGTGGGCAGACTAATTTTTTTTTTTTTTTGGCCTTTTCGCTATTTGTTTCCTGACAAGCTATGGGTGAGGATCTTCTATTCTTTCTGCTGTTTTACTCTTTTTTGGATATTTTAACGGTGTGTGCTTTGACGTTTAGGCCATAGGCGGGGGGAAGTTTGTCGGGGGGGAGCGATCCAACTCCTAGTAGCCCTTTTAGAGATATTTAGTTTTCTTCATTTCTGTGGGGCTTTGCGCTTAAACGTTGGGGCCCGATTTCGCATTAACAGCTCCCTCCTACTTCCTCATCATTGTTCCCTTTCTTCATCATGCTGATGTCCCAACAAGGATTAACTTTTTCCGTTTCCCCCCACCTCCCTTCCGGTTGACCCTCAGAATACGGGTCCATACCCGATTTCCATTTTCTCTTTAACCCCGGTTACTCATTCTTTTCGATGCCCCCTGATCGGATAGCGATCACCGTCGCAAGACTCCTTTCCGGTCCGCTGGTACCGGATCAGCCGCTTTGCCGTTCCGTTGCTTTCCCGGCTGTCCCCTTGTGTGAGTATTTTTCTTCCTGCCCTCCCCAGCCCCGTTGGCGCCTGCGTTTGACATCATCTTTTTTTCCTCGTAAGTTTTTGTCCCTTCGGTTTCTGGCGACTTGCTTGTTCTACTGCAATGAATTTCCTCAACCCCAAGAAATGCCTCTCTCCCGCTTTTGGTGTTCACTGGCTTGCGGTTTTTCTTGGTTTCACCTGCTGGCGCCTCTCAACCCTCCCAAGGTTGCATTTCCCCCCTATATTATCTCCAGTATCCTGCTTGGCGATTTTTTCCCTTTGTAGTTCGGGGTGCCCCCCCCCGGAGTTCCAACTTGTCCTTTTTCATTGAAATATGCTGAGTTTTCCACTTTCCCCTCTGGATCCGCCATGCTGGAGCTACTTAACGAATTGGACCGCTCCTCTTTTTCACCATACCAGAGTTTGTCCTCGGGTATGTGCAATCCCGTTCAATGTACACCACATTTTTTGCAATCCTACTCACTCTTTCGTGCTCGTTGTGTTCGCCGATTCGGATCTTGACGCGCCTCCCCCGGTTTCCGCAGCTCCCCCCCTCAGTAAAGTAAGTTTTTTTCTAACCATATCCAGCCATTAATAACCGTCCCCCCGACTCAAGCCTTTTGAGCATCTACGATATCGCCCACTCCAACCCCGGACCCCTTGAGGACCTTTTCCGATGAGCGAAATTATGCCAGACGCCAATAGTTGTTGATGTTTTTGTGTCGCCCGGAGACCACGTCCTTCTCTCCAGCAATCGTTATAGAACGCTTTATTTCTATTGTTGCTTCCCGTAGTCACCGATTGCCCAGACCTCTTTGAGCACCTGAACGGGTTTACACCGCCCATCGCTTCACAGTTTTTTGTGAGACGACGTTTCAGACAATCCTAGCAGCCATGGCCCACTTTTTTGTGCTTGAACGTACTACATGTCGCAGACGACCCCTCCCCTCTTTCCTCCCTATATTCAAGTCCCCCTTTGTGGCTGAATTTGTTTCGTGGCCTCAAATGGACGCGGCCCCTAGACACTGATTCCCCGTGGGTTTACATTTTTCGCGGTTACCAGTTTCTCCTTTTACCACCCCATGGCCGATGGCCCTTATTACCTTCATCGCTCTCTTCGAGTTCAGCCAAAGTACGTTGTTTATCAATGTGTTAGGAGTTGAACCTATGCCTTTCAATAATTTGACCGTACAACTTTTTTCTGTCGACAGTTTAGTGCAGATTTTTTTTTCCCTTCTCCCGGTATATTAAATACCAGGCACATCATTTTATCCTTTTTGTTCGAGAGTAATTCCTCATCCTCTCTTTCCATTTGTGTCGATTCCTCTGAGTAAATCTCCCGCAAAAACGCTCCCATTCTTAGGCCCGTGTCTTTCGCCGGTCCAGGACTAAACCCCGTCGCCCTCCTGTTTGGGGCCCTGATTCAAAGGATTTCCCTCTCCTTTTTTCCACCGTGTGCACGTTTTTTTTTAATCCCTAAAGATCCCTCCCCGTCATTCCTGCCTTCCCCTTGCTTTAGCCACATCTGAGTACCGCCGACTGGTCACCTTACTCTTTTGATTTTTTTCCGCAGTCCGACATGAGTCACTACATCCACTCAACCCCTGCACCCAGTGCGAAAGATATCCAGTCCCCCTTATACTTCTATTGCCCTGTTTCTTCAAGTCACCCACAACGTGTTTCTGCCTCTCGTGCGGCACTGTTGACCAATCTCTGTTTTACTTGTTTCTGTCACCGAGGCCTCCTTTTTGAATACCTGCTAAGCCCCGGTTTATTTTCCCCGTATCGATTTCAGAAACCCGGCCATATTCGGCGCCGAGCCCCATAGCGTTCTACCCCGATGCAGCGCCTTGCCCCTCAAGGACTGATTATTGACTTTCTTTTTTCCCCCATCCGCCCTCCAGTCGACTTCCTGCAAACCTGTGCTCGCACGCCTAGATTGCCCCCCCCCCCCCTTCTTGGCGTGCCCCCTTCCTCCGGTTCTTTTTTTCTCAAAGGGCGTAGTTTATTTTTCTGTTCGTCTTTTTGTTTTAGACAGCAGGCGTTCGGCCTGGTTTTTTAGAGCGGCCTTCTCCGTCGTATTAGTACAGCAGGATAGAGACAACCCTATGTCGCTGCTGTTAAGCTTACTTTTTTAGTCCTTTTGCTGATTCCAAACTTTTGCCGTCGGCCATAACGATACAAACCCGCTGTTGCCCGCTGGTCCACGTTGGCCGGCTCCTCCCTATCTCAGGAGCCCTACTTGCTGCAGCAACTCTCATTTTGTCCTTTTTTACCAGCTCCCCGCAGAACCCCCTTCCCCGCACACCCAAAGACGGGGGCCCCCCCCCACCCCAACCCCCCCCTCTTGTTCTCCTTGCCTGCCCCATGGGGTTAGTTTTCTTGCTCCCGCCACCCTCCTCCCTTCTGAACCATGTTGTGCTCGCAATCCCTTGGTTTCCATCATGAGGTATTGACCAAAAAGCTTCGCCCCACAAAGCGGCGCCCCCCCCCCTTTGCGCCCAGTAATGCTTGCCTCTACTCCGCGTAACATTCGACGGTCCCCCAAATTCGAATCATAAGCACCCCTTTCTCCTTCCCCAGGGTTTTCTTGTTTTTTCTCCTTCACCGCCCCTTTCCCGGCGATTTTCGCCCGGAATTTGAGATCTGCATGCTGGACTTGCCCGGCTTTGTATTTTTTTAAACTTGACCCTGCTCTTGCTCTTTCCTATGTTTCAGCACCCAGTTTTTCCAAGCAAAGCCTTGTTCTCAGGTTGTATCTCTGCCCTCCCTTAAGCCCAGATGAAAATTTTTCTTTTTCTAGTCTCTTTTTCTAGTTCTTGACCTCCTCCCACGAATAATGTACACACGAAATTACCCCCCTGTTCCTCCAGGCTTGGACTCGCTCCCCCCTTTCCCCGACAGCACCGCTAAGATGTCCCACAGCCGGTGGTTCCAGATCTGAAACGAACTCCGATTTTACCGTTGCGCCTACCCTGTTAATTCGAGGGTCAAACTTTCATTCTCCATCCTCCTCCAGTAGCGCCCGGTTCCCGCAACCCAGCCGACCCCCCCCCCCTCGTTGCCAAGCTTTCCCTTCCTACCAAGGGTCGAAAGCCTTCACTCCCTCCCTTGCCACTGTGGTCTAGATATGTTAATCCTCTACTAATATGAATCTTGGTGGTCGGCTAGCTTCCGCCTTGCCTGGTCTCAAGATGTCCTCCCCTTCCCTTTTTTAAGATCCGCTTGGTTTTTAACGTTTGCTGGACCTCCTTTGAGCAATAGTGGCAAGATGCGAGCACGCATCCCACTCCGTCAGATTCCCCCCCAGCCTCCTGTCCTGGCAGTTTCCCCACGTCCTTTACCAAACCCCCCTCCCCATGATGAAAAAGGAAACCACAATTTCCTGAATAGGTCTTCCTCAAATGGCCTCTCTTTTTTGTGTGATTTTTCCTTTCCCCCCGCGGTGACTTGGATCAAGCGATTCATTTTTTGCTGGTTTTTAGTAGGGTTTGGTTGCCTTCACCGACGTCTCTGCTGTTGCACCCTCCTTCTTTTGTCTTTCTGACATCTCGTGCTTTCCGGCTGATCTTCCCGGTAAAGCGTTTACGCTTTCTTTATGTGCTCGCCGACGATGTATCGTTACTAATACTGCGCCCGATAGTTCGATCTCTTTCCCCTTTTTTTCCCCTCGATCCCCCTCTTTCCTTTCATTCTTTTTCGTCGTCCGTCTTTTTCTTCTTCTAATATCACAGGGCCTTTTTTTTTTGCTCCTGGATGGGTTAGAAAGCTTATTGGAGTCTGCCTTCACTTTGGCGCTGTATGGAACAGCATGTTTGAGTTTTTATATTCCGGCTTAGGCTTTGTTCTCTTTTTTTGATTCCTGTCCCCCCAGCTTTCTCTTCTCCATTTTTTGCCTGGGGAAGTGTAGAGATCTTATTCCTCTTCTTCTTTTCTTGGTTGCGTTCATTCTCTTCTTTTTCTTTTTTTTTTTAAGTTGTCCCCTGGACTCCCATCACTTCCTGGACCCTCGTCATCTTGCTTGTATCCCCTTTTGTCACAACATTCCGTAAGCGTGTTACAACCCCCTCTCCTTTCCAGATATGAACTTTTGTTTCAACTCCCTCCCGTTTCAGCAATCTTAATCTCCATGTTTACTCATCATTATCTCCTACCTCCTTTCGGGCGCTCGCTGCCTTTGTTGGCGACATCTTCTTCTTGCTGCCTCTTCCTCGTCTTGCTTCATTCATCGAGTACGTTCGCTTTTTTCTGCTTTTTTTTCTGCGACACTCTTGCTTTTTTTCGGCCCTCTTTATCGACCCTTGCTCGAATGTTTTAATACTGTGCTTGCAGGGCTGGAGGATGTCCGACTCTTCGCCCTTTGTCTTCTCTATATTTAAGCGATTTTGCTGCGGGTCCCCCTTTTTTTTTTTTTCCTTTATGTGTGGCCCTCTGCTTTCCCATGAGAGTGGACTCACATTATGGACGATACCGAAGTCTTCGTCTCCTCCACTTAGCTAAGGCAGCGCTGGTGTTCTTTCTTTACCAGCGTCAATGTTACAAGATCTCACCCCCATGACGGACATCGTGGTTCGCTGTGGGTTAGCGATCCTGTATTTCTGAAGACGGCCGCTCCCCCCCTTCCCCCCCCTTTTTTTTTTCGACTGACGCGACGAGTCACGACGCTTCAGCGGCGACCGTCCCGTAAAAATTACCGCTGCCGCGCTGCTGTCCGTTTTGCTTCTCCATTCTTCCCCAACCGCTTGTTGGCGGAGTTGTTTATTCCAATCTTTTCCCCAGTCCGGGAGATCGGTGGTCCTCGGTTACTCTTCCACTGTGAGTCTGCTCGACCACTCTAAAAGATTCTCATCTTTGAAATCCTTCCTTTCACCCTAAGGTTCGCAGCTTGCAGATCTTCCCCCATCCCAAGAATCTTTCAAGTCCGCCTTTGTCCCCTGGTTTCCACGTACTCGACTGTAATTTGATCGGAACACTGTATTTCCCGTATTTCGGGTGCGTTTTTTTTTTTTTCTTGGCCCCGGTTCCTCGGACTTCGGATCCTCCGGTGCTGGGCCACTTCGGCCCGCGACAGCTTTTCCCAAACCCCTGTGCAGATCGATATGTATTTTTTTTTTTCCCGTACCTTTTTTGCCCTCTGTTCCCTGCACTTGATCAATTGCTTTTGTCGTTTTGTGTTTCCGCTGTTTTCGTATAGACGGTATCTCTTTTGCAACATCCTGATAGGTTGGTGGAGACTGATCCTTCTCTTAATACTCCCTCTTTTTGGCGCTTTTTTTTCCCTTCTCTCCCCCCCGCCCACCAACAGCACTCCCCCCCTTTGATTTCGGGGGCCCCTTTTGGACTTGAAGATTGTCGACGCAGAAGAGGAATACTTTCGAACCCTTTTTTTCCTTTTTTAAAACGGCCACGTTGCAGCTCAGGGTACCCTTTTACCAACCGGTTTACCTGGCGCGCGTTTCACTCAATTCATCATCTTCCCCCTGTCCATTGTGCCCGGCTTTGAAGTACCGCAGGGCATCTCCCATCGACCTGAAGGAATCTTCTCTTGCTTTCTAAGCGGACTTTGCACCCAGTGCGGAAGTCTATTCAGTCCTTGTTATTTTCTTCACAGGTTCTCAAGCCCCCCCGGTCATGAGCGCTTGACCCCTTTTCCATTTCTTTTTATTGGGAGATTCAACTCATTCCGATTATGAGCGATGCTTTTCGTTCATTCCTTTTGTTTCTTCCTCCCTAGGTCATCCCTAAGCGCGCATTTTTAAATCTCCTCCAGAGTTCGATCCCCCCCCTTTCAGCGCCGTTGTCGACTCTTGACTGTTTTTTTCCCCAAACATCCGATTTTTCTTTTTTTTTAAGTTCTGCCCCTCCCAAAGGCGCGCTTGCGTTTCCCCGTCGGAGCTTGTTACGTGACCGAGTCCTTCCCCTGCTCAACCTGTTTCGTTCTGTGGTCTCGGTATGTTTTTGACCATTTTTTTTTTACTTGTAGTGGCGATCCGTTCGTAGATCCGCTCCGCTAACCCACGATGTTTTCTCTCCATGAGTCCCTATTGCCATTGTTTGTCTTTTGGACCTTTTCTTTCCCCTTCACGCAATTGCCTTTCCCTGAGGTGTCCAAGTTCGTTTGTGAATTCCTCCCCGTGTCTTCCCCCTCATGATTAAGTCCCAACTTTTTTGGCTGCATCTTTCCAATCCCCTTCTGAAATGAACCTTTACCGTCACACCTCCTCACAGTCAAATCGTCTTTCCGCATTTGACCCCTTTGGGACGCGTGATCTGTCAGCCGTTTCACTCAGCCATAGTTCACCCCCCACCCCCTTCCCCTTTTTGATGGTTGTAGACCCTTTTTTTTTATTTAGACCAACTTCCCTTTCGTCCACCCAATGCGCAAACTGCGACTTTGCGATGAATTTTCGCAAGCCCGCGAACACTGGAAGCAGGAACTCACCTATCACTTTCAGTAATACCCGCTTTTTCTGCCAATCGCAGTGACCTTCCGTTCCCCAATTTTCTTCCTTCAAGTTGGCTATCCGTTCGGATTGTTTCAAGGTCGTAGGACCCCTCTTATCTTTCAGCATGTAAGGGAGGGTTGCCACTGCCCTTAGTTTTGCAGCATCCCTTGACTCGAGGCAAGACGGAAGCCCCGCACCCTCTGACGACGGCCCGCTAGGAGTTGTTTTTCGGGTATGGCTTTTGTGTTTGCGATTTTTTCCCCCCTCACCCCTCTTTCCCCTTACCTAGGAGTGTGGTCTCTACCCACTTCCCCCAGCAGCACTCTGCTTTTTCCAGACGCTCAAGACCCCACCAAGAGGACAAACGTCCGAGCGTATCCTTCCTCCCCACTGTCATATAGTTCAGCGTTTCCTCCCAGTTGCGCTTTCTCTTTTTTCGTTTTCCCAGCAGCTAAGCTCCCCCTCACCACACCTTCGATACACTCCTACCCTTTTCGCCCCCCCTTGACTTGGAGATTTCCTCCCTGCGTTGATAGATCGCGATGTAATCTCCGTAAGACGAAGATCGTTTCAGAACCCCTGTCTTTCATCGTTATTTTTTAGTATTTGGTTTTGACCTTGCGGCCCGGTTCCTTCCTATCAGCCTCTCACTAATAGTAAGATCTCTCCACAGTTCTCTGGTGATTTCAGATGGGAATGTGCGACCCTCCCTTTTTCTCACATAGAGTTGAAGAGAACTCCTGGGAAATGTATTCCTGCCGAGCAACCCATGACTTCTGTGACCTAAGACTTTCGAAGACGTTTTAAACCAACCCATATCCCCTGCTCCTCTTACCCTACATCCGGGATAAAAAACAAAAGCCCCATTTTTTTTTTTCCATTTTCACCATCCTTTGCATACATCTGTACACTTATTACACAAAGGACCGGTTCGGACTGGAGAAGCTCCCTGGGA